>Ga0068858_100006208_pt1 | contig 11649 bp, 10 predicted proteins | sample KBSSwiS12_FD_66589 | JGI IMG/M metagenome (GOLD analysis project Ga0068858, IMG submission 66589) | Switchgrass rhizosphere microbial communities from Kellogg Biological Station, Michigan, USA - KBS Switchgrass S1-2 | ecosystem: Host-associated > Plants > Roots > Rhizosphere > Soil ... | reverse complement strand
ATGCCCGGCACCGCGCTGTACTTATTCGACTAAGTCGCGCGACCATTTGCGGCGATTGGCCTTCTTCGAGCACGTCCGCCCATTGAGCGGTCCAACTGCCGCTTGAAACGTACCAGGGGCTCAAGCAATCATTTTTGCGGCCAATATCCCAGGCGCACACGAATTACGGCGTCGGGATGCGAAGGAATCGCGACCTGAATCTGGTGGAATCCGTCTTTCGTGCTGGGCGTGGGCGTGAAGCTCAACAGATACTGGCTGTGAATCTCTTCCCCCGCCCGCGAGATCACGCTCTCGAGTGACTCGAGCGTTAGAAACGACAGATGCCGTCCGCCGCTCGCGCGCGCCAGCGCATCGGCTACATTGGCTTTGCCGATACGCGCCAGTTCCAGAGCGCCGCCCAGGATATCCAAGTTGCCATCGCCACCCGGCATCGACGGGCTAGTGGAGGGACTGGACAAAAACGTAGAACCCTGCACCGAATACGTCGCCGCATACACCGCCACACCCGCGCGCTGCGCCTGTTCAATGACGTCACTGAGTTTGCTCTTGCTGCCGCGGTCGCGCGATTCGCTGAGGATCAGCATCACGCGCCGGTTGTTGGGCGAGCGCGTGTCGAGCATCTTCACACCCTCGGCCACGGCATCGATCAAGCGCGCGGTGTGAATACTGCGGCTGCGGGTTTTTTGGAACGCAGCGCTGATCAGGTCCGAATCCGGAGTGAAATCGGTGCGGACCCGGATTTCATCGTCGAACTCAATCACCGCCGCCTGCCCGCGCTGGCCGATCACCAGGGGCTTGATCAACCCACCCACCCGCTCGATCCGCGCCAGTACCGGCGCCGAAATTCCGCTGGCCTGGATCAGCACCATCAGCGACACGGGTGCCAGGACCGTGTCGGACGTGTCCATCCTGATTTTCTGAGCCACGCCGTCATCGGTCAGGCGGAAATCGTCCACGGAGAGTCCGTCGATGAAATTGCCCTTCTTGTCGGTCACCGTGACCGGCGCCAGCACCAGCGGCACGTTGGCGCGAATGGTGGAGTTATCCGGTTCCTGTGCAAGCAACGGAACGAGCAAGGCCGCTGCGGCGAGAAGGGGAAACGAGCGGAGCACGTATTTATGGGACGCTACCACCCGCGCAACCGTTACGCTACGCAACTGTCACTTCCGCTTATTGCCCGGGTGATCCGCCAATTCGTCGTCGTAAAAGGCGGTGGTATTGGCGTTGGGATCCTCCGGCAGCATGGTCTTGCTCCAGGCCTCGTAGGCGGACGCGAGACGGTGGTACACCTCCGGTTGCCGGTCTTTCAGATTGGCACGTTCCAGCGGATCGTCCACCACATTAAACAGGAACGTGTTCTCGTTAATCTTGAGCCACTTCATGTCGCCATCGCGCGTGGCGCGCTGCGCATTGTAGCGAAAGCGCCAATATAGTTTGCGGGAAACGGGAACCGCGTTTTGCGTGAGCGCCGGCAGGAGATTCATTCCATCCAACGGATACGCGGGGTCAGCCTCCCCGCCGCCGGCCGCGAGCAACGTCGGCACCCAATCCATCGTAATGGCGACTTGATCGGTGGTGCTGCGCGACTTGATATGTCCCGGCCAGCGCACCATTGCCGGGATGCGCAATCCGCCTTCGAGCAAATCCAGTTTCTTCCCCGTGAACGGCCAGGTGTCTGAAAAACGTTCGCCGCCGTTGTCGCTGGTGAAAATGACGATGGTGTCTTTCGCGATGCCGTTGGTCTCGAGCGCCTTCAGGACGCGGCCCACCTGCACATCCAATTGCGTGACCATGCGGCCGTAGGTCTTGAGCGAACCGCCGTCGAAATCGAACAAAGACTTGACGCGGCGGGATTCGGCTTCATCTTCCGGACCTTCCCATGGCCAATGCGGCGCATTGAAATGCAAGCTCAAGAAAAACGGCTGCTTGGATTTCGCATAATCGCCGATCACACTCACCGCACGATCGCCCAGCAGATTCGTCAGGTAGCCGGTCTCATGAACTTTGGCGCTGTCGTCCCAGAGATCGTCGGTGTCCGCGCTCGGGTTGGCCTTGTGAGAAAAATAATCCAGCGCCCCTCCCTGGAAACCCCAGAAGTGATCGTATCCACTCTTCAACGGACTGTAATCCGGCAGATAACCCAAATGCCATTTCCCGATCAGCGTTGTTCCGTACCCCGCCTTCCTCAATAGCGACGGCAGCGTGGCATGCCCCGCAGGCAATCCGGCCTTGCGGGCGGCGTTCAAGATCGGCTCTTCCAACCCAGCCGCCAGCCGGTATTGATAACGGCCAGTGATCAGCGCGGTGCGCGTGGCCGAGCACACTGACGAATTGGCATACGCCTGCAAAAATCGCACGCCGCTTGCGGCGAGTCCGTCGATGTTAGGCGTACGGTATTCGCGCCGTCCGTAGCAGGAGAGGTCCGCGTAGCCCATATCGTCCGCCATCATGTAAACGATGTTCGGCTTGGGGTCGGCAGCGCGCAGAGGCGAAACCATGGCCAGTGGCACACCCGCTGTCGCTGCCAGCGCGCGCCGGCGTGTGATCGACGATTTCATTTTTGTTTCCCCCTCACATGCCCGCTGATCCAATCGGCAATCACACCCGCGATCTGCAAATTGTTTTTCTCCAGCATCATCATGTGGCCATTGCCGTGAATCCCACGACTCGCCAGCGGGACAAAATCATTCGTAACCCCGGCCTGTGTCAGGTACTGCGAAGTGCAGTGGTCGTAGGGCGCATGATACGACGCCTCCGCCGTCACGATCATCACTGGGATGCCCTTCAAGCGCGGCAATTTGTGCGGGGCGCTCGCAAACCAGCACGCTTCAAGACCGTCACCCTGCGGCTTTTCTTCACGCTTCGGCGCCAGATCTGTAGCGTCCCGCACCCCCGGTTCATAAGTGAGAGGCGCGTCGCCGATGCCCCAGCGCCGCGCCAGCGTTCCGGTCGCCGCCGGCACGGCGCCATAAAACGGAGGCCCGTTCGGCTCCACCGCGATGATTCCTTTTACCAGTTCCGGGACGTCGTCCGCGATCTCCCAACCAAAGGGACCCGAGCGCGAGTGGGTCAACAGAATCGCCGGTCCGATGCGCCGCAGCAGCGCCGCACCCGCCGCCCGGTTGGCCGCGTCCATGGCCGCGTTGTCCGTCATCGACGGATTTTGCGACGCTCTAAATTGTTCGAATGCCGGATCGCCGTGCATACCAGTCCCCGGCCACTGCGTATGCAAGCGAGCCTGCGGCCACAGGTTGTACTTTTCGATTCCGGTGAATTGACGCTCGATCGTTTCCACTGGCGCCGTCGTCAGCGGCCCATCCGCCGCCGCGTTATACGCCGACCGACCGCGGGCGGCCTGATCCACCACGTAAACCGCAAACCCGCGCCTCACAAAATACTCCGCCCAGCCTTCCCGATCATCCGGTGTTCCCAAAAAATTGCTGCCATTTTGAAATTGCCCGTGAATCATCACGATCGGATAGGGGGCCGTGATCTTCGCGGGAATTTGATATTCGACGAACATGGCATCCGTAAGGGTCATCCCGACTTCCCGGCCACCCGCGTAAAAAAATCCCTGCTTCGCGATGTGGAGCGGTTGCGCCACGGCCATCCCCGCCGCCAGAATCATTACGGCATATCTCCACGCAGTCATTTTGCTAGTCTACAACTTGTAATGTCAGACCGACTAGAAGAACTGCGGCGGCGCCACGCCACTGCCGAAGCGGGCGGTGGAGAAGAACGCCGCGCGCGCCAGCACGCCGAAGGCAAACTCTCCGCGCGCGAACGCATCGACATCCTGCTCGATGAAGCAACGTTCGAAGAAACCGACAAGCTCGTCCGCCACCAGTGCCACGACTTTGGTATGGACGAACAAGTGATCGACGGCGATGGCTTCGTCACAGGTTACGGCCTGATCCACGGCCGCCCCGCCTACGTCTTCGCCCAGGATTTCACGGTGTTTGGCGGCTCGCTCTCCGAATCAAACGCGCGGAAAATCGTGAAGATCATGGACTTGGCGCTCAAGACCGGCGCGCCCGTCATTGGCTTGAACGATTCCGGCGGCGCGCGCATCCAGGAAGGTGTGCGTTCGCTCGCCGGCTACGCCGATATTTTCCTGCGCAACACGCTCTCGAGCGGCGTCATTCCCCAAATCTCCGCCATCATGGGGCCGTGCGCTGGCGGCGCCGTGTACTCTCCCGCACTCACCGATTTCGTTTTCATGGTGGATAAGACCAGCTACATGTTCGTCACCGGGCCCGACGTCATCAAGACTGTGACCCACGAAGACGTCACCAAGGAAGCGCTAGGCGGCGCGGCTACGCACAACGCCGTGAGCGGCGTGGCGCATTTCCAATCTCACGATGATGCCGAATGCTTGCGCAGCATTCGCGAATTGCTGAGCTACCTTCCGCAAAATAATCGCGACGAAGCGCCGCACGGCGACACGGACGATCCCACCGACCGCCAGGACCCGGAACTCGATGCCATCGTTCCCGCCTCGTCAAATCAGCCCTACGATATCAAGGACGTCATCCGCCGCGTCGCCGATCACGGCCAATTCTTCGAAGTCCACGAACATTGGGCGCGCAATATCGCGATCGGATTCGTGCGTATGGATGGCCGCAGCGTGGGCGTGGTGGCGAATCAACCCGCGCACCTCGCCGGCTGCCTGGACATTGATTCCTCCGTCAAAGGCGCGCGCTTCGTGCGCTTCTGCGACGCCTTCAACATTCCGCTTCTGACTTTCGAGGACGTCCCCGGATTCCTGCCCGGCACTGCGCAGGAGTTCGGCGGTATCATCCGCCACGGCGCCAAACTTCTGTACGCCTATGCCGAGGCCACCGTCCCGAAAATCACCGTGATCACGCGCAAGGCTTACGGAGGCGCCTATTGCGTGATGGGTTCGAAGCACCTGCGCACCGACGTGAACTTGGCCTGGCCCACGGCCGAAATCGCAGTAATGGGAGCCGAAGGCGCGGTGAACATCGTCTATCGCCGCGAAATCGCGTCAGCAGAAAATCCCGAGGCAGTCCGCAGCGCGAAGCTCGATGAGTTCCGCGAGCGCTTCGCCAGCCCCTTCATCGCCGCTGAAAACGGTTTCGTCGACGATGTGATCGAGCCGCGCCAGACTCGCCCGCGCGTGATTCGCGCCCTGCGCATGCTCGAAACCAAGGTCGACACGATGCCACGGAAAAAACACGGCAACATCCCGCTGTAGGGCGGACATCCTTGTCCGCGCGCGACCTCCGGTCGCGCTCTTAGCTAGCCCCCGCCTCCGCCGCCAGCTTTTCGAAAAACTTCTTGATCATGGTCTTGGCGGTGCCGTCGATCAGCCGCTGCCCCACCGCCGCGATGGTCCCGCCCACCTGCGCATCGCCCTCGTAAGCGACCTCGGTGCCGCCCTCAACCGCCGTCAATTTGAGCAACCCATCCCCTTTGACAAAGCCGATCCGCCCGGTCCCTTCCACCACTAGACGGAAACTCGCAGGAGGCGTCTGTTCCGTGATCCGCACCTTCCCCTCGAAAGCGCCCGACAAACTCGCCAACGCCATCTTCATCTTCATGCGGTATTCGTCGGGCCCGATCTTCTCCAGACTCTCACAGCCGGGGATGGCGCGCGCCAATACTTCGGGGTCCTGCATTACCGCATACGCGCGCTCCTGCGGAAGCGGCAAGATGTACGTTCCGGAAATCTTCACCCGTTACGCCTTCAACGCCGCCGTGAGCGCGCGCCCCGCATGGACCACAGCCAGATGCCTGCGATAGTCCGCCGAAGCGTGCAAGTCTGCGTTCGCATCCGCGCCCTCAGTCACCAGCGCCGCCGCCTTCGCGATGTCTTCGGGAGAACCCGCCGAGCCTACAAGCGCCTTTGCCGCGGTCGCCGCCCGATACCCGATGTTCGACAGCCCCGTCACGCCAATGCGCGCGAACGTGACCTTACCGCCCGTGCGCCGCACCCGCGCAGCGATGCCCACGATTGCGAATCCGCTGGCCGGATGCGCCATCTTCTGATAGCTCGTCCCGGTCCCCGCTTCTTCCACTGGAACTACGACCTCGCGAATAATCTCACCCGCCTCCAGCGCCGTGGTGAACGAATCGAGGAAGAAATCCGCCGCGCTCACCGTGCGCTCGCCCTTCGCGCCACGAATTACGATGTTCGCTTCGAGGGCCTGCAGCGCCGCCGGATAGTCGGCGGCCGGATCGGCGTGCGCCACACTCCCGCCCATCGTGCCCATGTTGCGTACCTGCACGTCTCCGATGGCCGCAGCCGCAGCCGACAGCAGCGGGCACTTCGCGCGCACCAGTGCCGAGCTTTCGACAGAATAGTGCGTGGTGGTCGCGCCGATGTGCAGTGCGCCGCCTTCTTCACGAATATAATTCAGGTCCTTGATGCGGCCCAGGTCGACCAACTGCTCGGGAGCCGCCAGCCGCAGCTTCATCATGGGGATCAGGCTCATCCCGCCAGCTAGCACTTTCGCTCCGCTCCCCGCTAGCTTTACGGCTTCGTCCAGCGTCTTCGGCGCCGCGTATTCGAACGTTTGCGGAATCATGTTAGTTCTTGCCTCCCGCCACAAGCTTCCAGACTTTCTCGGGCGTCAACGGCATATCGATGTGCCGCACCCCAAAGTGCGACAGCGCGTCGACGACCGAATTTACTACAGCGGGTGAACAGCCGATGGTGCCAGCCTCGCCAACGCCCTTCACGCCCAGTGGATTCACCGGCGACGGAGTAATGGTATGGTCACTCTCGATCCAAGGCATCATGTGCGCGCGCGGCATGGCGTAATCCATGAACTCGCCAGTGAGCAGTTGGCCGTTATCGTCGTAGACGGCCTCTTCCCACAGCGCCTGCCCCAACCCCTGTGCCACACCGCCGTGGACTTGCCCGTCGACGATTAGCGGGTTCAGGATGTTGCCGCAGTCGTCCACCGCCACGTAGCGCCGCACTTTCACTTGCCCGGTATCCGTGTCGATATCCGTCACTACCAAGTGTGCGCCGAACCCAAAGGTGAAGTTCGGCGGCTCCCAGAAGTGCGTCGAATTCAATCCCGGCTCGGTATTCGGCGGCAGCTTCAGCGCGCGATAAGACGCGCCCGCGATTTCGGCGAGCGACTTAGACTTGCCCGTCTTGTTGCACGTCACTTGTCCGTTAGCGAAGGAGACGTCGTCGGATTCGAGCAGCATCGCGCCGAACTTCTTGACCTTCGTCCGCAACTCCTGCAAGGCGAAATACAGCGCCGTCCCACCGATCGCCGTGCCGCGGCTGCCGAACGTGCCGATGCCATATTGGACGATCGCCGTGTCACCGCGTAGCACCAGGATGTCGTCGATATCCACGCCCAGTTCATCCGCCGCGATCTGCGCGAAGGTGGTTTCTTCGCCTTGACCGTGATGGCAGATGCCGGTCAGTATGGTTACTTTACCCGACGGCTCGATCTTCACCGTCGCGCTCTCCCACCCTCCCGCGGGAGTCGCCGGCGATGGCCCAATGCCGCAAATCTCGCCGTAGGTGCAAATGCCGATACCCATCAGCTTGCCCTGCTTGCGAGCTTCCGTCTGCTCCGCGCGCAGCTTTTGATAATCGACAGTAGCCAACGCTTTCTCGAGCGGCGCTGCATAGTTGCCCGAGTCGTACATCAGCCCCGTCGCCGTCGGAAACGGAAACTCTTCCTTGTGGACGAAATTCTTCAAGCGAATCTCCGCTGGATCGATTTTCAGTTCGTCCGAAAGAATATCCACCATGCGCTCGATCCCGTGAGTCGCTTCCGGACGCCCCGCCCCGCGATACGCGTCCGTGGGAACACAGTTGGTGAACGCACCGACAATATCGGCGCGCACGTTCTGGGTTCGATACAGCCCTGGCATCATTAACACGCTCAGCGTTGGGATCACCGGCGTCAGCAACTGATGATAGGCGCCCAAATCCTGAATCAATTTCAATTTGATACCGAGGATGGTGCCGTCCTTTTTCGCCGCGAGTTCGAAGTAATCAACATGCCCGCGCCCCTGAATAGTGCACAGGAAATTCTCGCGACGCGACTCGATCCACTTCACCGGTTTGCCGATCTGCATCGCCACGAAACCCATCAACGCCTCTTCGGCGTAGATATTCAGCTTGCTGCCGAAGCCGCCGCCGACTTCCGGCGTGATCACACGCATGCGATTTTCTTCCAGCCCCAGCATGCCCGCCACCAATGTGCGCACCAGATGCGGCACCTGTGTGGATGTGTACAGATTCAACTGCCGGTCCGCCGCGCGCCATTCCGCCACCACCCCGCGCGTCTCCATCGCCGACGGAATCAGGCGCTGGCTGGTGATGCGCTGTTTCACCACCACGTCCGCTTCGGCGAAGGCCTTGTCCACATCGCCGCCTTCCTGGTGATAGTTGAACGCGACGTTGTCAGGCCACTCCGGATGCACCGGCGGCGCTCCGGCTGCGATCGCCTTTTCCGGATCGGCAACCGCCGGCAGCACATCCCAGTCGATTTCGATTTTCTCCGCCGCGTCGCGCGCCAAATATTTGTCTGTGGCAACCACTACCGCCACCGGATGGCCGACGAAATACACGCGGTCCGTCGCCAGTATGTAGTGATGCGGCACCCGCAGCCCCGGCAGCGAGCCGCCGCACGGCACTGGACCCACCTTGGCCGTGTCCTTGCCGGTATAGATCGCAGCGACGCTCGGCGTTTCAGCAGCCGCCTTGGTGTCGATCGAACGAATCCGTGCCGCGGCATGCGGGCTGCGGACAATCGCCGCATAGTGCATGCCCGGCATCTGGATGTCGTCGACGTAAGTTGCGGTGCCCGTGATCAACCGCGGGTCCTCGCGCCTCCGAATGCGCTTGCCAACCAGTTTTTCAACCTGTGTGATGGTGCTCGCCATAGCCGTCTCCTACTTCCCCGCCGCAGCGGCCGCAGCAGCCCGAACCGCATTCACGATGTGCTGATAGCCCGTGCACCGGCACAGGTTGCCTTCAATGCCATGCCGGATCTCCGCATCCGTCGGATTCGCATTGCGATCCAGAATTTGTTTCGACGCCATAATCATGCCCGGCGTACAGAAACCGCACTGCGCGCCATGCTGGTTCCAGAAAGCTTCCTGCATGCCGTGCAGTTTGCCGTCTTGCGCCAGGCCCTCGATGGTAGTGAGGTTCGCGCCATCCGCCTGCACCGCGAACATGCTGCAACTCTTCACGGCCTTGCCGTCGAGTTCAATGGTGCAAGCCCCGCACAGCGAAGTTTCGCACCCCACGTGTGAGCCCGTGAGCCCGACCACATCCCGCAGATAGTGGATCAGCAGCAGCCTGGGTTCGACGTCGTCGGAATATTTTTTGCCGTTGATGGTGAGGTTGATTTTCATGCCGGCTTTGAAGATATCAAACTTCACCCGGAAAACAAAAGGGGCGGGCCGCAACACGCGGCGCCTCTTGATAGACTATAAAGGTTTATGCCCTCCGGCGAGCAACAGCTCCGCGCAGACATCGTCTCTACGGGCCGGATGATGTACGAACGCGGATGGATCGCGGCCAATGACGGCAACCTTACGGTCCGTCTGGACCGCGAGCGCATCCTCGCCACCCCGGCCGGCGTGTGTAAAGGCCGCATGCGTCCGGAGGATCTGATCGTGTGCGATACCGCCGGTAATAAGATCGCAGGCGCCGGCGAGCGCACTACCGAAATGGCCATGCACGTGGCGATCTACGACAACCGGCCCGACATCCATTCGGTGGTCCACGCCCATCCGCCGATTTCGACCGGGTTCGCGGTCGCCGGTCGCGCCCTCAACCTGGGACTGATGCCGGAGCTGATCGTATCCATGGGATCGGTGCCGCTGGCCGAATACGGCCTCCCCGGAACGCCCGCGCTGGTCGACGGGATGCTGCCCTACGTCGGCAAATTCAACGCTATCCTGCTGGCCAACCACGGCGCGGTTTGCTACGGCGAGAATGTCGCCCAAGCCTACGCCCGCATGGAAACGTTGGAGCACCTGGCCCGCATCGCGCTGGTAGCCGAAATGTTGGGCGGCCCCCGAGTCCTGCCCCGCGCCGAGATCGAGAAGCTGTTTGAAGCGCGCGCCCGTTACGGTGTCACCGTTCCCAACCATTTCGAGCCCGGCAGCCCCATGGCCGCCGAAGATATGCCGGATCCGGGAGAAAAACTGGAAGTCACGCGCCAGCAGCTATTGGCGTTAATTGACGAAGCCCTGCGCGTCCGCGGCGTGGTCTGAACCGTCGAACCCTAAAAAGTGACCTCTGAAAAGCGAGAAGGGGAACGTTTAACCGTTCCCCTTCGCCGCGTCGTTCTGGTATGACTCTGGAATCGTGACTTCTTGGTCCCCTTCTGATCGGGGACTTTCAGCTTATCACTTTGTGCCCAAGTTGCGCGGCCCCACCGGAACTGCTTCGAGCGCCGCACCCGTGAAGGGAATAAACACCACGCGGTTCCGTCCCTGGCGCTTGGCCGCGTACAGGGCATCGTCAGCCACCCGGATCAGCGCCTCTTCGGTGGCGGCGATGCCCGGCACCCAAGAGGTGGCTCCGAAACTGCACGTGACCAACTGGGCCTCTTCGTTGAACCACATGGGATCGTTGGCCAGCGCCTCGCGCATCCGTTCCGCCTGCTTCTCGGTGGCGTTCACGTCGCAGCCCGGCAGCACGATCAGGAATTCCTCGCCGCCGTAACGCCCGATGGCGTCGTACGGCCGGATCGACCCCGACATGCGCCGCACAAACTCGCGCAGCACGGCGTCACCCGCAAAATGCCCGTAGGTATCGTTGACCGACTTAAACTTATCCAAATCCGCCAGCACCAGACCCACCGGCCGGTTCTCGCGAATCCCGCGCTGCAATTCACGGCTCAAGATATCCAAAATGGAGGAGCGGTTCCAGATCCTCGTCAGGAAGTCCTTGGTGGCCTGATCGCGCAACTCTTCACGCGCGGAAATCAATTCGTGCTGCAGTTCCAGAATGCGCACTCCCGGCCGCAGCCGCACTTGCAACTCGTGTTGATCGAACGGCTTGGTCAGGTAATCGTCCGCGCCGGATTCCATGCCTTCAATCAGGTCCTCGCGCTGGCTCTTGGAACTCAACAGCAGGATATAAGTGTAGATGTCCTTGTCCTTGGCGGTCGCGCGCACTCTTCGGCAGACTTCCGGTCCGGTCAGCCCCGGCATCATCCAATCCAGAATTGCGATCTTGGGCGCGTTTTCGGACTGCAGAATCTGCCACGCTTCGTTCCCATCGCAGGCCACCACCACTTCGTAGCCCCACCGGCGCAAAGTTGCGTCCAGCAGATGCCGCGAAACGATGCTGTCGTCTGCAATCAAAATTTTCATGCGTGCACTCTAATTATACGGGCGGAACCTTCCACATCCCCACTCGTTTATATCGGCTGGATTCAGACAAATAGTCAGGTTCTTGCTAGGCTTAAAAACATGCCGGAGCAGGCTGCCGTATCCCCGCATTCCGTGCTGGTTCTGCGCCATGAGCGTTTCGAGCACTTGGGTTACTTTGCTGAAATCCTGAACGATCTGCACATTCCTTTTGTTTATAGTGATTTGGATGACAAGCTCGACCTGGGACCGCACCACGGCCTGATCGTCATGGGAGGCCCCCAATCGGCCAACGATCCTGACATGTCAGCCGAAATC
>Ga0068858_100006205_pt1 | contig 11651 bp, 9 predicted proteins | sample KBSSwiS12_FD_66589 | JGI IMG/M metagenome (GOLD analysis project Ga0068858, IMG submission 66589) | Switchgrass rhizosphere microbial communities from Kellogg Biological Station, Michigan, USA - KBS Switchgrass S1-2 | ecosystem: Host-associated > Plants > Roots > Rhizosphere > Soil ... | reverse complement strand
GAGGGCCGCTTCAACAAGGGCAAGCTGCTGCGGCACGCCCAGCTGGATTCGGCGACTTCGGTCTACGCCGACCTGACCAACGCCTACACGCCCAGTTTCGGGCTCATGGGGCATGAGTCGCTGATCATGCAGCAAAGCGACATCGGCGACATCTCGAACTCCATCAAGGACTGCCTGCGCTGCGGCAAGTGCAAGCCGGTGTGCGCCACGCACGTGCCGCGCGCCAACCTGCTGTATTCGCCGCGCAACAAGATCCTCGCCACGTCGCTCTTGATCGAGGCCTTCCTGTACGAGGAGCAGACGCGGCGCGGCATTTCCCTCAAGCACTTCGACGAGTTCAGCGACGTGGCCGACCACTGCACGGTGTGCCACAAGTGCCTGAACCCCTGCCCCGTGGACATCGACTTCGGCGACGTGTCCATCGCCATGCGCAATTTCCTGCGCCGCCAGGGCAAGAAGAAGTTCAACCCCGGCACGGCCACGGCCATGGCCTTCCTCAACGCCACGGACCCGCGCACGATCAAGCTGGCGCGCAAGCTCATGGTGAACGTGGGCTACCGCGTGCAGCGCTTTGCCTACAAGGTGGCCAAGTCGCTGGGTCTCGTGCAGCGCCAGGTGCAGGCGCCGCCCGCCACCGTGGGCAAGCCGCCGCTGCGCGCCCAGGTGATCCATTTCATCAACAAGCCCATGCCGGGCGGGCTGCCCAAGCGCACTTCGCGCGCCCTGCTCGACATCGAGGACCGCAACTTCGTGCCGGTGATCCGCGACCCGCACAAAACCAGCGAGGACTCGGACGCGGTGTTCTATTTCCCCGGCTGCGGCTCGGAGCGGCTGTTCGGGCAGGTCGGCCTCGCCACCCAGGCCATGCTGTACGAAGTGGGTGCGGTCACGGTGCTGCCGCCGGGCTACCTGTGTTGCGGTTATCCGCAGACCGCCGCGGGCGAGCACGACAAGGGCCAGGCCATCATCACCGACAACCGCGTGCTGTTCCACCGCGTGGCCAACACCCTCAACTACCTGGACATCAAGACGGTGATCGTGTCCTGCGGGACGTGCCTCGACCAGCTCGAGAAATACGAGTTTGGGAAAATCTTCCCCGGCTGCCGGCTGCTCGACATCCACGAGTACCTGCTGGAGAAGGGTGTGAAACTGGAAGGCGTCACGGGCACGCGCTACATGTACCACGACCCCTGCCACACGCCCATCAAGACGGCGCAGCCCATGAAGGTGGTGAACCAGCTCATGGGCGGTGGCGTGGCGCTGTCGGACCGCTGCTGCGGCGAATCGGGCACGCTGGCCGTGACCCGGCCCGACGTGTCCACCCAGGTGCGCTTCCGCAAGCAGGAAGAGATGCAGAAGGGCGCGGCCGCGCTGCGCGCCGACGGCTTCGACGGCAAGGTGAAGGTGCTCACCTCCTGCCCGTCGTGCCTGCAGGGCCTGTCGCGCTACGACGATGACGCCGGCACCAGCGCCGACTACATCGTGGTGGAGATTGCCAAGCACGTCCTCGGCCCCAACTGGATGCCCGACTACGTGGCGCACGCCAACCGCGGCGGCATCGAACGCGTGCTGTTGTGAGCGGCGCGGCCGGTGAAGGGCCGGCGTTGTCCCTCACGCCGTCTGCTGACAGACGGGCCGGGGGGTAAAACTACCCTCCTCCTGCCCTGCTATGCTCGCCGAGAGGGGCTGACCGCGCCTGGAAAGGCGCCCGAGCGTGAAAAAGTTAATGGCAACCGATTGCGAGTTGTGCAAGCCTCCAGGGGAAGACCTGCTGTGGCAGGATGAGTATTGCCGCGTCGTGGCCGTGGCCGACACCCGTTTTCCCGGCTTTTGCCGCGTCATTCTCCAATCGCATGTAAGCGAAATGACCGACCTCGACCCGTCTGTCCGCCAACGAGTGATGCACACCGTGTACGCGGTGGAATCCGCGCTGCGCGCGCTGATGCAGCCCGACAAGATCAATTTGGCCAGCCTGGGCAACATCGTTCCGCACCTGCACTGGCACGTCATCCCGCGTTTCCGCGGCGACAGCCATTTTCCCGACCCGGTGTGGGCCCCGGCGCGCCGCGAAGGCGCGGTGGCGCCCTCGCCATCGGCTATCGAACTGGCCGCGCGGCTGCGGCGTGAACTTGGCCCCGGAGGCCCACCTGCATGAGCTTCTCCCCCGACCTGCCGCTTATTTCAGACGAGGCGCGCCCGGATTTCACCGACGCGGCGAGCTGCACCGAGTGGCTGCGCAGCCTGCCGCTCATCAACGTCGCGCCCAGCCATGGCCGGCTGCTGGGCGAGCTCGAGGAGCTGAATTGCTTCGACATGCCGGCAGCCGAGCGCATCAAGGTGCTGGAGCTGATGCTGGATGCGGTGCAGTTCCTGCAGACCGAACATGCCAAGAAAATCACCAACCGCGCGGCGCCGTTGTCCAAGGGCGAGCGTGAAATCCTGCTCAACATCGACGCGCTGTGGAACGCGCTGCGGCAGGGCTACGTGCGCGCGCTGCAGGCCTTCATCCAGGCCGATCCCGATCTGCCCGCCAAGCCCGGCTCGATGCTGTTCGCCTGCCAGCGCGCGCTGTGGTGCACCCAGCGCAAGATGGCCGAGTTGTACAAGTGCTGCCGCCAGCCTTCGTCCGAGGACTGGAAGCTGCTGCACGCGCTGTACGCGTTCGCCGAGGAGCGCGGCTTCGCCGACGAGGGCATCGCCCATCCGGTGCGCGGCGCCGACTGGAAGACCAGTTGCATGGAGTTGTACGCCCAGGCGGTGCTGCTCGACCTCGCCAATCCCAACGAACTCACGCCGCGCCAGCTCGGCCTCGCGGCGCGCTGGCTGGAACGCTTCGCCATCAAGGCGCGGGTGGTCCGGTCGCGCCCAGGCGGCGGCGAGCCGCGGCAGGGTGCGGCCATCTGGATCGACCTCGCGTCAAGCCGCGGCGCGATGCGGCTGGAGCAGCCCGCCGGCGCGAAGCCCGAGTGCCTGCGTTACCTCGACACCACCGAAGTGGGGCGCAGCCTGCGGCGGCGCCTCGCGGCGCTGAAGCAGGGCGAAGCGCCGGTCGACATCGGCCTCGGGGACGACGTGCCCGCCCCGGCCGCCGAGATCCTGCTCACCGTGCTGCACCGCCTGCTGTGCGACGAACGGCCCGTGCGCGCGCCCGGCCGCCGCGGCAAGCTCGCCAAGGCCGCCCTGGCGGCCGGCATGGGCGGCATTCACTTTTTCATTTCCGGCCGGCCGTTCAAGCAGCCCGGCATCGCCAAGCCCAAGGAACTGAGCCAGACCGAGCATGCCGAGATCGCCATGTTCGGCCGCACGTCCACGCGCCGCGACGATGACTACGTCTCGCAACAGGGCTTCGCCATGGAAACCTGGAGCATCGTCGACGAGAGCCCGGGTGGGTCGCGCCTGCGCCGCGACAGCGGCGATGCGCGCTACGTGCATGCCCAGTTGGTGGCGCTGCGGCCCGCCGACGCGGGATTCTTCACCCTGGCGGTGGCGCAGTGGCTGGCGGTTGACGACGGCTACGTGCTCGACATGGGCGTGCGCAACATCCCGGGCCTGCCGCAGGCCGTCGCCATCCGCCCGACCGGGTTGAATGCCATGTCCGAGAAATTCGTCCCGGGACTGGCGCTTCCCGCCGTGGCCGCGCTGCAGCAGCCGGCCACCCTGGTGCTGCCGGCGGGCTGGTACAAGCCCAAGCGCGCCATCGAGATGTTCGTGGACCAACTGCAGACCGTGCTGCTCACCGGCGTGCTGGAGCGCGGCAGCGACTTCGAAAGGGTTACCTTCCAGCCGTTCTAAGGTCCGCCCGAGTCATCCGGCGCTTCGACCGGAGACTGCGACAATCCTTGCTGGAGCAAGCGGCGCCTTGGAGAGGGAGTCCGCCGAGGGAGAACACCATGGCCCGCGATTCACGGCCCCCTGGCGATTTCGCTTCGGTCGCGCACCCGCCCCCCCCATCCAGTCCTGGCAACCCTGGCAACCCTGGGACCCCTGGCGATGCGCGTGACCCGCGCGACCAGCGCATGTATGAAGACTGGCTGGCCACCGCCAGCATGGGCGATCCCCAGCAGGCGGGCGGCGCCTTTTTGGCCATGCTGCGGCATTTGCGCGAGCAGCCGTCGCCGCCGCCCCAGGCGCTGAAAGTCCTGGAGTGGCTGCATCCGCGCGTCATCGAAGTGGTGGAACAACACTTCAAGCGCTTCTCCGGCAAGGCCTTGCCGCTGTCGCTGCCCGAAGACCAGGCCTACGTCCAGGTGGGCGCGCTGTGCGAAGCCATGGGCGCGCACTACCGCGCGCTGCGCGAGACGAAGCCCGGCGTTCCCAAGCTTGCCCGCGCCCTGCTTGCGAGCCCGTTGCGGCTCACCTGGCTGCGCGGCCTCGAATACGCGGCCCTGCAAATCACCGCTGCCTATGCCGCGCGCCGCGACGTGGCCGCCGGGCTGTGGCAGGCCCTGCATGACCAATACGCGCAGGCGGAACAGGCCGGATTCGCCCAGCACGCCGTCGGCGAAGGCGGACAGGCGCAAACCTGCGCCGGCGCTTACGCGCAGCCGCTGCTGCTCGCCCTCACCAATCCCTACGGACTGCTGCCCCGCGATGCGCGCTGGCTGCGCGAGTGGGTGGGTCAGTGGAGCCGCAAGGCGGCGGTGGTGTCGCGCATCGAGAAGACCGCGGCCTACGGCGTGGACCTCGGCGGCGACACGCCGCCGGCGTGGGTGGCCGTGGACAGCCCACGGCCGGATCGCCGCTACCTCGATCTCGGCGCGCTGCGCAACACGCTGCGCAAGCGCCTGCACCTGCTCGCCGCCGGCCATTCGCCGGCGGAGGCGGCCTTGGGCGCCGACTGCGTGGAACCGGCGGCCTCGCGCCTGTTGAAATCGCTGCTCACGGCATGGTCCGCCGGCGCGCCGGCGTCGCATTTCCCGCGCCGTCCGGCGCGGCCCGACGCCACCATCGCTCATGTCGCCATCGGCGTTGACGCGGCGCACCGCGCCATGGCGGGCGCCTGGCTGGAGCGTCCCAACAAGCCAATATGGGACTACACCACGCGCGGCGAGCCGTTCACGCCGCGCGCCGCTTTCGGTACGCCCTCATCCGGGGAGGCCGGGGGCATCGCCTGGCGCATCCTGGATGAAAGCGCCATGGGCTTCCGGCTGCGCCTGGACAATGCCAGCCCGGCGCCGCGCGATCGCATCGCCCTGCAGCAATTGCTGGCCGTGCGGCCGCATGGCGCCACGCTGCACATCCTCGCCGACGTGCGCTGGCTGATGCAAGGCACCGTCGACTCCACCGCTGGGCCGGCCGCCTTCGTCACCATCGGCACGCGCGCCCTGCCCGGCTTGCCCCGGGCCTGCGCGGTGCGCTCCCTCGCCCAGGACCCGGACGCGGCGTCCGAGTCCTTCATACAGGCCTTTGTGCTCGAACCGCCGCGCGGGTTGCCCGAATGCCTGGTGCTGCCCTCGGGCGCGTTTCAGTCCCTGGGCGGGTTTGAAGGCCGCGTGGAAATGCGGCTGGAAGACGGCGTGCGGCGCGCGCGGCTGGCCGGCATCACCCAGCGCGGCTACGACTACGAGTGCGCCACTTTGGCGCCCATGGCCTGAGGCGCCGCGCTTCGGCGTGACTCCTCTGACAAGGGTGTCACGCGCCGCGCCGGCAGCACGGCGGTGAAGCTCGAGCCGCGTCCCGGCTCGCTGCGGATTTCCAGCCCGCCCTGGTGGTGGGTGAGGATGTGCTTGACGATGGCGAGGCCGAGGCCGGTGCCGCCGGTGGCGCGCGAGCGGCTCTGGTCCACGCGGTAGAAGCGCTCGGTGAGGCGCGGAATGTGGCGCGTGTCGATGCCGATGCCGGTGTCGGTGACGGTGAAGGCGCCCTCGCCTGAATCACGCACCCGCCACGCCAGCTCCACGCTGCCGCCCTGGGGTGAGTAGCGGATGGCGTTGGACACCAGGTTGCCGAACGCCGAGTGCAGCTCGCGCTCGCTGCCCATGACCAGCGCCGGATCGGCGCTTTCCACCACGATGCGATGGCGCCCGCCCGACAGCGCGTCGCCTTCGGCGGCCAGTTGCGCCAGCAGCGGCGCGATGTCGAACTGCGCTTCGGTGGGCGGCGCCGCGCTCGACTCCAGCGCCGACAGGGTGAGCAGGTCGTCGATCAGGCGCAGCATGCGCGAGGTCTGCTCCTGCATCATGCGGATGATTTCCTGCCCGCGGCGCTCGGAAAATTTCACCTTGCCGTCTTCCAGGGTCTCCAGGAAGCCGCTCACCACGGTGAGCGGCGTCTTCAGCTCATGCGACACATTGGCCACGAAGTCGCGGCGCATGATTTCCAGCTTTTCCGCCTGGGTGACGTCGCGGCACAGCAGCAGCTTCTGGTCCTGGCCGTAGGGCACGATGCGCAGCGACAGCGACAGCGCATCGCCGCGCGTCAGGCGCAGCGTGAACGGCTCGCTGAAATCGCCCTCGTCGAGGTAGCTGGCGAAGCCCGGCGCGCGCACCAGGTTGACGATGGCCTGGCCCAGGTCCTTGGCGGAGTCGATGTCGAAGAACCGCTCCGCCATGGGATTGCACCACTCGATGTGGTTGGACGCATCGAGTATGACCACGCCGTCGGGCATAGCCGTGCCGGCCGAGCGGAAGCGCACCAGCGCTTCCATGAGCTGGCCGCGCTCGTTTTTCTGCCCGCCGACCATGCGGTACAGCCCGGCAAACACCGCCTCCCACACCCCGCCCGCGTCGGGGACGGGCCGCGAAGTGTCGTTCAGCCAGGTCAGCAGCGTGGACACATTGGAAAGATGGCGCCACAGGATGAACAGCACGCCGGCCAGGGCGATGCCAAGGCCCCAGGCCCACCCGGCGACGAGGCCCAGGGCAAGCGCGACCGCGCCCGTGACCGCGAGCGCGGCGAAGGTGCGGGTCCAGACGATTTCGCTGTGGCGGTTCAAGCGGGGCTACGGTTCAGGCGGCCATGCGCAGAAAGACAAGGCCAGAACACTATTCTAGGCCGTGAAATGGCCGGCCTGCACGGTCTCCGTTCAACCCGTGGCGGCCAGACGGTAGCCGCTGCCGCGCACGGTCTGGATCAGCCGGTCGTGGCCGGTTTCCTCCAGGGACTTGCGCAGGCGGCGAATGTGCACGTCCACGGTGCGCTCTTCCACGAACACGTGGTCGCCCCAGACATGGTCGAGCAACTGGGTGCGGGAATGCACTCGCTCGGGGTGGGTCATCATGAAATGCAGCAGGCGGAATTCGGTGGGGCCCAGGTTGAGCACGGAGCGGTTGGCGCTCACCCGGTGCGTGCCGGGGTCGAGTTTCAGGCCGCCGATTTCCACAGCCTCGTCGGTGAGCTGGGGCGAGCGGCGCCGCAGCACGGCCTTGACTCGCGCCACCAGTTCGCGCGGCGAAAACGGCTTGGTGATGTAGTCGTCGGCGCCCGACTCCAGGCCGGCCACCTTGTCGGACTCGGCGCCGCGCGCCGTGAGCATGATGATGGGCACGCGCCGCGTGCGCTCATCGTCGCGCAGCGTGCGCGCAAAAGCGATGCCCGATTGCCCGGGCAGCATCCAGTCCAAAAGCACCACGTCGGGCAGCACCTCGCGCACCATGTGCCCGGCCTGCTCGGCGTCACGCGCGCGCAGTACGCTGTGGCCGGCGTGCTCGAGGTTGATGGCGATCAACTCCTGAATGGCCGGTTCATCTTCAACAACGAGTATGCTGGCGGGCATGGGGCCTTTTGAATCGCTTTGAATAATATAGGATTATTTGCGATTCTAGGTCAGCATGATGACACTTTTGTTACATTCTTCATACTGGCATAACGCAGTTGCGGTAGCCTAGCGACAACCCTTGGTTTACCCCTTCACCCCCGCTCTATTTTCAACATGTCCGGCCTGACCTCCCAAACCCCCACGCCCACCGAAATCAAGCTGCACCAGAAGTCACGGGTGCTGGAAATCAGCTTCGACGACGGGCGGCGCTTCGAAATCCCCTACGAAATGCTGCGGGTGTACTCGCCTTCGGCCGAGGTCCGGGGCCACGGGCCGGGGCAGGAGGTGCTGCAGACAGGGAAAAAGAACGTGGAAGTTTCCGGCGTTGAGCCGGTGGGTACTTATGGCATCCAGCCGACTTTTTCGGACGGGCACAACACGGGGATTTACTCCTGGGAATACCTGTACGACCTAGGCCATCGGCGGGAACAGCTCTGGGCGCAGTATTTGAGCAAGCTGAAATCCGCAGGCAAGAGTCGGGATATTTAGGCCAAAAGCCGACTCGAAGTTAAAGGCTGGTTCATTCGGCCGGCGCCAAGTTGGACAGCAGACCCCGACAGTCCGCCCGTGCCGCATGCTCAATGCATTTTCTGAAATTCCGGCGTGGCCGAATTTCGCGTTCACTGATACGTTTGCAACAAGACACAATTTTTTACCGGGTCGGACCGCCAAATCCGGCACGGCCGAATGAACAAGTGCTTTAATCAATCATCATGACGACGCATTTCGGTTACCAGACGGTCAGCGAGGAAGAAAAGACTCGTAAAGTGTCCGGCGTTTTCTCGTCCGTCGCCTCGCGCTACGACGTGATGAACGACCTCATGTCGCTCGGCCTGCACCGGCTGTGGAAAATCGCCGCCATCCAGGCGAGCGGCGTGCGCCCAGGCCACAAGGTGCTGGACGTCGCCTCCGGCTCCGGTGATCTCGCCCTCGCTTTTGCCGAGCGTGTCGGGGAAACCGGACAGGTATGGGCCACGGACATCAACGGCGACATGCTGCGGGTGGGCCGGGACCGGCTGATCGACCAGGGGCGGCTGCTGCCCACCGCGCAATGCGACGCCGAGGCGCTGCCTTTTCCATCCAATCATTTCGATTGCGTGAGCGTGGCCTTCGGCCTGCGCAACATGACCCGCAAGGAGCAGGCGCTGGCGGAGATGCGCCGCGTGCTGCGCCCGGGCGGCCGGGTGCTGGTGCTGGAATTCTCCCAGGTGGCCAAGCCCCTGCAGAAGCCCTATGACTGGTATTCCTTCCACGTGCTGCCGTGGCTGGGCAAGCGCGTGGCAGGCGACGCCGACAGCTACCGCTACTTGGCCGAATCCATCCGCATGCATCCCGACCAGCGCACGCTGGCAGCCATGATGGAACAAGCCGGGCTGGAGGATGTCGAATATCAGAACATGGCCGCGGGCGCGGTGGCGATTCACCGCGGCTACAAGTACTAGCTACAAGTACTAGCCGGAACACGGCAAACTGAAACTGACCGGGATCCACCCGGCTAATTGACGCTCCGACGAGGGCGAATCGCGAAAGCGCATCCTTGAGAGAGAAAGCTGGAGGAACGATGAAAAATCTGTGGAAGACCTTGCTTGCGGCTGCCATCCTCACCCTGGGGATGTTGACGGCCGTTCAATCGGCCGATGCGGCGCGCCTCGGCGGCGGACGCAGCATCGGCTCGCAGCGCTCCATCACCCAATCGCAGCGCGCGCCCTCGGCTACCCAGGCCGCGCCGGCGCAAACCGCGCCGCAGCCGCAGGTACAGCCGGCGCCCAACCGCTGGCTGGCGCCCCTCGCCGGCCTCGCCGCCGGGCTTGGCCTGGGCTGGCTATTCGCGCACAACGGCGGTTCGTTCGGCCCGCTGCTCATGCTCATGGCCGTGCTGTTCATCGGCTACATGCTCATGCGCATGCTGGCGCGCCCGCGGGCCGGCCAGCCCAGCTATGGCGGAGCTCATTCCAGTCAATACACCGGCGCCTACGACCCGCGTCCGGCCAATTACACCGGTCTGGGCAACGAGACGGTGGCGGCGCCGCCGCCCTCGCAGCTTCCCGGCAGCGACTGGAACGGCCACGCCCAGGCGCTGCCCGCGCCGGCCGCCATTCCGTCGGATTTCGACGCGGCCGGCTTCCTCAAGCAGGCCAAGCTCAACTTCATCCGCCTGCAGGAAGCCAACGACCGCGGCGACTTGGACACGCTGCGCGACGTCACCACCGACACGCTGTTCGATGCGCTGGCGGCCGACGTGCGCACGCGCGGCGGCTTGGCGCAGCACACCGACGTCGTGACCCTGGACGCGACGCTGCTGGAAGTCGCCACCGAAAACAACGCCCACTGGGCCAGCGTGAAGTTCGCCGGGCAGATCCGCGAACAGGCGGGCGCCCTGCCCACGCCTTTCGCCGAGGTGTGGCACCTCAGCAAGCCCGTGAACGGCGGCAGCGGCTGGCTGATCGCCGGCATCGAGCAGATTTCCTGAGCGTGGCCTTGAGCACCCCTGCGGGCGACTCCAGCCAAGGCGCCAACCCCGGCGCCGGCGGCGCGCCCCGGGGCGTGCTGGGGCTTGAGCGCCTTCCCGCCCAAGGCGCGGTGCAGGCTCTAAACCATGTGCTGCGCCAGCAGCACTGGGCCGCGGAACGCCTGAAGCCCTTTGCCGGGCGCAGCGTGGAATTCCGCGCCGCGCCCATGCCGCCCCTGCGCCTCGCGGTGCGCGAGGACGGGCTGGTTGAGCCGTGGCACGGCGGGTCCAATGCCACCACGGCCACCACGGCCACCCATGCCGCCAACGCCGACCTGACCGTCACCCTCAAGCCGGCCGCCCTGCCGCACCTGCTGCGGCAGGACGACGCCGCGCGCCAGAAGCTGATGCGCGAAATCGAGCTCTCCGGCCCGGCCGACCTTGCCCACGTGGTGCAGGACCTGGCACGCGACCTGCGCTGGGATGTCGAAGAGGACCTGTCGCGGGTGTTCGGCGACGCCCTGGCGCACCGCATGGCCGAAACCGGCCGCAAGCTGTTCGCCTTCCAGCAGGAAGTGGCCGACCGCCTGCTGCGCAACGTGGCCGAATACTGGACCGAAGAAAATCCGCGCCTGGTCAGCCGCGCCCAGCTTGAGAGCTTCACCGCCCAAACAGCCGACCTCGAAGCCGCCTTGCAGCGCCTGGAAGCCCGCGCCGCACGCTTGCTACAGCGTCCGTAACTCCCCGGGCCGCGGCCAGGGCCTCGTAAGACTGCCTCAGACCGCGACGCCTCGTCTGGTACATTGGCAGCCTTTTCCGCTTAAAGCCTTCCTCTTGTCCCGTTTTTTCCGCCTGCTGCGCATCATTTTCGTGGCCTGGCGCTTCGGCCTGGACGAATTCGCCGTGGTCGCAAGCGAGAGCCGCTGGGGCTGGGCCGTGCGCATCCTGCCCGCGCTGCGCCGTCCCCTGCCCACGCCGCGCGCCGTGCGCCTGCGCGAGGCGCTGGAGACGCTGGGGCCGATTTTCGTCAAGTTCGGCCAGGTGCTGTCCACGCGCCGCGACCTGCTGCCCGCCGACCTGGCCGAGGAACTGGCCAAGCTGCAGGACCAGGTGCCGCCCTTTCCCTCGGCCCAGGCGCGCGAGGAAATCCAGAAGGCCTTCGGCCGGCCGGTGGAAGCCGTGTACGCCCAGTTCGAACCCGACCCGGTGGCCAGCGCCTCCATCGCCCAGGTGCACTTCGCCGTGCTGCCCGACGGCACCGAGGCCGCGGTCAAGATCCTGCGCCCCGGCATGGCGCCGGTGATCGCGCGCGACCTGGCGCTCATGGACACCGCGGCGCAGGATCTTGACCGCGGCCTCGGTGCCGTCGGGCAGCACGGCGAAGTGCACCTGGGCGATGGAGGCGCTGGCCACCGGGTCGGGTTCGAACTGGGCGTACACGGCTTC
>Ga0068858_100006203_pt1 | contig 11655 bp, 10 predicted proteins | sample KBSSwiS12_FD_66589 | JGI IMG/M metagenome (GOLD analysis project Ga0068858, IMG submission 66589) | Switchgrass rhizosphere microbial communities from Kellogg Biological Station, Michigan, USA - KBS Switchgrass S1-2 | ecosystem: Host-associated > Plants > Roots > Rhizosphere > Soil ... | reverse complement strand
TCTTCGGCATCGCGGTCAGCGGTTTCTTTGCCTACCTGGTCGCCGCGATGCAGGGGAAGTACTACCTGCAAATCATCACACCAGGCGCACTGGTCGGCCTCATCGTGGGCTACGCGGCTTATCGATATCAGCTTTGAAAGTTAAAAGTTAGAGGTTAGAAGTTAGAAGTGAAAATGAGAAGTCACGTACGAAAGGCAGTAGGCGACCAACGAGGGTCAGGCAGACTAGTCCGGCGGTAAGGGTGATTCTGAGGCGCTTGACGCTCGTGGTGAAGATGGCGACCAGCTCATTCGCTTCGTTGAGGAGCGGACGGACATCGTCGATGGGTGCGAGGCTCTCCGCCTGGATGAGGCGCAGCCACATTCGTGACTCGCGGGCTTCCTTCAGGACAATCGAGCTCTTGGCCGTGAAGTCGCGACGCGAGTACGCAGCCTTGGCCTCTTCGTAGTTGGCCGCGATCGAGGTTCCTGCATCGGCAAGTTGCCACGCGATGTGCCGGCTCACGCCCGGCTCCTGCGCTAACTTGCGGCAGAATCGAACGACCTTCTAACTTCTAACTTCTACCTTCTAACTTCGAAAGTAGCGTGTCAGTCCATCCTGAGCGCCGTCATCGGATCGACGCGGGCCGCGCGGCGGGCTGGCAGATAGCTGGCCAGGAGCGCGACGATCGCGAGCGTTCCGGCCACCGCTGTGAACGTGAAGGGGTCCGTCGTCGTGACGCCGAACAGCAGCGTGGTCAGCGCGCGCGTGACGAGCATCGCCCCGACGAGGCCGAACGCGACGCCGATGAGCGCCAGCGCCGCTCCCTCCCGCACGAAGAGCCGCACGACGTCGCCTGCCGTGGCGCCGATGGCGATGCGGACGCCAATCTCCTGCGTGCGCTGGCTGACGAGGTACGACAGCACGCCGTAGACCCCGATCGCGGAGAGCAGAACGGCGACCGCGGCGAAGGAGGCGAGCAGCAGCATCGTGAATCGGCGCTCCGCGATCGACCGCCCGATCACCTCGTCCATCGTTCTCACGCCGGCGAGCGGCAGGTCGCGGTCGAGCGACGCGAGATCGGCACGCGCCATCGGAACGGCTGCCATTGGATCACCAGCTGTCCGAACGACGATCGTGAGCGAGTCGACCTGATGCTGTGCGTACGGCACGTACACTTCGGGCGCCGGCGTCGAGTCCAGGCTGCTCGTCTTCACGTCGCCGACGACGGCGACGATGGTCTTCATCCCGCTGCGCGCCTCGGCGAGCCGCACGCCGAGGTGCAGCTGCTGACCCAGTGGGTTGATCCCTGCCCAGTAGCGGCGCGCAGCCTCCTCATTGATCGCCACGACCTCAGGCCCGTTCTCATTGTCGCGAGCATCGAACGGGCGTCCGCTTCGCAGCGGGATCTTCATCGTCCTGAAGTAGTCCGGCGTGACGATGCGCATGCCGGCGCTCGGCGAATCGGCGCTGTCCGTCTCTCCAGGACGCGTGAAGCTGGAGCTCGCGCGAAACCCTTCGTCGAGCGGAAGCCCGAACACGCCGGCCGCGTGCTCGACACCGGGCCGTTCGCCGATGCGCGTCACGAGATCGCGCATGAATCTCCCCGCCTCGTCACTGGTTTTGTACTTCTGCTCGGGCAGCGCCACGGTGAAGGTCAGCAGATGATCGGCGGAGAATCCGGGATTCACGATGCTGATCCGCTGATAGCTCCTGATCAGAAGCCCCGCACCCACGAGAAGCACGACGGCGAGCGCCATTTCGCAGATCACGAGCGTCTTCCGGATCCGCGTGCTGCCCGAACCGACGGCACCGCGTCCCGCGGCCGAGATGAATCTCGCGACGGATCCCGCGGTCGTCGACAAGGCCGGCGCCAGCCCGAACACGATGCTGGTCAACACCGCGACGACGATCGTGAACGCCAGGACCCGAACGTCGACGCCGACTTCCGCGAGCCGCGGAATGCTGGCCGGGCCGAGCGCGATCAGCGCGCGCGTCGCCCAGAACGCCACCATGAGTCCCGCTGCGCCACCGGCAAGGCCGAGGACGACGCTCTCGGCCAGGAACTGTTGAACGAGCCGGCCGCGTCCGGCTCCGAGGGCGGCACGCACCGCCACCTCGCGCGCGCGGCCGTTGGCGCGCGCGAGCAGAAGATTGGCGACGTTGACGCACGCAACCAGGAGAACGAGCGTCACTGCGCCCAGGAGAATCAGCAGGGCCGGCCTGATGTTCCGGACGATGCGATCCTGCAGCCCCATCGCGGTCATTACGCGATCCTTGTTCGTGCGCGGAAAGTCCTGCGACAGACGGGCCGCGACCACGCCCATGGCGCGGTTCGCCTGATCCAGATCGACACCGGGTTTGAGTCGTGCGATCGCGCCGATCCACTGCGCGCCTCGGGCGCTTTCGCTGACGTCGGCCGGCTTGAACACGAGCGGCCGCCAGTATTCCGCACCGCCAGGCACGTTCAGATCCGGCGGTGCGACGCCGACGATCGTGAACGTCCGGCCGTCCATTCTCATCGTCGAGCCGATGACGTCGGCTTGCCCGCCGAACTGCCGCCGCCAGAGGCGATCGCCCAGCACGACCACGGCCGCGCCCTCGCCTTCACCGTCGGCATCCACGAGCCCTCGCCCGAGCGCAGGCACCACGCCCAGCACGTTGAAGAAGGAGGCGCTCACGTTGGCGCCGTCGATGAGCTGCGGTTCGCCGGTGCCGGTCAGGTTCGCGGACGAAGGCGTCATGGCCGTCGCGCCGGCAAACACACCGCTCTGCGTCGTGATGTCGATGAAGTTGGGCGGCGAGTACGTCATCGAGAGCCGGCCGTTGCGTCCGTGAAACAGCTGCACCAGGCGGCCCGGCTCACGAAACGGCAGGGGCCGCAGCAGCACGCCGTTGACCACCGTGAAGACGGCGGTGTTGGCGCCGATGCCGAGCGCCAGCGTCATGACGGCGACAAGCGCGAATCCGGGCTGACGCCGCAGCATGCGCGCGGCATAGCGCATGTCCTGGAACAGAGAAAAATGACTCATGGCTGATGGCTCATGGCTGATGGCAGATGGCGTGTGGCTGAGGACCTGTGGCGTGTCCCGGCGCGCAGCGACGGATGCGCATGCGAGGTCGGCCAACTCGCGCAGCAGAAGGATCACGATCGCTGCGGTCCCGTGAACACTTGCGTCGCGGCAGCGCACCGCGAACGTCGCGCGCATCTCATCGCCGTAGCGAATTCGCAGGCGCCGCGGATACCAGAGGAGCGCGGCGCCGTAGAAGCGCGTCGCGACCGCGACTGTTCGCCGCGCCGCGTTCATTTGGCGCGCGACCATGCGGGGCGGCCGGGCGTCGAGAGTCCCTTGCGGCGCGCATGCCGCACCAGTGCCTCGAGCCGTTGTGTTTCTGCTCGAAGGACGGCCTTGCCGGCCGCCGTCAGGCGGTAGTACCGGCGACGTTCGTCATCTTCAGACGGGGCCGCCCGGCGCTCCGACTCTTCGACCAGGGCGAGCGATTCCAGCCGGGCCAGCGCGGTGTAGAGCGTGCCGGTGCCGAGACGGAGCGAGCCGCCGGTGCGATCCGCAATGTCGCGGATGATCGCGTAGCCGTGCAGCTGCGCGTCGGTCAGCGACAACAGGATGTGGAACTGCTGCGGCGTGAGCGGGAGATAGCGTCGCGGGTCGTCCATAGATGCATCGTACCAGGATGCATCGAGCTTAGACGTAGTTGCCCGCCGGTTGGTTGGGCAGGCAGCGACGGCCCGCTAGCGTGTCGCTCCGCGCCGGAGCCACTTCGGCGCGCCGGCGACGACGCGCCATGTGTACAGAGCGGGCAGGAGAACGTTCGAGCGGACGCCGTATTTGGCGCGCATGTAGCTCGGCGCGGGGAACAGGTGTTCGGCGACCAGGCGCCACCGCGCCCGCCAGCTGGGCAGCGCCTGCAGGTCGTGGCGCAGCAGATCGGTCTGACTGGACCCGCGACGGGGCGCTGACGGAGCGTTGCGGCGAACGGGCTGCTGGTCGATCGCCGCCATCATCGTGTCGGCGGCTCGAGTGCCGTACCAATCCCGGGCCAGCGTCAGCCCTTCGCGGGCTATCCCGTCAAGACCGCGTGAGCCGGCCAGGTCCGCGAAGCGCTGCACCTCCTCGCCCGTCATCGCTTCGGCGAGCACATGGAGATCGTAGATCCAGAGGAGATCGCGCGATCCCGGATGATGCGCCGCGCGGTGCACGAGGGCCAGGATCAGCGCGTCGACGCGGCTCGCCGTGGCGGCGTGGACGCCAAGCGCGGGGATCGGGATGCGGCGATCCCACAACTCTTCGAATGAGACGCAGTCAGCGAAGGCCTGGCGGTTCGACACTTTCCAGTGGACGTCGAGCGCATGGAAGACGCCCGCGCGATCTTCCTTGTCGTAGTGGCTCTGGTAAGAAACCAGCTGGCCGGATGTCTCCGGCTGTTGCGAATAGCCCATGAGGGCGAGCGTGCGGTCCAGCGCCGCGACGTCGTCGGCCGACATGAGGAGGTCAGTGTCCGCGCGGGCCCGCTGCTGCGGCGCCGGATAGTACAAGTGCGCCAGCGCCGCGCCTTTGAAGATCAATACGCGAATCGCCGAGGCGGCGAGAGCGTCGAGCACTCTGGTGAGCTCGGCCTGGCGGAGGCAGTCGATGACGGTCGATCGACGTTCGGACAGGTGGAAGGCATCGACGAACGGGCGAGGCCATCGGTCGAGCGAGCCGGCGGCACGGAGCGTCGAGCCCAGGAGCACGAGCACGCGATGATGCGAAGCGGCTGTGACGAGCGCGTCAGCGTCTGCGGACGTCGAAGGCGCGATCTCGGGCCTTCGAAGTCCCTGCGTGATGATTGCGGTTGCGTCCGCTGTCATGACAGTGCGGTCCGGATCTACGGCGTCGTGGGCTTGTCGAAGCCGACGCCTCCGTCTGTCTTCGAGGCGATCGCGTGAGGCCTGGTGATGGCCACGAGGCCGTGCCTTGCGAGCATGCCGACCAGCATGCGAACCGTCGCGGGATCGATAGGAGGGGCGAGCCGTTCAATCAGGCGGTCGATGGCAAGCGTTTCCCCACGATCGAGCTGCTGGATGATGCGGCTCACGCCGCGCGGAAACCGGTACTGTCGCAGGCCGTCGTGTACCTCCACGCATCCTTCGTCATCGCCGTTGACGACCATGCGAGGATGGCCCTTCAACGTCAACAGAAAGTCGTCTCCCGGCGGCAGGCCTTCCGGCGTGGCGCTCCACGGTAGATCGAAGGACGGGCGCGGTTTGAGATTGGAACCGGTTTCCAAAAAGTATTGTTCGACCAGATCGGAATCGAGCCCTTCCGACAGCGCGCGCCGCACTTCCTCGCTGTAGCGGCACCGTTCCTCGATGCTGCCGAGAAACGGGACGTCTCGGCCGGCGACGGCGCGGGCCCGAAGCCGCTCGACGAGCCAGAGAGCGATGTCGATGCCGCGGGGGTTCTTCACGCCCAGCGTGAGATGCAGCGCGGGCTCGTTCATCGGCAGGGCGACGTGGTAACACCCCCGCGGAATGTACAGGAGATCGCCAGGGTGAAGGACCTCGTCGAGGATCGCCCCGGCTGGCGGCACGGAGGCACTGCTCAGGGTGCTGCGATCGATCGCATCCACCGAATCGCCATACAGGAGCCACCGTTTGCGCCCGTCCATGTGCAGGATGAAGATCTCCTGGTTGTCCCGGTGCAGATCGAGCCCGTGGAGGGACCGCCATCCGGCGTAAATGTTGATTTTGGTGCCTCCCCGAAAGAACGTCTCGAATGCGCGCGCCAGCCGCAAGAGCGGTTCGTGGACCTCGTCGATGGCATCGAAGGACAGGGTGGCACCGCGCCGCAGGTGCTCGGTGACGTCTCCCGCGCGTATGCGAGGCGTGAAGCCGTCGAGATCCGCGTACGAAGAGACCGTCAGATCGCGGCCCTGGCAGGCCAGGCGGAACCGGTATGTTTCCCGCCAATGATGATTGAGAATCTCGTTGAGTGTGGCCCACGAAAGAAGGTGCGCGAACCTGTCGCTTGCGCCGCGGCAGTACAGATGTTGCTTGAGCCAGTAGTTCGCCAGAAACTCATCGACCGGCATCGGCGCGACGAGCGCCGCCAGAAATGAGTCGCCGCCTGGATCGGGCATTGTGTGCAGTGAGCGATTTCTCTCTGCTAAGACGTGAAATGCTTATTGGGGTGTCCGGAGCCGTCGTTCTGACCTCCCGAGAACTGCCCCTTCGTGATCTCGGCCAGGTCGCCGTAGAACTGCAGCCGCGGCTTCTTGTAGGGTTTTCGCTCCGACGGCCGGCTCGACGATTCCTCAGCCGCGGACGATGCCGTGGGTTTGATTGTCAAAGTGGTCCTCACTGCGCGCAGACGAAAGACGGTCCAGCCAGTAGTTCAATCCCAACGGACGCAGGAGGGCGCGCATTTCGACCTCGCTCGCCGGGACAGACGGCATCTTCTCGACGTTCACGTAGCTCGCGAGCGCGGGTGTCGGCATCAGGCGTGGAAACCCCGACCGCGCCACCCGTGTGAAATCGGGGCTGGCGGCGAGCGGGGTCTTCTTCCGCCTGATCACGTCCCGCGGCAGTACTCCTTGCATGGACCTTCGGATGAGCAGTTTGCGCCTGCACCACGGCATGGCGGGCACCGCGAGCATGTACCGGAGCAGTCGCAGATCGAAGAACGGGTGCCGGGTCTCGGAGTGACTCAGCGCACCAGTGATATCAAAGTAGTCAAAGAACGACTGCCATCGGGCGTCGCTGAACGCTGCGTATCCGCGAGGCCGGTACGGGTGCGAGGCTGCCCGGCGGCGACGGGCCTCCCAGCGGTCCCGGCACCTGTATCGTGCCGCCAGGCGATCGCTCAACCATGCGGGGAACTCTCCGTCCCGCTGCGCAGTCCGCCTTCCGGCAACCTGGCGGATCGACGTCCACAAGGGCACGCGCGGGTGCATCACCAGATCATATGACAGCGCGCGGACGAGCCGGCCGTACCGTTTTCCCGAGAGAAGATTCGACAGGTACGGGTGCCACTCATACAGCAGCGCGTTGTCCGGTCCCTCTCCATAGAAGAACAGGCGAGTCCGGGTGGCTGCGTCCTTCGAGAACCGCAGGCCCGCCGCGAACGCGGCAGGATTTTCCACCGGTTCAGCCGTTCGAATCGACAGCTCGCCCGGTTGTGTAATGGATGTCTCGTGGTCCCGCACGTCGAACCGAATCGGAATGTTCAAGTGCGCAGCGGCAAGTCCTGCGTAATGCCGCTCGGAGTCCGGAATCAATTCGTCGTACACCGAGGTGAATGCCTGCAGCCGAAACCCCTGGCGCCGCTCGCGCAGCAGATCGCGGGCCACCGCCGCAAGCGTGGTCGAATCGATCCCGCCGCTCATGAGTACGCCGGCGCTGCCGGTTCGCAGCCGGTCGCGGGTCGCGCGTTGTACGAGCTCGGTGAAGCAACTGGTGTAGTCGTCGGCGCGCTTGAAGTGGATCGGTTCGTCGACCGGCAGGGTCCAGTAACGCCGGCAGTGTGAAGCAGCGATCGACCAGGTCATGCAATGGGCCGGCGCGAGCCGGCGGATGTCGCGGAAGGACGTGGTGTCGTGCTCCTGGTTGTCGCCGAACAGGAGAAAATCGGCGATGGCGAGATCGTTCAGATCGTTCGACACGCCGGGATGGAGGCGGACGCAATCGAGAGTGTTGCTGATGACGATCGTCTGCCCCACGCGTGCGTAGAACAGCGGCTTGACTCCCAGGTGATCGCGCGCGCAGAACAGCTGGCGCCGCGCTTCGTCCCACACGACGAACGCGAAGTCGCCGAGCAGGTGCGTGACGCATTCGTCCTTCCACGCTTCGAATGCGCGTGCGATCAGCTCGACATCGGTGGCGTCGGCCGCGCACGTCCTGGACTCACGGCCGGTGAGGCTGGCAATCAGGTCGTCCCGTGCGTCCACGCGGGCATCGGCGACGATCCATGTGCGGCCGTCGAGCGTGAACGGCTGACGCTCGAGCGCCGACTCGTCGGTGACCCTCAACAACGTGTGCCCCAGGCCGGCATCCCGCGTGACGTGCACGCGTCGTGCGTCGGGTCCACGGAACGCCAGATAGTCCGTCATCCGATCGAGCAGGCGCCGATCGAGCGGCGCGCCATCGAGATTGACGATCGCGACAAAGCCGCTCATGAATGGCGCGGCTCCAGCGCGTCAACACACCGTTCGTTGCCGCGATCGACGGAGCGCTGCGAATCACGTGCGTCGCGGACGCGCTTGCAGAGCGCGTCGCGGATCTCCGTCAGGCTGTCCAGCGACCTCGGGTACGTCAGCCTCGCAACCGGAAGCCGATCGCTGAGGCGTGCGGCGGCGTCGAATTGCCGCGCGAGCCGGTCCGCGGTCACGAGATGGCGATTGAATGTGCCCTTCACCAATTCGAAGAAGGCCTCGCGCCGCGAGAGTTCTTCGATGTGCACGCCGTTCACTGCAACGCCGCCGTCAGGGGAAGCCAGCGAGTAGACGGCGGCGAGCGCGACCGGTGCCGTCTCGTTCATGCCCGGGTCCAGGCCGAGAATCAGTTTCTCGGTGTCCGCATTCATCTCGACGGCATCGGCGATCTGCGGGAAGAAGCGGCCGGCAATTTCAGGAAACAGCTTGAGTCTTGGAGGACCGGGGTACGCGAGCAAACGGTCCGGCTCCTCGCGCAGGAGCAGCAGGTCGTCCGTCACGAGGCGATGCCCGGCGGCGAGAAAGCCCGCGGCGAGCGTCGACTTTCCTGCTCCACTACTTCCCACGAAGGCCACCGCGCGATCGTCTACGGTCACCACGGTCGCGTGCAAAGGCTCCAGCCGCTGTTTCACGAGGGCGAACGAAAGCGCCTGTCCCAGCAGGTAGACCTGGAACGACTCGATCGACGCCGCATCGAACTTGCGCCAGCGGATGCCGCGGCCGTTCGCCGCCACCAGGAACTCGCCGACGCCTTCCCACCGCACGTACGCCGAGCCGTCGGGCATCCAGCCGTACTGGTACCAGGACTCGGATGACATGTCGAACGCAGCCATCGCCCTGGCCGGCAGGAAGTCCGCCTCGCCCGCGCCGTGAAACTCCACCGTGCCCAGCCCGCCACCAGTACTTGCCGGCAGCGCCAGCCGCGCGTCGCTGAGCACGTCGATGCCGTACACGCTGTATCGGTAAGGAGGCTGAGTCATCCGGCGAACGTGTCCCACTCGACCAGCGGCGCGTATGTGTCCGCTGTCGCGCCAACCAGGATGCGATCGCCTCGGGTCAGCCAGGCGTGCGCTTCGAGCGCGCCAGCCCTCGTCCGCCTGACGCCGATTGTCAGCGTTCGACTCTCGGTTCCTTCGATCACCAGATCCGCGACGAGCGCGCGAACCAGGCAGCTGCTGACGCGGCCGAGGCGCCGGCCCGTCGCGTGGATTGCCCAGATCACCCGATGTTCCGGACCGCATACCGCCCGCTGCACGATCGGACGGAGACGCGCGGCCTTCCGGCCGAGGACCGACGCCGGCATCACACGAACGGCCGCAGCCGCGACGACCTGCGCCGCGGCGACGCCTATGAGGAGCTTCCAGTCTGCGGTCGTGAGCGTGCGGCGCGGGGAGTTCGCGGCAGGCATGGCGCTCAACAGCTTTGGCTCACAGGCTGCGCATCACAGGGCGATCATTGCAGCGTGATGAGCCCTTCCCCTGAGAGCTCGTCGATGAAGGTGAGGAGATCCGTGTGCAGCGTGTCGGCGGGCGCATCGAACTCGTCCTGCATCGACTGCCACACCGATCGAAGCAGCGGCGTTTGCTGAACGAACTGCCAGATACGCGAACCCACGGGATCGAGACCGTAGTACTTGCCGCTCTCGAGATTGAGGAGGACCGCCTCGCCATCCAGCTCGCGGAACATGACGTCTTTTCCCACGCGTACGCTTCGGTCGAGTGACGCGGTCATGCCCGCTGATTATGGCTGAACAGCAAGGGGTGTCAACACCGTCAATTCCGGTAGAATCCCGCGTCACCTCATGGACACCGCCATCGACATCGCCGTGATTCCGGTTGCCGGTCTCGGCACACGGCTCCTGCCGGCCACCAAGTCGCAGCCGAAGGAAATGCTTCCCGTCGGCCGCAAACCGGTCGTGCAGTACGTCGTCGAAGAGCTGACGCGTGTGGGCATCACGCGTGTGCTCTTCGTCACCGGACCGGGCAAGGCATCGATCGAGAACCACTTCGATCGCAACGCCGAACTCATCCAGACGCTGCGGGAAGGCGGGAAGGAGGAACTGCTCGCGGCGCTCGAGTTCGAGCGCTCGACCGCGCAGTACTTCTACACGCGGCAGCGGGAGCTGCTCGGCCTCGGCCACGCCGTCTCGTGCGCGCGTTCGTTTGTCGGCACGCAGCCGTTCGTGGTCGCGCTCGGCGACTCGATCATCGGCATGCACGCGGAGAGCGACGTCGTCCGGCGGATGACCCGCTGCTATCACGAACGCCAGGCCGCTGCGGTCATCGCCTTCGAGGAAGTGCCCCACGCGGAGGTGAGCAGCTACGGGATTGCCAAGCCGAGAGGGGACGGCGATGTGTTCGAGATCGAGGATCTCGTGGAGAAGCCGTCGCCACGCGAGGCGCCAAGCAACCTGGCGATTGCCGCGCGCTACGTGCTCTCGCCAGCCATTTTCGACGCCCTGGCGCACACCAGCCGCGGCAAGGGAGGCGAGATCCAGTTGACCGACGCCATCCGCGCCGTGATCCGCAACGGAGGGAAGGCGTACGGCATCCGCCTGCGTGACGACGAGCGGCGCTACGACATCGGCAATTTCGAAGCGTATTTCGAGGCGTTCGTCGCGTTTGCGCTTGCCGATCCGGCGCACGGCCCCGCGCTCAAGCGCTATCTGCAGAAAGCACTCGATGTACCTCTCGCGTAAACGCGCCTACGCGCGTGCAGGGCTGCTGGGCAACCCGTCCGACGGCTATCACGGCAAGACGATCTCGTTCAGCGTCCGCAACTACTGGGCCGAAGTCGCTCTCTACGAGTGGGACTCGGTCGAGATCGTCCTCGCGGCCGACGACCGAGCGAAGTTCGACTCCATCTTCGACCTGGCGCGCGATGTGCGGCTCCACGGCTACTACGGCGGCATCCGGCTGATCAAGGCGACGATTAAACGGTTCGTCGAGCATTGCGTCGCTCGAGGATTGACGCTGCACGATCGAAAGTTCTCGGTGCGCTACCAGACCACCATTCCTCGCCAGGTCGGCCTCGCGGGCTCGAGCGCGATCATCGTCGCGACGCTGCGCAGCCTGATGGAGTTCTACGACATCCACCTGCCGCTCGAGATTCAGCCGATGTTCGTGCTGCTCGTCGAGCAGGAAGAATTGGGCATCACCGTTGGACTGCAGGACCGGGTGATTCAGGTGTACGAGGGACTGGTGTACATGGACTTCGATCCAGCCCGTGAGCACATCGTCGACGGCTTGCGCTGCTATTGGTACGAGCCGCTGGATCCGGCACTGCTGCCGCCGTTGTATGTCGCCCATCACGAGACGCTCGGCGAGCCCACCGAGGTCTTTCACAACAACATCCGCGAGCGCTTCAACCGCGGCGATCAGGCCGTCGTCGGCGCGATGAAGACATTCGCGGAGATTGCGGCCAGCGGCAGGGAAGCGCTGCTGGCCGGGGATGCCGCGCGGCTTT
>Ga0068858_100006198_pt1 | contig 11660 bp, 10 predicted proteins | sample KBSSwiS12_FD_66589 | JGI IMG/M metagenome (GOLD analysis project Ga0068858, IMG submission 66589) | Switchgrass rhizosphere microbial communities from Kellogg Biological Station, Michigan, USA - KBS Switchgrass S1-2 | ecosystem: Host-associated > Plants > Roots > Rhizosphere > Soil ... | reverse complement strand
CGCTTGAGGTCGAACTTCACGTCGAAGTACGCGACCAGCTCCTGCATGCGCCGGTCCACCTGCGCCTTGCTGCGGCCCTCCAGCACCAGTGGGTAGGCGATGTTGTCGATGGTGCGCATCCACGGGAACAGCGCTTCCCGGTAGTTCTGGAACACGTAGCCGATTTTGGTGTCGGCCAGCGACTTGCCGTCGAACAGGATCTGCCCCGAGTCGATGGGAATGAGGCCGGCGATCATGTTGATGAGGGTGGACTTGCCGCAGCCGTTGGGGCCGAACACCGACACGATCTTGCCCTTGGGAATGTCGAGATCGAAGTCCTCGTAGAGCGGCCAGCCGGCGAAATACTTGGTCAGGCCGCGGATGGTGATGTGGGTGCCGGCGGGCCCCGGAACGAAGGGCCGCTCGGGCACGTCGGCCACCACCGGCGCGTTGGCGTAGCGCATGTCATCCATCAAAGTCTCCTTGGAAAGTCCTGGACTTCCTCTGCAGTGGGGGATTTGCAAGGGGCGCGGTTTCGAAAGTGCGTCCCTCGTTCAGCTCTCTCCCAGGGTTCCGGGGACGAATACAAGCGCGGCGGGTCACCGCCCGCTCCAGTGCACGATGCGCTTTTCCAGCACCAGGAACAGCACGTTGAGAGCGTAGCCCAGCGCCCCCGCGGCCAGGATGGAGGCGTACATGCTCTTCACGTTCAGCACCTGTTGCGAGTCGATGATGCGATGGCCCAGACCGTTGTCCGAGCCGATGAACATTTCCGCCACGATCACGATGACCAGCGCCATGGACACGGCCGAGCGCAGGCCCACGAAGGTGGGCTGCAGGCTTTCCCAGATCAGCACGTCCTTGAATATCTGCCAGCGCGAGGCGCCCATGACGCGCGCCGCCATGACGCGCTGCTTGCGCGCGTTGATCACGCCGTAGGCGCTGTTGAACAGCACGATGAGCAGCGCCCCGAACGCCGCGATGGCCACCTTGTTGATGTTGGACACGCCGAAAATCAGCAGGAACAGCGGGATCAGCGCCGAGGACGGCGTGGAGCGGAAGAAGTCGATCAGGAACTCCACGCTGCGGTAGGCGCGCTCGTTGCTCCCAAGCACCACGCCCAGCGGCACGCCGACCACCGCGGCAATGATGAAGGCCTCGATGGTGCGCATCAGCGTCACGCCGAAATCGGTGAGCAGCGCGCCGCCCGCCAGCCCCGTGATCAGGGTGGTGAGGGTGGCCAGGGGCGTGGGCAGCAGGATGACCTTGATCCAGCCCGCGCGCACCACCAGGTCCCAGACGATGAACAGGACCAGCGGCCCGATCACCGGCAGCAGCCGGCCCCAAGCCGGTTTTTTGGGCGGGCCGGCGCTGGCCCCGGGGTTCACGGCCGGCGCCGGCTGCGCAGCCGGCGCGGCCTGGGTAACCTCACTGACGATGGGTTGCGCGCTCATGGCTCAGCCCTTGTACAGCAGCGGTTCGACCATGACGCGCTTCTCGAACACGCCCTTCTCGAAGAACAGGTCGTAAAACTTCTGGAAGTAGGCGATGTCGCTGGCTTTGAAGTCGCTGGAGAACAGGTACGAGGACATGGGCACTTCGCCGGTGAGCGGCCCCTCGATGGCGGTGTAGCCCTTGAGGAAGGGCCGTGCCTCGGCCGGTTTGCTCCGCACCAGTTCCACGCCCTTGGCGTAGGCGGCGATGAACTTCTTGGCCTCGGCAGGGTGCTTGGTGAGGAACTCGGTGGAGAGGCTGGCCGCGCCGCCGTGCCAGGGCGCCATGGGGTCGCCCAGGATGTACTTGGCCACCACGCCCACTTCCAGGGCGCGCGTGGTGCCGTTCAGGCGGCCCACGGTGCCCGTGGGCTCGAGCGTGTACACGGCGTCGACCTGCCCCGCCGCGAGCGCCGCCACGTGCTGGCCGATGGGCAGCTCAGTGACGTTGACGGCCCCGGCGCCGCCGCGCTCCAGCATCACTTTCGCCAGGGTCACGTTCTGGATGCCGGGGCCCGAGGCCACGCGCTTGCCCTTGAGGTCGGCCAGGGTTTTGACGGGGCTGTCCTTGGCCACCAGGAATTCGTCCAGCACGTACTTGGCATTGGTGGGGTTGGTGCAGAAAATCTTGAACAGACCGGGTTGGGCAATTTCGCCGATGGCCAGCACCGCCGCCGCCGTGCCGTTGGAGCTGCCCTCGGCGCGGCCGGACAGGATGGCTTCCATGACCTGCTGGGCGCTGGCGAACTTCAGCGGCTCGACGTCCAGCCCCGCCTCCTTGAAATATCCCTTTTCCACGGCGGCGAAGAACGGCAGCCCCGCCGCCACCGGCCAGAAGCCGATGCGGATCTTGGGGCCGCTTTGCGCGCGCACGATGGCGGGCGCGCCGAGCAGCGTGCCCGCGGCCAGCCCCGCCGCGGTGCCGATCAGCCGCCGCCGCGAGGGATTGGCCGGCGCACCGGCGCCCTTGTTCTCCGACTGTGTTTCCGACTGTGTTTCCAACTGAACGTCCGCGCCGTGCTTGCCGTTTTCCATGTCCACTCCCTCAAGGTTGCAAAGACCGCATGTAGGCCCGCCAGCCGCCGTGCGCGCTGATGTCGCGCGCGCCGGCCAGGGCGTGCCCCTCGCAGATGAAACCGTGCACCCAACGGCCGCCGGCCAGTTCCAGGCTGCCCAGACCCAGCGGCGGCGGAACGAGCGCCAGGAACGAGCCCACGTGTTCCAGGGGCACGTCCCACACTTCCACTTCGATGGCGCGGCCCTCGCCTTCGGCGCAGCGCATCAGGCCGGGCTTGGGCGGCGCGGTGTTGGGCAGCGCGAACAGCCGGTAGCAGTCCGAGGTGGTGGTGGCGAGGGCGAGTTGCGCCCCGCGCTCTCGCAACTGGCCGTTGAGCGGCATGCCCGACAGGTGCGCCCCCACCACGGCCAGCGCCAGCGTGGGCCGCGAAGCCGGACTGCGCAGCGGCTGGGCGAGCGCGGGCTGCAGCGCGGCGTCGGACAGGCGCGCACCGGTGATGCCGAGGGGCAGGTCGGTTTGTTCCTGCCACGTCCGGCCCAGCGCGGCCAGCGCGGCGTCGTGGCGTGGCGGGGCGATGAAAGTGACGCCGAAGGGCAGACGCGCCCCCAAGGAGGCCGACCCCGAGGGCAGCGCCAGCGCGCACCAGCCCAACAGATTGACGAAGTTGGTGTACAGGCCCAGCGTGGCGTTGATGAGCAGCGGCTCCGCGGCCACGTCGCTGAAGCGCGGATGGCCCGGCGCGGTGGGCACGAGCAGCACGTCGGCCTGCGACCACAGCGCCTGCGCCTCGCGCCGCAGCGCCTGCAGCGTGTACTGGCCCTTGAAGGCGTCGGCGGCGCTGTAGCGCGTGGCGCTGCCGATGATGGCGCGCACGCTCGGGTCCAGGGCCTCCGGGTTCGAAGTGAGCAGGTCTTCGATGACGCAATAGCGCTCGGCCACCCAGGGACCGGTGTACAGCAGCTCGGCAATGCGGTGCAGGGGCGTGAAATCCAGCGGCACCAGTTGATGCCCCAGTTCGCGCGCGCGCTCCAGCGCCTGAGTCCAGGCCGGAGCGAAGTCGGTCACGCCGTCGAAACTGGTGAAGCGCGGGGCTGCGGGTACGCCGATGCGCAGGGCACCGGGTGGCGACACACCGCTCGACAGCACGGCGGGGCCCGGCGCGAAGGCGCTGTAGACATCGTCCTCGTCCGGTCCTTCGGCCAGCGACAGCACGTGCGCGGCATCCGCGGCCGACAGCGCGAACACCGACACGCAGTCCAGGCTGCGGCAGGCCGGCACCACGCCGCTCGCGCCCACGCGGCCCGGCGTGGGCTTGAGGCCCACCACCTGGTTGTAGCCCGCCGGCACGCGGCCCGAGCCGGCGGTGTCGGTGCCCAAGGCGAAGGGCACCAGCCCGGCCGCCACGGCAACGGCCGAGCCCGAGCTGGAGCCGCCGCTGATATGCCCGGGACTGAACACGCTGGCCGGCTTTCCATACGGCGAGCGCGTGCCCACCAGGCCGGTGGCGAACTGGTCCAGGTTGGTCTTGCCCAGCCACACCGCGCCCGCCGCCTGCAGGCGCTTGACCACGCCGGCCGATTTCGCGGCGGACCGGCTGTAGGCCGCGCAGGCATCGGTGGTCGCCACGCCTTCGATGTCGATGTTGTCCTTGACGGCATAGGGCACGCCGAACAGCGGGTGCTTTTCCAGCAGCGCGTGCCGGTCGGGATGCTGCCGCGCCATGACTTCCAGCGCCTGCAACTGGGATTCCAGTTCGGCATCGCTGGCCAGGTGAATCCACACCGATTCCGGGCTGTCGCGCCGCGCCCGCGCCAGGCAGCCGGCCAGCAGCAAGCGCGGATCGGCGCCGCCGGCATAGGCGTGCAGCCAGGCCTGGATGGTGAGCGGGAGGTCAGTAGCGGACATCAATGTCGTTTCAATCCTGCACGGTACATTTGGGATACTTTCTTGTATCCAAGTTGAGAAAAGCAGGCCGCGTGCCAGCGCGGTCGCGGCGGCCCGCCGCGGGGGTGCCCGCCGCAAAGGATTGAATTGACTTGGATTCGCATCCGGCATGACAAACGGGCCAGCGCAGGGGGAAGCTCCCGCGCTCCGGCGTAGGGCGGCAATGGCGGCGCTAAACCCTGTTTTGGTGCGCCCCACGATGGATGCAGTAAGCTAGGCGCTGTCCGCCCTCGCACACCTCATGCCCCGCCGCTGGATTGCTCATCTCGACATGGATGCGTTCTACGCATCCGTGGAACTGCTGCGCTACCCCGAATTGCGCGGGCGACCGGTGGTGGTGGGCGGCCGGCGCGCCCACCAGCCGGTGGAGGGCGAAAACGGCGTGCGCGAATTCTTCCATCTGCGCGACTACGTGGGCCGCGGCGTGGCCACCACCGCCACCTACGAAGCGCGGGCGCTGGGCGTGAACTCTGCCATGGGATTGATGAAGGCGGCGGCGCTGGCACCCGAGGCCGTGCTGCTGCCGGCCGATTTCGACCAGTACCGCCGATTCTCGCGGCTGTTCAAGGCTGCCGTGGCCGGCATCGCGCCCGCCATCGAGGACCGCGGCATCGACGAGATCTACATCGACCTCACCGGGCTGGCGGTCACGCCCGAGGACGCAGAGGACGTGGCGCGGCGCATCAAGGCGGCGGTGCGCGAGGCCACCGGCCTCACCTGCTCCATGGGCATCACGCCCAACAAGCTGCTGTCCAAGCTGTGCTCGGAGTTCGGCAAGCCCGACGGCCTCACCGTGCTCGACCACGGTGACATCCCGGCGCGCATCTGGCCGCTGCCGGTGCGGCGCGTCAACGGCATCGGCCCCAAGGCGGCGGCGCGCCTGGCGGCGCTCGGCATCAACACCATCGGCGACCTGGCCGCGTTCGACAGCCTGCGCCTGGTGGACGAGTTCGGCGCCAACTACGGCGGCTGGCTGCACAACGCCGCGCACGGCCGCGACGAGCGCGAGGTGGTGACGCACAGCGAACCCAAGTCCATCAGCCGCGAGACCACCTTCGAGCGCGACCTGCACCCGCGCCGCGACCGCGACGAGCTGGGCGAAATCCTCACCCGCCTGTGCACTCAGTTGGCCGGCGACCTGGAACGCAAGCGCTACTACGCCAAGACCATCGGCGTGAAGCTGCGCTTCGACGATTTCAAGATCGTCACGCGCGTGCTCACCCTGCCCGCGCACGTGCGCGACGCGCGCGGCATCCGGCTGTGGGCCGGGCGCTGCCTCAAGAAGGCGCCGCTGGAGCGGCGGCTGCGCCTCTTGGGCGTGCGCGCCGACAACCTGTGCCGCGAGGATGCCCTGCCCGGCGCGCCCCTCGACGGCCCGCGACTGGATCGTGGGCAGCTCGACCTGGAGCTGTTTTAAGGTCAGGTAAAGTCTCGTAAAGCGCCCCTGCCGTACCCAATCGGCGTTATCCTGCGCGGCCAAGTTTGCCAAGGCATTCCACAATCGTGTTTCGACTGTTCGCGATCGTTCCGCTGGTGCACCTGTACGTGGTGCTGCGCCTGGTGCCCGACCTGCCCTGGGGTCTGGCCGGGCAGGTGGCCGGATGGACATGGTTCATCGCCTCCTGCCTGCTGCTGCCGCTCGCCATGATGTCGCGGCGCATGCCGGGCCGGCGCGCCGACGCCCTGGCCTGGACGGGCTTCATTTTCATGGGCGCGTTCTCGTTCCTGTGGGTGCTCACCGTGCTGCGCGACCTGGTGCTCATCGCCGGGAGCGCGCTGGCGCTGCTGCCGGGGTTGTCGTGGCTGGACGCGGAGCTGGGCCGGTTCGGCGCCGCCAGCGCGGCCGCCATACCGATCATCAGCGCGCTCGCCACGCTCATCGGCCTGTACAACGCCCGCAAGCGCCCGGCGCTGCGCGAAGTGGCCATTCCCATCGACGGGCTGCCCCAGGCGCTTGCGGGTTTTCGCATCGCGCAGATCAGCGACATCCACGTCGGGCCCACCATCAAGCACGGCTACCTGGAACGCATCGTCCAGAGCGTGAACGCGCTGAAGGCGGACATCGTCGCCGTGACCGGAGACCTGGTGGACGGCACGGTGTCGCACCTCGCGGCCGACGTCGCGCCGCTGGCGCGGCTGTCGGCCCGGCACGGCACCTATTTCGTCACCGGCAACCACGAGTACTACTCGGGCGTGGAGGGCTGGGTGGAGTACCTGCGCGAACTGGGCCTGTCGGTGCTGCAGAACCAGCACGAGGTGCTGCGCCACGATGGAGAAATGGTGGTGGTGGCCGGCGTCACCGATTACAGCGCCGAGCACTTCTATCCCGAGCAGCGCAGCGATCCCGCGCGCGCCATGGCCGGTGCCCCTGAAAACGCCGGAGTGCGATTGCTGCTCGCGCACCAGCCGCGTTCCGCCCCCGCCGCGCAAGCGGCGGGCTTCGACCTGCAGCTGTCAGGGCATACGCACGGCGGCCAATTCCTGCCCTGGAATTTCCTGGTGCGCCTGCAACAGCCCTTCACGGCCGGGCTGGCAAGGTTGGGAAAGTTGTGGGTGTACACCAGCCGCGGAACGGGCTATTGGGGGCCGCCGCTGCGCCTGGGCGCGCCCTCGGAGATCACGCTGCTGACTTTGGTGGCCGCGTAGGCCGGGGATGGTGACCCGCTTGGCGGATCAGTTGTCCGCGTCGGTGCTTTCGACGCGGCGCGCGCCGTTGTAGCGCTTGGCCCAGTAAGTCTGGCGCATGTCTTCGACGCGCACTTTCTGGCCCGGCTTGGGAGCGTGCACAAATAGGTGGTCGCCGATGTAGATGCCCACGTGCGAGAACGCGCGGCGCATGGTCTTGAAGAACACCAGGTCGCCGGGCTCGAGTTCGGTTTTCTCCACCTTCTCGCCCACCTGGCTGATTTCGCGCGAGGTGCGCGGCAGCTTCAGGCCCATGCGATCGAGAAATACATAACCCACGAAGCCCGAGCAATCGAAACCGTTTTCGGCGCTCTCGCCGCCGCGGCGATAGCGGATGCCCACCAGGCCCAGCGCCCCGTCGAGCAGGTTCTGCGCGTCGGCGTTGGCCTGGCTCACCATGGCGGAGGCGCGCTCCATGAGCCGGGCGCGCGCTGACAAATTCTGTTCTTGCGGAGCGGACGCAATGGCCTTGTCGGCACCATCCGTCTTGTCCGAAACCTCATCGGCAAACGCCGCGGGCGCAAGCAACGCCAGTGCGATCGGGACCCAGCGGATGAGGGAAGAAGCACGCATGGGACGGGACTATAACCCGGCCGCCGCGCGAGCGGCAATCGTAAAAAGCGGGGTTTTCCTGTTCCAATTCACCGCTTAGTCTGGTAGCGGCGAGGCGGCGTTTCCGTCGGAGATCCGGGTAGATTCCGGCTCCGACGTCAGACTACGACGGCGGGCCGATATCCGCGGGCGTGTCGATATCGCGCAATACGCCCGGATCGTCCACTTCGACCAGGCTGTGTGGCCCGGCGTGGCGCTGAAAAATACCGCGCGCGCCTTCGTCTCCTTTTAGCGACAGGAGCTCATCGCAGAGAGACCTGGAAAAACACACCGGATGTCCGCGCCGGCGCCGGTAAACCGGCGCGGCGACAGCCGCGCCCCTCGTGACATGCTCTGCAATCAGCGTGATGGTCGACGGCTTGATAAAGGGCATATCGGCCAACGCGACAATCCATCCATCCGCGCCAGCGCCGGCGCGCACCGCGCACGCAAGGCTCACGCCCATCCCCTCGTCGGCATTTTCGCAGACCACAATGTCGCAGCCCGCCGCGCGCAACACCGATTCGAGTTGCGCGTCGGGTTTGATAACGGCCAAAGCGTTGGGTAACGCTGCCGCGAGATTGCGCGCGCTCAGCACGGCAATCTCCACGCCATTTATTTTGTGCAGCAGTTTGTTGGAGCCGAAGCGCGACGATGAACCCGCCGCCAGCAGAATGGCCCGGATACCGGACATCCCTTAGGCGCTATGCGACTGTGGTACTTCGCAGCCCTCGGTGACATTCACCTTGGACGGCTCGACGGTCTGCGGGATTTCCACGCCGTGCCGCACGGCGGTCATTTCGGCCAGGATGGCCACGGCGATCTCGGGCGGGGTCTTGGAGCCGATGCGCAGGCCCACCGGGCCGTGCAGGCGCGCGATCTCGTTGGCGGCGAGGTCGAACTCGGCCAGGCGCTTGCGGCGCGCGTCATTGTTTCTTTTCGAACCCAGCGCGCCCACGTAGAAAGCGGGCGACTTCAGCGCTTCGAGCAGCGCCGCGTCGTCGAGCTTGGGATCGTGCGTCACCGCCACCACGGCGGTGTGCGCGTCGGGATTCATGGCCAGCACTGCGTCGTCGGGATAGCCGCCCTTCACTTCCACGCCCGGCAGGTCCCATTGCGCGGCGTATTCCTCGCGCGGGTCGCACACCGTGACGTGGTAATCCAGCGCCTGGGCCATCTGCGCGAGATAGCGGCTCAGCTGCCCCGCGCCGATAATGAGCAGGCGCCAGCGCGGCCCGTGCACGGTCTTCAGCGTCTTGCCGTCGAACTGCAGCAGGTCGGACCACTTGCCGGGTTCGAGGCGCGCCGCGCCCGACTCCATGTCGAGAAAGCGCGCCGCGAGCTCGTGACGCTCGATGACGGACAGCAGGTCCGGCAGCTTCGAGCGCTCGGACACGGGCTCCAGCACCAGTTGCAGCGTGCCGCCGCAGGGCAGGCCGTAGCGCTCGGCCTGTTCTTGAGTCACGCCGTAAGTGGTGGTGTGGGGTTTGTTCGCCGCGAGCTGGCTGGCGCGCACCTTGTCGATGAGATCGTCCTCGACGCAGCCGCCCGACACCGAGCCGATCACCTGCCCGTCGTCGCGGATGACCATCATGGCGCCCACGGGGCGCGGGGCCGAGCCCCAGGTGTGCGTGACCGTGCCCAGGGTGGCGCGGTGCCCTTCGCGGGTCCAGCGCACGGCGGCGCGGATGACTTCCAGATCGACGCTGTCCATACCGGATTATCCTCCGGATGTCGCTTTTTGGCCGGGGCTGTAACCGGCCGCATGTTTCAGCATGTGAATGACAGCCTAGCAGAACGGTGGGGCCTAGGAGAATAGGCCACAACCGCAAACGCCCAGCCGGCGACAAAGTACAATGTGCCGAACCCCCTGCTCCCCCGGAGAAACCCCCATGACCGTCAAGGTCTCGATGACCGTCAATGGCAAAAAAGCCAGCCATGAGCTCGAGGAACGCACCCTGCTCGTCAGCTACATCCGCGAAACCCTGCAGCTAACCGGCACCCACGTGGGCTGCGACACCGCGCAGTGCGGCGCCTGCACCATCCACCTGGACGGCAAGGCGGTGAAAAGCTGCAACATGCTGGCCATGCAGGCCGAGGGAGCCGACATCACCACCATCGAGGGCCTGGCCAAGCCCGACGGCACGCTGCATCCCATGCAAGCGGCTTTCAAGGAGCACCACGGCCTGCAGTGCGGGTTCTGCACCCCCGGCATGGTGATGAGCGCCATCGACTTGGTGAAGAATTTTCCCAGTCCCACCGAGGAACGGATCCGCGAGCAGCTTGACGGCAACCTGTGCCGCTGCACGGGCTATCACAACATCGTCAAGGCCATCAAGGCCGCGGCCACTGCTTAGGGGCCGCGCATGTACGCATTCAACTACCGCAAGGCGTCTTCCATCGCGGATGCCTCCGCGCTGCTCGCCAAGGATGCCGACGCCAAGGCGCTGGCCGGTGGCCAGAGCCTGGTCGCCGCCATGAAGCTGCGCCTGGCCAGGCCCTCGGAGCTGGTGGACCTAGGCACGCTGGACGAGTTGCGCAAGATCAGCGTGGGCGCCGGCAACGTCGTGATCGGCGCCATGGCCACGCACGCCAGCGTGGCCGTTTCGCCCGGCGTGAGCAAGGCCATCCCGGCGCTGGCGCTGCTGGCCGGCGACATCGGCGACCGGCAGGTGCGCAACCTGGGCACGCTCGGCGGCTCGGTGGCCAACAACGACCCCGCCGCCGACTACCCGGCGGCCTGCCTGGCGCTGGGCGCGACCATCGTCACCACCCAGCGCAAAATCGCGGCCGACGATTTCTTCCGCGGCCTGTACGAGACGGCGCTCAAGAAGGGCGAACTCATCACCGCGGTCAGCTTTCCCGTGCCCCAGCGCGCCGCTTACATGAAGTTCAAGAACCCGGCCTCGCGCTTCGCGCTGGTGGGCGTGTTCGTGGCCGAAATGTCCTCGGGCGTGCGCGTGGCCGTGACCGGCGCCGGACCCGGGGTGTTCCGCGTCACGGACATGGAGAAGGCGCTCACCGCGAAATTCGCACCTGAGTCGGTGGCGTCCATCACCGTGCCGGCCGCAAACCTCAACTCCGACCTGCACGCCCAGGCCGACTACCGCTCCCACCTCATCACCGTCATGGCCGGCCGCGCCGTGCGCAAGGCGCTGGGAGAGGACGTCACCGCGTCCTGAGCGACGCGGGACGGGCACCGCACGTGAGTACCTGCCCATGAACACCAAATCCCGGGCGCTGCCCGCCTCCATCGACCACACCGTCAAGCTGCTGGAGGGGGCCGACTACGTGGCCGAACGCAGCCTGGCCACGGCCGTGTTCCTCGCGCTCAAGATGCGCCGGCCGCTGTTCCTCGAGGGCGAAGCCGGCGTGGGCAAGACCGAGATTGCCAAGGTGCTGGCGGCCACGCTGGGCCGCAAGCTGGTGCGCCTGCAATGCTACGAGGGCCTGGACATCGCCGCGGCGGTGTACGAGTGGAACTACGCCCGCCAGATGATCGAGATCCGCTTGGCCGAGGTTGGCACGCACTCGCGCGTGGCCGAAGGCGCGCGCTCGCGCGAGGGGCTGGCCCAGGACATTTTCAACGAAAAGTTCCTCATTCGCCGGCCCATACTGCAGGCGCTGGAAGGTGCCGCGGGCGCGGCGCCCGTGCTGCTCATCGACGAGCTGGATCGCGCCGACGAGCCCTTCGAGGCCTACCTGCTGGAAGTGCTGTCCGACTTCCAGGTCAGCATTCCCGAGCTCGGCACCATTCGCGCGGCGGAGCCGCCGATCGTCATCATCACGTCGAATCGCACCCGCGAGATCCACGATGCGGTGAAGCGCCGCTGCCTCTACTACTGGGTCGACTACCCGGACGCGCAGCGGGAGCTCGAGATCCTGCGGCGCAAGGCGCCCGAGGCGTCGGCGGCACTGACGCGCGAGGTGGTCATGTTCATCCAGCGGCT
>Ga0068858_100006195_pt1 | contig 11663 bp, 9 predicted proteins | sample KBSSwiS12_FD_66589 | JGI IMG/M metagenome (GOLD analysis project Ga0068858, IMG submission 66589) | Switchgrass rhizosphere microbial communities from Kellogg Biological Station, Michigan, USA - KBS Switchgrass S1-2 | ecosystem: Host-associated > Plants > Roots > Rhizosphere > Soil ... | reverse complement strand
CCACCGGACAACGTCCCGCCGCTCAAGGACAAGAACACGCTCGACAAGCCGCTCACGATGCGGGCGCAGATGGAAGAGCACCGCGCCAACCCCGCGTGCGCGAGCTGTCACAAGATCATGGATCCGATTGGGCTCTCGCTCGAGCACTTCGACGCGGTGGGCGCCTGGCGCGCCACGGATGCTGGCGAACCGATCGACACTTCGGGGCAGCTCGCCGATGGTACGAAGGTCGATGGTCCCGTCAGCCTGCGGCAGGCGTTACTCCGCCACCCCGAGATCTTCGTCGAGACCTTTACGGAGAAGCTGCTCACGTATGCACTGGGGCGCGGCGTCGCCTACTACGACATGCCGACCGTGCGCGGCATCGTGCGCGAGGCGAAGCGCAGCAATTACTCGTTCGGGTCGCTCGTGACCGGCGTCGTGCAGAGCGCCGCATTCCAGATGCGGATGAAGAGTACGGAGTCTTAACGATGTTCATCCACAAGTCGTTCATCTCCCGTCGCGCCGTGCTGCGCGGTGTCGGCGCCACGATTGCGCTGCCGTTTCTCGACGCGATGGTGCCCGCGCTCACCGCGCAGGCCCGGACCGCCGCCAACCCGGTGCGCCGTTTCGGCACCGTGTTCGTCGGCCTCGGCGAGCGGCCGAGCCACTGGCGGCCGCCGACCGAAGGGGTGAACTTCGAGTTCAGCCCCATCCTGAAGCCGCTCGAGGGCTTCAGGGACCACGTCACGGTGGTGTCGGATCTGGCGACGCCGATCAACGGGCACGCCCCCACCGCGGCCGCGTGGTCCACGGGCGTGCTGGCCAAGTCGACGATTGCCGAGGACGTGCTGCTGGGCCCCTCGATCGATCAGCTCGTCGCCAAGTCGATCGGGCGCGACACCGTCTTCCCGTCGCTCGAGGTCTGCACCGAGGACGTGACCGGTTATCTGGGCGGTTGCGACCCGGCGTACGCCTGCGCCTACATCAACACGACGTCGTGGGCGAACCCGACGACGCCGCTGCCGATGGAGATCAATCCGCGCACGCTCTTCGAGCGGCTCTTCGGCCGCGCCGGCACGGCGGCGCAGCGGCAGGCGGCGCAGCAGCTCGATCGCAGCATTCTCGACTCGGTGCGCGACGACGTGCGCGAGCTGCAGGCGGGCCTCGGACGCCGCGATCAGGGCCGCCTGAGCGAGTACCTCGACAACGTGCGCGAGATCGAGCAGCGCATCCAGCGCGCCGAGAAGCAGAACGCCACCTCGGTGGACGTGCCCGACGCGCCGGTCGGCATCCCGGAGCAATTCTCCGAGCACATGATGCTGATGTTCGACCTGCTGGCGGTGGCGTGGCAGGCGGACATGACGCGCGTCTTCAGCTACATGCTCAATCGCGACGTCAGTCAGCGTGTCTACCCGGAAATCGCGATCAGCGAACCGCACCACGCGATGTCGCACCACGGCAAGGATCAGCGGAAGCTCGATGGGCTGGTCAAGCTCAATACGTGGCAGGTGAGCCTGTTCGCGAAGTTCGTGGACCGTCTGGCCAAGACGCCGGACGGCGACGGCTCGCTGCTCGACCACTCCGTGATCTTCTGGGGCAGCGGCATGAGCGAAAGCGACCTGCACTTCCGCCTCGACGTGCCGACGCTGCTCGTGGGCAAGGGCAACGGGCTCTACAAGGGCAACCGCCATCAGGCGGCCGGCAAGGAGACGCCGATCGGCAACTTCCTCGTGGACGTGGCGCAGAAGTTCGGCGCCGACGTCGATCGCATGGGGCTCAGCACCGGCCGATTCGAGGTGATCTGAGGGAATGCGCCCGAGGTTCCTGCGGACGATCGCGGTCGCAATCGCGCTGCTGACGGGAGTCCCCGTGCCGTCGGCGCTCGCCGGTCAGAAGACCGGCGGCGATCCAAATACGACGGATCCGGACGGCACGACGGCGCTGCACTGGGCCGTGCGCGGTGGCGACACGGCCGCGGTGAAGCGGCTCCTGCGCTCCGGCGCGAAGGTCAACGCCGCCAACCGCTACGGCGTGACGCCGTTGGCGCTGGCGGCGATGAACGGCGACGCCGCGACGATCACGCTGCTCGTCGATGCCGGCGCCGATACCAACGCCGTGCGCGCCGAAGGGGAGACGGTGCTGATGACGGCGGCCCGTACCGGGCGCGCCGACGCCGTGAAAGTGCTGATCGCGCGAGGCGCGAAGGTGGAAACCACGGAGCGGACGCTGGGGCAGACGGCGTTGATGTGGGCGGCGTCCGAGAACCATGCCGACGCCGTGCGCGTGCTCCTCGAAGCGGGCGCCGACGTCAACAAGCGCTCCTCCGCGCTCAACTTCCCGCCGTTCAAGTGGGGCGTCAACGGCATGGTCTCCACCGTGCTGCCGAAGGGCTCGTGGACGCCGCTCATGTACGCGGCGCGGCAGAACGCCGTCGAGGCCGCGCGCGCGCTCGTGGCGGGCGGCGCGGACGTCAACGCGACGGATCCGGACGGCGCCACGCCGCTCCTGATCGCGCTGGCCAACGCCCATTACGACATGGCGGACGCGCTGCTCGACCTCAAGGCCGATCCCAACCTGGCCGACGTGTCGGGACAGGCGCCGCTCTACGCCGCGGTGGAGATGCACACCCTGGCGCCGATGGTCGGGCGGCCGTCGCCCAAACTGTTCGGCGAGCTCGAAGCGCCGGCGATCGTGACGAAGCTCTTGAAGCTCGGTGCCAATCCGAACGCGCAGCTCAAACGTCCGGCGCTGGGGCGCCACCACGATCTGTCGGGCGACGCGTCGATGGGCGAGGGGACGACGCCGTTGATGCGCGCGGCGCGAACGGGCGACGTCGCACTGATGAAGATTCTCATGGCGAACGGGGCCAGCCCCTTCCTGCGCCGCCGCGATCTCAGCACCGCACTCACGATGGCGGCGACCGGACGCGGGGGTGGTCTCCCGACCGGTCCGAGCACCATTCCGGGCGCCAGCAACCTCGAAGCGATCCAGATGCTGCTCGAGGCGGGCGTGGATCCGAACGGGTTCAACCTGAACGGCCAGACGGCGCTCCACATTGCCGCCCAGCGCGGCGCCGATCCGCTCGTGAAGGAGCTGATCGCGGGCGGTGGCCGGCTGGATCTGCGCGACAAGCAGAAGCGCACCCCGCTCGACCTGGCGCTCGGCACCGGCCTCAAGGCGCGCACGCCGGACGAGGAAGTCCCGGTGCGCGAGAGCACGGCCGCGATCCTGAGGGAGGCGATGGCGAAGCCATGATGCGACCCACCATCCATTCGATCGTCGGCGCCGCCTTCGTGATGGCGCTCGGCGCGGCGATGACGTCGGGCACGCGCGCGCAGGAGAGCGATGTCCCGATCTACGCCGGCGTGTTCTCGCCTGCGCAGGCGGCTCGCGGCAAGCAGGCGTTCGAAGCCAACTGCGCGCGGTGCCACCGCGCCAACCTCGAAGGCACCGAGCGCGGGCCGGCGCTGAAGGGTGAGAACTTCTGGGCGCACTGGGAGAACGAGACTCTGGCGACGCTGTTCGTGAAAGTGCGCGACAACATGCCGCCGAACTTCACAGGCGCCGAGCTCGATCCGCAGACCAAGCTCGACATCGTGACCCACATCCTGACCACCAACGAGTTCCCGTCCGGACGCGGCGAGTTGAAGCCCGATCGCGACGCGCTCGACGAGCTGCAGATCGTCAAGAAGGGCGCCGCGGCGTCGATGCCGAACTTCGCCGTCGTGCAGGTGGTGGGATGCCTCGCCAGGGACGGCGGCCGGTGGACGCTGACTCGCGTCGGTAAACCGGTGAAGCAGGCGTCACCGTTTCCCGCCAAAACCAGCGCGCCGAGCGATCGTCCGCTCGGCAGCGACACGCTGCTGCTGACGAGCGTGCAGGGGTTCAGCCCCGACGATCAGGCCGGACACAAGGTGGAAGCGGTGGGGCTCATCTATCAGGCTCCGGGCGACAACCGTCTCGACGTGACGTCGCTGCGGACCGTGGCCGCGGCCTGCGGCAGCTAGAACGAATGCGTCGAAAGGCCGTGCGGGCTGCAGTGATCGCGGCCGCACTCACCGCGGCGGCGGCGGGCTTGTACGCACAGGACAAGAGGAGCGTCTGGGACGGCATCTACTCCGACGAGCAGGCAGCGCGCGGCAAGGACGAGTACGAGTACAACTGCGGCAACTGTCACATCCACGACCTGAGCGGCGACTCCATCAAGGACGTGCCGGCGCTCGCCGGTCCCGACTTCATGGCGAAGTGGTCGGGGAAGAGCGTGAAGGAGCTGCTGGATTACATCGCCACCAACATGCCGCAGGATTCGCGCGGCACGCTCGGCGGCAAGACCTACGCCGACATCACGGCCTACGTCCTCAAAGTCAACACGTTCCCGGCCGGCGCCGAGGCGCTTGCGGACTCGCCACGGCTGGCGTCGACGATGGTCGAGCGCGAGAAGGGCGAGAAGTCGAAGTGATGCTGGGACGCCGCGAGTTCCTCCACGGCTGGTCGGTGCTCGCGCTCGCGGCCTCGCTCGACGCGCAGGTCGAGATCCCGTCGGAGTTCGACACGTCGCTCGAGTCGATCGCGGTGGCGTTCAAAGCGTCCACCGGAATGACGATGGGCTACCTGTCGCAGCCCAAGGCGGGCGGCGCGCGCCCCGGCGTGGTGGTGCTGCACGACGCGGCGGGTCTGACCAACGGGATCCGTGGCGCGGCGCGTAACGTCGCCACGGGCGGCTATGCGGCGGTGGCGCCAGACTTCCTGTCGCCGCAGGGCGGCGTGGCCAGCTTTCGCGGCCTGGATGCCGACGTACGCAAAGCTGTGGCGGGTATCACGCCGGCCGCGCTGGCACCGCAGGCCGTCGCGGCGCTGGCCTTCGTGCGGTCCCATGGTGGAGCGGGTGGCGCCGGGGTGGCGCTGGTCGGGTTTGGGTGGGGCGCCACGCAGGCGGTGCTGTTTGCCGCCGGGCGCACCGACGTGTCCGCGTGCGTCGCGTTTTCTCCCGACGTGAAGCTGGTGCTGCCGGCGCTGGCGAAGACATCGGCGCCGGTGCTGGCGATCGTGGCGGCCGACGATCCCGACGCGGCGGCGGTCGTCGAGAAGGTGCGGCAGCCGCACACGGCGAAGGTGTTTGCCGGCACGGCGCGCGGCTTTCACGATCCTGGCGAGACGAAGATCTACAAACCCGAGGCGGCCAAGCAGGCGTGGGCGGCGGCGATGGCGCATCTCGACGCGCACGCGAAGAAGACGCAGGGGAGCGCGGCATGAGGCGTCGAACGTTCGTCGCGGGCCTGGCGATCCTCTGGTGCGTAGCCGTGGCGGGCGCGCAAGGCCGCAAGACCGTCTGGGACAAGGTCTATTCCGAGGAACAGGCCGCGGAGGGAAAAGCCACCTACGAGGTGCAGTGCGCCGGGTGCCATTCGAAGGATTTGAGCGGCCAGGCCGGCGGCGGCCAGGGGCCGGAGCTCGCGGGCAACGCCTTCACCAAGAAGTGGGATCTGCAGACGCTGAATCAGCTCTACACGGAGATCAGCACGCGGATGCCGCGCAACCAGCCACGGTCGCTCACGAGCGCCGAGTACTTGTCGCTCGTCGCCTTCATCCTGCAGTCGAACAAGTTCCCCGCCGGCGAGAAGGAGCTCACCGCCGACACGGCGATGCTCACGTCTACGTTCATCGCGCGCGAGCCGTCCAAGGTCGCCGCGGTACCGCAGCCGATCACGACCGGCACGCTGGTGCAGGTGGTGGGCTGCCTGCAGACGGCGGGAAGCAACTGGACGCTGACGCAGGCCTCGGCGCCGGTGAAGACCGAGAACCCCGATGCGTCCTCGGAAGAGCAGCGGACGAAGATGGCGGCCGCGCCCGCCGGCAGCGCGACGCTGCAGCTGCTCGGACTCTATGCCCCGCCGGACGAGCACAAAGGGCACCGGATGGAAGGGAAGGGGTTCATCGTGAAGGATCCGGCCGGCGATCGCCTGAACGTGGTCTCGCTCGAGCTGGTGTCTCCCTCGTGCCCATGACCAGTTCTTGTAATTGCGGGGCCGTCGGACCGGGCCCTACCATGGCGCCCAGATGACGCGCCGTGCCCTCGTCTCTGGCGTTTTCCTGGCCCTGATGGCCACTGCGTTCGCAGAGGCGCACCTTCAGGTGCGCCTGCAGGCGGCACAGACCCAGACAGACGACGCGACGCGGTACGCGGCGGTGATCAAGCAGTACTGCTCCGGCTGCCACAACGGCCGCGCCAACAGCTCCGCCACTGCGTCCGGTGTCGTGTTCGACACGATCGACCTGCAGAACGTCGCCGGCAACGCGGCGATGTGGGAAAAGGTGGTGCGCAAGCTGCGCGCCGGCGCCATGCCGCCCACCGGCATGCCTCACCCCGACGTGCCGACGCAGACAGCCATGCTCGGGTGGCTCGAGCAGCGTCTCGACGCTGCGGCGGCGACGCCCAATCCAGGCCGCGCCGTGCTCCATCGGCTGAACCGCACCGAGTATCGCAACGCGGTGCGCGATCTGCTGGCGGTCGATACCGGCGACATCGCGTCCTTGCTGCCGCCCGACGATTCCGCCTACGGCTTCGACACGATTGCCGACTTCCTCGGCGTGTCGCAGGTGCTGCTCGAGCGCTATCTCTCGGCGGCCGGCCGTATCAGCGCGCTGGCCGTCGGCTCGCTCGACGTGGTGCCCGGATCGGATACCTACGCGGCGCGTCAGGACCTGTCGCAGGACAAGCACCTCGATGGCCTGCCCTTCGGCACCGTCGGCGGGATCAAGGCGACGCACACGTTCCCGGTGGACGGCGACTACGTGCTGCAAGCGACTCTGTACCGCACCAACGTCGACCAGACGCGCGGGCTCGAGCATCAGCATCAGCTCGAGATCGCGGTGGGCGGCGAGCGCGTGTTCCTGCAGACGATCGGCGGCACCCCGCCTGGCACGCCGGGGGGAGTGGACGAGGCCGCAACTGGCCGCGGACGGCTGCTGCCGCGCTCCGACGCCGTAGACGCCGGGCTGCAGGTGCGCGTGCACGTCACCGCGGGACCGAAAGACGTGACCGCGGCCTTCCTGCAGCGCTCGCGCGCGGCCGATGCGCGCAAGCTGCAGCCGTACCGGAGTTCGTTCGACACCTACGACGCCACCGGCTACCCGCACATCCGGACGCTGGTCGTGAAGGGGCCGTTCAGCGTGGACGCGCCGGGCCGCACGCCGAGTCGCGCGCGGATCTTCTCGTGTACTCCTGCGTCGGCCGCGCAGGAAGAGCCGTGCGCGCGGCAGATCCTCACCTCGCTGGTGCGGCGCGCCTATCGCCAGCCCGCCTCGCCGCAGGACGTGACCCGCGCGCTCGAGTTCTACAAGACCGGCCGCACCGCCGGCAGCTTCGAGTCCGGCATCCAGCTGGCGCTGCAGCGCATCCTCGCCAGCCCGAAGTTCGTGCTGCGCGTCGAGCGCGATCCGGCAGGCGTGGCGCCCGGCACCGCCTATCGGATCAGCGACGTCGAGCTCGCGTCGCGCTTGTCGTTCTTCCTCTGGAGCAGCATCCCCGACGACGAGCTGCTGACGCTCGCCACCGCGAAACGGCTCCACGACCCGGTAGTGCTCGAACAGCAGGTGCGGCGGATGCTTCGCGACGACCGGTCGCGGTCGCTCGTGGACAACTTCGCCGCGCAGTGGCTCCAGCTGCGCAACCTCCAGCGCGTGACGCCCGACAACGATCTCTTCCCGGAGTTCGACGACAACCTGCGCCAGGCCTTCCGCCGCGAGGTGGAGCTGTTGTTCGCCAGCGTCATGCGCGAGGATCGCAGCGTCCTGGAACTGCTGACGGCCGACTACACCTTCGTGGACGAGCGGCTGGCGAAGCATTACGGCATGGACGGCGTCTACGGCAGCCAGTTCCGCCGCGTGGCCGTGACCGACGAGGCGCGCAAGGGATTGCTCGGCAAGGGCGCCATCCTGGCGCTGACGTCGAACGCGGACCGTACGTCGCCGGTCGTCCGGGGGAAGTGGATCCTCGACAACCTGCAGGGCATTCCGCCGCCGGCGCCTCCCGCCGTCGTGCCGCCGCTGTCGGAGTCGGCCGGCACGGAGCCCAAGTCGATGCGCGCGCAGATGGCGCAGCACCGCGCCAATGCGGTGTGTGCCAGCTGCCACAAGCTCATGGACCCCATCGGGTTCGCGCTCGAGAACTTCGACGCGATCGGGCGCTGGCGGGCGGCCGACGCGGCCGGTCCGATCGACGCCAGCGGCGACCTTCTCGACGGCACCCACGTGGACGGCGTGGTGCAGCTGCGCCAGGCGCTGCTCAAGCGGCCCGAGGTGTTCGTGGGCACGCTCACCGAGAAGCTGATGACCTACGCGCTGGAGCGGGGCGTCGACGCCACCGATATGCCGGGCGTGCGTCGCATCGTCCGGGACGGCTCCCGGCAGAATTATTCGTTCTCGTCGCTCGTATTGGGTATCGTGAAGAGCCCGGCGTTTCAGATGCGGATGAAGGCCACCCACTCATAGAGGACGCCATGCAGATTCGAAAGATGCACGTGCCGCGCAGGACGTTTCTCCAGGGGCTCGGCACCGCCGTGGCCCTGCCGTTTCTCGACGCGATGGTGCCCTCCTTCACTGCGCTCGCAAAGACGGCGGCGACACCGCAGAAGCGGTTCGGTGCGGTCTACATCCCGCATGGCGCCATCATGGAGCGCTACACGCCGGCCAAGGCGGGCACCGGATTCGACTTCACACCGATCCTGAAGCCGCTGCAGCCGTTCAAGGACAACCTGATCGTCGTCAGCAACCTGGATCGTCCAGGCATCGACGACAGCCACGCCACCGCGTCCGCCGCGTGGCTGAGCGGCGCAATTGCCAAGAAGACCGAAGGGCAGGACTTCCACCTGGGCCAGACGGTCGACCAGGTGCTGGCCAGGCAGATCGGCGGCGACACGCCGTTCCCGTCGCTCGAAGTGGCCACCGAGAACCTCGATGGCTACGTGGGCGGCTGCAGCCCCGGCTACGCCTGCGCGTACATGAACACGATCTCCTGGTCGTCGGAGACGACGCCGGTGCCGATGGAGATCAACCCGCGCGTCGTCTTCGAGCGGCTGTTCGGCCGTCCCGGCACGCACGAGCAGCGCGTGGCCCGCGCGAAACAGGACGCCAGCATCCTCGACTCGGTCACCGAGGATCTGGGCGACCTGCAGGCCGGCCTCGGCCCGCGGGACAAGGCACGGCTCGACGAGTATCTCGACAACATCCGCGAGATCGAGCAGCGCATTCAGAAGACCGAAGCGCGCAATACCGCCGACGCGAACGCGGCGCTCGACGCGCCGATCGGCGTGCCCGAGTCGTATCAGGAGCACGTCGGCCTGATGTTCGATCTGATGGCGGTGGCGTGGCAGGCGGACCTGACGCGGGTGGCCACCTTCATGATGGCGCGCGAGGCCAGCATGAAGACCTACCCCGAGATCGGGATCACGGAGCCGCATCACACCATCTCGCACCACCGGGAAAAGCCGGACGTGAAGATGGCGCACGCGACGCTCAACGCCTACCACATGTCGCTCTTCGCGAAGTTCGTCGGCAAACTGAAGGCGACGCCGGACGGCGACGGCACACTGCTCGATCACTCGCTGGTCTTCTACGGCAGCGGCATGAGCAACGCCAACGTGCACGGGCCGTATCCGCTCCCCCTCGTGGCGGTGGGCGGCTGGCAGGGCAAGGGCTACCGGCACATCGTGACCAAGGAGCACACGCCGCTCGGCAACCTGTGGGTCGGAGTCGGTGACCTGCTCGGGCTGCCCGAGCACACATACGGCGTGAGTACGGGACGTGTGTCGCTGGTGTAGCGCGGGTCTCGTACTGGCGCTGCTGGCCGGTGCCGTGCAGACGGCGCACGCCGAGTCGGCGCTGGTGTCGGCGATCAAGAAGCAGGATCGCCGCGCGGCGCTGGCGCTCATCCGACAGCGCACGCTGGTGAAGCAGGCCGAGCCCGATGGCACGACGCCACTGCACTGGGCGGTGGAAGTCGGCGACGTCGAGCTCGTGACGGCGCTGCTGCGCGCCGGCGCCACCAATGCGGCGAACCGCTACGGCAGCACGCCGCTCGAACTGGCGGCGGAGAACGGCAACCCGAAAGTGGTGGACGCGCTGCTGCAGGGCGGCGCCGACGCCAAGGCCGCGTCTCCGGAAGGGGAGACGGTGCTCATGACCGCCTCGCGCACCGGCAACCTGGAAACGATGCGGATGCTGCTGGCGCACGGCGCCGATCCCAACGCGCAGGAACGCTGGTTCGGTGAGACGGCGCTCATGTGGGCGGCGTCGCAGAACCACGCTGAGGCGGTGCGGATGCTGCTCGAAGCGGGCGCCAAGCCGGATCTCGCCGGCAAGAAGATGGAGTTCCCGCGCAAGGTCGGCGGTCAGACGACGCTGCCGGTCGGGGCGATGACGCCGCTGATGTATGCAGCGCGTTCGGGCGCGCTCGAGTCGGCACGGGCGATCGTCGACGGCGGCGCAAAGCTCGATGCGCAGGACCCTGACGGCACCACCGCGACCATCCTGGCCATCATCAACGGCCACTACGACGTGGCCGCGATGCTGGTGGAGAAGGGCGCCAATCCGAACGTCGCCGATTCGGCCGGCATGGCGGCGCTCTATGCCGCCGTGGACATGCACACGCTGCCCTTCATGCACGGCCGGCCCTATCCGAAGCCGTCGGGGAAGCTGGGCGTCGAGGACATGGTGAACGTGCTGCTGGCGCACGGCGCCGACACGAAGCAGAAGCTGAAGTCACCGCTGCTGCGCCGGCACAACAGCACCAGCACGCAGAGCCTGGGCGAGGGGACGACGCCGCTCCTGCGCGCGGCCGCGTCCGGCGACGTCGCGTTGATGCACGTGCTGTTGAAAGCAGGCGCCGATCCGACGGCGAAGCAGAAGAACGGCACCACCATGCTGATGCTCGCGTCCGGCTTCGGACGGCGCGGCGATCACAACGCCGACGCGCTGGAGTACGAGAAGGGCACCCCGGCGGAGCTGCTCGCCGCCGTCAAGGTGTGCGTCGAGGAGCTGCATCTCGATCCGAACATCGCCAACGACCAGGGCGATACCGCGCTGCACGTGGCGCACAGCGGCGACATCGTGAAGTACCTGGCGTCGCACGGCGCCCGGCTCGACGCGAAGAACAAACGCGATCAGACGCCGCTGACGATCGCGCTGTCGCGGATCGACCGCAGCAACCGTCAGCTGCGGCCGGATGTCGTGGCCACGCTCAAGGACCTCGGCGCGCCCGGCGAGCCACCGAAGGCCGGCGCTGCCGCAGCCGCAAACGCCGTCCAGTAGCCTTGTCAGCTCAGGCGGGCAAGCTCGGTGGGTAAATGCCGGGGCCGTCGACCAGCGCTTCCGCGAGGAATTCGTGCAGCGACTTCGCGATCAGGATGGGCTGCAGGTGCAGTAGGTAGATAGCCGTGGTCGGCGTTACGCAGTCCGACGAAAAGTGTGCAGCGTAATGCCAAGACTCGATCGAATAGTCCGCGAACACGATCGCATCGGCGATCTCTCTGAACTTGTCTCGGTCTTTCCAGTCACTTACATACTCGCGGACGGTGTACCACCGCGACAAGGACCAGAGCTCAAACCAGCCATTCTCAGGTGGCGTTCCGTCGGCCGTGCCGTCCATGCGCAAGTATGCCGCCCGAAACTCCGACGACACGCGA
>Ga0068858_100006190_pt1 | contig 11669 bp, 14 predicted proteins | sample KBSSwiS12_FD_66589 | JGI IMG/M metagenome (GOLD analysis project Ga0068858, IMG submission 66589) | Switchgrass rhizosphere microbial communities from Kellogg Biological Station, Michigan, USA - KBS Switchgrass S1-2 | ecosystem: Host-associated > Plants > Roots > Rhizosphere > Soil ... | reverse complement strand
CCCGTAGACCGATCGCCAATGATCAACTCGCGCTGGCCGCGACCGATAGGAATCATCGCATCAATTGCCATGATTCCTGTTTGCACCGGCTGACGTACTGGACTACGGCGGATGATGCCAGGGGCAATCTTTTCAACCGGGTAGAATATGTCGCTTGCAATCGGTCCTTTTTCGTCCAAGGGTTCGCCCAGAGTGTTGACGACTCTTCCTAGCAAACCGAATCCAACCGGCACCTGCAGAAGCTTGCCCGTGGTCCGAACCTCGTCGCCCTCCTGAAGCTTGGTGTAGTCGCCCAGAATGATGACCCCGACTTCAGTCTCCTCCAGATTCAACGCCAGCCCGCTGATACCATGGCCAAGGTCGAGCATCTCATTGACCATGGCATCGGTAAGGCCTTCAACTTTCGCCACGCCATCACCAATCTCTCGAATGACGCCAACATTTTGCCGTGTCGCGGTTGTCTTAGCGGAATTGATTTGGGATTCGAGTTCTTGCAGTAGATTAGACATAACACTCATCCTCTAGCCCAAAATGGGAAAGCTGCAATCGCCTCAGACGCTGGCGTACTGCCCGTTTGTGCTTGCGATTCCAAAGCTCTTTGCCAATGTTGCCAACCTGGAACGTATGCTGCCGTCGTAGACATCGCTGCCGACCTTAATGCGCATGCCCCCAATGAGTGCAGGGTTCAGGACAAATAACGAAGTGATGCCCTGACCGTATACGCTTTCTATTCCAGCCTGGACGCGGGCCTGCAAAGCAGGTGACACTGGTACGGCACATTCGATTTGAGCTGTGCGCTGAAAATAATCGAATTTCACCAACTTCAAGAAAAACCCAAGTAATCTCAGATATCCGCGGGGTTTGGATTGGAGTATTCGTTCCACCACCATACGGGTCCGTTCCTCGTCCAACTTCCGCCCGACAAGACACAGGCGAAACAGCTGCTTGGCCTCACGCTTAGCTTGTTTTGCCGTCATCATAGTCAGAATCCGAAGCTCGCTATGCCGCCAATCGTTCGGTAGTTTCCTCTGCAAGGCGCCGTTGATCGTCCGCTGTCAGCGTCTTTCCGACCACAGTCGTGGTTGCCTGTACTACCAGCATCCCCACTTCACGTTTCAATTCAATGAGCATTCGAGCGTATTCCTGCGTCGCCGCCTCGTGCGACCGGGCGATGATCTTCTCAGCGGCAGCGATGGCCTTCTGAGTTTCCTCTTGATGTACTTGTCGGGCAGCCGTGCGAGCTTCTTCGATCAGTCGAGTCGCATTCGCATTAGCTTGCAGCATGATTTCCTGGCGCTGGCTCTCGGTCCGAGCCAGCTCGGCTGCGATTTGTTTCGTGTCAGCCAGTCCTTGTGCGATCTGCTGACGCCTTTGTTCCAGCATTTTAAGAACCGGTTTATAGGCGAACCGGTGAAGGAGAACACAGACTATGGAGAAGCTGATGATCTGGGCTATTAGATGAGACCAGTCCACGCCGAAAGTGGCGGCGATCTGCTGGACCTGTCCTCCAGTGTCCGGTTCCGCCATCGCAAGCAGAACATTCATAGGCGTTCCTCATACCGTGCGAGTGCGCAGCCTTCGGCGTTGCACCCGGATTTTTTGCCCTACTTAACCAGAAATAGGGCATAGAACACGATCGCTTCTGCGAAGGCGATCGATAAGATCGACTGGACAAGAACCTTTGTGGAGGCAACGGGATTTCGTCCTACTGCTTCCGAAGCTTTCATGCCAATGAGACCCACTCCAATGGCTGCTCCTAATGCAGCCAGACCTACATGCAGGCTTCCGACCATATGATTGTTCCTTTCTTCTCCGCCGGTTCCCGCGATTGAACACGGTCAAACCGCAGTTATTAGTCCATCAAGCATGTGCCACTGTTCCTTCGGTCTCATGCTGGCACATAAGCATGGTGAATACAGCCGTCAATAACATGAAGACGAGCGCTTGCACTAACCCCATCAGTAATTCCAGGAAATAAAATGGAATCGGAACTAACCAGCCGAAGCCAGGAACAAGTTTGGACATGGCTTCCAATAGATTCTCTCCGGCAAAAATGTTGCCGTAGAGACGAAAACTTAACGAGATCGGGCGGAACAGGATCGAAACGACCTCCAGACAGCCAGCCGCGAAGAACACGACCACCATCAACACTTTTAATACGCCTTGACTTTCACCCTTGGGTGCAAACAACTCTTTGAAAAATCCCACCGGACCAACTTCCCGCAAACCCCAAACAATCCAGCAAGCAAAGAAAACTAGTGCCATAGCGAGGGTCATGTTTACATCTGCATTCGCGCCTCGCAGTAACGGCTGGTTGATGGTGAAACCGTGAGAAGTTTGCTGCCCCCAACCAATCGAACCCACGCCGGGAATGAGGCCGACCCAATTGGCGGAAAGAATGAAGATGAAAATTGTTGCGAAAAACCAGAATGTGCGGTCGGCAAGATGAGGCCCGATGATCCCGGACAAAAAGTTGTAAAGGCCTTCAACTAACCCCTCCACAAAATTCTGCGCACCCGTAGGAACTTGTTCCATCTTGCGGGTTGCAATCTGGGCGAATGCGATCAAACCTATGGCCACGGCCCAACTGACAACCATTGAATTGGTGATTGGGAAATTCAAAGGTCGAGCGATCTCCAAAGCCTTCGCAGAAAGACCATGTTCTGCCGTTTCCAGCGCTTCGCCAAACTCAGCGCTCAATCCGATGGATAAAGCAATAAGGAGTACTCGTCCCATCATGGTTTTTCCTTTGAGCAGGATCCCGACAGATCGCCGATTCGCAAAGCGCACTTGCTCTCCACATTCAAGGTTGGTAAGCCGAAGTCTCATTGACGCGCGTCCTTACACGAATGCCGCCGGTACACCGATCAGCTCGCTCCTACCAGTGTTCAGGTAGCCGACCAAAGCGAAATACGAAGCTCGATCAAAAAACTGATTCACGGAACGCAATAACATCACGCCGCCCCAAAACTCGACGGGCTCTTCCAGTAAACATTCCTGCTGTATGTATTCCCAAAGATCCTCGCGGGCGATACAAACTGCCCACAATAGGTCGCTGAAAGGGACACCCTGGTGGGCCCTCTGCACGCCCAGTCCGACATAGCGTTGCTCAACTACTGAATCGGTTTCACCCTGCAGCCAATCTATTAGGTCTCGGTAGATTCCCAGGGCGTATCGCTTGTGCTCCTCCGCTGGCACCCGATGCGATAGCGCACTGCACCGATCTGAGTTCCTGATCCTCTCCATCAGTCTCTCGGCCATGCCGTCAGCATTGGCTTTCATGTGCTGCACTAGCTTGGGGGCGCGCATCTGTTCTCCTTATCGCCTAGAAAGTGATAAGTGCATTGCATTTATTGCACTCAAGTACAGAATCAACGAGCAAAGCCTAGATAGCCACTCTTGTTCTGCATACTGGCAAATCCGACAGTGCGTTGTTCTCGGTCAGAGCAAAGATCCAAGCAAGTCGTCGAGAGTAGGCTGCGCCGAGACCTTTCGAAACGAGACACTGTTGCTGCGATTTCTTGAACTCACCGCCAGACCCATTTTTTACCGCTGCTAGACCTATTTCTTTACCGGTGGTGGATAGTTCTTCAGAAGCTTCGTCACGGCCTTTTTCAAGTTTTTTTCCTGCTTCTCAGGTTTGGCTTTAGGATCAATGGTCTTGCTGGCGACGCCGCGCCATACTAAGTTGTGGTTAGCGGAATCGTACATGTCTACTGCCAATTGGCCTATGTAGATGGTGGAGGTTTGTCCGCTGGTTGTGCTCATTCCACCTGCGCCACCGTACCACCCCCCTCGATACCAGCCTCCGCCATATCCCCAATCCGAGCTGTAGGATGTAAACTCTTTCTCCTGACCGATACCGGCCTGATATCCAACATATAAATTCGCGCTATCTTCAGTGACTTGGGTTAGCCCTTTCGTTGCCAACTCGGCGTTCACTGAATCGATGATCTGTTTGTCCACGAGATCGTTAAGTTTCGTCGCATCTTTTAGAGGCACCCACTTGTAGGTCTTAAATTTCGAGAAGTCCGAGTTTTTATCGAAGTTGTACCGAACATCCTGCCCGACTGCCGTGCTGACGCTCAGCAGAATTCCAACCAGTGAGAAAAATAACAATTTTTTCATCCGAGTCTCCAAGTCCGCAGATCGCCGAAGATGGTCAAATTACGAGCTGCTCCGAAGTTGAGTCTCTCTAGCCGTCGCGATAAAGATTTCAGCAATCCTCGATAGTCAGGTGCAGAGAAACCTACGTTTATGGTAGGGGTGCCACTAGGCTGGAGGAACTGTCACTGTTGACAGACGCTGCCAAATTGCTGAAGCCATCTAGGGAGAAAATCGAGAGCACAATAGATCCGCAGGTTATATTTACCGACCACCCTTGCCAATCTGCACCGCCTTCGGTTGGAAGGCGTCAGTTCCACGGGCTGGTTGATCAAGAATCAGTGGGCTTGCCAGGTCGGACGAATCGGCAGCAAGGTACATTGTTTGTGAGGGAAGAGCGAACTCTGTTCCTGCCTGGCGCACGATATCCATGAGGCTTATGAGCAGTTCCTCTTGAATATTCAGGAACTGGTTCCAGTCCGTGGCAACGACATAGGCAAAAATCTCAACATCAAGAGAAAAAGCTCCGAAACGCACGAATCGAACCCTTGCTGAAAGGGGATCAATGGCAGAATGGTCGTTCATCAACTGGCGAATCCCAGCTATCACCGACCTCAACTGCGAAGAATTGGTTTCGTAGCGAAGGCCCAGAATTGGATGGAACCAGAACTTATCGCGAGTGGAAAGATTTTCCAGGTTCATATTTGCGATTTGACCATTTGGCATACTGACAACGCTGCGATCCAGCGTGCGGATCCGAGTTGAACGGAGGCCGACTTCTTCAACCGTGCCTGAGATGTCTCCCGTCTTTAATGTATCTCCGACTCGCACCGCCTGATCGGCAATGAGTGAGATACCTCCAATGACGTTTTCCAGTGTCTTCTGGGCGGCAAGTGCGACTGCAATGCCACCCACCCCTAGCCCTGCTAGCGCGGCAGTAGGGTCTACGCCGAAGTAGTAAAGAATAAAAAGCAAGCCGGTAAAAAGAACTAACCCGTCGATGAGCCTGCGAGCCAGACGCAGTATCGAGGCCGACCCGCTTAATTCGCGACTGTCACGACGCCGTTGCAGGTAACATTCACCCCATCTGGTAAAGCGCATCAGTAGCCAAACGGTCGCGGTAAGGGCAATAAGCAGGGCAACGTTGGACCAGAATTGCCGGGCCAAGAGTGGAATGCCGATCCTAGTGAGAAGCCAAAGGATGGTGAGAGCAAGAAGGAACAGACGAATTGGCGGTGGCAAGACCTGGATATCGCTAGCATTGGTACTGCGTAACGCCTTGCGACGCAGGCCGTTGACCAGTGCGCTGAGAATGCGGTTGACCACTCCCGTTAACAGATAGAGAAACGGCATTCCTAGCAATAATGCCAGCCATTCAAACAGAGGAAAGCTTGCCACGCGAGTATTGACCAGGAATCCTGGGAGAACTTTCTCCACGGGTGGTGGCGTACTCAGTTCTTGAAACACGCTCGGAATCGCGTTGAGGGTTTTTTTGGAGAAAAGCCAAACTCGTCCCGCCTTTCCGCGATCTACTCGTTCGACCACAATATCGAGATCGCCATTGGCAGTGACGATTGTTCCGATAACGTCTTCATTAGGGTTCAGTGGGTCTGCGAGGGAGCCTTCGGGATCATCGCTGATTTGATTGAGCCGCGCCGGCAGCCGCCGATCAAGCACCAGGGCAAGTTGGCGCGCCAGGTTTTCGGCATCTTCGCCGCGCAGGGAAGTGTTCAAATACAGGGCGGCAATGGCCGTATTGCCTTTTCGTACGACGTTCAGAAACCCCAGGACTGATGCCCGAGGGCTAATACGACCAAGGGGGTCCTTGATGGGCTCGGGCTGCACCGGCTCGGGGTGGGTAGGCTTGGATGCGGGAACCTGTGAAAACATCGCGGAGCAAAGCAGTAGCTGAACTACGCAAGGCAAGAAGAAGTTTCTGCGCAAAAATTTCATGCATCCACCCGAATGTAGGGATGTGTTTGTCACCGGTCCCGACCTCATTCGACCCATAAGAATAAGCCACAAAACGCGCGCCGAAATTTTCTTAGGGAATGCCAGGTCCTGGTACTGACAGAACTGCCAGTTCCTCAGCCAGTTGCGGCAATTGCAAACTAACGATGCGCTGAATGCTTTCTACAACTCGCTGATTGATACTGGAGGCGAAGTGCCAGACAACAAGAACAACAATGCTAGCCCAAAGAAAACCAAAATGAAGAACAAGGAATACGAAGGTGAACTGCGTAAACTCCAGTCGAAACTCGTCGAAATGCAGGAATGGATCAAGGCTGATGGTGCACGGGTGGTAGTTGTATTTGAGGGGCGCGACGCAGCCGGCAAAGGCGGAGTTATCCATCGCATCATGGAGCGGGTTAGCCCAAGGGTATTCCGGCATGTGGCGTTGCCTGCACCAACAGAACGTGAGAAGACCCAATTATATGCACAACGCTACATGAAAGAACTGCCACCAGCCGGCGAAGTGACTATTTTTGATCGAAGCTGGTACAACCGCGCGCTGGTAGAGCATGTAATGGGATTTTGTACCGATAAGCAATATTCTGAATTTCTCCGCATGTGTCCGGGATTTGAAGGGCTACTCAAGAACAATGGCATCATTTTGATTAAATATTGGTTCGAGGTTAGCGAACAAGAACAGCACAGACGATTCCTACGCCGCATTGAGGACCCTATGCGGAGATGGAAACTCAGTCCAATGGATCTGGAATCACATCGACGCTGGTATGACTACTCACGTGCTCGGGACGCAATGTTCGCAGCTACCGATACACCACAGTCTCCCTGGAATGTGGTTCAGACGGACGACAAAAAGCGAGCTCGCTTGAATTGCATTGCCCATTTGCTCAGTGCCGTGCCATGGAAGCCTGTGCCGCGGGAGAAGGTCAAACTTCCCAAACGACAAAAGCCAAAAGGTTATGAAGATCCAAACTGGAACTATCGCTGGATTCCCGAAACCTATTAGCAGCCGACCTTACAACTAATGATGGGTTGGTATGTGCGATGCCAGTGGCATGGATCTGGCAATACAGTCGCTCTGAAGATGGCCAATCAGCAATTTCGTTCTTCGCTCTTATTCCTTCTCGAAGGCACTAGCCATTGACCGAATATATAAGTCTCCACGTTTTCGTCTCCCGAGGTTACCTGGTTCTTTCGCGCTATAGTCCCGCGACAAGTTCCAAATTACATTTCGAGACATGGAGAAAGAAGCTCCGAAACCTCACGGCTGATTCTGCGGCGTTTGCCTGGTGAACCGATTCTCAGGTTCTAAGTCTTTCTTTCTCTCGTCAGTGACGCGCAAAGTGAACAGAACTTAGAGAGTGCAGTACTGCAAACAAGTATTTGTGGGATGAGTGAACCGTGCGCAGTCCGAGACGGACCGGGGACTTGCTGTTGTCGATGACTAAGGCTAAACGGAATTCGAGCCGCGGTGGCGAATCGGCAAAGTTGCACCCAATATAGCAACTATCTTTCTGACCCAGGAGACGTCGTCCGATCTAGTATGCGAGGCGCTCAGACTACCATTCGGTTATGTGGCCAAGGCAAGAATTAGCAACGACCTGTTGGCCTGCGCAATGCGATCAAACTGAACTCCCTTCAAATTGCGCCGGTTCATCGGACGTCGTCAACCAAGCTGCTTCGAACGGGGCGAGACTTCAGACGTGCCATAGATTCGACCCCGGTGCCACACTTTGTTCTTATAGTTATCGGGAATGTAGAACTCTATGACCCGGTGTGCGTGACGGGGGACAATATTTCCCACCCCTTGTGCCTGCTCACTCGCACGTTGCCGTCTCCAGTTTGTAAAATGACGAATAAGCCCGTAAATACCAGCGGATGCCATCAGCATTGTGGCAAATATTCCCAACAATGCGAAAGCAATCACAGTTGTTATGATCATCAGAACGCGATCGAATACATGCAAGCGTGTGTCCATTAAGTTGCCGAACGCCCAACAGCGTACACCAATTGTTATTCGAGTTTAGCGAGCAGAATACAGGCTGTAGCGTCCCCGCTAAGACCTGCTTCGCAAGCGCTCTTAAATAAGTGGGAGTGAGACATGATAAGTGGGAGTGGAATAGTGAATAATCCTAACTCCCAGCACCCACGCCGAGCATACCTTGGACCAACATTCCTTGTGACTGTCAGTCTTGCCAGTTCTTTGGCTAGCCGCGGCAAACTATATTTTTTCGAACGAGACTATGTTGATATATCGCCGTGAATATTCAAATTGGGGAGAAAAATCTAGTGGCTAAGCAAGCGTGGCCGATATGGGGTTTGATACAAGCGTATGTAATTGTCGGCTTGTTCTCATTGACCGCTACCGCACAAAAAGCCGAGATCTTTGGCGGCTATCAGTTCACTCATCTTCAGCCAGCTTTCAATGCCAGCGGCTGGAATGTTTCGCTTACCGGAAATTTCAAGCATTTCTTGGGTATTACTGGGGATTTCAGCGGAGCTTACAAGGACAATGTCAACGTTCATACGTACACGGTCGGGCCGGTGCTCACCGCTCGCTTGCCCGTAGTCCAACCGTTCGTACATGCATTGTTTGGGGGCATAACTACATCAACCAGTAGAGGAGCATCTGATACTGGCTTTGCAATGTTGGTAGGAGGCGGCATTGACCTTGGTTTGCGCAAAGGTATTGGATTCCGAATCCTGCAAGTGGACTGGCTGAGCACACGAGTTGAGGACAACACAAACAATAGCAACTTTCGGACCTCAGCCGGGCTGGTGATTAAGTTCTAAGCATGGAAACGTCTAACGAAGCAGTGGACCAAATACCCGGCAGAGTTGATCGCTATTGAACAATGGGATTGCGCATACCACGTGCAATCTAGCCACGAAGGCATTGAGATCACGGCCTACATCCTTCAGCAGGTGCGGCGAAGAAAACTCATTGCTGATCGATTTGAGAAGCACCGAGTCCGGCGAGCCATCGGATCATGACCAGCCGATGCCGAAGTCTTACAAAAGCAATTGACCAGTTGTCAGGCCGGTGTGCATTGCTGATCCCCGCCAATCGGCGTTTTCAAGATCTTCCCGTGAGTGATGCACTCTCAGTCCGTCAGGTGCCTGTTCCATTTGACAGTGTCACCGCGAGGAGAATTAGCCAAATACTACCCGCAACCATTATCAAGTCCCATGACGGACCCGCACGTTAGAGTTTTGGCTCGACGAGTAGTTCGGCGGAGGCAATTGAAAAGGCACGTTTATTGATATGACAAGAACACAGGCCAGACTATGCAGACGAATCATGCGGCTTGGTTATGCGCAGCATAACCAAGTCAAGCTATATGGAGAAGTATTCGATTTGAAGTCCGACCCGTTCTGTGTCGGAAATGATTGTGTGTTCGTAGACGCAGTAGAACGAAAATCGGGTCATTCCAGACGGGTCCGAATTCCACAAAACATCGTGCGGATGGCGACCGAGCACGGCTATGCGACGTGACTTCTCGAGGCGAGGGACGGATCTATGGTTCACAATTGAAGGTTGCTTTTAACAGGATCTCTCGCAATCGAACAAGGAATGTGCGTTTCCCGCACGACGCTTCGGTTTCATATCACGCGTTCGTAGCTGCATGTGCCAGACCTTTAAATCCAGCTTCCCAGACACGGCCAGGAAGCGGCCAAGCCAAGCATTGCGTTCTATCGTTTTTGCTTCGATAGGTCTAGCGACTGGGCAATTATTTGCCTGTCAGGATTGGCAGTTGTAGAGGGTAAGAGGACCTCGCAGCATACATAAAGGCATTTAGTTTGTGGGATCAATCTGCGGTTTCCGCAGATCAAATGAGAGCAAAGAGTGAAACTACTCTGTGGCCTAAAGTATTCCTTTTTAGTGTTGTACCTTGTATTTGGAAGTGATGCCTGGGGCCAGAGCAAATCTGAAGAAAATGTGCCTTCTTCAGACAACGATCAATTGCAGGTGAACTGGATTTATGGCGCTTACATTCCTAAGGATTCACCGCTTTTATCCTTGAACAATCAACAACGAGTTAAGCTCTACTTACGACAGACTTTTACCAGTCCGGGCATCTATGTCAAAACAGGTCTTTTTTCAATTGGCGACCAAATCAATGACAGTCCTCCGGAATGGGATGGCGCTAGTGGTTATGCTCAGCGTATGGGATCACGTTATGGTCAATTTGCCATTCAGAACACTATCGCAGCCACGGGAAATATGTTGTTACGTTACGAACCTCGTTATGACCGCTGCCGTTGTACTGGGTTCTGGCCACGGACGGGACACGCAGTACTAAGGAATTTTGTAACTTACGACCATAGCGAATCCAGCATGCGCCCCCAGTTTGCCTCTTATGGGGCTGCTCTTGCGGCGGGTGCAATTTCCAGCACATGGAAGCCCCACAGCAGTGCGTGGGCTGAAGGGTACCGCAGCGTATTTACGCAGGTTGGGTTCGGCGTATTGTCCAATTGGCTGGGTGAATTTGCGCCCGACATTCTTCGCGTAGTCCGCAAATCAAAAAATGGTAGCCAACAAACAAAGCCTGAAAACGAACTCTCTCCAAAGCAGGCTTTTCCTTGATAATGGGGAGCGTATCCCTAAGAGTTCTCATCTCCTGATTCAACAATCTGATCTTTCTGGCGAGTCGAAGAACCGTGCATGATCGTGGAGAGTGGTAAGAGTCAGCTTGATGTTTTCTCTCCAGGTCGGATTCACTAACTATTGCTGAATGTCCCGAGTCAGAGAACCTCTCATTGCCTGTCCAAATCAGCGTCTGGGTAAATGGGTGAGTTCAAGCGCTTGTCTGCCATAGTAATTCGCCCGGACCGATAACCGTTCTCCTGCACAGTCTGTCAGTTCATACAGTTGAGTTAGTCATCGCGCTTACTATTCTTTTCCTCAGGAAATAGAACGTTTAGAACAAAGGATTGAATGAGATGAAACTAAAGACAAAGCTCCTTTCCGCGTTGCTGTGTGGCATCGTTCTTCTGCTTTCTCGCGCTTCTGCTCAGAATTTCGAACTCACCGGCCACATTGGCGGCCAATTCAATGGCGGCCTTGACCTCTCAACTTCGTTATTTGACAGAATCGAAGTCGGTAACAGCATGAACTACGGGCTGACGGCAGGTTACCTGCTGGGTGAACACGCCGGCATAGAGTTTCAATGGAATCACACCCAAGCCGACACGGTTGCGCAGTTCGTAGGCGGGGGTCCCGACGTGAACGTATTCAAGTTGAATCAGAACCAGTACATGGGCAATTTCCTTTTTCACTTCGCAGAACGCGAGGCGAAGCTCAGGCCCTTTCTATTCTTCGGATTGGGAGCTAGCGACTTGTCCCCTGATCGGAGTGGCGTCGACGGCGTCACTCGTTTTGCCGTTGCTCTAGGTGCCGGCGCGAAATACAACGTCAGCAAGCATCTGGGCCTTCGCGGCCAGGCTAGGTGGTCGCCCACCTACATCACTACCACGGATGGCGGATATTGGTGCGACCCGTTCTGGGGTGGGTGCTGGGTCGTGGGTAATGACCATTACCTCCACGAGTTCGATATTTCTGGCGGAATTACTTTCCGGTTCTGACAGGAATT
>Ga0068858_100006188_pt1 | contig 11675 bp, 8 predicted proteins | sample KBSSwiS12_FD_66589 | JGI IMG/M metagenome (GOLD analysis project Ga0068858, IMG submission 66589) | Switchgrass rhizosphere microbial communities from Kellogg Biological Station, Michigan, USA - KBS Switchgrass S1-2 | ecosystem: Host-associated > Plants > Roots > Rhizosphere > Soil ... | reverse complement strand
TCACCCAGCGTCTTTAGCGGTAGCGCATACCGCGCCATCCCCTTCACCAAATCGAGGTTCGCGCTTTGCCCGACCGCGAGCACGAGCTCGTCGTAGCGAATCTCGCCTGAACCTTCGCCGAGATAGCGCACAGTGCGTTCGACGAGATCGATTTCGGTGACCTGCACCATGTACACCTGCGCTCGCTTCGTGATTTGCCGCAGCGGCGCGATCACGTGACCCGGCAACAGCGATGCACCGACGACCTCCGGTAGCAGCGGGTTGTAGGTGATGAAGTTCTCGCGCGACAGGAGCACGATGCGCCACTCATCGGGCAGCTCACGCTCGAGACGTTCCGCGAGTCGCGAACCAGCAAAACCGCCGCCGATGATCACGATCGTCTTGGTTTCCATTCGACGTTCCTCTCCGGTTTCAATCCATCAACGATTCGAGTTGGCGCGCGAGCTCACTGTTTGCTTAGGTGCGCCGGGCGGTTGGGTCCAGAGCACATCGGCGTGGCCGTCGGGATCACGCAACGAGAGCGCCGCGCCGCGCTCGGATGCGCTCGTAGCCATGACGATGACACCCGGTGAAACGAGTGACGCGGCGCCAGGCCGCCCGCTGTCATGCGCGACGGCAGTTTCGACCGCGTCGAGATCGTCGCGCGCGAAATTCACTTGCCAATGCCAGAGGTCACTCGCGAGGGTATCGGCCGGCATCGCGCGGCCGGAATGCGGCGCCAGGTAGTCGAGCAGCTCGACGCCGATTCCCCGCTCCGCGCGCAGCGCTGTGATTCGAAGCCGAACGCCGAAGACGTTGTTGAGGCGCTCTTGCTCGGGGCCGTAGTTTTCGGCCGTACCGGCTATGCGCATCCCGAGCACATCGCGGTAATAGCGCAGTGAGTCCTCCGTTCTTCCGACCACGATCGCTGTGTGATCGATGCCGAGGAACAAACGGTCCGTAGCCCGCCAACGCGCATCGCCCTTGCCGGGCGGAAAGTGCAGCACTTCGAGGTTGTGCTGGTCCGGATCACGGAAATAGAACGCCGCGATCCCGCCCGCATCTTTGTTCCAATCCGGTAGCGTTTGCGGGGCGGTCGATGCATGCGCGACGCCGTGCGCACGCAGCACCGCGTAGGCACGATCCATGTCGCTTACGATGATCGCGACGTGCTGAAACCACCGGTCGTTGCTGCGCGAGTCGGTTGGAACCGGTCGCCCCTGCGGCGCGAGGAACTGCCGAAGCTCGATTGCCTCGGCGCCGAGCGCAAGCCTCGCGACTCGGACATGTGCGCCGAAGACGCCGTAAACATGTTCATAGTCGGCGCCCTGCTCTTCCCATTCCGCCGCTCGCGTGAAGCCGAGCACATCCACGTAAAAGTGAACGGAGCGGTCGAGGTCACTCACAGTGAGGCCGACCGAATCGATCACGGACCCCGCGCCAGCTGCAAGCGCGCAGAAACACGCGAGCAGCAGTGCCACGGCGCGAATCAGCCAACGTGACATAACCAGCACTCCTTATATCTAGCGAGAGAACGGCCTGGGACGGCCTCCGTCACGACACGAGCGCCGCGTCATGACGAGCCGCCGCGGCAGCGCGTTCGATTGCTCCGCCGGTCGATGTCTCGGCGCCCGCTGCGCGCAGGCGACGAGCCAAGCGCTCGGCAGCGCGCAGGCTCCAGGCGTAGATCGTGAGCGCCGGATTGACCCGGCTGGAACGCGGCAGCACGCTACCATCGGCGACCGTGAGCCCTTGGAGCCCATGCACACGGCCCGTCGAGTCGACGGCCGACGTGCGCGGATCGATTCCGGTCACGAGCGTGCCGCACGCATGCGCCGTGCCGGCGATTCCAATCCGCTGCGCCGCGTTCGGGTAGCCCGCTCTCCAAAGGTCCCGGCCGAAAAGCCGAACGAGCCGCTCGTGCTCAATGAGCGCGGGCCGAGCGCGTCGCGCGTCGTAGTCGACACGCGGATACTCGTGATGCACGTCGGCGGCTCGCACGCGGTTCGTGAGCGACGAGCCGTCTTCTGTCTGCAAGAAGAAGCCGTATGCATGCGCGCCGAGCGCGCGCGCCAGCGGGCGAGGTACGAAGCGCGGAATCAGCGTCGCGATCAATTCGCCGTCGAAGCCGAGCGGCTGCACGCTGCTGTGCGGCACGCTATCGTGCGAGAGCAGCATCGTCTTGCGCAGTAAGTCGCTCTGCTTACGGTGCGAGAACGCTAGCACCGCCGTGAGCAAGTGCAGCTTGAAGTTGCCGCCAGCGATCTTTGCGACGGGAAGGTGCTCGAGCCTAGCCCGCGCGAGATAGCCCTGCAGTAACCGCGGCGAGTGCATCGCGCCCGCAGCGAGGACGACCTCTCGGGCGCACAGCTCGGTTCCGTCTTCGAGGCGCACGCCGGCGATCCGCTCGGGCATGCCGGGCGTGCCAACGAGTGCGGCTACGGCGCGACCGGTCAGCACGCGAAGGTTCGGAGCGCCTTCGACCCTCGCTAGGAGCGCGCCTTGCCCGTCCGCTTTGAGCCCGCGCGCCGACGCGAAGCCGTCGAAGTGCGCGGCCTCGTCACGATGCGCGAGGATGCGTTCGTCGAGCCCGAGTGGCAGCGACTCGGCTCGCCAACCTGACACGCGGCCCAGGCGCCGGAGTATGGCTTCGAGATCCGGCTCGCAGTCGAATCGGCGCACGGCGAGCAAAGCCTCGATCTCGTCGTAGTACGGCGCGAGCTCGTCGTAGCCGAACGGCCAGCCGAGGTAGCCGCGCTCCGAATCGGGCGAGAATTCGGCCGCGCCGAAGCGCGCAAGAGCGGCGCCGTACCATTTCGTCTTGCCGCCGAGGTTGAAGTGCTCCTCGGGCGTGAACACGCGACCCTGCGCATCGGACCAACGCTCCGCACTCTTGAACTCGCCGTCATGGATCACGCGCTGCACGTCGAGCGTGCTGCCATCGTTCGGCAGCGGCATACCCTTCTCGACCAGTAACACCCGTAATCCCGCGCGCACGAGCCGATAGGTCGCGGCGCTGCCGCCGGCGCCGGAGCCGATCACGATCACATCGATTTCGTTTGTTGCGAGCATCGCTCAAGGCCTCTAGTTGCTAAACGGTTACGTTGCGCACGCCGAGTGCGTGGCATGCAGGTCGCGGCTGGTGGCCGCAATGAATACAAGCGGAATCGCTCGAATGGCAGAGCTTCGCGCAGCTCGCCGCCGGCCCGAGACGCCGACTCAGTGCAGCGGCCGCGAGCATCCCGAGGGGCGGCGCGATGAAGTAGATCCAGAGCGAGCCCCAAAGCCCAGCCGGCGCGGCCGATGCGAAACTGCGCGCTGGATTCATGCTCATGCCGGAATACGGCGCCTCGAACGCGACGTAGCAAGCGACGAGCACACCCGCCGCAAGCCCCGTGAAAGGAGCGAGCCGCGGGCGGCTCGAAAACGCGAGCACTGCCGACATCAGACCGCACGAGATCCCGAACTCGAGCGCAAACGCGACCGCCATGCCATGTGTCGGCAGCGTCGCGACATAGCGGACCGGCGGAGACGCGAAGCGCTCGCCGAGTGCCGCGAGCACCAGCTGCACGCCAACGAGCCCACCCACGAACTGCGCGACGACGTAGCCGAGCGCGTCGAGCCCGCGGATCTTGCCGAGACTCCAGAAGGTGAGCGTCACGGCTGGGTTCATGTGCGCGCCGGACCGTTTGCCCCACGGCGAATAGATCAGCGCGATCGCAGTGAGTCCCATCGCGATACCGATCAGGATCCGCCGCACGCCCATGCCCGGGACCAGCGCCGTCACGCCGAACTCCGGCTGCTCGACGAGCGTCGTCACAACGCCCGCGGACACCATGAACGTCCCGAGCGCCCACGCCTCGATCATGTACTCCTGCCAATGAGCAAGATGCCGCGTCATCGCCACTACCTCCCAATCAAAAGCCGCGTTAGCCGCCGGTTTCGAACCCGGGGTAGAGCGTCATCCCACCGTCAACGAACAAGCTCACTCCGTTCACGTAGTCTGCGTAATCGGACGCAATCCACGCGGCTGCGCGGCCTATCTCGGCGGCCTCGCCGATGCGCTTGTACGGGATCAGCTTCAAGAGCTCCGCGTACGCTTCAGGCGTTTCCCACGCCTGCATGTTGATCGGCGTGCGGATCGCGCCGGGCGAGATGCTGTTGACGCGAATCCGGTACGGCGCGACCTCCTGCGCGATGCTCTTCATCATCAGCATCACGCCGCCCTTCGACGCGGCGTAGTTCACGTGGCCCGCCCAGGGGATTACCTCGTGCACGGAGCTGATGCAGATGATCTTGCCCGCGCTGCACGACACCTCCGGACGCACACCTCGGCGTTTGAACTCGCGCACGGCCGCACGCGCACAAAGGAATTGGCCGGTGAGGTTCACGCCAATCACCTTGTTCCATTGGGCGAGCGTGAGCTGCTCGAACGGCGCGTCCTGCTGGAGACCGGCGTTGTTCACGAGGATGTCGATCGTGCCGAGCTCGGCCTGCATCGCGGCGAACATCTTGTCCACATCGGCTTCGCTCGAAACGTCGGCACGCAGAGCCAGCCCGCGGCTACCTTGCTCCTCGATCTCGGCCGCGACCGCCCGTGCCTGATCCTCGCCCGAGACGTAATTAACGACGACATCTGCGCCAGCCTCGCCGAGCGCGAGAGCGATCGCGCGACCGATCCCCGAGCTCGCACCGGTCACGAGCGCCTTCTGACCCGCCAGCCACCTCTGCGGCGCGCACCGGGGCATCACGGCCGCGGGCAAATGCGCAGCCGCTGGGGTCGCCGCACGCGCATCGTCCGCGCGCGCGGCGCGGTTCATCGCGGCGCATCCATTCAGGTCGGTACGCGGCGGCAGAGCGGACGTCACCGCAGGTGTCGAGCTCATCGTCATGGCGTTCTCCTAGAGTCTTGAGTTCGGGACCGTCGCGGCTCAACGCGACGGCATCAACAACTTCGCAATCAATCCGGTCCAGCCCGTTTGGTGCGACGCACCGACGCCGCGCCCCGTGTCGCCGTGGAAGTACTCGTAGAACAGCACGTGGTCGCGGAAGTGAGGGTCGCTCTGGAGCAGCGGATGGTGATCGAAGACCGGTCGCTTGCCGTCGGCGTCCTTCAGGAAGATCCGCGCGAGCCGCCGGCTCAATTCGTCGGCGACCTCACGGATCGACATGAGCTTTCCCGATCCCGTCGGGCACTCGACCTTGAAGTCATCACCGTAGTAGTGATGAAACTTCTGCAGCGACTCGATGATCAGGTAGTTCACGGGGAACCAGATCGGCCCGCGCCAGTTCGAGTTGCCGCCGAAGAGTCCCGTGTCCGATTCGGCCGGCCGATACGCGACGCTGGCGCTCTGGCCGTTCATCAGATCGAACACGTACGGGGTGTGCTCATGATGGCGCGACAGCGCACGCACGCCGTAGTCGGACAAGAACTCCGTCTCGTCGAGCATTCGGTTCAGAAGTTTCTTCATCCGGTGGCCGCGAAGCAGCGAGAGCAACCGCCGGTGTCCGATGCCTTCAACCTGCCAATGCGACACGAGCTGCGCGAGATCGGGCCGGTATTTCAGAAACCATTCGAGGCGGCGCTTGAACTGCGGCACCTCATCGAGCAGATCGGGCTCGAGCACCTCGACGGCGAACAACGGAATGAGCCCGACCATCGAGCGGACCTTGAGCTGCTGCATGCGCTCGTTCGGCAGATGCAGGACGTCGTAGAAGAACTTGTCGTCGTCGTCCCACAGGCCGATGCCGTGCTCGCCGATGTTGCCCATCGCCTCCGCGATGTGCAGGAAGTGCTCGAAGAACTTCGTCGCGATGTCCTCGTAGACGTGATTGTGACGAGCGAGCTCCAGCGCGATCCGCATCAAGTTCAGCGAGTACATCGCCATCCAGCTCGTGCCGTCGGACTGATCGATGTGGCCGCCGGTCGGCAGCTGCGAGCTGCGGTCGAACACGCCAATGTTGTCGAGGCCGAGGAACCCGCCCTGGAACACGTTGCGCCCCTCGGCGTCCTTGCGGTTTACCCACCACGTGAAGTTGAGTATCAGCTTGTGGAACACGCGCTCGAGGAACGCGATGTCGCCGACGCCGCCGTTGCGCTTGCGATCGATCTGGAACACACGCCACGTCGCCCACGCGTGTACGGGCGGATTCACGTCGCCGAATGCCCACTCGTAAGCCGGCATCTGGCCGTTCGGGTGCATGTACCACTCGCGCGTGAGCAGCACGAGCTGGTTTTTCGCGAACTCCGGGTCGAGCAGCGCGAGCGGGATGCAATGGAATGCGAGGTCCCACGCCGCGTACCAGGGGTACTCCCACTTGTCGGGCATCGAGATCACGTCGGCGTTGTTTAGATGCGCCCAGTCGCGGTTGCGGCCGTGCTTACGGCCTGCCGGAGGCTCCGGATGTTTCGGATCCCCGGTTAGCCACTCGGGCACGTCGTAGTAGAAGAACTGCTTGCTCCAGATCATTCCGGCGAACGCCTGACGTTGGACGCTCTTCGCGTCGTCGCCCGCGACGTCACGCTGCAAGTCGCCGTAGAACTCGTCCGCTTCGCGGCGCCGGCGAGCGAAAACGCGGTCGAAGTCCGAGAACGGCTTTTCGAGCAGCGTCGGCGCAAGCCGTACACGCACGCGCCTCGACTCCCCGGCCGGCACGTCGAGCACGTGCAGGGCAGCCGCCTTCGTGCCGCGCGCGGCGGGATTGACGGCATCCAGACGACCGTTTACGACGCGCTCATGAAACGCGTCCTTGAAGAAACCCCCGCCCGTCTCCTGACCGTAGAGGCGCGCGACGTTCGTTTCGTTGTCGGTGAACAGGAGCTCGGCGCCCGGCTCGACGTGCAGGAACGCGCGACCGAGCCTCGAATGCTGCGTCTCGATCACGGACGCGGCGCACTGCGCACCCGCGTTGCTCGGCGCATCTACGTCACTGGCGCAGGCGAGCGACGGCTTCTTGGCGCCGTCCTTCCAGCTCCATGTATTCCGGAACCACAGCTGCGGCAGCACGTGCAGCGTCGCGCGCTCGGGGCCACGGTTGTAAGCGGTGACGTCGAGCAGCACGTCGCCGGGCTCGGCCTGCGCGTACTCGATGAACACGTCGAAGTAGCGGCCGTCGTCGAACGCGCCCGCGTCGACGAGCTCGTACTCGGGCGCGCCGATGCCGCGCCGCCGGTTCTCCGCGACGATCTCCGCATACGGAAACTCGCGTTGCGGATACTTGTAGAGCATCTTGAGATACGAGTGCGTCGGCGTCGCATCCAGGTAGTAGTAGAGCTCCTTGACGTCCTCGCCGTGGTTCCCCTCCCCGTTCGTGAGCCCGAACAGCCGCTCCTTGAGTATCGGATCGCGGCCGTTCCAGAGTGCGACGCTCATGCAGAGACGTTGCTCGACGTCGGAAAAACCGCCGATGCCGTCCTCACCCCACCGATAGGCGCGACTGCGCGCGTGATCGTGCGGGAAGTAGTCCCACGCGTTGCCGTGAGGGCTGTAGTCTTCGCGCACGGTGCCCCATTGCCGCTCGCTCAAGTACGGGCCCCACGCCTTCCAACCCTCGCCGTCCGCGAACGCGTGCAGGCGCTGCATCTCGGCACCCGCTTGCGCGCGACGCTCGCCGCGTTTCTGACGCGCCGTCTTCCGACGCGCTACGATGACTCGTTCCGACATGACCAACGTCTCCGCTTGTTTGTTGCCGATTCGATGTGCAGCGGCTGCTCAGTAGCCCAAAGAGGACGCCCGCACGCGCTGTTGCGAGGCGGTTGACGCGTCGGCACGCACACGCGTGTGCGGACCCTCCTCCGCGGCCGCGGCGCCGATCTCTACCCACGCTCGCAGCACCTCGGCGACGCTCCACGCCTGGGCGAAACATCCTTCCGCGCGGTGTGGGGGATCACCGTCGAAGATTTCGCCGACCTGGCCGATGCAGCTCTGCCTCATGTGCGCCGCGATACCGTCGAGCCACTGCCGCGCCGCGGCCGCATCGCGATAGACGTGCCAGTGCGCGAGCGCGAACGGCCCGAGCAGCCAGCTCCAAACAGTGCCCTGGTGATAGGCGGCGTCGCGCTCGGACGGTCCACCACGGTAGTGCCGTACGTAGCCTTGCTCCTGCGGTGCCAGGCTCCGCAGACCGAGCGGGGTCCAGAGCCTGCGTGCACAGATGTCGACGACAGCGCGCGCCTGCGCGCGATCGAGTAGCTCAGGATCGATCGATACAGCGAAGATTTGGTTCGGTCGTAGCGTGAAGTCCGCAGATCCTTCGGGCCCGTCGATCACATCCGCGAGCCAGCCGTGGTCCGTCGACCAATACCGGCGCCGGAACGACCGCAGCACGCTGCCGGCCTGCGCCGCGAAACGCCGCTCGGCGAGCGCATCGCCCATGAGCGCCGCGAAGCTCTGCATCACGACGAGCGCGCGATACCAGAGCGCGTTGATCTCGACCGGCTTGCCTATCCGGGGCGTCACGACCCAGTCGCCGACCTTCGCGTCCATCCATGTGAGCTGGACTCCCGGCGTCCCCGCGTAGAGAAGGCCATCGCTGTCCGCGTGGATTCGAAAGCGCGTGCCGCGCAGGTGCGCGTCGACGATTTCGAGCAACGTCGGGTAGAGCTCCGCCACCAGCTTGCGGTCGCCGCTCGATGCGACGTATTGATCGAGCGCGTGGAAATACCAGAGCGTCGCGTCGACCGTGTTGTACTCGGGGCTCTCCCCCGCATCCGGGAAGCGATTCGGCAGCATCCCTTCGCTGACGAAGCGCGCGAACGTCCGCAGGACGCTGGCCGCGACGTCGAACCGACCGGTCGCGAGCGTGAGGCCCGGTAGAGCAATCATCGTGTCGCGGCCCCAGTCGCTGAACCACGGGTAACCGGCGATCACCGAGTGCCCCGCATTGGCACGGCGCACGATGAACTGATCGGCGGCGAGCGCGAGCCGACGGATCCAGTCCGGTGCGTTCGCGGGCGCCGCCTCTAGCAGCTTCTGCTGCCGATGTGCTTCTCGAGCGAATGGCGCCGCGCGATCGCCGTGCGCGACCTCAGCTCCCGACGAGACGGTGCTCAGAGTCAGTGTCACCGTGTCGCCAGTCGCCAGCTCGACGGCGAGCTCGCCGGGAACGAACAAGTCTTCGCGGTCATCGAGTCCGCGGGCGGTCTCGGCGCGATGGCGAAAGTTCCAATACCACTCGGGTCGAATATTGAAGAGGCCTCGATCCGCGACGATTCGATATGGGACCGCACCGTCGAAGGCGCGAATCTCGCAGCCACCGGATAACGGCGTGACTCCGAGCGACCAACCGCCGCGTGCCTGCGCGTGATAGTCGCGATACGTGCAAAGAGGCTTGAGTGTCAGCGCGAGTCGGGAAGACGCCCGCACGAGCGTGAAGCTCACGACCGTCGTGTTCTCGCCGTGAACCATCGTGATTCGTTGCTCGAGCACCGCGTCGCCGATCACCCAGCGCCATACCGGGGTCAGACCTTCCAATGCGAAGCTCGCAAGGTTTTCGAAGCCACGCGGATCGATCGTGCCGTCGGCGTACTCGTTGCTGCCGAGCGCGAATGCGGAGCCGTCATAGCGAGCCGACGCCTCGAGTTTCGCGACGAGCACGACCCGCTCGACGGGCGGCTTCAGCGCGGCGACGAGCAGGCCGTGGTAGCGCCGCGTGCGCGCGCCCGCGATCGTGCCCGAGGCAAAACCACCGAGCCCGTTCGTCACGAGCCATTCGCGGCTCGCGGCGCTCTCGAACGAGTCGAGCTCGCCGCGCCCGAGCTCAATGCGCGGCGAATTCATCGACCGACGCATCGGCGCCATCGCCGGAGAGATCGAAGCCACCGCCGAGCGAACGCTCGCCCAGCAGATCGTCGAGCCATAGAGACACTTCCTCGCGCGAGTCGCCGTAGATCTCGTCACTGGAGCCGCGATCGAAGAAGCGCTCATCGAGCAGTGCTTGGGACATCATGAGTGGGTCCTCCCCTTTAGTGTTGGATTGCTAGGCCGTTTGCGGCGTCGCGGAAGCGAGCCGCCCGACGAGACGTGCATGCCCCTCGGCGAGATTGAAGTGCTGAAAAGCTGCACGGCGCTTCACGCGCCGCGTGCGGCCACGGCCGAGTCTCGCGAGCGCATCTCCTACCCGCTGCGGCGTGCCGAGGTCGCTCCAGCCGCAGCGCGGCACGGCGACCACCCCGAGCGGCGCATCCGCGCCCTCGACGACTTGCCGCGAGAAGTCGATCTCGGGCAGCTTTTCGTAAAGCCGAGCGGCTTCGCGCGCGAATCGCTCCGTGAGCCGCGTTTGACGCCAGAGACTGCGGAAGCAGAGCACCTCCACAGGGAAGCGCCGCTCGATGAGCGCGACGATCGCGCTCGCTCGGGCAACGATGATGAAGCTGTTCCACAGCGCGCGTTGGCGTACGAGCCGCTTCGCGACACCGAGCGGCGGCTTCTCGACGAAGTGCGCGACCGCCCGCGTGCCATCGGGCCGCAGCGCCCCAGGCACGATGTATCCGAGCTCCGGATCGGCGGCGTCGGGCGCGATGCCGAGGAACGTGATCGACGCCGAGGACGATGCTTCGATCGCAGCGACCGCGCGCTCGAGCGCCGCACCCAGAACGCTTTCTCGTGCGACATAGTGATCCGATGGCAGGATCGTGACGATCGCGTCCGGATCGCGTTCGAGGATCGCGCTGAGGCCGAGCAGTATTCCGTTCGCCGTGCCGCGATTGCGGGGCTGGACAATTACGTTCTCGTCCGGAAGATTCGCCAGCGCACCTTCCCAGAAGCGCCGCTGCTCGGCGGCGACGACGATCGCGGTCTGATCAAGCGCCGTAATCGTCGAAGCACGGGCAAGTGTCTCCTCGAGCAACGATGCGCCGCCTGTAAGCGAGCAGAACTGCTTCGGGACGGACATCCCGTTGCCATCCGCCGTGAGCCCGCTGAGCCGCGTGCCGGAGCCTGCCGCCAGAACGAGCGCCCATCGATTCGAAGACGTCTGCATTCGCGATCTCCCCGGTTCTTCTTGCACGCCGCAACGACGGCGCTTCGTTGCGCGGGTCTTTTGCAACCCGCGTGCCAGGGAGAGGAATCAGCTAAAAACCGCGCAGCGCCTAGGTCGCTCGCAAGAAAGGACGCGAGCTACGCGCGTCCGCAATGGTGGAACCGCAGCCCGTTGCGGCGTGCCCACGGCCGCTTACGGAACGTGCGGCCGCCTCCGCGCCGAAGGGACTTCTTGGGAGTGCGTGATGCAGCCGACCAAGGGCCGGCGGCGGTGAATCGGCGGGACCGAGAAGTGGAAGTAGGCGGACGCCGCTACGGCAGATAGTCCGTCTTGCGAATGCCGAGCTTGCGGATCCGATAGCGCATGGTGCTCGGCTTCATGTCGAGCATTTTTGCAGCCCCTTTCGGACCCTCGATCACGCCGCCCGTGCGCTTGAGCATGGAGACGATGTGCTGGCGTTCGACCTCGACGAGCGTAACGGCATCCGGCGCAGGAGGCGCAACCGGCGCTCCGTTGACGGCATTGGAGTTAGTCGCATGCGCTTGCGCGCTGTCGATGGAGGAATGGCGAGTCGATGCGAGCGGCCAATCTATCGTGATCTCGTCGCCGGCCGAAATAATCAGCGCGCGCTCGATCGTATTTTGGAGCTCTCGGACGTTGCCAGGCCATTCGTGCGCCATCAGCTGCGCGACGGCCTCGCGTGCGAGCGGTCTGGT
>Ga0068858_100006186_pt1 | contig 11676 bp, 9 predicted proteins | sample KBSSwiS12_FD_66589 | JGI IMG/M metagenome (GOLD analysis project Ga0068858, IMG submission 66589) | Switchgrass rhizosphere microbial communities from Kellogg Biological Station, Michigan, USA - KBS Switchgrass S1-2 | ecosystem: Host-associated > Plants > Roots > Rhizosphere > Soil ... | reverse complement strand
CGTCCTTGACGTAGTAGTCGCGGTCGGGAAGGCCCAAGCCCCCTTGTGAGAGTTCTGCGATTTCCTGCTCGGAACTATCGGGATCCTGCGAGGAGCCGGAAGAGAACAGAAGGTCTTCCCCGTACGCGAGTTGGAGGCGCGAAACTAGGGGCGCAATTTCCTTGGTGGATTTGAGGGATGCGATGGCGTCAAGTTGCGGCCTCACGGGCGAGATGCCACGCTGGTTGACCGCGGCTTCGTCCATGCAAGCCGCGTAGAAATCCCCGATTTCCCGCGTGACCGTGTCACGCCCGCTGGCGGGTTTCCCCGCTTCTTCCAGGATGCCACGCAGAAATTTGAGATTGTCTTCGTAAAGCTTGCCGTAGACGGACCACGAGGCCTGATCTGGCGGAATGGGGTTTTGCTTCTGCCAGCCGCCACAGGCGTAATGATAGAAGTCGACGCAGGGGTCCACGGAACGCTCCATGGATCCCAGGTTCAGGCTGGGCGAGTAGGGGAGGACAGGCTGATTTGGGTTTTGCCCCCACAATCCCGCTATCCACAACCCAGATAGCCAGACAAGAGAACACCCCCGTGACATGCGCTTCGTGAAATGGACCATGGGAAGACTCCGAACGAGTTGCGGTTTTCGGACCTTTAGCTCTCTTTGTGAACTCGAGTTTTCCTTCGGCGACCGAGTGGTGAGACGCCGGGCCTGTTACCGGTCAGACCTAGAGGCGCTGGCGAATCGCAATTCTCGGTTCGTTTCACCGCCACTCAAAACAGAGATCTTGGGAATTCTAGCTGAAAGCCAGGCCGGAACCCTCCCGGAGACCAGCTCGCGGGGAGGGGTAACGCGCAGGGAGGGCTAGGACGAAGGTATCGCGCTACGAACCCAGTTCAGCATCCCTTTGTGCACCAGGGGCGGTGCAGGCTGAACTTCAAGTTCCATTTCGGCGTATCTTTGTAGCGAAACGGTTTGGGGCTGGTCTCAGTGAAGCTGCAGGCCGTCCGCAATCCGCCGTCCGGAAACACCTTAGCCCGCCAAAAGCGCTGGTGGTTTCTGAACGGTGGGAGCTGATGGCCGACGGCTAAGCACAAATCCGAAAATTTCCGGGGAGACAACTTGGAAGACGCCCATGTGGCTGTTTTGCTGGTCCGTCGCTGCATTGCCGGCGACGCAGCCGCTTGGGAGGAGATCGTGCAGCAGTACAACCGGCGGATTTACAACATTTGTTACCGGTTTACCGGTTCGGCGAACGATGCCGAAGACCTCACGCAAGAGGTCTTCATTAAGATCTACCGCACGCTGAATACGTACGATCTGAATCGTGGGGCGTTCATGACCTGGGTGACCACCGTAACCAGAAACCTGCTGGTAGATCATTTCCGCAAGGCCCGGCAGGAACGAATGACCGACTCTCTGGACACGGTCCAATCAGATCATGAAGATGCGATCCCCCTGGGGGAGAGGATTCCCGACCAGGCGCCAGCACCCGATTCCAAGGTTCAAAGCCGGGAGACGCGCGAGGCTGTCCATGCGGCCCTGCAGAAACTCTCCCCTGAGCTTCGTGAGGCAGTGATTTTAAGGGACTTACAGGATATGGACTACCGCGACATAGCGGAAACTCTCAAGGTGCCGGAGGGAACTGTGAAATCAAGGATCAATCGAGGTCGTGGGGAACTTGCGCGCCTCCTCCAACGTACTTATAGGCAGGTGATGTGATGGCAGGCCAAGGACATAACGGAATGCAGTGCAGCGAGTTCGACGCACTGTTAAGCCAAGCCATCGATGGCACCCTGTCGGGCGAGCGACTCGAGGCTTTCGAGGCCCACGGGCGCAAGTGTCAGCTTTGCGGACCAATGCTTTTTGACGCCGAAGCTGGCCGGAGCTGGCTGAAGTCGCTGGAAGACGTCGAGCCTCCGGCGGCTCTCGTCAATAACATTTTGCTAGCAACGAGCGGGGTGCCGGCGGGCAAGGCGACAGCCCGGGCGACCTGGGGAGAGCGAATCGGACGATGGATCGATACGATCGTCTCGCCCGTTGTCGCGGTGGCACGTCAGCCTAGATTCGCGATGTCATTCGGCATGGCGTTCTTCACCTTGTCGGTCACCCTGAGTATTGCCGGGGTGCGACCGCGAGATTTGCGTCGTGTGGATTTGCGGCCGAGCGCAATTCGTCGCACGTACTACGAGACGCAAGGCCGGGTGGTGAAGTATTACGAAAACATACGGTTCGTATATGAGATCGAGTCCCGGGTGCGCCAGTTGAAGCAGGCAGCACCCGCCGAGGAGCGACCCGAGCCGCAAGGCAACAAACCGCAGAACAACAACAACAACAACAACAAGAAGAACAGCAGTGGGCAACCCGAAAAACAGGAACGCAACTACAGTCAGGAGGGGACGCAACCGGTGTTTGCCTCTCTTCCTGAAGCCGGGGACCTTCAACCAGCAGCTTTATTGCGAACGAGGATGGTTGATTCGCCTGTAGTGCATGGGGCCACTTACAGGAGGTTCGTATGAACTGCGCAAATCATCCAGACAAGGCAGTCGCCAAGTACTGTCGTACCTGCGGCAAACCGCTATGCAATGAATGCGTTCGCGAGGTTATGGGCATAGCGTATTGCGAGAACTGCCTGGCCGAGCGCGTGACGGGGAGCGCGCCGAGTTCACCTTACAGCGCGTCTGCAGCGCCGATCGCGCCGAGCTCAGGGCCAAATCCCGGGCTGGCGGGAATCCTAGGTGCGATCCCATTTGGCGTGGGCGCTGTCTACAACGGGCAGTACGCTAAGGGACTGGCGCATCTTGTCATCTTCATCTTGCTGGTGGTTGGAGCCAGCCACGGACACGAGCCGCTCGATACGATTTGCGGACTTGGCATCGCGGCATTTGTCTTCTACCAGATTATCGATGCGGTGAAGACAGCGAAGGCGATCAATGCCGGACAGGCCCCGCCCGATCCGCTCGGGTTAGGCACCATGTTCAGCCCAGGCGACCGGCGTGACATAACCCGCGGAGCTCCTGCCGGCGCGGTGATTCTGATCTTTCTCGGCGTCTTGTTTCTTTTGCAGAACACCGGGGTGTGGTTCCTGAGCGTCGATGCGCTCTGGCCGATGATTTTAATGGCACTCGGCGTGTGGTTATTCGCCAAGCGCAAGAGTGCGGCCGCACGAGGCGACGATCGCCACAGAACCCTTGTGGGGCCTGCGGTGTTGGTCACCCTGGGTGTGGTTTTTCTCCTCGACAACTTGCATGACCACTGGTACGAGGTGCCGGGCTTTGGACGCACGTGGCCTCTGATACTGCTGGTCATCGGGGTTCTGAAGCTCATGGAACGAGGGCATTTCGGAAATAATCCCTCCTTCACACAACAACCGCCGCCAGGCGCCCCTCCGGAGCAACAGCCTCCTGCTGAGGTGAATAGCGAGGTGAAAAATGGCTAGCACAATACAAGCACCGCCTCCTACACCGCCGATGCGGCCGGTGCGGCCGCCCCGCTCGTTCGCAGGACCGATCGTTCTGATCATCATTGGGATCCTAGGCCTGCTAGGAACGATGGGCATGCTCGAGTGGCACCGAGTATTCCTCTGGTTTGCTCACTTCTGGCCGGCGTTGTTGATCCTGTGGGGGATCATCAAGCTCATCGAGTATCAACAGGCGAACCGCTCCGGGGTCAGATCCGGGGGAATCGGCGCTGGCGGAGTCCTTCTCATCATCTTCCTCGTCATCGCCGGACTGACTGCGACCTCGCTTTCGCGAGTTGACTGGCAGCACGTTCGAGAAGGATTCAACATCGACGATGGCGAGCCATGGTGGGGACATAGCTACAACTACACCGACGACATTCAAAAGGCGTTCCCCGCGGACGGAACTTTGAAGGTTACAAACGAGCATGGTGCGGTCAACGTGAATGCCTCGGACGATAATCAGATCCACGTTTCCATTCACAAACGTATCAATGCGGAGCGCCAGGACCAAGCGGATCGCTGGGATAAGGACACGCGCCCGCAACTCACGGTGAACGGCCAAACCGTCACGCTTGACGCGAATACCAAAGGTGCCGGCGACCACTGGGTGAATACCGATCTCGACATAGCGCTTCCCCGCAAGGCGATGGTAACGATCTCGTCGCGGCATGGAGATATCAGCATCATGGGGCGAGATGGCAACGCCACAGTAACCAGTCAAGACGGAGATGTTTCGGTCACCGACCTGAAGGGCGGTTTGACCCTGAGCCTGGAAAGCAGTTCAGCTCACATTTCGCAGGTGAGCTCGGATGTGACCGTACAGGGCCGGGCCAAAGACGTCTCGATTGAAGATGTCAAGGGAGCGGTTCATCTTGACGGAGATTTCCGTGAAAGCCTTAAGCTGTCACAGATCGCGAAATCGGTCAGCTTCAGGACGACCCGCACCGAGATGGATATCACCAAGGTGGAAGGCTATCTCAATCTCGACTCGGGCGATCTGGAGGCGAACGCAATCTCGGGGCCGTTGCGGCTGAAGACGCGCTCGAAGGACATCATGCTCAATGGCGTGACCAACGATGTTCGGTTGACGAACGAAAACGGTGCGGTTGAAATTCACGTCACCAAACTTGGGCCGCTCGACGTATCCAATAGCCGGGGCGACATCCGGGTGTATGTGCCTGCCAAGGCCGGGTTCCAGTTGCAAGCGCAGGCACACGACGGTGAGATTCAGACAGACTTCAATTCCCTGAAGATCGAAAACGGCGACCGCGGAGGCAATGGCGCGGGATCGGCCAACGGAGGTGGTCCGCGTATGGTGTTGAACAACGAGCACGGATCGATTGAGGTGCGAACCGATACCGGTGTAGCGCCGGTGGTCCCGAATGTGCCGAAAGGTCCGAAAGCTCCGGAGACGCCGGAAACCTCGGAGAATTAAAACCTGTCCGAACCAGTCGTGCCTCAGCTCTTTGAATAGGCGCCCCGAACTTCGGGGCGCCTGTGAAGTACAACCTGACTGTGTGGTTCTTAATTTCCCTCCTCTTCATCCTCTGCAGGCAGAGACTTCAAGTACTCGACCAGATCGCTCTTCTCGCCATTGCTGAGGCCTAGCGAGAAACACGAGTCATAGTGGTTAACGACATCGGTGAGCGACGGAAAGCGTCCATCATGGAAGAAGCCACGTTTGGTGTGGGTCCATAGCCCTTCGAGCGGAGTTGTGCGATAGCGATGGTTTGGCGCCCGATCTGCCTGGAAGTTGTCGATGCAAATCTCGTTGCCTTTGTGTAGGTTCCAGCCGGGCTCCGTACCGGTTGGTTCGGTGTGGCAGGTGGCGCATTTGGCTTTGCCGCTGAAAAGCTCGTCTCCGCGTTTCGCCGCGTCCTCATCGAAACTCCCTTTTGGGGGCTTGGGAGCCGGGATCGCCAACTGGTAAAAGTGCAATGCGGGGAGCTTCGGCGAGATCAAGTCGACTTCGCTGTGTACGTGCCCGAATTTATTCGCGGCGGCGATCGGAAACTGCGCAGCGTTGTCCAGCCGAGGGTCGAAGAAGTTGCCTTTTCCGTGCATCTCCAGATTGGCGACGAAGGCATTCCAGTAGCTCACCGTCCCCCAGTCTCCGGTCCAGGTATGCAGATTGACGCCAGCTTTGCCGAATGCAGGCGGAATCAATGTCGCAGCTGAGCGCCCATTCGGCTGGAATGCTTTGCCATCGAGGAAGAGCTCGGCGTCGAACTTTCCGGGCCCCCAGCTCATGAGGACTTTCTTCACCGTAGCCACATCCGTACGCAAAAGCTTCGCCACCGGTTCGAGATTCGGAGCCAGCGCCACGATTTGACCAATATTGAGATCTTGGTTTGACCATCCATCGAGCCGATGTCCGATCACGCCTTCAGGAATTCCCGGAGCCGAAAAGGAGTTGTCGACACGGGAATGACACAACGCACACTGGATCCCCATGGTTTTGAGGGTTCCATCTGCGTTAAACACGCCACTGATACCAACCACCGCGTTGAGCTTGAGTAAGGCGAGAGTGACAGCAGGTTCATTTAGGTTCATCTGGCCCGCCTTGATGGCGGAAACGATCGGCTCCGGCAGGGCATCCACATCAATTCTCAATCCCACGGCGGCAGCTGTTGCCGGGCTCAGGCCTGGACCAACGCCTCCCAAGCGAGCGCCTTCGACGGCTTTGTGTAAGTGCAATGTTCCACCCCAGAAGTCTTCATCACCAAAGGCATCGAAGCGGAAAATCTGACGGCCGTCGGCAACAAGTTCTTTTGCATTGGCATTAACCGTGTGGTCAAACGGAGCCAATGGCGTAGAACTTTTTTCCGCCTTTAAGATCATCGTAAGGATCAGAGATCCTGAAAGCAGGATCAAGAGAGTGAGTTTCCCATGGACCTTCATTCTTTCTTTCCTCCGAGCTGGCCCTCGCGAGGTGGCAGCAAGCTGCACCACTTCTCGCCACGCAGGAAAGAGGCCTGGGGGAGGGATCGGTTACGCGAGTTTTGTCGTTAAGTTGTAAATACTTCGTGAGGAGCTAGTCTTCCTGGTTGCTGCTGGCTAGGGACTGCATCCATACTTGATATGGGCAGTTCCACGTTGCTGATATGAGACGAACAAAAACTTTTCCCATTGCGGGAATCCTGGCGTTGATGGCATTCTGCTGCACGATGTCGGCGCAAACGCGCCACGACATCGACGTAGAAAAATCGGTGCTTACCATCCGTGTATACAAATCGGGCTTATTCTCGGCCTTTGCCCATGACCATGAGATCCGTGCACCAATTCAGAGTGGAAGCTTCGACGAGCAGAAGCGCACGGTGGAATTCAAGGTCCAATCAGCCCAACTGAAGGTTCTCGATCCTGATGGTTCGGATAACGAACGCTCGCAAGTGCAGAACACGATGCTCGGTCCGAAGGTGCTCGATCCCGAGAGATTTCCGGAAATCAACTTCCATTCCACCTCCATCGACCCCGCAGGGGAAGGGAAGTGGAATGTGCAAGGGGAACTCGCGCTGCACGGGCAGACGCATCCCGTGAAAGTGGAGGTCGCAGGCGCCAACGGGATCTATCGCGGTTCAACCCGACTACGACAAACCGAGTTTGGAATCACACCGGTAAGAATTGGGGGCGGTTCGATCAAAGTGAAAGATGAAGTGCAGATCGAGTTTGAGATACGCGGAAAGTAAGCCCGGCACACCCCGTCTATAATGAGATGCTGCCAACCAAGCGGCTTTCAAAATTGACTTCCGATGGGCTGCCAGTTGTTCCTTCTGACACCGTCTCTCACCCACGGGGACTCTTTCACGACTAAGCGGCAGCGTCAACAGCAGGTAGCCCGTCGGAATTCGCGGGTGAAGCATAGCTCGCCCCCGAACCTCAAAGCAACCGCCAAGACGTGCCACCCAATTGGATCGTTCTCCATGAACTTGCGCGGAGCTAGCGGGTTCTGCGAAGCGCAGGCTCTGTCGTTGCCGGGGCAGTAGATCGCCGGAGGACAAGGTCAGTTTCCAGAACATACTCGGTCCCGTGCTCGGAGTGATTCTTGCGCTCAACGTCGTTCATCAGAGCTTTGAAGGCGAGTCTCGCGATATCGCTTTGGGACATGCGCACGGTGGTAAGCGGTGGAATCATGAATTGGGCCAGGTGAAGATCGTCAAAGCCGATGACAGAAATCTGTTGAGGAACAGAAATACCGCGCTCATAGGCTTGGCGCATCACGCCAATCGCGGTGACGTCATTTGAGCACATCACGGCCGTGGGCATAGAGTTCCCCTTTAACAGCTTCTCCAGAGAAACCATGCCGCCTTCCATCGTGTGGTCCCCCTCAATCAGAAAGTTGGGATCGACGCTCAGACCCAAATCTTTCATCGCGCCGGTGAAGGCGCTCTTTCGCGTGACGGCGGATTTTAGGCTGAGCGGCCCAGAAATAAACGCAATTCGTTCATGATTGAGCCCGGCTAAATGGTGGACAGCCTGGGCGATTCCGTGTTGATAGTTGATCTTGATATTGCTGACGCGCGGCAGGGAAGGCCCAACATCGACAAAGACCAGCGGTACCTTGCGGAAACGCAGACTGTCGAGAAGCGACTCCTCCATGCCGAACGAGAGAATCGCAACCCCCTCGACGCGGCGCTCCAGCATGCGGCGAACCGCCGATTCCATGCGTTTGGGATCGTGAATGGTCGAGGTCAGCAGAATTTCATAGCCGTGTGCAACGGCAGTATCTTCGAAAGCCTGGACGATCTCGGGAAAGAATGGATTCGTGATCTCGGAAACAATTAGCCCGAAGATGCGGGTTCGTCCCGAAACCAGCGCCCGGGCTTGCGTGTTCGGGTAATATCCAAGTTCCTCTACCACCTGCCAGACTCGCTTTGCGAGCTGGGGGTCTACGGTCGGAATGCGGTTGATCGTGCGGGAGACGGTCGCTGTAGAAACTCGGGCACGCTTTGCGATTTCTCGGATGTCCATTGGCCGGAGTGGGGCTGGCACCGGAGTCCGCCACCGCCGGACTTCCGGAAGATGGAATAGTAACTCGACCAGCCGCTTTCGTCACGCGAGAGTTTTCGGGGTAGCGGACGGCTGTTCGTTTCCCGTAGGAAAATCCTTAGCATGGCAGGCGTGAATGGGCCTCGCCATGACTCGTTCTGAACGACACCTATATAGTTACGGAGTTATGAGCGAGTCGAACTTTCCCCCCCAGGTTCGAGGCGGGAAAAGCCGCCTGCGGGGTGACGGTTTTGCGCGTTTTGCGACTCTGCGGCATTATCTATTATCTTGCGGAGGGAATCGTGGGCCGTTCGCTTTTTGTCGCTCTCCTGGTGGCTGTCTGCTGCACAACCGCGTTTTCTCAGAACGCACAACCCTCTCGCCTTCCACTGCCGACCAGCAAGGTCCTGATAGCGCCGGGGAAAGGTCGCATTGGAATGATGAATAGCTTTCCTGCAACCATAGCCCTCAGTCCCGACGGGCGCTATGCTGCGTTACTCAACGACGGCTATGGCACCGGAAGATCCAGTGGTCGCCAGTCCGTCGCAATACTAGATCTCCAATCAGACAAGTTGACTGATTTCCCCGACAAGCGTTTCCCGACAGGTGCGCAACAGTCGTTGTATCTGGGTTTGGCATTCAGCTCGGACGGGAACCATCTCTATGCGTCTGTGGGATCGCTCACAGATGCAACGGGAACAAAGAAGGGAAATCTCGGGAATGGAATCGTTGTATATAGGTCAAATAAGGGTAAAGCAAAACCTGAACGCTTCATTAGAATCGCCCCGCAAGAGCTTGCCAGCGGCAAGAAGGTGGCTTCGGGCTTCAGCAAAGTGCCGGCTGGGTCTGCGATTGCCTATCCAGCAGGGTTGGCAGTCGTCCAAGCAAACGGCAGGGATCACCTACTGGTGGCGAATAATCTTTCCGACAACGTAATCCTGCTCGATCCGGCGGATGGCCGAGTCATCCGACGGTTCGACCTCAGCACCGGCGACTTGGTTCCATCGTCATTTCCATACGCGGTTGTTGCCACCCGTGACGGACGGCGTGCGTGGTGCAGTTTGTGGAACGCCTCGCAGGTGGCAGAGCTAGACCTTTCGTCGGGGCAGGTGACGCGATGGATTTCACTGCTGCCGCCAAAGATCGCGACCGATCCGGGATCTCATCCGACTGCGTTATTGCTAAGCTCGGACGAGAAATTCCTTTATGCGACGCTTTCGAATCGCGACGTTCTTGCCGCGATTGACACAGCAACTGGAAAACTGATTCATCTCGCGTCTACGAAAGCATCCCGCCAACAATTTTCCGGAAGCTACCCCAATGCCCTCGTCCAATCAGCCGACGGCAGACGAGTGTTCGTTGCCGCCGCGGGGCTCAACGCCGTCGGTGTCTTTGACGCAGAAGCGTTGACAAAGCCAAACGCTGTGCCTTCTCAAGATGCATTGGGATTCATACCAACCGATTGGTATCCAAGCGCGCTGGCAATCGCGGGCGACCATCTGTTGGTTGCCACTGCCAAAGGGGAGGGAACAGGGACTAACAACCGGCCAAGCCAGCTCAAGAGTGACAAGAGTCGTAGACAGCATGCCTACATTGCGAGCCTGTTGTACGGGTCCTTGTCCCGTCTGAATTTCCGTGATGCGGAAAACGACATCGCCAATCTCACGCAACAGGTGGAGGAGAGCAATCTAATGCTTTCTGATCCGGGCACGGTTCACTTCAGCCGGGGTACGAATCCGATTCGTCACGTGATTTACATCTTGAAAGAAAACCGCACTTATGACCAGGTGCTCGGCGATCTTAGCGTAGATAATAAAAAGATCGGCAATGGAGATCCGTCGCTCACCATGTATGGGGCGGACATTACACCCAATGAGCACAAGTTGGCGCTCGAGTTTGGTGTCCTTGACAATTTTTACGACAGCGGAGAGGTTTCGGGCGACGGCCACGTCTGGTCCACGGCGGCGATCACGAGCGACTACAACGAGAAGACATGGCAGATCACTTATCGAGGCACGGAGCGCACCTACGACTTCGGGGGCACCGTGGCAGACGAGATTCCTCTAGAACACGGAATCTCCTATGTGGATGCGCCGGGAAGCGGATATATCTGGGACAATCTCGCGGCGCATGGAATGAGCTACCGCGATTATGGCGAGTTCGTCGCGGCGATCTGGTGCGAGCCGGCAAAGACTCCGAGCGCGCTCCCCACCGAGGGAACGCCATCCCCCTTCAGCGTGCCCTGCGAGCGAGATGTAGTCCGCAAGGGCGAGGCCCTGCCATCGAATGTAGGTGAGCCGCACGGCTCCCCAAGTCCATGGCCCTGGGCTGTGCCTTTGGCTAAGGGCGCGAAGCCGACCCTAGCATCCTTGCGAGACCACTTTGATCCAGTGTTCCCGGATTTCAACACCTCTTATCCCGACCAGCTGCGGGCGGACGAGTTTCTGAATGAGTTCGGCGAGTTCGTCCGCGCGCGGAATGAGGGCAAGGGGACGGAACTGCCGGCCTTTGTCCTCCTGTATCTGCCCAATGACCACACCAACGGGACAGCCCCGGGAAAACCTCGTCCGGCTGCCTCTGTCGCCGACAACGACCTGGCGGTCGGACGTGTGGTCGAGGCGGTGTCGCATAGCCCCTATTGGGACGACACGGCAATCTTCATTGTTGAAGACGACGCGCAGGATGGTGCCGACCACGTTGACGCTCACCGCTCAATTGCCTTCGTGATAAGTAAGTATTCGCCTTCGTCAGCAGCGCACCCGTTTGTGGACAGCCGTTTCTATACAACGGTAAATATGGTGCACACCATGGAGAGCCTGCTTGGTCTCTCGCCGATGAACCAGAACGACGCCTATGCACCGGTGATGGCTCCCCTGTTTTCCGGTTCGGGCGACCATGAGGCGTTTACCGCGGATCGGGGGAACAAGGACAACGGCCTTATCTATGAAACGAATGGAACGAAAGCGGCTGGGACAAAGCAGTCGGCCAAGATGAACTTCAGCCGGCCCGACGCGGTGAATACCGCGCTTCTCAACAAAATACTCTGGCACGAGGCAAAGGGAGATACTCCGATGCCGGAGCCGCGCTACACGGTCTTACCGCACCGCAAGACGCGAGACGACGATTAGCTTTGCCAAACAAACTCGCTCTGGCGAGTGAGCTTGGACAACTCGTGTTATCGGGAACTATGGCGGTTGCAACCAGCTGGCCGCCGAAATCGTGAAGACGATGGCGGCAACCAGTC
>Ga0068858_100006183_pt1 | contig 11679 bp, 11 predicted proteins | sample KBSSwiS12_FD_66589 | JGI IMG/M metagenome (GOLD analysis project Ga0068858, IMG submission 66589) | Switchgrass rhizosphere microbial communities from Kellogg Biological Station, Michigan, USA - KBS Switchgrass S1-2 | ecosystem: Host-associated > Plants > Roots > Rhizosphere > Soil ... | reverse complement strand
CTCGATACGCTCTGGGATCAGGGCGGCGGCGACGTCGACGCGCTGATCGACGCGCGCGGCCTGCGCCAGATGCGCGACGCCGGCGAGCTCGAGCGGATCGTCGACGAGGTGATCGCCGCCAATGCCAAGTCGGTCGCCGAGTTCCGCGCCGGCAAGGAGAAGGCGTTCAATGCCCTCGTCGGGCAGGCGATGAAGGCGAGCCGGGGAAAGGCCGATCCGGGCGAGGTCGGGGCGCTGCTGCGCAGCAAGCTCGCGTGAGCTGCGGCCGCGGCTATTTGAGGCTCGTCTTGCCGGGCGTGTCCGGTGTTCGCGCGCTGACGGCCGCCGGCGCGGGCGCCGCCTTCGCGGTATCGGCCGCCACCTGCTGGGTGCCGGGCAGCGGCCCGAGCGAGCCCGGCTGGGCGCCGCCCCAGAGCTTCCTCAGGCGCGCGAGCTCGGCGTCGTAGAGCGCATTGATCCGCGCGGTCTCGGTGACCTGGTTCTGTGCCAATGATTTCTGCGCTTCGAGCAACGCATCGTTGGCGTCGATCCTCTGCTTGAGCTGGGACGGGAGCGGCTTGTGGACGCGTTCGTTCTCGTAGAAATACTTTTCGTCTTCGAGCTTCTTCCTGTCGGTCGTCAGCACGGTGATCCGGTCGGCGTAGACCTTTCCCGCGATCCGGAGCTCGTCGAGCGCTTTCTCGCGCGCCTTGCGATGCGCCGCCTCGTCGGGGAAGCGCTGCATCAGGTTGCGATCGCGCCGGACGGCATCGTTCTTGGCGGCGAACTCCAGCTTCGCCTCGCGATCCTTCTCTTCCTTCGCCGCCACTTCGTCCGCGGTCGGCGTCGGCGGGATGATCCGCTTCAGCGAGCCGTCGGGATTGAGCTCGCGCTGCTCCTTGTTGGCGCACTCCGCGATCGGGCGGTCGGAATGGACCTTCTTGCCATTCAGGTCGCACTGGATGATCGGAACCCCGGGGGTGGCGGCGCGAGCAGCCGCAGGCAGGGCGATCACCACGGCCGCGAGCAGGAGCGGCCGGATTCGCGTCTCGAAGCGCGTCGCGTCAGATGCCGTAGCGCTGCCGGTAGGTGGCAACGGCATCGGCGTGGGCGGCGAGCAGCGGGTCGGCATGGGAAACCAGGAACTCCATCAAATCGGCGACGGTCGCGACCGGGATCACCGGCATGCCGTAGTCGCGCACGAAATCCTCGACGGCAGACCGCTCGGACAAGTTCTCACCCGAGCCACCACGTTCCATCCGGTCGAGCGCGATCAGGACAGCGACCGGCTCGGCTCCTTCACGGCGAAGCAACTCCACCGACTCACGCTTGGAAGCGCCATCGGTGATCACATCATCGACGATGACGGTGCGGCCCCGCAATGGTGCGCCGACGACGAGTCCACCCTCACCGTGATCTTTTGCTTCCTTCCGGTTGTATGCGAAGGGAACCGCCCGGCCGCGCCGTCCGAACTCGATCGCGACCGCCGCCGACAGCGTAATGCCCTTGTAGGCCGGGCCGAACAGCATGTCGAAGGCGAGTCCCGAGGCGGCGAGTCGCCGGGCGTAGAACTCGCCGAGGCGCATCAGCTTGACACCGTCGTCGAACAGGCCCGAGTTGAAGAAGTACGGCGAGAGCCGCCCCGCCTTGGTCTTGAATTCGCCGAACCGCAGCACCCCCGACTCCAGCGCGAACTGCACGAACTCGTGCGCGATGGTGGTGTCGGAAGCAGGGCTGGTCATGCAGGGGAGGCGTCGGCGCGGATTCTACGAGGGGCAGTGATCGAGGCCCGGCCGGTGAGCGTGGCGAGGCGCGCGAATTGCTGCGCCGATCGGCGAGACTCGCGATCCGCGCCCGAAACGACAGCGAACCGACCGACATGACCCTCGAAGCGATCGAACACCAGACCGGACCGGCGCCGCGCGCCACGATGATCGTCCTGCACGGCCTGGGCGCCGACGGCAACGACTTCGTGCCGGTCGCGCACGAGCTCGACCTCGTCGCCGTCGGTCCGGTCCGCTTCGTCTTTCCGCACGCGCCGACCCGGCCGGTGACGATCAACGGCGGCTATGTGATGCGCGCCTGGTACGACATCTTCGGCCTCGACTCGCACCTCCAGCGCGAGGACGAGCCCGGGTTGCGCGAGTCCCAGGCGCTCGTCGAGGCACTGATCGCGCGCGAGAAGGCGCGCGGCATCGCCGCCGGCCGCATCGTCCTGGCGGGCTTCAGCCAGGGCTGCGCGATGACGCTGATGACGGGGTTGCGCCACGACGAGCGGCTCGCGGGTCTGGTCGGCCTGTCGGGCTACCTGCCGCTGGCGGCGAAGGCCGAGGCCGAGCGCCATGCCGCCAACCGCGACGTGCCGATCTTCCTTGCCCACGGCAGCAGCGATCCGGTGATCCCGATCGCGCGCGCGCGCCAGTCGCGCGACGCCCTGGTCGCGCTCGGCCACCCGGTCGAGTGGCACGAGTATCCGATGCCGCATTCGGTGTGCGCGGCTGAGATCGCCGACCTCGAGCGCTGGCTGCTGCGCGTGCTGGGCGGCTAGCCGCTCAGCGCGCGGAGCCCGGAGTCGCCACGCTCACCAGCGCGCCGTCGACAGGCGAACCGGCTCTGGCCGGACGATCCGCCTGCGGCGACGCCGACCGGGCGATCGGCACGGCATCGAGCGTCGGCAGCCCGCCCAGCACGGCACCGGTCTCCAGGACCGCCGACGCCATCGCCGCGACCATCACGATGACGACGAACAAGGCGTCGTAGATGAAGGAACGGGTCTTGAACTTGCGCATGATGTTTCCCCAGTGACATCGGCGGCGTTCCGCCACCGATGCCGGCCACTGTAGGAAGGGCGATCGCCGCGCTCAGCGCCGCAATGCGCACGCGATGTGTTAACTATTCACAGCGCTACCAGGCGGTCGGCAACTTGCGGACGACGACGATGTGGCCGCTGTCCTGGGCGATGTAGCCGCCGGCGCTGAGGTCCTTGAAGATCCGGCTGACCATCTCGCGCGACGCGCCGATGCGATCGGCGATGCCTTGCTGAGTCAGCCGCTCGCGCACGCGACGCTGCCCGTCCGGGCCGGCATCGGAGAGGTCGGTGAGGAGCCGAACGACGCGGGCGTAGACGTCCTCGAGCGCCAGGCTCTTGACGCTCTCGGTCGCCTGCCGCACCGAGCGGATGAGCTTTCGGATCAGGTGCGACGCGAAATCCGGGTGGGCAGCGATGAATTCGCGCAGGCTCGAGCCGCTCACGACCGAGCACATCGTCGGCTCGAGCGTCATGACCGAGGCGCTGCGAACGCCGCCGTCGAGCGACAGCTCGCCGATGTACTCGCCGGCGCCGTGCGTGGCGATGACGACTTCCTTGCCCTCCGGATTGGTCGAGTAGACCTTGACCCGGCCGCTCAGGAGGATGTAGATCGAGTCGCTCGAGTCGCCTTCGTTGATCAGGATCGACTGCGCGGGGTAGCGCTTGATCCCGCCCTTGCCCGCGATCTCGCGCAGCAGGGCGTCATCGAGCGTGTCGGCAGTGGACATCGGCGCTGGCACGCGTCGATTGTGGCGTGCGCGGTGTGAATAGTGCACACGCCCGGCCGGTCTTCTTCACCTCCCTCGCAGGCGGCCGCTTCGTACTCTCGCTGCTATGAACCCTCGCATCGACCACCGGGAAGGAAGCGTCATGGAACACCTCGCACACCGCAACTCCACGTTTCACGACGGCTTCGTTCCCGGCCAGAGCGCGGCGCCGCCGATCTGGCAATGGCTCGCGGGCGCCCTGGACGAGCTCGACTACGGGATCGTCGTGCTGTTCGAAGGCACGAGCATCGTCCACATCAACGACGCGGCCCAGGTCGAGCTCGACGACCTGCACCCGCTCCAGCGCGTCGGCAACGAGCTGCGCGCGCGGCTTGCCCGCGACGTCGCGCCGCTCCAGGAAGCGGTGAGCGCGGCAGCGACGCGCGGCATGCGCAGGCTGCTCACCGTCGGCGACGAAACCCATCGCACCAGCATCTCGGTCGTTCCGCTCGAAAGCGCCGACGACGGCCCGCGTGCGGTCCTCATGGTTCTCGGCAAGCGCGAGATGTGCGAATCGCTCTCGGTGCAGGGATTCGCACGAATCCATCACCTGACCGGCGCCGAGGTCCGGGTCTTGAAGGAGCTGTGCAGCGGCGTGCCGCCGGCGCAGATCGCGGTGCTCCTCGGCGTCGCGATCTCGACGGTGCGCAGCCAGATCGGCAGCATGCGCGCCAAGACCGGCGCCGAAAGCATCCGCGCGCTCGTGCGCCAGGTGGCGGTGCTGCCGCCCGTCAAGGGCGTGCTTCGCCGTCATGCGATGCCGATCGCCGGCTGGTTCTCGCCCCGGCTGAGCCCGGCCTGAGTCGCGGTTCGCTCGCGGCGCGCACGCTTGCCGCCGCGCGGTCGCGGCGCGGGTCGACGGGCGGTCAATACACCGTTTCGGCGTCCTCGGGGTTGCGCTCGAGCAGGTCGATCGGCCGGCGCAGCACCGCGAGCAGCACGAGCGCCGGCACCGCCGCGACGATCGAGGCGAGGAAGAACGCCGGCCAGCCGATCGACTGCGCGAGCACGCCGGCGAGCGGGCCGACCCAGACCCGGCCGATCGACGCGAACGCACTCAGCAGCGCGAACTGGGTCGCGCTGAAGCGGCGGTTGCACAGGCTCATCAGGAACGCGACGAAGGCGGCCGTTCCCATGCCGCTGGTGATGTTCTCGCTCGCGATCGCCATCAGCAGGCCGCCGTCGACGGGCGTCGGCTCGGCGAGCTTGACGAAGCCCCAATCGAACGCCGGGATCACGAGACCGGGCAGCGCGTCGCGGCCGTGCAGCGCGAGCCACCAGAAACCAAGGTTGCCGAGCATCTGCAGGATGCCGAACAGCATCAGCGAGCGCCAGAGCCCAAGCCGGATCATCAGCGCGCCGCCCACCAGCGCGCCGGCGATCGTCAGCCACAGGCCGATCACCTTGTTGACGACGCCCACTTCGGCGGTGCTGTACTGCATCGCCTGGAGCAGGAACGGCGTCAGCAAGGAGCCGGCGAATGCGTCGCCGAGCTTGTAGAGGACGATGAAGGCAAGGAACGGCAGCGCGCCGGCCTGCGCGAAGTAGCTCGCCAGGCTGCCGAGGAAGGTCTCGAAGCGCGCCTTGCGCGCCGCCCACCCGACCGCCGGCAGCGTCACCGCGATGCCTGCGAAGAGCGCGACCAGGTCGGCCCAGCGATCGGGCAGCGGCGCGGCGATGCCCTGCGCGGCAAGCAGCGGCGCGACCCCGGCGCGCGCCCACGGCGCGAAGGCGTAGCGCGTCACGACGAAGCCGGCAGCGACCGCGGCGGCGACGGCGAGAAAACCGAGCACATCGTTGCGAGCGACGCTCGCCGGCTTCGGCGCGCCGACGAGACGCGGCGCGAACAGGGCAGAGAACACCGCCGCGCCGATCATGAAGAGCGCCATCGCCCGGTAGACCTCGGGCCAGCTCCAGCCGCCGCCCTGGCGCGGATCGACCCAGATGAAGGCGATGCCGCCCGAGAGGATCATCGCCAGGCGGTAGCCGAGCACCGTCAGCGACGAGCCGAAGCCGCGCTCGGCGGCAGGCAGCAGGTCGGTCCGGTAGGCGTCGACGACGACGTCCTGCGATGCCGACAGCCAGGCGACCAAGCCGGCGAGGAGCGCGAACGCGCCGAGCGCCGAGCGCGGCGGCGTCGCCGCCATCCAGAAGAGCGCGCCGGCGAGCGCCAGCTGGGTGAGGACGAGCCAGCTGCGGCGTCGGCCGAGCCACGGCGGCTCGAAGCGGTCCATGAGCGGCGCCCACAGGAACTTGAAGGTGTACGGCAAGCCGACGAGGCTGAGGAAGCCGATGGTCGCGATGTCGACGCCGTCGGCGCTGAGCCACGCCTGCATCGCCTGGCCGGTGAGGGCGAGCGGCAGGCCGGAGGCGAAACCGAGGACGGTGACGGCGACGAGTCGGTGCAGCGCGGTGCGATCGAGACGCGGCCTGTCGGCACGCGGGGCGAGTGAATCGTTCAAAGGGACGGCGGAGGGCGAGGGTGGCAGGCGGCGCGAAGCCGCATGATGCCCGGGCCGGGCGCCGCCTCCGTTCAGCGCGGCGGCGACGGACTTTAGAAAAGCACTGCTGCCGTGGCGCGGCCCATGCGACGAGAGACACGCCGCGGCCGACGAAAAGCAGCATCGCGACGACGATCGTCGGCGCGAGACGACCGCGGGCATGACGCCGTACTGACCTACCGCCCTGCCCCCGCGCCCTGCCGCCCCCGCCGTCCTCCCGCCGCCCGAGGCCCCGCGCCCGCGGGCTGCGCAACCTGCGCCGACCATCGACAATTGCCCATGGTCCGAACCCTGCGCGCCGCGCCCCCGTCCTTCAGCGGCGACGACTTCCGCGCCGCGTTGGCGACGTTCGCGACCGGCGTGACGATCGTGACTGCGCGCACCGCCGACGGCCAGCCGATCGGCCTCACCGCCAACTCGTTCAACTCGGTATCGATCGAGCCGCCGCTCGTCCTCTGGAGCCTGTCTCGCCAGGCCGGCTCGATGCCGGCGTTCGCGCACGGCTCCCACTACGCGATCAACATCCTCGCCGCCGACCAGCGCGCGCTCGCCGAGCGCTTCGCGAGCAAGGACGTGGCGCGCTTCGACGGCGTCGCCTTCCGCCCGGGCGCGAGCGGCGTGCCGCTGCTCGACGGCGCCGCCGCCGCGTTCGAGTGCTTCAACCGCAGCCGCTACGAGGAAGGCGACCACGTCATCTTCGTCGGCGAGGTCGAGTCGTGCGAGCGACGCCCGGGCGCCCAGCCGCTGATCTTCCACGGCGGACGCTACTTCACGGAGTTGCCGCTGTAGCGCTGGTTTGCCAGCGCGACAGCTTCGCTGCCAGGGCTGCTCCCTCCCCGCTTCGCTCCCCTCCCTCCGAGAGGGAGGGGCCGAGCCCGCTGGGCCCGTTGGCGGGCGGTCGTCCGGACAACTCAGGGATGGTGAGCAGATGGGCGCCGCGGGTGCGGATGCATCATCGCGCTGCCTGCCTGCGGTCGCGCACGACCTGCGCGGCAAGGGCCGCCGATTCCAAGACGACGACAGAGGAGACAGACATGATGGGACGTCCACTCGCCCGGCTCGCCGCCGGACTGCTCGGCCTCGCCGCGGCGCTGCTCTGCGTGCCGGTGTCGGCCCAGAGCAAGGTGGTCTGGAAGGCGTCCGACGTGCACCCGCTCGGCTACCCGACGGTCGAGGCGATCGTCCGCATGGGCAAGAAGCTCGAGGCGGCGACCAACGGCCGCATCTCGATCCAGATGTACCCGTCGATGCAGCTCGGCGGCGAGAAGGAGATGATCGAGCAGGCGCAGGTCGGCGCGCTGCAGATCGCGCGCATCTCGGTCGGCGCGATGGGGCCGGTCGTCGACGACCTGAACGTCTTCAACCTGCCGTTCATCTTCCGCGACGAGGCGCACATGAGGAAGGTGATCGACGGCCCGATCGGTGCCGAGCTGCTCGACAGGATCAATACCAACCCCGCCTCGCGCATCGTCGCCCTCGGCTGGATGGACGCCGGCGTCCGCAATGTCTACGGCAAGAAGCCGGTGCCGACGCCCGCCGACCTCAAGGGCCAGAAGATCCGCATGATGGGCAACCCGATCTTCGTCGAGACGATGAACGCGATGGGCGGCAGCGGCGTCGCGATGGGCTTCAACGAGCTCTACGCCGCGCTCGAGACCGGCGTCGTCGACGGCGCCGAGAACAACCCGCCGACGCTGCTGGCGCAGAACCACTACCTCATCAGCAAGGTCTACACCCTCACCGGCCACCTCATCATCCCTGAGATCTTCATCTTCTCGAAGCGCACCTGGGACGGCCTCTCGCCCGACGACCAGGCGCTCCTGAAGAAGCTCTCGCGCGAGGCGCAGTTCGAGCAGAGGAAGCTCTGGGACGAGAAGACCGTGACCGCCGAGGCCGACCTCAAGGCCAAGGGCGTGACCTTCGTTCCCGCCGACAAGGCCGCGTTCTACAAGGCGACGCAGCCGATCCGCGACAAGTACGGCGTCAAGTACGCCGCGTTGCTGAAGCGCATCGAAGAGACGAAGTAGCCGGCCCGTGAAGGCCGCCTACGCGGCCGCCATGGAGCGGCTCTACCTCGCGTGCATCGTCGTTTCGGCGACGGCGCTGGTCGCGATCACGCTGGTCATCCCGTACGGCGTGTTCATGCGCTACGTGATGGGCTCGGCGTCGAGCTGGCCCGAGCCGTTCTCGGTGCTCGCGATGGTGCTGTTCTCGTTCGTCGGCGGCGCCGCGGCGTACCGCGCCAACGTGCACATCGCCGTGCAGATGCTGACCGACGCGGTGCCGGCCCGCGCGCGGCGCGCGCTGCTGCTCCTCGCCGACCTGGCGATGGTCGCGACGGCGCTCTTCATGATCGTCTACGGCACGCAGCTCGTTCGCGCGACCTGGAACCAGACGATCGCCGAGTTCCCGACCCTCTCGGTCGGCATCACCTACCTGCCGATCCCGGTCGGCGGCCTGTTCACGCTGCTCTTCATCGTCGAGCGCCTCTGGCTCGGCATGCCGCCGCCGACGTCGGTGATGTACCGCGACCAGCCGCTCGCCGAGTGAGGCCATCGCCATGATCGACATCGTCATCCTGCTCGGCGCGTTCGTCGTGCTGTGCATGATCGGCATGCCGGTCGCCTACACGCTCGGCCTCGCCGCGATCCTCGGCGCGCTGTGGATCGACGTCCCGCTCGAGGCGGTGATGATCCAGGTCTCGAGCGGCGTCAACAGCTTCTCGCTGCTCGCGATCCCGTTCTTCGTCCTTGCCGGCGCGATCATGGCCGAGGGCGGCATGGCCGTCCGCCTCGTCAACCTGGCGCGCATCTTCGTCGGCGCGGTGCGCGGCGGCCTGGCGCTCGTCAACGTCATCGCCTCGACCTTCTTCAGCGGCGTGTCCGGGTCGTCGGTCGCCGACACGGCGTCGATCGGCTCGGTGCTGATCCCGCAGATGGTCAAGCAGGGCTACCCGAAGGTCTTCTCCACCAACGTGACGATTTGCGGCTCGGTCCAGGCGGTGCTGATCCCGCCGTCGCACAACGCGGTGCTCTATTCGCTCGCCGCCGGCGGGACGATCTCGGTCGCGTCGCTCTTCCTCGCCGGCGTCCTGCCCGGGCTGCTGTTCGGCGCCTGCGTCATGGGCCTGTGCCTGATCCTGTCGTACCGGCGCGGCTACCCGAAAGGAGAGCCGGTGACGCTGCGCCAAGCCGCCAAGATCGCCGTCGAGGCGATCTGGGGGCTGGTGACCGTCGTCATCATCCTCGGCGGCATTCTGAGCGGCGTGTTCACGCCGACCGAATCGGCCGCGGTCGCGTGCCTGTACGCGTTCGCCATCACGATGTTTGTCTACCGCGACTACCGCTGGGCCGAGCTGCCGATGCTGCTGCACCGCGTCACCAAGATGGTGGCGATGGTGATGATGCTGATCGGCTTTTCCGCCGCCTTCGGCTACATGATGGCGCTGATGCAGGTGCCGGCGCGGGCGACCCAGTTCTTCGTCGCCATCGCCAGCAACAAGTACGAGCTGCTGATGATGATCAACATCCTGCTCATCCTGCTCGGCACCTTCATGGACATGGCGCCGATGATCCTGATCTGCACGCCGATCCTGTTGCCGGTGATCCTCAAGTTCGGCATCGACCCGGTCCATTTCGGCATGATCCTGCTCGTCAACTCGGGCATCGGCCTGATCACGCCGCCGGTCGGGCCGACGCTCTTCGTCGGCTGCGCGATCGGCAAGGTGACGATGGAGGAGGTGTCGCGCGAGCTCTGGCCGTTCTACGGCGCGATGTGCGCCGCGCTGCTCGTCGTCACTTACGTGCCGGCTTTGTCGCTGTGGCTGCCGCACCTGCTGGCGCGCTAGCGGCGGCGCGACGGCGCGCGAACTCGCTGAACCAGGCGACGCTCTCGGCGTTGGCCATCGCGTCGAGCTTGAACACGTCGCCCGGCGACGCGCCTAGAAGCAGCTTCTTGACCGGCAGCTCCATCTTCTTGCCCGAGAGCGTGCGCGGCAGCGACGCCACTTGGAAGATCTCGTTCGGCACGTGGCGCGGCGAGAGCGCCGCCTTGATGACGTCCTTCAGGCGCCGGTCGAGCGGGGCGTCGAGCGTCACGCCCTCGCGCAGGACGACGAAAAGCGGCATGTAGCTCTCGCGGCCGAGATACTCGAGGTCGACGACGAGGCTGTCGAGCACCTCGGGCAGCGCCTCGACGGCGCGGTACAGCTCGGCGGTGCCCATGCGAATGCCGTGCCGGTTGATGGTCGCGTCGCTGCGCCCGTAGATGATCGCGCCGCCGCGCGGCGTGATGCGCAGCCAGTCGCCGTGGCGCCAGATGCCCGGGTACATGTCGAAGTAGCTGTCGTGCAGGCGCCGGCCGCCCGGGCCGGGCGGCTCGTCACCCCAGAAGTAGAGCGGCATCGACGGGATCGGCTGGGTGCAGACGAGCTCGCCGACTTCGTCGACAAGCGAGCGGCCGCGGCCGTCGGCGTCGGGCTCGGACCACGCCTCGACCGCGGCGCCGAGGCAGCGGCACTGCATCTCGCCGTCGACGACCGGCAACGTGCGCAGCCCGGCGATGAAGCCGCCGGCGAAATCGGTGCCGCCCGAGACCGAGGTGAGCCAGACGGGCTTGCCGTCGACCGGCGGCACGTGCTCGCGCAGCCAGCGGTAGCTCTCGATCGCGAGCGGCGAGCCGGTCGAGCCGAGCGCGCGCAGGCGCGACAGGTCGCCCGCCTGGCTCGGCTCGATGCCGGCCTTCTCGCAGCTCGCGTAGAACGCCGCGCCAGCGCCGAAGAAGGTCGCGCCGGTCGCGGCGACGAAGCGCCAAAGCGTCGTCCAGTCGACCTCGCGCCGCTCGCCCGCGAGGCCGCTCTTGGGGCCGGCCGGGCTGCCGTCGTACATGCAGACCGTCGCGCCGGCGAGCAGCGCCGCCATCTGCGAGTTCCACATGATCCAGCCGGTCGAGCTGTACCAGTGGTAGCGGTCGCCGCTCGCGACGCTCGGACCGCAATCGTTGTGCAAGGTGCCGAACTTGAGCGTCTCGACCATGATGCCGCCGTGGCCGTGGACGATCGCCTTCGGCAGGCCGGTCGTGCCGCTCGAATAGACAATCCAGAGCGGATGCGCGAACGGCAGCGGACGCGGCGCGACCGATCGATCGCTGGCGACGAGCGCGTCGAAGTTGTGGACGCGGCGCCCAGCCGAGGCGAGCGCATCGGCGTTGGCCGCGCCATCGAGGCCGCGCCAGAAAACGACGTCGCCGACGCTCGGCAGCTCTGCGACGACCTCGCGCAACATGGCCGTGCGGTCGTGCGCGACGCCGCCGTAGCGATAGCCGTCGCAGGCGATCAGCACCGTCGGCTCGATCTGGCGGAACCGGTCGAGGACGGCGAGCGGACCCATGTCGGGCGAGCACACCGACCAAATCGCGCCGAGGCTCGCGCAGGCGAGGAACGCGACCGCCGTCTGCGGAACGTTCGGCATGAACGCGGCGACGCGGTCGCCCGGGCCGACGCCCATCGCCTCGAGCGCCGCGGCGAACGCGCCGACCTGGCGGCGCAGCTCGGGCCACGCGATCTCGTGCGTGCGCCCCGCGAGCTGCATCGCCTCGTCGCGAAAGACGATCGCCGGATGGCCGG
>Ga0068858_100006181_pt1 | contig 11680 bp, 9 predicted proteins | sample KBSSwiS12_FD_66589 | JGI IMG/M metagenome (GOLD analysis project Ga0068858, IMG submission 66589) | Switchgrass rhizosphere microbial communities from Kellogg Biological Station, Michigan, USA - KBS Switchgrass S1-2 | ecosystem: Host-associated > Plants > Roots > Rhizosphere > Soil ... | reverse complement strand
AAGGTGATAGAGCCCAGCGCTGCCCGCATCGAGCCGCGCTGTCCCTGGTTCGGCCGCTGCGGCGGCTGCTCGCTGCAGCATTCCACGCTATCCACCCAGGTGGCCGGCAAACAGCGTGTTCTGGAAGACGCGCTGTGGCACATCGCGCGCCTGCATCCCGAACGCATGCTGTCACCCGTGGCCGGGCCGGCCTGGGGCTACCGCCACCGCGCTCGGCTGTCGGTGCGGCTGGTGACGAAGAAGGGCAAGGTGCTGGTGGGCTTCCACGAGCGTAAGTCCAGTTACGTAGCGGAAATGAGCAGTTGCGAAGTGCTGCCGCGCCACGTCTCCGACCTGATTCCGGGGCTGGGCGCGCTGGTCGAGTCCCTGTCCATCCGCACCCGCCTGCCGCAGATCGAGGTGGCGGTGGGCGACGCCCTGACCGTCATGGTGCTGCGCGTGCTCGAGCCGCCCAGCCCGGCGGATGAGGCGCTGCTCAAGCGCTTCGCCGAGGACAACGCCGTGCAGTTCTGGCTGCAGCCGGTGGGTCCGGATACGGCCAAGCCGTTCTGGCCGCTGGCGCTCCCGTCGGGCGAACCCATGCCCGCATTGGACTACGCATTGCCCGAATTCGGCGTGTCCATCGCCTTCCGGCCCACCGACTTCACCCAAGTCAACCACGCCGCCAACCGCATGCTGGTGCGCCGCGCGCTAAAAATGCTGGACCCCCAGCCAGGGGAGCGCATTGGGGATTTTTTCTGCGGCCTGGGCAACTTCACCCTACCGATCGCGCGCTCGGGCGCCGAGGTGTTCGGCGTCGAGGGAGCAGCAGGGTTGGTGGAGCGGGCCAAGGCCAACGCGGCCAGAAACGGCTTGGCAGGAAACACGCGCTTTGCCGTGGCCAACTTGTTCGACCCGGCTGCCTGCCGCAAGGCGCTGGATCAAGCCGGCCCGCTCGACGCCGCGCTTATCGATCCGCCGCGCGAAGGCGCAATGGAATTGATCAAGGCCATGGCCGAAAACCCCGCCGGAGCTATGCTCCGGCGCCTCGTGTATGTCTCCTGCGATCCAGCCACGCTGGCCCGCGACGCGGAGCAGTTGGTGAATGTCCAGAACTACACCCTCGAAGCGGCGGGCATCGTGAACATGTTCCCGCAAACCTCCCACGTGGAATCCATCGCGGTGTTCACAAGGGCGGGTCAATAGCTGTGGCCATGCCCCGCCACATACTGATATCGCTCATTGTTGCCTGCGCGCTGTTCATGGAAAACATGGACTCCACCATTATCGCCACGTCCCTGCCGGCGATTGCCAAGGGCTTGGGCGAGCACCCGCTGTCGCTCAACCTTGGCCTGACCGCGTACTTGGTCAGCCTGGCGGTGTTCATTCCGGTCAGCGGCTGGGTGGCCGACCGCGTGGGCTCGCGCACGGTGTTCCTGGTTGCCATCGTGGTGTTCATGCTCGGCTCGATACTGTGCGCGGCCTCGCAGACCCTGGGCTTTTTCGCGGCGGCGCGCTTCTTCCAGGGCCTGGGCGGGGCCATGATGGTGCCGGTGGGACGCATGGTGCTGCTCAAGGCCGCCCCCAAATCGGAAATGGTGGTGGCGCTCAACTACCTCACCATGCCCTCGCTCATCGGCCCGGTGGTGGGGCCGGCGCTGGGCGGCTTCATCACCCTGTATTTCAACTGGCGCTGGATATTCCTGGTCAACGTGCCCATCAGCATCCTCGGCCTGCTGCTCGCCTGGCGCCACATCCCCAACTTCAAGGGCGAGGACCTGAAGCCCCTGGACCTGCGCGGCTTCGGCCTGACCAGCATTGGCCTGGCGGCCCTGATGCTGGGCATGTCCACCCTGGGCCGGCACCTGCTGCCCTGGGAGGCGGCCGTGGGGCTGCTGGCGTGCGGGGTGCTGGTGCTGGGCGCCTATGCCTGGCACGCGGCGCGCACCCGCCATCCGCTCATCGACATGCGCCTGTTCCGCTGGCCCACCATGCGCACCGGGGTCATCGGCGGCAGCTTCTTCCGCGCCGGCAGCGGGGCCACGCCCTTTCTCATACCGCTCATGATGCAGCTCGGCTTCGGACTCGACCCGTTCCGCTCCGGCCTCATCACCTGCTTCACCGCCCTGGGCGCCATGTTCATGAAGACCTTCACGGTGAACATCCTGCGCCGCTTCGGCTTTCGCAGCGTCATGGCAAGCAACACCCTGCTGGCCTCGCTGGCGATCATGGCGGCGGCGCTGTTCACCGCGGCCACGCCGCACCTCATCATCATGGCCACGCTGCTCGTCTCAGGCTGTTTGCGCTCGCTGCAGTTCACGGCGCTGAACGCCATTTCCTTCGCCGATGTGGACAAGCGCGAAATCAGCGACGCCACGGCGCTGTCCAGCATGGCGCAGCGCCTGTCGCAAAGCGTGGGGGTGACGCTGGGCGCGCTGGCGCTGCAGGTGGTCACGTACATGCACCATCGTGATGCGGTGCAGGCCGAGGATTTTCCGCCCGCCATCCTGTTCGTCGGGCTGGTGTCCATGCTGTCCATGATCTGGGTGCTGCGGCTGCCGGCCGATGCCGGGGATGAAATCTCCGGCCATGGCGCTGCCCGCGGGGAAGGCGGCAGGGCCCTTCCTCAGCCGGCCCCACAATCGCCCCCGCATACACCCCCTCCGTCGCGGAACTGAGCGCCCCGGCGCCTTGGGTTGCACTGAGGGGCGTTTTTTGTTCCAATGCTCCAGTAATTTACCGGCCATAAAGGCGCCTGCCTGCCGGAACAACGTAACTTGGGAGAGGTGCGAGCATGAACAAGATCAAAAGCTTGGCATTCGCAGGACTGTCCGTCGGCGTCGGCGTGCTGGCCTTTGCGGGAACCGCCCAGGCGGGCAAGACCCTGGATGGCGTGAAGCAGCGCAACCAGCTCATTTGCGGCGTCAACCCAGGCCTGGCCGGCTTCGGCGCGGCCGACAGCCAGGGCAAATGGACCGGCCTGGACGTGGACGTGTGCCGCGCGGTGGCCACGGCCGTGCTGAGCGATCCCGAGAAGGTGAAATACGTGCCCCTGAACGCCCAGCAGCGCTTCACCGCGCTGCAATCGGGCGAGATCGACATCCTGTCGCGCAACACCACCTTCACCCTGACCCGCGACGCCTCGCTCGGCCTCACCGCCACCAGCCCGATCTACTACGACGGCCAGGGCTTCCTGGCACCCAAGAAACTGAAGGCCAAGAGCGCAAAGCAGCTCAAGAACGCCGCAGTGTGCGTGCAGTCCGGCACCACCACCGAGAAAAACCTGAACGATTACTTCAAGGCCGCCAAGGTGCCGGTGAAGCCGGTGGTGTTCGAGGCCCTGGACGCGGCCAAGAAGGCCTTCTTCTCCGGCCGCTGCCAGGTGTTCACGGCCGACGCCTCGGCGCTGGCCTCCATCCGCAACGAGGCCCCCAAGCCCGATGAGCTCGAAATCCTGCCCGAGCTGATTTCCAAGGAGCCCTTGGGGCCCATGGTGCGCCGCGGCGACGACGAGTGGACCGCCGTCGTGAAGTGGGTGATCTACGCACTGCTGGAAGCCGAGGAGTATGGCGTCGACTCGGCGAACGTGGACCAGATGAAGACCGCCGACAACCCCAACGTGCAGCGCATCCTGGGCGGCGGCAACGAGGACAGCGGCAAGCTGCTGGGCCTGGACAAGGACTGGGCGGCCCGCACCATCAAGGCCGTGGGCAACTACGGCGAGATATTCGACCGCAACGTGGGCGCCAAGTCGCAGCTCAAGCTGCCCCGCGGCCTCAACAACCTCTGGAACAAGGGCGGCATCCAGTACGGCATGCCCATCCGCTGATCGGTTGATCCGGTCATGACAATCAGGGAGGCGAGGGGGCGGTCAGGCCTCCCGCTCCCGGGCCATGCCTGACGCGCCCCGCGCCGCTGTGATCGACCCCGGCAAGGCTCCGCGCCCCGCGGCCAAGGCCAGCTTCTGGCGCAGCCGCGCGGTGCGCGGCGTGCTCTACCAGGTGGTGCTGCTGGTCATCCTGGTGCTGGTGGGTTTCTACCTGACCCACAACACCCTCGAAAACATGCGGGTGCGCGGCATCCAGAGCGGCTTCGGTTTCTTCAACGAGCCGGCCGGTTTCGGCATCGGCGAATCCGTCATCGCCTACGACTCCAGCGATCCGTACTGGAAGGCTTTCGTCGTCGGCTTCACCAACACCCTGCGCGTGTCCATTGTCGGGGTGATTTTCACCACCATCATCGGCGTGCTGGTCGGGGTGGGACGGCTGTCGCGCAACTTCCTCATCCGCTCGCTGTGCACGGGTTACGTGGAACTGTTCCGCAACGTGCCCATCCTGCTGCAGTTGCTGATGTGGTACTTCATCATGACCGACCGGCTGCCCGACACCGAGTCCGCGCTCAACCCGCTGCCGGGCTTCTTCCTCAGCAAGAACGGCCTGTCGTTCCCCGTGCCGGTATGGGCCACCGGCCATATCGGCACGCTGGCCGGGCTGGTGGTGGGCATCGTGCTCGCGGTGTGGCACGCGCGCCGCGCGCGGGTGAAGTTCCGCGAGACAGGGCAGAAGCCCTCGCAATTCTGGCCGGCCGTGGGCTTCATCCTCGGGGCCACCCTGATCGGCTGGCTGGCGGGCGGCATGCCCGGTGCGCTGGACATGCCGGAGAAGAACGAGATCAGTGTCGCCGGCGGCGGCGCGGTGACGCCGGAGTTCCTGGCCATCACCATCGGCCTCACCATCTACACCGCGGCCTTCATCGCCGAGATCGTGCGCTCGGCCATCCAGGCCGTGCCGCGCGGCCAGTCGGAAGCCGCCGGGTCGCTGGGCCTGACGCCCGGCCAGAGCCTGCGCCTGGTGCTGCTGCCGCAGGCCATGCGCATCATCATCCCGCCGCTCACCAACCAGTACCTGAACCTGATCAAGAACTCCACCCTGGCCGTGGCCGTGGGCTATCCCGACCTGGTGTCGATTTCCAACACCACGCTCAACCAGACCGGCCGCGCGGTGGAGTGCATCCTGGTGATGATGACGGTGTACCTCGTCCTGTCGCTGCTCACGGCGGCCTTCACCAACTGGTTCAACGCCCGCGTGGCGATACGGGAGCGCTGATGAGCGCCACCCTGAACGAAACTGCGTCCGACATCGTGCTCATCCAGCCCCGCCAGGCGCCCACGCGCCACATCGGCGCGGCGGCCTGGGTGCGGCGCAACCTGTTCCCGGACTGGAAGAACTCGCTCGCCACCCTGGTGGTGCTGGGGCTGCTCCTGTACTGGGTGCCGCTGCTGATCGAATGGGCGGTGGTCAACGCCGAGATCCGGCCCGACGCCGCCGCCTGCAAGGCGCTGGAGGACCGCGGCGCCTGCTGGGGCGTGATCGCCGAGAAATACCGCATCATCCTGTTCGGGCGCTACCCCTTCGAGGAGCAGTGGCGGCCGTTGATCGCCATCGTGCTGATGCTGGTGATGATTGTGGTGTCCTGCGTGCCGAAAATGTGGACGCGCTGGCTGGGCGTCGCCTGGGTGCTGAACTTCGTGGTGTTCTTCGCGCTCATGCGCGGCGGTTTCGCCGGCCTCGCCTACGTTGAGACCTCGCGCTGGGGCGGCTTCCCGCTCACGCTGCTCCTGTCCACCCTGGGCATCGCGGCGGCTTTCCCCCTGTCGGTGTTCGTGGCGCTGGGGCGGCGCTCGCACCTGCCCGCCATCCGCGCCGTGTGCGTGGCCTATGTCGAGCTGATCCGCGGCATCCCGCTGATCTCGGTGCTGTTCATGGCCTCGTTCATGTTCCCGCTGTTCATGCCGCCCGGCACCACGCCCGACGTGCTGCTGCGCGTGCTGGTGGGCATTATCCTGTTCGCCGCGGCCTACCTGGCCGAGGCGGTGCGCGGCGGCCTGCAGGCCGTGCCCAAGGGCCAGGTCGAGGCCGCCGACTCGCTCGGCCTCACCTATTGGCAGGCGCAGCGCAAGATCGTGCTGCCGCAGGCGCTGCGGCTGGTGATCCCGTCGATCATGAACAGCTTTATCAGCACCTACAAGGACACCTCGCTGGTCACCATCGTCAGCCTGTACGACCTCACCGGCGGCCTGACCCTGGCGCTGGGCGGCGACCCCAACTGGCGGCAGTTCTACCTGGAAGGCAACCTGTTCGTGGCCCTGATCTACTGGGCCGGCTGCTTCTTCATGTCGCGTTACAGCCAATGGATCGAGAAGCGCACCAGCCGCGGGCAGGGGCGTTAACGGTCAGAGAGGAATTTCGTGAACGCAGTGACCCAGACAGCCGCCGACCCCATCATTACCTACGAGAAGGTGAACAAGTGGTACGGCCAGTTCCACGTGCTGCGCGACATCGAGCTGTCGGTGGCGCGCGGCGAGCGCATCGTCATCTGCGGCCCCTCAGGCTCGGGCAAGTCCACGCTCATCCGCTGCATCAACCGCCTCGAAGAGCACCAGGAAGGACGGCTGACGGTCGACGGCATGGAACTCACCGACGACGTGAAGATCATCGAGAAAGTGCGCCGTGAAGTGGGCATGGTGTTCCAGCAGTTCAACCTGTTCCCGCACCTCACGGTGCTGGAAAACCTCACCCTCGCGCCCACCTGGGTGGGCAAGATGCCGCTGAAAGAAGCCCAGGAGCGCGCCATGACGCAACTGAAGCGCGTGCGCATCGCCGAGCAGGCCGGCAAGTACCCCCTTCAGCTATCCGGCGGCCAGCAGCAGCGCGTGGCCATCGCCCGCGCCCTGTGCCTCACCCCCAAGATCATGCTCTTCGACGAGCCCACCTCGGCCCTCGACCCCGAGATGATCAAGGAAGTGCTGGACGTGATGATCGACCTGGCGGGGCAGGGCATCACCATGCTGTGCGTGACGCACGAAATGGGGTTTGCGCGATCAGTAGCTGATAGAGTTATTTTTATGGATCAGGGGCAGATCATCGAGCAGAACACGCCGATCGAGTTCTTTGAGCATCCAAAGAGCGAGCGGACGAAAGACTTTCTATCGAAGATTCTGCAGCACTAAGCAGTGACGCCGTGCGAGGAACATTCACTTAGGTGTGTTCTGGGAAATTCCACGGCATAGAAGAATAAATCGTGTCCTCTACGACTATCCAAGTTGCTTACGACGGTGACGCCATCCTTGACGGTTCCATGGATGTGCGGGAATTGGCCCCCGCTTTGCTCGCAATAAGCGATTTACTGTCTGAATCAAATCGGGTGCTAAACGAGGACACTTCACAGGTAAGAGTCAACGTTAAATCTGACTTCAAGACCGGATCATTTGAGGTCTGGTTAGAGGTGATCAGATCGGTTGCCGATCAGATCAAGGTTGCCTTGGAGATAAAAGATGCAGTGGATGCAAGCGATATTGCTGGAATTATCGGACTGTCGTCAGGAAGTACTGCCAGTCTTCTCAAGCTCATAAAGTGGCTGAAGGGTCGCGCTATAAAGCGCGTCACAATCATTAAAAATGGAAAAGTCAGAATTGAAACTGACTCTGACTTTGATTCCATAGAAGTAGATGAGCAGACAGTAAAGCTGTACCGTGACAAGAGGGTGCGACAATCCATTTACGATGTGCTAAAGCCGTTAGCAAAGGCAGGCATCGACAGATTCCTCGTGAAGCAGGGGAAGATAATCGTAGATGAGATAGAAAAGAAGGAGGTCGCCTACTTTGCGGTTCCTGAGATGCCGGACCAACAGCTGATTTCGCAGACTCGCATTGGTGCCTTCAACGTGGTGGGTGTTTTCTTTGATGAAAATCTCAAGTGGCGCCTCTTTGACGGAGAGTCAAGAATTAACGCCTCAATCAAAGATAAGTCGTTTCTAGATGCGCTAGAGAAATCGCAAGTGTCCTTTACCAAGGGGGATATTCTTGAGGTGGAGCTGAGGACCACGCAGTGGCAATCTGACAAAGGATTGCGCGTCGAGCACGAGGTTATTCGAGTGATCAGACAAATACACCCGTATCAACAATTGCCGTTGCCGTTTGATGCCGGTGAGAAGAATTGAATGGGATATGGGGGTTGATCTGATCTTACCCACGAACGGTGGACGCCTTAACAAGGGGTCGGTCAGGCGCTTCGAATTCTAACGGGATTGCGTAGTCTATTGCGGAATGCCGGCGCTGGCGGTTGTAGAACATCTCCATGTATTCGAACAGGCTCGATCGGGCCTGTTCGCGCGTCTGATAGTCGCAGTGTGTACAGTGACAGTATTCCCCTGACACCCGCCAGAGGCGGGTGTCAGGGGAATACTGTCACTGTACAGCAAGAGCGTACACGAAATGCCTGCAATGATCGGCAGCAAGCCGGTCCAATGCATGTGACCTCCCTATAGTCACGGCGTGGTTACCAGTTCGGAGCCGGGCGAGAAAGAGGCCTGACTCCTTTGTTTTTCAGCCTAATTGGATTGCTTTTCCTGCGCGTCGGCGAGGTAGTCATTGAATGTGCCCACTCTCACTCGAGTGGCACCGTCTTCACGAAGTATTTCTAATAGTTCCAGTGCCGCTTCCGCAGGGGCCGAGCCGAAATCCACGCCGATCCAGGACTCGATTCCCTTTGAATACGGTCCCCAGAGCGTATGAACGCATTGGCCAATGCCGTACTTGTCTTTTGGTCGTCCACTTTTCTCGTCAAGATCAAGCCACCGATAGAACCAGTCCGCTATTCCTGGGGTTAACGATAGGTCCGAGTTGCACTCAAAATGGAGGTTGTCCCACTTCCCCGGATTAAGCTCGACTTCAAATCCGTCGGACAAGTCCACAACTGGCTCAAATTGATTCCAGTTGTTCAGGGTTACCACAACTGCGCCACTCGATTGGCCGTCCTGTACAAGGATGTCGATTTTGCAGATTCGATTGGCTTCGGGAAGTGAACTGTCGTTAAGCTCTATTCCGATCTCGACGTGCGCCTTCTCATGCTGTGCTCGGGCTTCTGCGACCGCATTGTGATATGCGGTCATATATGTTGCCCTCATGCGATTGAAGTGCTGCGCTAGTCGCGGCCCCTTGGCCTCTTTTTTCCGAAATTTGCTAAGGAAGCTCATCGGAGACGTTAGCGAAACTTGTTCTCCACCGCCTTGTACTTGTCGTAGTCCACAAACACCTGCCGATCCGCAAACGGCAGCACATCCTTCTCCGCCCCCGCCAGCGACCCCGTGTCCTTCAGGTGCACCAGGATGTTCTTCATGGCCAGCATCGCCGCCTGCAACGCCGCATTGGCATAAAGAATCCCCGAGAACCCCATCGCCCCTAATTCTTCTCTAGGAAACATCGGCGTCTTCCCCCCGAACACGATATTGCAGATGTGGTTCCCCGGCACGTCGCGGCATATCCTTCTCATTTCCTCCGCGTTCTGCGGCGCTTCAACGAACAACACGTCGGCGCCGGCCTCCTGGTAGGCTCGCGCGCGGTCCAGGGCTTTGTCCATGCCTTCCACGGCGCGGGCGTCGGTGCGGGCGATGATGAGGAAGTTGCTGTCTTCGCGCGCGTCAACGGCGGCCTTGATCTTGCGCACCGCCTCGTCCTTGGGGATGACTTCCTTGCCCTCGAAGTGGCCGCACTTCTTGGGGAACACCTGGTCCTCGATCTGGATGGCGCTGGCGCCCGAGCGCTCGTACAGGCGGATGGTGCGCTGCATGTTGAGCTCGTTGCCGAAGCCGGTGTCGCCGTCGGCCACGATGGGGATGTCCACCGCCTCGCGGATGGTGGAAATGTGCGCCGCCATTTCCGTGACCGTGGTGAGGCCCATGTCGGGCGCGCCGAGGTAGGAGTTGGCCAGGCCGGCGCCGGTCATGTACACGGCCGGGAAGCCCACCGACTCGATGATGCGCGCGGCCAGGGCGTTGCCGGCTCCCGGAAGGAGGAGCCCCGCGCCCGGCTTGAGCAACGCTTTCAATTTTTTGTTCAGATCGGCTTGCATGCAATGAACTCCGGATGAGAGTAATAGATGAATAGATGGATTTGATTGGTCGCTATTATTTCACGAGCCTTCCGCCTGCGGCGGAAGGATTGGTCGCGAGCTCCGACACACCGAAAAAATAGTAAACTATTTATTCCCTGCCTTAGGGCATTAAAAGGACGGAGCAAATGGGGCTGGCCGAGCGTATCGAAGAAGTCCTCACCATTGCACCAGACGCCGGTGCCATCGAGTTCGAGGGCCGCTGGCATAGCTGGGGCGGGATGGCCAAGTCCGTGCACTGGCTGCGGCAGGCCTTCGACGGGGCAGGGCTCGCGCCCGGGGATGCGGTGGCGCTGGTTATCCGCAACCGCCCGCCGCAGTGCGCCGCGGCGCTCGCTATCGTAGCCTCGCGGCGCATGCTGGTGACCATAAATCCTCATCAAAGCGCGTCCGCCATGGCTGCGGATTTCGCAGAACTTGCCATACCGGCCATCGTGCTCGACCGCGAAGACTGGGAGAAACCTGAAGTCGCGGAGTCGGCCATACGGCATGCGCGGCTGGTCATTGCGCTCGACGCGGCAGGCGGCCTGGAGGTGGTGCACAAAGGCGCGGCATCGGGGGGAACATTCCGCGCACCCCAGCCCGACATCGCGGTGCAGATGCTGTCCAGCGGCACCACCGGCAAGCCCAAGCGCGTGAACCTCAGCTACCGCGACCTCGAGGCCGGCATCTGGAACATCACCGGCGCCAAGTGGGCGCGCGATAAAGACGGCCGGCTGCGAGTCAACACCTCGCCCGGCCTGATTTACGCCACGCTGGGCCACATCGCCGGGCTGTGGTTCCTGTTCTACCTGGTGTGCGACGCGCGGCCCTTCGTGCTGCTCGAGCGCTTCCACGTCGACCAATGGGTGTCGGCGGTCAAGCGCTACAAGCTCAAGAACACCGGCCTCGTCCCGGCCGCCATGCGCATGGTCATGGAAGCCAACGTGCCGCGCGAAGACCTCGCCAGCCTGATTGCCGTGGGCACCGGCACGGCTCCGCTGCCCGTCCCGCAATGGGAGGCGTTCGAGTCGCGTTACGGCATCGCGGTGCTGCCCACCTACGGCTCCACCGAGTTTGCCGGCGCCGTAGTGCGCTGGACGCTGGAGGACCACCGGCAGTTCATCGCCGCGAAGCGCGGCGCGGCGGGGCGCGCCATTCCGGGCAGCGTCATCCGCATCATCGACGTCAATACCGGCGCGCCGCTGGCGACAGGGCAGGAGGGCTTGGTCGAAGTCAGTTCCAACCAGTTGCGCGGCGGTGAATGGGTGCGCACCACCGATCTCGGCCACCTGGACGAGGACGGCTTTCTGTTCATCCACGGGCGCGCTGACGGCGCCGTCAACCGCGGCGGCTTCAAGATCCTGCCGGATGAAATCGAGCGCGTGCTGCGGCAGCATCCAGCGGTGCGCGACGTGGCGGTGGTGGGCGTGCCGGATGCCCGCCTGGGCGAGATTCCGGCCGCCGCCGTGGAGGCGCGGCCGGGCGAGCCCCGGCCCACGCCCGAGGAACTGGAGCAGTTCGCGCGCGAACGCCTGGTGACCTACAAGGTGCCGGCGCGCATCCTGGTGCTGGATGAGTTGCCGCGCACCGCCTCGATGAAGCCCATGTTGCCGGCGCTGAAGGAACTGTTCGCAAAGGCCACGCCAGGGAGCGGGTAGGGATATCCGGCAAGCGGACCACGGTTCTTCCCGCTGTTGCCCCACGACTGCGCTAGGCTGTTTTCAATAGCCGGGAGGGGAGATTTCTTTCCCAGGACCGGTCGCGGTTTAGGA
>Ga0068858_100006175_pt1 | contig 11685 bp, 10 predicted proteins | sample KBSSwiS12_FD_66589 | JGI IMG/M metagenome (GOLD analysis project Ga0068858, IMG submission 66589) | Switchgrass rhizosphere microbial communities from Kellogg Biological Station, Michigan, USA - KBS Switchgrass S1-2 | ecosystem: Host-associated > Plants > Roots > Rhizosphere > Soil ... | reverse complement strand
TCAAGGTGACGCTGCTGGCCATTTGATCCGGGCGGCGGCCGGTCGCCGGCTCGACCATGATGCGGGGCGTGCCGTCGTTCAGCGCCTTTTCCAATTCCGTGCCGGTAATGCCCAGCTGAGCGGCATCCCACTTGATGCGCAGCCGTGTCGCGCGATTGGAAAGGCCCTGAGGTTCCAGATATTCGAATTGCAGGCCCTTGATCGGCTTCAACCGCGCTTCGACAGTCTGCATCCAGCCACGCCACATGCGCTGCTCGCCGTCATGATCGCGCTTGTACCACTGGCGCACCGCCGCCAGCAGCCCCATGGTTTCCTCCTTGGAGCATTTCAGGGCGCGGCCGTAATTGTGATGCGGCGATGCCTGGAACCAGGCCGCCTTGATCAAGTCCGCCTTGCCCAACAGCATGCCGGAGGATTGCGGCCCGCGCAGGCACTTGCCGCCCGAATAGCCGACAAAGCTGGCGCCCTGCTTCATATAGACATTGGGGCTCATCGGCTCTTCCGCCGCCGCGTCCACGAACACCGGAATATTCTTTTCCTTGGCGATGCCGATGATGGTGGGGATCGGCAGGACGCTCTTGGCTTCCTGGGGATCGGACATCACATAGATCATGGCGGTGCGGGGCGAAATCTTCGCCCTGAGCTGATCCGGTGTCTCGACCTCGATCACTTCAGCGCCCACCACGCGCGTGCCGACGTCATAGGGATTGCGGGAATGTTTGGGAATGATGACCTGGTCCTTGGCCTTGATGTAAGGCAAAGCCTGGCACTTCTCGACATTGCTGCCGGCGATGCAAGCGATGGTGGCCAAAATGATCGCCGCCTCGCAACCGTTGGTCACCATGGCGGACTCGCAACCGTTCAGCCGGGCCAGTTCCTTGCCGACGCCTTCCATCATTTCGTCCATCTGGACGTAATAATGGCCGGCTTCGAACATCGCCTGCTTGACTTCCGGCAGGGAGCGCGAGCCGCTGAGGATGGTATAAGTACCCCGTGCGTTCAGGATCGGCCGCACACCGATGCGCGTGAACAGATTGTCTTCCACCGTGCCGGTGTGAACCACCGAGTCGCGCGTCACCGCCGCGGCGCTGACGGGAGCGAGCGCGGCGGCACCCGCCACCATGCCGGAGGATTTAAGCAGATTGCGCCGAGACCATTTGCCGAACATGTTGGGATTCCTCAGATATAGGCGATGACGTCGATTTCGATCAGCGAATTGCCGGGCACGCCCGCGGCGGCCGTGGTGGTACGCACCGGTGGCGGATTGCCCCAATCATAGGTGCGATACACCGCGTTCATCCGGTCATAGTCCTTGAGATCGGCAAGGAAGACGCTGACCTTGAGGCACTTTTGCAGCGAGGAACCGGCGTCCTCCAGGTTCTGCTTGATTTCGTCCAGCACGCCTTTGGTGTGGTCTTCGATGGTGCCGGGCTTGTGATAGCCCACGCCCGCCAGAAACAGCATATTGCCGTAGGCCGTGGCGCGCGAAAACATGGGCTTGCTGGCCGGCGGCGGATTGGGCGCCGGATAGGGCGAGCGCTTTTCCATCTTGGGCTGGGCTTCGGCGGTTTTGCCCAACAGGGTCGCGCCGGCAGCCGCAGCCGCCACCTTGGCGCTGTTCCGTAACAGACCGCGCCTGGATTTCTTTTCCATGATTTTCCCTTTTTGCTGTTCCCTAGTGTCCCGATTCCGAAATTCGCATGATCATTATATCAATCTCCAGGCGAATTTCGGAATCCAGGGACACTAGCAATTTATTGATTCTAGTGTCGTTTCGGTTTCGAAGTTCGCCCTAGAGCCCGATATCAAAGATATGGCGAACTTCGAAACCACGACACTAGTGGCGTTTTCGTTCGCCTATGGGCCTATTTAATCACAGCCCGCCCCCCCGGCGCAAAGCGAAGTCAGCCGCAAAATGGGGCTGATGCCGCAGTCACATGTTAGCGTCTGCAGTACGCTTATTTCTTCGGCCTGTAGCCGCAACCCCTAAGAAACAGGTCAGTGGCATAGGGGATAAAGACCTCAATTTCCTCCGGACTCATGGGATCGCCCATCGCGGTGCGGATACGGGCCATATCGGTCAGGAGGCTGATCAGCAGCTTGGCCGCCAGTTCAGGATTGGTGAGGTCCGGCAACAAGCCTTGGCTATGCCAAACCTCCAGCGCGTGCTGAAAGATCCCCCGCCCGCGCGACAGCGTGGCGTTGTACATTTTCGTAATGACGGGAAAGCGGCGCGCCTCAGACAACGCAATGCTGATCAGGCCCGCCCCTTCTCCGCTGAGGCTCAGCACGATCCGCGTACCCAGCCCGATAATGAAGCTGCGCGGGTCGATCTGGGCCGGATCCAGCGGCGAAGCAGCGGCCTGGTCCGCGAGGGAGCGCTCGACTATGCGATGGACAACCGCTTCGACCACCGCCGCCTTGTCGGCATAGCGGGCATAAAGCGTCTTGGTGGAAGCCCCGGCGCGCCGGGCGATCTGTTCCATGGTGGTGTCGGCAAAGGTCCGCTCGTTGAGTATCTCCAGAGCGGCATCCAGCAGCCGGTCCGGCAGTTTGGCGGCATCTTCCGCCGATAGCCGGCCAGGACCCCCGCGCGGCTTGGCCGGTTTTTTCTTCGTCATCTCAAACCCTTATCAAAAATCTGCTGATTTTCGCAGATTAGCGCTTGACCAAAAGAAAAGAAACTGTTTCTTTCCCCGCCATGAAAGGAAAAGGAATAGTTTCTTTTCTTTAAATCCGTAAGGGGAAAGTGCCATGACCGATATCACCGCCGACACCCATGATTTCGTACCCGCCATCGACGCCGGCGAAAAAGCCGCCAAGCGGAACAAGCTGCGCAAGCGGCTGCTGATTGGCCTTGGCCTTACCGTGGCCAAGGTGGGCCTCGCCTATGGCGCCTATTATGTCTACGAGGCGTCCAACTATGTCTCCACCGACAATGCCTATGTCGGCGCCTCGGTGGCCCAGATCAATTCCCAGGTCAGCGGTCCTATCGCCAAGGTGGCGGTGGATGACACCCAGCAAGTCCACAAGGGCGACGTGCTTGTGGTGGTCGACCAGAGCGACGCCAAGCTGAACCTGGCGCGCGCTGAGGCCGATTATCAGCGCACTCTGCAGCGGGTGTCGCAATATTACTCCCAGCGCGGCGCGGCCGCCGCCACCGTCCAGGCCCGCCTCTCCGATGTCACCCGCACCGCTGAGGATTTCGGCCGCCGCCAGAATCTGGCGGCGTCGGGCGCCATCTCCCGCGAGCAGCTTTCCAATGCGCGCAGCGCCGTGGAAGCCGCACAGGCCAATCTGGCAGCCGCCCGCGAAAGCCTGCAAGCCCAAAGCGATTTGGTCAAAGGCGTGGGCATCACCGGTCATCCCGAAACCATCGCGGCCCGTGCCGCCGTCGAAAAAGCCAAGCTGGATCTGTCGCGCACCGTGATCCGCGCGCCGATCGACGGCGTGGTGGCGCAGCGCAAGGCCCAGGTGGGACAAAGCGTGCAGCCCGGCCAAGCCTTGATGACTGTCTCGCCTATCGCCCAGGCCTATGTCGATGCCAATTTCAAGGAAGGCCAGCTCGCCGATGTGCGCGTCGGCCAACCGGTCAGGCTTACGTCTGATCTGTACGGCAGCAAAGTCGAGTTTCACGGCAAGGTCACCGGCATGGGTGGCGGCACCGGCTCCGCCTTCGCAGTAATCCCCGCACAAAACGCCACGGGCAACTGGATCAAGGTGGTGCAGCGGGTGCCCGTGCGCATCGCGCTGGATGGAAAAGAACTGACCGCCCATCCGTTGCGCGTCGGCCTTTCGATGACCGCCACTATCGACGTTCATAACGTCAACTAAGACGGACAGGAGGGGAAAATCATGTCCGCAACCCAAAAAGACGCGCCGCTGAGCGGCGGCATGCTGTGGGTGACCGCCATCATGCTGGCGATGGCGAATTTCATCGCCGTGCTGGATATGACCATCGCCAATGTCTCCATGGCCAGCATCGCCGGCGGCCTTGGGATCAGCAGCAGCCAGGGTACTTGGGTGATAACCTCCTATTCGGTGGCGGAGGCGATCGTGGTGCCGCTGACTGGATGGCTAGCGTCGCGGTTCGGCGCGGTGCGGGTCTTCACCACCGCCATGATGATGTTCGGCGCCTTCTCCGCGCTGTGCGGCTTTTCCAGTTCGCTGGAAATGCTTGTGTTCGGCCGCATCCTGCAAGGCCTGTCCGGCGGTTGCCTTATGCCTTTGTCCCAGACTCTTTTGTCGAAAATTTTCCCCAAGGAACGCGCCCCTGCCGCCATGGCGCTGTGGGCCATGACCACCCTGGTGGCGCCGGTGCTGGGCCCCATCCTGGGCGGTTCGATCTGTGACAATCTTGCCTGGCCCTTTATCTTCTTCATCAACGTCCCCATCGCCTTGGGCTGCGCGCCTTTGATCGCGCGCCTGCTCAAGCGCTTTGAGTCCGCCAAAGTCCGTGCCCCCATCGACGTGGTCGGCTTGATCCTGCTGGTCGTCTTTGTCGGCGCGCTGCAGATCATGCTGGATATCGGCAAGGACCATGACTGGTTCGAGGCGGTGGAAATCCGCGCCCTGGCCGCCATCGCCATTGTCGGTTTCCTGGCCTTCCTGTTCTGGGAACTGACCGACGCCAACCCCATTGTCGATCTTCGGGTCTTCCGTCATCGCGGCTTCACCGCGGCGGTTTTCACCCTCAGTCTGGGTTACGGCTCCATGTTCGGCGCCAATGTGCTTACCCCGATGTGGCTGCAAAGCTATATGGGCTACACCTCGACCTGGGCCGGCATGACCACGGCCTGGAGCGGCACCACCGCCGTTCTGATGGCGCCCATCGCCGGCATGTTGATGGCCAAGAAATTCGATCCGCGCCACATCGTCTTCTTCGGCCTGATGTGGATCGCTGGGGTGATGCTGTTGCGCACCTATGTGACGATGGATGTCACTTATTGGCAGATCGCCATTCCGCTGATCCTGATGGGGTTTGGCCTGCCGCTGTTCTTTGTGCCTCTGACCGCTTTGTCGCTGGGCAGTGTGGAGGAGCACGAAACGGCTTCCGGCGCGGGTTTGCAAAACTTCCTGCGCACCATGTCCGGCGCTATCACCACCTCTCTGGTCACCACCGCCTGGGACGACAAGACTGTCGCCGCCCATGCCGAACTGGCCGGCCTGGCGGATCGCAACGGCGATGTGGTCAACACGCTTTCCGCTTCGGGCATGAGTCATGACGCGGCGATCAATCAGCTGAACACTATGGTTCAGAGCCAAAGCGTGATGATCGCCACCAATCAGCTGATGTTTGTGGTGGCGCTGGCTTTCGCCGTCGCCGCTCTGGCCATATGGCTGGCGCCCAAACCCAGCCGCACCGTCGAAGCCGGTGCGGGCGGGCACTGAATCGATTTCATTCCAAGAGGAGGAGCATGACATGAATACAGATATCGTTCCCGGCATTGTTCCCGGAATCGCCCATACTTTGTCATTGGAGGTCAACGACCGCTTGCTGGTCACGGCCTTCACGCCAGACTTTTCCGGTTTCGCCGACCTGCCGCCGGTCTTCGGCACCGCTTTCATGGTGGGCTTTATGGAATGGGCCTGCGTCGAAGCGCTCAGGCCCTATCTGGAGGACGGTTGGAAGAGTGTGGGCACCCATGTCTATCTCAGCCATGTGTCACCGACCCCACTGGGCATGAAAGTCACCGCCAATGTCGAGCTGCTGGAAGCAAAGGGGCGGACCTTACGCTTCAGCGTGGCCTGCTATAACGAATGCGGCTTGATCGGCTCCGGCTTTCATGAGCGCACGGTGATCGACCCTCGGCACTTCATGGCCAAGGTGCGCAAGAAAGCGACGACGCTTCCCGGCCGCTTAGCCGCTTAAGGAGAACTCGATCGGCACCACCGCATCCAAAGTGCGGGTGGGAAAATCGGGCGGTAGCGCAGGCAGCGGCTGAGCCCGCTGGATCAAGGCTAATGCCTCCGCATCCAGAACCGGACGGCCGCTGCTTTTGCTGATTTCAAAGCTTTGCACCTTGCCGTCCGCCGCCATCACAAAATGCAGCATCACCACGCCTTCGATACGGGCCTGGCGGGCGGCGCGGGGATATTGTTTGAAACGATTGAGCTGGGCGAGTATGCGGCCCAGATAGCTGTCCCGGGTTTCGCCTGCGGCTTTGGAAGGCGCGGCCACCGTAACAGGTGGCGCCGGATTGGCCACCGGCAGCTGCGCCGCAACCGGAGGAGGCGGCGCGGTGCGCACCGAAAATTCCGGCAAAGGCGCCGTCACCACACTGGGCGTCACCAATTTGGGCAACGGCTTGACGTCCTCTTCGATCTTGCGCTTTTCAGGCGCGATCTGCACCGACAATTCCCGCATCACCTTGGGGCGCGCGACGTGGACCGCCGTCAACGCGAGGCCCAAGATGACGGCATGGACAGCGACGGTGATTCCAATGCCGGTCAGTTTGTCCGTAAGCGCGCTCGTATTCGAACGCGGCCGCCGCATGCGCCGGACCGGCTTGGCATGGTCAAAGGCATCGAGCGGAAACGGAACCGTCATGCCGCCGCCTCGTCGCCCGCGAGATCTTCGGTCATGGCGGTCATCGGCACGTGACGCTGACGCTTTTTCCACCACATGATCAAACCGGTGATGATGAATAGCGTGGGCACAAGACCTGACAGGAAGACCAGGAAGCGCCAGACCGAATTCAAGGTGCCGTCATGAACGGGGCGCATCCAAGCCAGAAAATGTTCGGAATTGTCGCGCACCATAAGCACCTTGCCGCTAGTGGGATCGATCATCACGGTGGCATTGACGGCATCATGGCTGCGATAATTCACGCTGATGGGCTGGCCGGGGCGGGCCGGAATGGAAATGCTGCTCACTTTGATGCCCGGCACGGCGGCAGTTGCCGCGATAACGGCCTCGGTGGCCCCGACTGGCTTGGCGTCGGCCACCGGTTCGATTTTGGACATGCCCCGCGCGCCGGCGCCGGGCCCGCCCAACCCCATGGTCTGCGGCCAGGCGATCACCACGCCGGAGAAACTCACCGCCATGAAGACCAGGAAAATCCAGATGCCGGTGGCGGCATGCAGCTCACGGTGAAAACGCAGGCCGGACGCCGTGCGGCGGACCTTGAAGGCAAATTTCCATTGCCCACGCTTGGGCCACCACAGGACCAATCCGCTGATACCCAGCAGGCACATGGCCACGCCAAGCCAACCGACCAGAGGACGGCCGAATTCGCGGCTCATCAGGAAATTGCCATGCAGCCGGTGCATGAAAGTGAGAAGACCGGCTTGGGCAAAGCCCCGGCTGCCCAACACTTCGCCAGACACGGGATCGATATACATTTGCATACCGGCGGGAGCATTGCGGGCCGGCCGGTAGCCCATGGGCGAAATGCCATTGAATCGCACCACGATCGCATCGCCGGTCTTTTGCGGCACCAGTATCAGCATGCCGCCCACCTCCAGGCCTTGTCCGGTCGCGGCGTCGCGGGCAATGCCGGTGATCATGGACAGCGGTAAGGGCTGACCGGCGGTAGTGGCGCGCGGCGGCGGCGAAATCCAATCCGAGATTGTCTCGTCATAAACCAGCAGGCTGCCCGACAGGCCCAGGATCGCCAGCAAGAGGCCCAGGATCAGCCCCACCCACATATGGACGGTGAAAAGCGCGTGACGCACAGCGGCGAAGCTCATGACATCCTCATGCGTCTGCCCAGCGGCGGACAAGATTGTGGTAAAGCCCGGTGAGACTGACGACCTGTTCATTGTCGCCAATCTGCTGGCGCAGGCCCTGAATAGCGGTATCGAGCTCAAATAACATGGTACGGGCGGCTTCGTCGCGCACCATGCTCTGTATCCAGAAAAACGACGACCAGCGGCTGCCGCGCGTCACTTCGGTGACATGATGGCGGCTGGAGGCGGAATAGAGCACCAGATCACCGGCAGCCAGCTTGATCTTATGGGTTCCGAACGTGTCTTCGACCACCAACTCGCCGCCGTCATAGTCTTCCGGGTCGGTGAGGAAAAGCGTCGCCGATAGATCGGTGCGCACCCGGATCGGGGCGCCTGTGCCCAGCGACGGCTTCACAAAGCGGATGGCGTTGTCGATATGGGCGCCGAAATCCATGCCCCGGTCATAGCGGTTGAACAAAGGCGGAAACACTCGCAGCGCCAGGGAAGCCGACATGAAACGCTGGTTCTGGCCCAGTGCGCCCAGGATGATCTCGCCCAAGGCGCGGGCGGCAGGGGCGTCTTCCGGCACTTGCAGATTGTTCTTGGCGGTCGCCGATTGCGATCCCGCCGTGACTTTGCCATCCACCCAATTGGTGGCCGCCAGCTGGTCGCGGATATGCGCGACTTGATCGGCGGACAGCAATTGAGGGATCTGGACCAGCATAATTAGAGATTGATCCCCGCTGACAGGATGAAAGTGCGCCCCGCCGAGGGCGTGCCGCGATTGCCGAAGGACTGGGAATAGTTCAGCTCATCGGAAATATTGTTGACGTTGAACTGGAAGTGATAGCGGTCGATGTCATAGGTTGCGACCGCATCGAACTCCAAAGTACGCGGGATCACCGCGATGCGGCTCAAGCCGGTGGGATTGGGCGCGGTGCCGGCGATGGTGTTGCGGACAAACAGTTTGGATTGATAAACCGCGCCGCCGCCGATACCCAAGCCCGGCACGAAGTCGTCCAGCTTGTAAGACGACCACAGCGAGAAGGCATTCTTGGGCACAAAGATCACCTGGGTGCCGATGGTGGTGGGATTGGGCTTGCACACCAGCGGCGGGGCGGTGGTGCAGCTGTTATCTGCGGTCACTTTGGAATCCAGGAAGGTATAGGCGCCCACCACATTCCACTGCTCGGTGATCTGGCCGGTCGCCGACAATTCAAAACCTTGCACCCGGTCGCGTTCACCCGATTGCGCCGTGGCGGTGCCGCTGACCGGATCGGTGATCATAGCATTGCTTTTCAGCACCTTGAACAACGAACCGCTGAGGCCCAGCGCGCCATTGAAGAAGCTGTGTTTGGCGCCCAGTTCCAATGTCTCACTGGTTTCCGGATCAAGCGTTTGGTTGGTCGTGGTGATGGGCGTGGGTGATCCCACGATCGAGGTGCCTTGCGGCACCGCAGATTTGCCATAGGAGAAATAATAAGTGCTGTTTTCGTCCGGCTCGAACACCAGGCTGGCGCGGGGATTGACGATGGTGGAAGGCGAGCGCGCCTTGGTGACCGTGCCATTGACCGCCGTGGAGGAAAAATTCGCGGAATAATGATCCACCCGCACCCCGCCGATCACCGACCATTCCGGGGTGAAATAGAAGCGGTCGGTAGCAAAGAAAGCGAAATCGGTGGCGTCGCCGCTGGAGAACACCACCGTGGTCGGGGTGGCGGTGGAGTTGGCTATGGTGGCCGCGGTGGGCAAGAACGGCGCATAACCCGGCGGCGGATTGTGATCGGGATTGAACAGGCTGCGGCCGATATTGGCGCGGCTTTGGCTGTGATCGTTCAGAGTGTAAGTGAACTGCGCCATGGTCGGCAGAGTGTAAGCATAGATGGTGCGGTCGGCGCGCTGATAAGACACATCAAAACCAGCGATCGCCACATTGCGGAAGCCGCCGACTTGAAAATCCGCCTTGGCCGTCGCGACGTCTTGCGCGCCCCAACTATTCTGCTGATAAGGCCCGCCGCCGCCAATCCCGCCTAACGCTGTGGCGGGATTGGCGCTGCCGGCCGAGGCGGCTGGGGAGACCCGGCCGAACAAGACGTCGGAGCAGAAATTGGTCGCCACGGTGAAATCACAGCGGTCGATGGTGGTGTACTGGAAAGTGCGCGAATAAGCCGCCACCCGCGCGTCATTGCTCAAGGTCAGCCAGGGCGTGGCCTGGTGCGCCAATTTCATCGTGACGATGTCGGTATCGTTGCGATCGCGGTCGGTGTTGTAACCCAGGAAGGTGTTGCGCGGCACGCCATATTTGGTGGCAGGCTCGGCGATCAACTGGCCAGGGCGCTGCGCCACCGGAATGCCATAGTCAGGAATGCCGGTGGAATGCTGGTGCAAATAGGCCAGCGAAAATTGGGTGTCGGTGCCCAGGCCCAAGGCGATGGTGGGGGCGATGCCCCAGCGGGTGGCATGCACCACATCGCGGTCCACCACGCCGGTATCGGTGAGCATCAGGTTCAGCCGCACCGCGCCGGTGTCGGAAAAGGCATAATTCAGATCGGCGGTGGCGCGGACATGATCGCCATTGCCGCCTTCTACGCCAAAGGAATACCGGTCTTTCAGGAACGGCGATTTGGAGATCGTGTTGATGGCGCCGCCGGTGGTGCCGCGGCCGAACATCAGGCCGGACGGGCCTTTCAGCACCTGCACTTCTTCATAATTGAAACTGTCGCGGGTATAGGCGCCGAAGTCGCGCAAGCCGTCGAGATAGACATCATCCTTGGCGTCAAAGCCGCGAATCTTGAATTGATCGCCGGCCAAGGTGCCGCCTTCGCCGATGGCAATGGTGATGCCCGGCACATTGCGCAGCGCATCGCTAAGGGTGGTGGTCGCTTGCTGCTTCATCGTCTGCTGGTCGATGACATTGACCGCCTGGGGCGTGTCTTGAAGGCTGGTCGAGGGCATGGAAGCCAGCGGTGGGCTGTGGTTGAGGCCGTTCTTATCGGTCTGATCGCTGACCGAGACCGGCCCCAACTGCACCGGATCACTATTTTGCGCGGCGGCAGGTTCGGCAACCAGCAGCGCGCCCAACACGCCGAGAGATGCGCCGGAGAGAGAGAGAGTTTTACGCAACATGAAAAAGACCCTTCAAGGTTCAGCTTGTTTGACCTGGCTGGCATCCTTGTTGGCCTTTTGGCGTAAGGGGCTGGCTTGGTGCGCTATGGAAACGACGGCTACTTGGTGAGAAGCAGCTTGCCGTTGCTGGTGAGGCGCAGGTGATACTCGGTGCCACCATGCAGAAGGATCGCTTCGCGCCGGCCGCTCAAGATCTCGCTGACCGCGATCCGCTTGAGCGGCCCATTCGACTTGACGAGATCCTTGGCAGGCTTTCCGGGCATGCTGCTCCTCACTTGCGAGGAACTTTCAAACACAGGCCCGATCTATTTGCAAGTGACTTGCAACTTCATTCTTAAGTGAGAATTCGCAACCTATACAACTCAATAAATTCAACCACTTAGTAGAAATCCCGTAGCGGACCCAAGCGTGAACTGGCACGTTCCCGCTTCATGGCCGGGTTCCGCCAACTCCTCCGCAACACACCCCAGGGTCTTTACTGCCCGCCGGGCGGCTTTCACATCGATCCGGTCGGGCCTGTGGACCGGTGCGTGATCACCCATGGCCATTCCGACCACGCCCGCAGCGGACATGGCGCGGTGCTGGCGACGCCGGAGACATTGGCGATCATGGCGGCGCGTTATGGCGAAGGCTTCGCCGCCGCCACGGAAGCCGCGCGCTATGGCGAAAAGATTTCGCGCGGCGATGTCGCGGTGCGGTTGGTGCCCGCCGGTCATGTGCTGGGTTCGGCGCAAGTGGTGCTGAGCTGGAAAGGCATCACCGCCGTCATCAGCGGTGACTATAAGCGCCGCAGCGATCCCACCTGCCCGGCTTTCGAACCGGTGCCCTGCAACCTCTTTGTCAGTGAAGCCACTTTCGGCTTGCCGGTGTTTCATTTTCCCGATGCTT
>Ga0068858_100006173_pt1 | contig 11687 bp, 9 predicted proteins | sample KBSSwiS12_FD_66589 | JGI IMG/M metagenome (GOLD analysis project Ga0068858, IMG submission 66589) | Switchgrass rhizosphere microbial communities from Kellogg Biological Station, Michigan, USA - KBS Switchgrass S1-2 | ecosystem: Host-associated > Plants > Roots > Rhizosphere > Soil ... | reverse complement strand
GCGGGTGTACTGCTGGGCCGAAACAGCAGATGCTACAGCAAGTACAAAGATGATGAGCTTTCGCACGGTTCCTACAGGCGCTGCATGTTATCACTTGGAGGAACTGTGGATGCTAAGGTAACAACAAAACCTTCCCTGTCGTTTTCCTTCCTTCGAGATCGCGGTGCGCTTGCTGTGCCTGGGCCAGCGGATAGGTATGTTGAATGCGGAGTTTGAGTTTTCCGGCCGCAATCATGCCAAAAACCGCACTGGCACGCGACTCAAGTTCTTCTCGCGTGGAGGTGTAATGACCAAGCGTCGGACGGGTCACAAAGAGTGATCCCTTCGTCGAGAGAACAATTGGATCAAAAGGTGGAACCGCGCCGCTGGACCCTCCAAACAGCACCATTATTCCGCGAGATTTCAGAATGTTAAGACCTTTTTCGAATGTAGTTTTACCGACCGAATCATAGACTACGTTCACGCCTTTGCCATCGGTCAGGCGTTTGGTTTCGGTTTCAAAGTCGGACTGGGTGTAAAGAATGACTTCGTCTGCGCCGGCTTCGCGGGCCAGCTTGGCCTTCTCTTCCGTAGATACCGTACCAATGACTCGCGCTCCGAGGTTGTGGCACATCTGCACCAGCAACAAGCCGACTCCGCCAGCCGCAGCATGAACCAGGACTGTATCTCCTGCTTTTACCGGGTAAGTGCTGTAGCACAGATAGTGAGCAGTCATGCCCTGCAACATCGCTGCTGCAGCCTGTTGATCGCTGACACCCTGAGGAATCTTAACCAGCTTGTCGGCGGGAACGACGGCAAACTCTGTATAGCTGCCCTGAACACTCGACCAAGCCACGCGGTCGCCGGGCTTCACCGACTTCACTTCCGAACCCACGGCAGTTACAGTACCCGCCCCCTCCTGTCCGGCAACAAAGGGCAATGGGACTTTATACCGCCCCTCGCGCTGGTACACATCGATGAAATTGACACCTGTGGCACTTAGTTTGACTAAAGCTTCATTAGGCTTGGGTTGAGGGGTTGAAAGTTCGACAAATTCAAGGGCTTCGGGACCGCCGGGAGCTTTTACCTGAATGGCTTTCATTCTGTTTTCGACTTCCCTTAAGTGATGGAAGATTAAGAGTTTAACGTAGTATTTGCAAGTTAGTCCAGATTGTAAAGTTCATCTTGACGAGCAGCTGTGTCCTTAGTATTGTCACGTTGCTGTCGCTGTAAACGGTCCCCCACGATTCGCTTTTCCTGCAAACTAATGAGGGTTTCTTGAACACTTATCAGTGGACTCGATCTATCTTAAGTACCCTTGTAGGAGTATTCCTGCTGGTCGTCGGGAACGCGAAACCAGCCTTTGCAAGTGGCATTGATTTCCAAACGGTTTCACAGGATGAATTAAAGATGACCAGCGAGCCAAAAGCTCCAGGCGCACCTGCCGTCATCTTATTCCGCGAAGTAGACCGCGACGATACCGACTATGGCAGCAAGGAAGACAATTATGTCCGTATCAAGATCCTCACAGAAGAGGGTCGCAAATATGCCGATATCGAAATCCCATACCTCAAAGACGCGGAAAACATAGTCAATTTGAAGGCCCGTTCCATACGCCCTGACGGCACTATCGCTAATTTTGAGGGCAAGCCTTTCGACAAAACCATTGTGAAAGCCAGGGGATTGAAATATCAGGCAAAGACTCTCACCCTCCCGGACGTTCAAGTTGGCAGTGTGATCGAGTACTTGTATACCGACAAATTCGCATGGTTACGCGATTCACAGTGGATCCTCAGCCACGAGTTGTTCACCAAGAGTGCAAAGTTCTCGCTGAATCCTTCTCCCCGTTGGGCTTGCCGTTGGAGCTGGAACTTCTTGCCACCCGGAACAGTTGCCCCCAAGGAGGCGAAAGACAAGTTCATTCGTTTGGAATCGGCGAATATTCCGGCCTTCCAGGTGGAAGATTACATGCCACCGGAAACTGAGCTTAAGTCGCGCGTGGATTTTATCTACGCTTATGAGTTTTCTACTGATCAAGTTAAATACTGGAAGGACGTAGGCAAAGCATGGAATGAACAGCTGGAAACTTTTCTCAACAAGCGCAAGGCAATGGAACAGGCAGTAGCGCAAATTGTTTCGCCGAGCGAAGCTTCGGAAGTGAAGCTGCAAAAAATCTATACGCGGGTGCAACAGTTTCGTAATACCTCCTACGAAGTAGAAAAAACCGAGAAACAACAAAAGCGCGAAAAGCTGAAGGACGCGAACAATGTGGAAGAACTTTGGAAGCTCGGTTATGGCAACGGGGGTGACCTGACGTGGCTTTTCTTAGGATTGGTGCGTGCCGCGGGGTTTGATGCTTATGGTGTATGGACCGCCAATCGTCGTAATTATCTCACTTTTCATCCGGAAAGTATGGAGGGCCAAAAACTATACGAAAACATAGTGCTGGTGAAATTGAACGGCAAGGACCTTTATTTTGATCCAGGTACGGCGTTCGCACCGTATGGGCTGCTTCCGTGGATAGAAACCGGGGTGAAAGGGCTAAAACTGGACAAGGACGGCGGATCGTGGGTAACGACAACTATGCCCGACAGCTCGGCCTCCCATATTGAACGCACGGCGAACTTAAAACTAATTCCGGAAACAGATAGTTTGGAAGGCAAGTTAACCGTTACCTATACCGGCCTGGAGGCGCAACGGCGCCGAGTGGAAGAGCGCAATGACGATGAAGCTGATCGCAAGAAGTTTCTGGAAGACGACGTGAAGGACTACATTCCGACCTCGTCTGAAATAACGCTGACCAACAAGCCTGATTGGGCGTCTTCTTCGAACACCCTGGTTGCGGAATTTGATGTGAAAATTCCCGGTTGGGTCACTGATGCCGGTCGACGGGCATTATTGCCAATCGGAGTATTTTCAGGGACCGAGAAGCACCTTTTCGACCACGCAGAGCGCCGTTATGCCATTTACTTCCAGTACCCATCGCAAAAAATCGACGATGTGACAATTGAATTGCCGGAAAGATGGACAGTATCAACCGCGCCACAAGAGCAAACAGCGGACGGACATGTAATCACTTATACGGCGAAAGCCACTTTCGACAAAAACAAGCTACATCTGACCCGCAAGCTGGATGTAAATGTTGTGCTTCTTGATCAGAGGGCTTATCCAGCATTGCGCACTCTTTTCATGGCGGTGAGGACCGGCGATGAAGAACAAGTCGTACTGCAACCAGGGGCTACCACTGCGAGTAATTAAATTAAATGCCTGCTGGAGCCTGTATTTAGCAGCTATATTCTTTTTGATTTGTGCACCGCTGGCGCAAGCGGGCGATGCTCCTCAGTGGATGCACGCGCTGGTAAATGCTCCGTTGCCTGCGCACGATGAAAAGACTGACACGGTATTGATGTATTCAGAAAAGACCGTAAACGTACAATCCACCGACAAAATCAAAACCACCGTACGCGAAGCTTACAAGATTCTCAGGCCCAGCGGTCGCGATGCGGCTATCGCGCACGTTTCTTTTAACGCGCATATAAAGATCAGTTACCTTCATGGCTGGTGCATTCCGGTCCAAGGCAAAGATTATGAAATCAAAGACAAGGACGGCGTGGAAGTTGCTCTCACAAAAATAGTAGGAAGCGAACTTATCACTGATGTGCGGACGAAGGTAATCAATATCCCCGGCGCAGATGTGGGCAGCATCGTTGGATACGAATACGAAGAAGATGAACAACCAATGGTCTTGCAGGACACCTGGTACTTCCAGCAAGAGAGCCCTGTACGAGAAAGCCATTACTCATTGCAGCTTCCCAACGGGTGGGAGTACAGAACGTTCTGGATCAATTATCCCGAGGTCAAGGCAGTTGCCGGAGCAAACAACCTCTGGCAATGGTCAGTGACTGACATTAAGGAAATACGCCCTGAACAAGATATGCCACCAATCGCGGGTGTGGTCAGTTCCATGGTGGTGTCGTTCTTTCCACCCGGCGGGCCATCGGTGAATGGATTCGCCAGTTGGCAACAGATGGGGGCCTGGTATCGAAATTTAACTACGGGACGGCTGGATGCTTCGCCAGAAACCAAACAAAAAGTGGCCACATTGACTGCATCGGCAACGACTCCGCTGGACAAAATGAAGGCCATAGCGGAGTTTGTCCAGAAAAATATTCGTTATGTCGCGATCGAACTCGGGATCGGCGGTTGGCAGCCGCATGCTGCCAACGAAGTTTTCTCTCATCGTTACGGTGACTGTAAAGACAAGGCAACTCTGACTAGCTCAATGCTGCACGAAATTGGCATTGAGTCGTTTTACGTCATCATTAATACGCATCGCGGAGCTGTCACGCCGGACACGCCAGCGCATGTCGGCGGATTTAACCATGCCATTCTCGCCATCAGGATTCCCGATGGCGCTAATAGTCCATCACTGGCTGCGACGATCCAGCATCCGCGGCTGGGAAAACTTTTATTTTTTGATCCCACGAATGAATTGACTCCCTTCGGTGAAATCGGCGGATATCTTCAGCAGAACTGGGGATTGCTGGTGACACCCGAAGGCGGCGAGCTAGTTGAGTTGCCGAGACAGGCGCCGGCAATGAATGGTATTCAACGTACCGCCAAGTTGACGCTTGATCCGTCAGGCACTCTACGTGGAGATGTGTCGGAAGTCCGACTTGGCGGTCGTGCCTGGGACCAACGCGGAACATTACTCTCGGTGACGCAAGCAAGTGATCGCATCAAGCCGATTGAGACTTTGTTGGCTGATTCTTTGTCGACCTTCAGCATTGCCAAAGCTGAAGTCGTTAATCTGCATCAAACGGATCAACCTTTTGGTTTTAATTATTCGTTCGAAGCGATAAATTATGCCAAGAATGCAGGCGGTTTGCTGCTGGTACGGCCTCGCGTATTGGGACGCAAAGGTAGCGGCATTATGGAAACCAAAGAACCACGCCACTTCCCGATTGAGTTTGATGAACCCGTCCGAGATACGGACACATTTGAAATTACCCTGCCAGCCGGCTACGAAGTAGACGATCTACCTCCACCTGTAGACGTGGACTATGGTTATGCGAATTATCATTCCAAGACGGTGCTGACAGGGAATGTGCTTCGTTACAGCCGGGCATTTGAAGTGAAAGACCTAAGCGTGCCTGTAAGCAAGGCGGATGAACTCAAAAAGTTCTATCGGATTATTGCCGGTGATGAGCGGAGCACGGCCGTTTTGAAACCAGCGGCAAAATAAACTCACGGTTTGGTTTCGTCGCGCGCTTCGCGCACGATAGAAACATATTTCTTAGCAGCTTCAGTAATTTCGCTGGTATTACCAGACTTGAGGGCGGAGGCCGAAACCAGCTCCCCGCCGATTCCGAGCGCTGCAGATCCTGCGCGGATGAAATCCGCCGCCGTATCGAGATTCACGCCGCCAGTGGGCACCATCGGGACTTGCGGCAGTGGCGCTTTCAAAGCTTTGATGTACTTCGCTCCGCCGACCGTGCCACAGGGAAACACCTTCACCAAGTCGCTGCCTGCTTTCCATGCAGTGATGACTTCGGTAGGAGTAAGAGCGCCCGCCAGGATGAGTTTTCCCAGTCGATTGGCGAGTTGGACCGTCGCGAGATCGAAGCCCGGGCTTACGAGAAATTGCGCGCCGGCGTCCAGGCAACGCTGAGCAGTTTGCACGTCGAGTACGGTGCCTGCGCCGATCAGGACTTGTTGCCCTGAAGTCTTCGCTAGTTCAGCAATGACGTCAATCGCGCCCGGGACAGTCATCGTGATTTCCACAACGGGCACACCACCCGCGGCAACAGCTTCCGCTGCCAGCAGGGCTTGTTTTCCGGATGAAGCACGGACTACCGGAACGATTCCTACATCGACAATTTTTTTACGAACTTCGTCTTTAGTCATTCTGTTTTCGATCCCAATTTGTACTATCGGGCGATTCTGGCTCCGCCGCCGCCCATGACTTGTTTCACTTCTTTTAGTGTTGCCATTGTGGTGTCGCCCGGAGTGGTCATCGCCAGCGCTCCGTGAGCTGCGCCGCAATCCACCGCCCATTGCGGGCCTTGACCGCTGAGAAATCCATAGATCAGACCTGAGGCAAACGAATCACCGCCTCCAACGCGGTCGAAGATTTCCAAATTTTCGCGGTGCTTGGCTTCGTAGAAGGAACCGTCGGCATAGCAGATTGCTCCCCAGTCATTCACAGTTGCAGTCTTCGCTTTGCGTAGCGTGGTTGCAACTATCTGGAACGGAAACTCTTTCACCACGGCTGCGATCATTTTCTTGAAAGCTTCAACTTCGATATTGGAGATGTGTTCATCCATGCCGCCAACCTCAAAACCGAATGCGGCGGAGAAATCTTCTTCATTGCCGATCATGACATCCACGAATGGAGCCAGTTGGCGATTCACTTCCTGCGCTCGCTTCTTTCCTCCGATCGACTTCCACAGCGATTCGCGGTAGTTCAAATCGTAGGAAACGATGGCCCCGTGTTTGCGCGCAGCTTTGACTGCTTCAATGGCTACTTCAGGAGTGGTATCAGACAACGCGCAGAAAATTCCACCAGTATGGAACCAACGCGCGCCATGCTTGCCGAAGATTTCGTCCCATTGGATATCCCCGGCTCTTAGTTGTGAGGTAGCAGATAGCCCACGATCAGAACATCCCAAAGCAGGACGAACTCCAAATCCCCGCTCGGTAAAATTCAGCCCATTGCGCACGGTCCGGCCCACGCCATCAAATGGCATCCAGCGGACCAACGACTGGTCCACGCCGCCCTGGTAGATGAGGTCCTCCAGTAAACGTCCCACTGGATTGTCGGCGAAGGCCGTAACAATCGCGCTATCGAGCCCAAAGCAACGCTTCAATCCACGGGCGACGTTGTATTCCCCTCCGCCCTCTGACACCTCAAAATTCCGAGTCGTCCAAATGCGCCGGTCGCCCGGATCGAAACGCAACATGACTTCGCCAAGACTCACCAAATCCCAGCGGCACTGATGTTTTGCTTTAATTTGCAGGGCCATTCGATTCCTTATACATCGAGTCGAGCAGGTTCTAATTTCGGGACCAGCAGATGAATCACCGCTACAGCAATAAAATATACCGAACCGGCAATGGCAAACGGAATTGCGTAGCTGTGGGTCACTTGCAAAAGGTAACCAATCATTTTGGCAAAGAACATTCCCCCGATTGCGCCTAGCATCCCGCCGATTCCAACTACGGATGCGATTGCCTTGCTGGGAAACATGTCCGAAGGCAAGGTGAACAGGTTGGCGGAAAATCCTTGATGCGCAGCGGTTGCCAAGCCTAGCAGCAGGATAACGCCCCACATGGAGTGAACCTTTAGCACAAAGACAACCGGCACCACCGCGCAAGCACAAACCAGCAACGCGGTTTTGCGGGCAGCATTGGTGTCCCAGCCACGATGCAACAATGCGGAAGACAACCATCCTCCCGCCACACTGCCGGTGTCAGCGATCACATAAATGATGAGGATCGGCATCCCGAGATGGGTAATGTCGAGACCTTGCGTTCGCTCTAAGAAATCCGGGATCCAGAACAGATAAAACCACCAAACTGGATCGGTAATAAATTTCCCCAAAGCAAATGCCCAGGTTTGCCGGTGCGGCAACAACCTATGCCAACGCATTTTCGCTGGCGGCTCGATCACATCACTGCGGATGTATTTCAATTCCGCTGGGGAACAGTGAGGGTGCTCTTCAGGTTTGCGGTAAATCAGCAGCCATAGGATGAGCCACACAAATCCAAGTCCGCCGATTACGAAAAATGAAGCACGCCAACCCCAGCGTACAAATACAAAAGAAATCACTAAGGGAGCGAGAGCAGCGCCTACGTTCGTCCCGGCGTTGAAAATCCCAGTCGCCAGAGCGCGCTCTTTCTTTGGAAACCATTCCGCAGTGGCTTTGATGCTTGCGGGAAAAACTCCAGCTTCCGTGAATCCCAGCGCGAAGCGTGCTACGAAGAAACCTGAAAGCGTCGACATCATGCCATGGGCCATGGATGCCAAACTCCAAGCCACCACCGCAAACGCATACCCAATACGCGTACCCAAGCGATCAATTAATCGCCCAATCAGGACCATGCCGGCAGCGTAGGCAAACTGAAACACCGCCACCAGGTTGCTGTAGTCAATTTCGTTCCAGCCGAGATCGTGCTGCAAAGTGACCTTGAGCACGCCAAGGACCTGGCGGTCCATATAGTTCTTGGTTGTTCCGAGAAGCAGAAGGGTGCAGATAATCCAACGAAAATACCCGGCTCGCGCTGGTTGCGCTTCCGGACCGGAAAGAGTCGTCTGTTTCGAGACGCTGGAAGAATCCATTATTGGTTTACGCCGCTAGCTAAAAATCCACCGTCCACAGACAGTACGTGTCCGGTCACGAAGCTGGCAGCGTCGGACGCTAAGAATACTGCAGCACCCACCAATTCATCAACCTCCCCGAAGCGACCCATGGGAGTTCGGGCGAGAAATTCCTTGGAACGAGGGGAGCCGCCAGTAACTAGTGAACGATTAAGTTCGGTGATAAATACTCCTGGAGCGATCGCGTTCACACACACACCATGCTTTGCCCACTCAATTGCTAAAGACTTAGTCAAGGAAGCAACTGCAGCCTTGCTGGCTGAGTACGCAGCCACCTCGTAGAGAGCAACAAAAGACGAGAGCGATGCAATATTAATGATGCGGCCGTATTTGCGTTCCACCATCTTGCGGCCGAAGACCTGACACGTGCGGAAGATGCCGGTCAGGTTAGTCTCCATGATCGAGTTCCACTCGTCTTCGCTGACATCGAGAGTCGGCGTGCGCTTAGTGGTACCCGCGCAGTTCACCAGAATGTCTACTTTGCCGAATTCTGCGCATGTAGCATTGAGCAACCCCTCCAGGCTTGCGCGATCGTTGACATCCGATGCCACGGCAAGAGATTTGCCCCCAGCCTTGGTAATTTTGGCGACCGCCGCCTCTACGCGATCTAGACGCCGACTGGTTGGTACCACATTTGCCCCAGCTAGAGAGAGCCCGGTTGCCAAAGCCAAACCAATTCCAGAAGTTCCACCGACTACTACAGCAGTTTTAGACGAAAGATCCAGCGCAGGATGTCCCATTCCGATCAAATACCCTTGTGAGAAGAAATTTTGCGGACAACTTTGCAACCTGAACTGATTTCAAGCCAGCGATAGATCATATCAGTTCCAGTGCAGCCCGAGCGCGGCCCCCAGCGCCGTAATTCTTATCGAGCGGATCCACAATTCCCGTGCAGGCCAGTTTGTGCTGCAACTTCGGATCGAAGAGCAATGGAGCATCTTGAAGGCACTGAAGTAGTCACGGTAGTCATAGGCCACCTTAATGTGCCGGTCAAACGGGATTTCATCGCAATTCGCAATTGAGGTGTTGGCACTGCCTCTGTAGATGTTGACATCCATCTCAGTGACACGTTGAGCGACACCACTGGGCCGGCGAGCGATCCATAAAGAACCCGAACAAGCGCCACGCCGGCGAACAAGCAACAGACCAGCAAAGTCATAGTTAGAATTCATTTGAGACTCGTACTAAATGGGGCGTATGAACCTGTCGACATACTCCCTCCACCAAAACTTGATTACCCGACTCAGTCCTTGCAGACTGATCGTGGCGTGTTACTAAGCGCGACCCAAGTGTCTTCTCGACGCCTTGGGTTCTTCTTTCGAGTCCCGTACTGCTGCCCCGAAGTGCTTTTGCAACACCAGGGCTACGGTTCCTCTTAAACGCGCCATACTGGGCTCAGCAAGAGCCGGTCGTATGCGTGGCGCCTTGCCCGCCAGAACGGAGGAAGCGACTTCGGCCTCGATGACCGGGCCGAGCCGCTTCCACAAGCGCGTGAACTCTGCAACAACTACGATTTCCTCCGGAGCAAGTCCGGCGATGATGATTCGTAAGCCGCGGCCAATGGCTTTTGCCATCTTGTCTAATGCTTTTAATGCAAGAGCATCCCCGGATTCTGCGAGCGTAAGCAGATCTTGAAAAGTGAGGCCCCCCGCCGCTGGGGTTGTTTCGTGGTAATAGCGAAGCGCGGCGCGATTCGATGCGTACACTTCCCAACAGCCACGGCGGCCACAGGCGCACTCCGGACCTTCGGCATCAAGCGAAACGTGGCCAAACTCGCCAGCAATGCCGTTGGCCCCGCGTACCAATTGTCCGTTGGAGAAAATGCCAGTACCCACGCCCTCTGCAACCGTAAGGACTACTGAATCGGGGAGTTTTTCTCCCGCGTGTCCAAACCATACCTCCGCCAGGACGCAGGCGTTGGCGGCGTTTTCCAATTCCACGCGAATCCCGGTGGCTTCTTCGATCGGGCCTTTCAAATCAAATTCTGACCACTTCAGGTTGGGAACGAAAACTACATGCTGGTTGGCCAAATCAAAGCGTCCAGACAAACTGATTCCGATTCCTTCGAATTCACGGTCGCTGTGCAATTGCATCTGGTGCTTAATTCGGGCGATCAATGCCTTGATCGCCGAACGCGGATCGCTTGGGGTTGCCAACGACTCCTGTGAGAGGAAACGCCCATTGACGTCTGCCACGGCAATCGTAGTGTTACCAGGCCGAAGGTCTGCCACCACAATGGCTCGCTGGTCGTTGAGCCGCAGGAAAGTTGGACGTCTTCCACGAGGCAAGCGGCCGGTGGGACCATACACCACCCAATTTTCGCGAATGAGTTGTTCTGTAATAAGCGAGACAGTACTTCGCTGTAATCCCGACACACGTGCCAAATCGGCCCGAGAGATGGGCTGTCGGCGGCGGATCAGGTTAAGCACAACACCGCGGTTGATGTCGCGAGCAGTTTCGCTCGATGCCACTTGGGTATTAGTGAAGTCCAGTCGTCTCATTTAATTTGAATTGCGAACTATATACGCTCCCGATTTACTATTGCCTCCGGCCTTTAGGGCTATCAAAATCACGCATCGGCACAATGGCGATTAAATTTGCGGCACGAACTATATAAATCTTTACGAAATGTTGTCAAGCAAAAATTGGAATTAAATGTACTAGAAAGCCGAGTTGGCCTGCGGGTAAACGATTCCTAAATAACCCAAGGGCGCTAGCTCCTGGCCGTCGGAAATCCTTCAATTCGTATTTCATCTCCAGGACGCAAGGCTAAACCTTTGATCGTGTCGAGTGCGCCGATAACGAAAGCGCTTTCCTGCGGCAACTCTGCGCTCTCTCGGAGAGTTCGTTCTATCATTCTGCGGATGCCGCGTACCAAGTCTTTTTGTGCGATACGGACTAACTCAGAATCTCCAACTGCAACGGCCTCGCAGGCAACGCCGCATACTTTGCACGCTCAATATCGTTGATTGGCGCATAGTGCAGCCACGCTTCGCGGCCCTTTTCCGCCGGAAGAATCCGACCGAAATCCAAAGCGTGATTCCCGCAACTACAACCCGTAAATAAGAATTCATGAATTCACCTCAAACCCGAGTGTGCGATATTAATTGAGACTTGATGGCTAGCAAAGGAACTGCACGATGAGAATTGTCGACGCGAAGGTAATTGTTTGCTGCCCAGGGCGGAATTTTGTGACCCTGAAGCTGATCGGCGAAGACGGTATCTATGGACTCGGCGATGCCACGCTGAATGGACGCGAGCTCGCGGTTGCCAGCTACCTGACCGATCATGTTGTGCCGCTGCTGATTGGACGCGACGCCCGGCGCAT
>Ga0068858_100006169_pt1 | contig 11689 bp, 10 predicted proteins | sample KBSSwiS12_FD_66589 | JGI IMG/M metagenome (GOLD analysis project Ga0068858, IMG submission 66589) | Switchgrass rhizosphere microbial communities from Kellogg Biological Station, Michigan, USA - KBS Switchgrass S1-2 | ecosystem: Host-associated > Plants > Roots > Rhizosphere > Soil ... | reverse complement strand
CCGATCGTTCCGCCGCTCCCGTTCGCAGTGTTGTTCAAGCCACCGCCGATCGTAGCGCCATTTGCCCCAGCGGCATTGTTGGAGCCGCCGCCAATGACCGTATTCTGAGCGGACGCCACGTTTCCAAGGCCCCCGCTGATGACGGCGGCCGATCCGCTTGCAGTGTTGGAGACGCCGCCCCCCACGGACGCACTGTCGGCCGCCGTATTCGAATACCCACCGGCGATCGTCGACCATCGGACGCCCATCGCGGTATTCCCTTGACCGCCGCCGATCGTTCCTTCAATCGCCGTTACCGAATTTTGAGTGCCCCCCCCGATCGTCGCCTGGGCGGCATTCGCGCTGTTGAGAGTTCCGCCAGAAACCGTCGCGCTGCTGTCCCCCGTAAAGTTCATGTGGCCGGGCGCTTTGAAGTACCCCACCACATCGACAATCAAGTCCACCTGCGCCGGGCTCTTGGCGATAAACTGATTGGCGTTGGCCGCGTCCACCGGCACGATCGTCCCCGTCGCGATCGCCGTAATGCCGGGCTGATAGTTGACCGTCGATACGGCGGGCTCCGCTGAATTCGCGGCGTACAGCTTGATGAATCCGAGGTTGGTCGGGTTGACGGCGAACGCGTTCATCGCGAGCGCAGCCACTCCCGGGGGAATGCCGCAGTTGGTTGCGGTGCCGCCCTGCGCGGCGAACGACGCGGCGTCGTAGCCGACCAGCGTGCGCGGCGTGTTGGCTTGCAGGGCACCGACGGCGTTGCGCGTGTCCGCGATACGGCAGGGTGTCAGCGGCGTGTAAACCAGGTCGGCGTTGGCGTTGCCCAAACTCTTTGCGTTGACCCGGGTCGGCACCGCGTCGGAATCGGCAAGCAGCACCTCGATCGTCGAAAGCGAGCCTGCGACGGAGGCTGCGAGCAGGCGATCCGATCGCAGTCCCATCAGACCGGCTCGAAGCTCGGTCTCGTGCTGCGCGACAGCTTCACTATAGCGATCGTGGAGGGTCTCGCGCCACGTCGCAACGATGCCGTCGATCACGCTCTGACGATGCTGATCGATCTGCAGCAGCGGCGAAGGCGCAACGCGGATCTCCGATGTCTGCGCAGCGATTTCCGCCGCGACCAGCGCCATGCCAAGAGCCAAGATTCGCTTCATAGGTTTCCTCGCCAATGCGACCCATGCGGTCGCCGACGAGTGTATAGGGCACTTCGCCCGCAGGAAACCCGCCCCGCGTGGAGAGGATCGCTTGATACACTCTCATCTGCACTTCGGCGCGGCTTGACGGGCGCCGGGACCCAAGTTCAACTTAAGCAGTCGCGCCGCCTGTGACCATCGACCGCAAGACCGCGATGCAGGAGATCATGGACGCCGTCCGCGACGAGTTTCCGGACGGTGGCCTGACACCTCGCGAGGACGCTGCCATCGTCGTCAATCTCGGGCATGGCAACAAGCCTGCGATCGTCCGTTTCACCGAACGCGCGCTCAATCGCTACATGGCGGCGGACGACGCGTTCCGCCGGCGGGCGCGCGATGCGGTCGCCCGCGTCTGCAGGATCCGAATGGCTATGGACTATGTCGCGACGGCCGATCCGAAGAACCCGCTGGTGATCAGCGCGGCGCTCGAACTGGAGAATCCCGGCTAGACGCTTACAATGGGTGATGACGCCCGCCAAGAGCACGATTTCCGTCAGCGACGTCCGCGGCGCCAGCCGCCTTGCGATTGCCGGCGTGACAGGTGTGGTCGATCTCGTGGAGGCGATGCATCGGAACATCGCCCGGGTTCCCGGCCTCCGGTACGCGTCCGAGGGCGCCCGCACGACCGGCGTCACGCGCCTCGTCTATCGCGGCATCCACGGCGTCGTCGGCGCCGTCGGTAGCAGCCTGGACGCCATCCTCGCGGGACTCGCGCCGGTCCTGGGCGACCGGATCGCGTGGCGCGGCCGCGAACCGCTGCTCGCGGCGTTGAACGGCGTCCTAGGCGACTATCTGGCGGCCACGAACAACCCCCTTGCGATTCCGCTCGCGTTGCGCCGCGATGGCGCGACGCTGCCCGACGATGCAGCTGGGATGGCTGCGATGCTGCCCGAGGCGAGCGGGAAGATTGTGGTGCTGATCCACGGGCTGTGCATGACGGACCTTCAAGCGCACGGCCGCGGACGCGATCACGGCACCAGGCTGACGCAAGACCTTGGCCATACGTCCGTGTACGCCCGCTACAACAGTGGGCGCCACATTTCGGTCAATGGTCGGGAACTGGCGAACGCGCTCGAGCAGATGGTTTCCAGCTGGCCGGTCAGGGTGACGGAGCTCGTGCTCATCGGCCACAGCATGGGCGGATTGGTCGCGCGGAGCGCATGCCACTACGGCGACATCGCGGGCCATGCATGGCGTCGGCGCCTGACCCGTCTCGTTTTTCTCGGTACGCCGCATCATGGCGCGCCGCTGGAGCGCGGCGGCAACTGGGTGGATGTCGTGCTCGGACTCAGTCGCTACTCCGCGCCGCTGGCGCGACTCGGCCAGATTCGCAGTGCGGGCATCACCGATCTTCGGTTCGGCAACCTCGTCGACGAGGACTGGTCGACGCGCGATCGCTTCGCCTTGTCGGGGGACCGCCGCGTCATCCTGCCGCTGCCCGCGGACATCGCGTGCTACACGATCGCCGCCACAGCGGGCGCTGCGCCGCGCGACGCGCGCCACGTCCTGGGCGACGGCATCGTTCCACTGTCGAGCGCGCTCGGCCGGCACACGGACCCGCGCCGGACGCTGGCCTTTACGGCATCCCGGCAATACGTCGCACGCGCGACGCACCACCTCGAGCTGCTGCAGCGGCCCGATGTGTATGCGCAGATCAGGAATTGGCTGGCGGAGCCGCAGCGGGTAAGACGAGCGCCGCGCAAGCGGGGCGTCGGCACGCGCTAGTCAGTCGGGCAGGGTGCTCCGGCATCCATCCACGTCTTGAACGCCGCCACTGTTTCGGCGCGCGTGGCCGGAGGAACGGCTCTTGTCCCGCCGGGAGCCCAGCCCCATCCGACGAGCTTGTCGTCGCGCACGTGCACGTACATCGCCGTCAAGTCCTTGCCGCCGGTGGCATCGCGATTCTTGAGCGTTTCGCACAGCGCGCGCGGACTGAGGCCGATGAACACCATCCGCATCCCGGGCGGCGGGAGATGCCAGTTGGGCGCGCCGGGCGGCGCGCGCTCGCCGTAGGAGGCGGGCGGATTCGACTCGCCGTGGCACACGCTGCATTCCATTGCCACCGCACCGTGACCGGCAGGTCCGCGCATCACGTTTTGCGCGTGACGTATGCCAGCGTCCAGTTGCAGCGGCGCGTCGCCCGGAATGTGGCAGTTCTGGCAGCGCGGGTGCTGGAACACCGCGCGAACGACTTCGAACGCCGACTGGGGATTGCCCGCCGTGCCGGTCTGCGCCACAAGCGGTGCGGATGCGCCTGCGGCGCACAACGCCAGTGCGAGCGTCCTGGCGGCGATGTGGGAACGACGACTGCGCGATAGGGGCGTGTTCATTCTGACAGTGCAACACGAGCGGCAGGCGTTTTCGATCGGTGCGGCGCGCGGTCGCGTGTCGGACGCACACCTACGCGCAGCGATCGGCGAGGTCGTGGCAAGAAACAACCGGCCCGTAGTCCTGCGCCTACATGGATTTCCGACGCGGTTGCGTTATGTGGGGCCGACGCGGGCGCTAACGTCGCATCTGCCATTTGGCAAAGTGACAACATCGCCGGAGATGCCCATGTTTGGACTCAACGATACCCCCGAAGGCACCGATGTTCTCGACCTTCTCAAGCAGGACCATCGCCAGGTCGACGACCTGTTCGAGGAATACGAAGCACTGAGAGGCGACGGCGCAAATCGCGCCAAGGGCGAGCTGGCCGCCCGCATCTGCGACGCGCTGTCAGTGCATGCGGCGGTGGAGGAAGAGATCTTCTATCCCGCCGTGCGCAAGGCGGATGCGGAGACGCGCGATCTCGTCAGCGAGGCCGCGGTCGAACACCAGTCGCTGAAGGACATCATCAGTCGCCTGCAGGCAGCGCCTGTCACCGATCCGCTGTACGACGCCGGCGTGAAAGTGCTGAACGAGTACGTCAAGCATCACGTGAAGGAAGAGGAGAACGAGCTCTTCCCGCGCGTGCGCAAGATGGACCTGGACCGCGAGGCGCTCGGCCAGAGGGTGCTCGAACGCAAGGCCGAGCTGGAGCGCAAGGCACGGACGCCCGACGTCACGCGCAACGGCGGAGCCCGGCGGGCGATGGCGCGCACGTAAGCCCGGTGCTGGATCCAGGCCGGCGTGCGTCCTGCTCAGGTCTGGGGACGCATCCGGTCATCCGCGTCGAAGTGGCGCCGCGCGAACCGGAGAAGCTCGCCGTCGGTCGGGTGGTCGACCGTCTCGACACTGACGACGCGCGCCGCAACGGCCGGCGCGTGGGCTTGCAGGTGCTTGAAAAACTCGAGCTTCGCCGCGGCCGGACCGACGATCAGAAGCTCGCCGGCATCCTTGATCGCATCGGCGACGTTCTGATAGTACGCGTGGTCCTCCGGCGTGCGACCGGCGCCGACCGCGCCGTGCTTGTGATGCAGGTGCTCATGCTTTGATTTCGGATGGATGACGCTTGTCTCGGCGTCATCCGGGTTGAAATGGATGACGTGGGCTTCGCGGTGGTCGATCCAGACGACGCAGTGATAGTGGCCCATCGGCGTTGCACGCTCTTCGTAAAGTGAGCCTTCAGTATACGCCGCAGTGCATCGCACCCGCGCAGCGCGCCGCTGCGCGAGCAGGCTCGCACCTTTTGCGCTGACGCTGACGAGTCGCGTGGCGGCAGCGTAGTCGATGAAGCCGTCGCCGCAGGCATCCTCCCAGATCGACAGGCGCGGACAGGTGGTGTGCCACGCGTCGAGCACGTCGGCGTAAGGTCGCGGCTCGTCGTTCAGCCATTCGAGCAGCTGTACCGTCAGCGCTTCGTTGGTCACTTCCGTCTCCGGGGCGGCGCGCGTCGCGCGCAAGTTCCGATTCGCAGCATATTGCGGCAAAACGAGAGAGCCGTATAATGAATTTATAGCAGCTATTCATGCATTAATTACATGAAAATCGATGCGCTGGGCGTGCAGGCGTTTCTCGCGCTGGCCGAGCAGGGCAGCTTTCAGAAGGCGGCCGCTGCGCTTCATCTTTCGCAGACGGCGCTGACGCGCCGCCTGCAGAACCTGGAGTCGTTCCTCGGCGTGAAGCTCGTCGAGCGCACGACCCGCAGTGTGGCGCTGTCGGCGATCGGGCGCGCGTTCCTGCCGCAGGCGCAGCGCCTCGTGACGGAACTCGCTGCGGCCCTTGCGGAGATCCGCGAGTCGGGCAATGCCCGGCGCGGCGATGTGTGCGTCGCGTGCGTGCCAACGGTGGGCGTCCAGTATCTGCCGCGGATCATCCAGGCGTACGCGGCGCGTTATCCCGACAACCGGATCAAGATCCTCGACCACGCGTCGTCCGGCGTCGCCGACGCCGTGTTGCGCCGCGAAGCGGAATTCGGCATCAATCTCGCGGCGACGCGGCATCCTGAGCTGGCGGCCACGCCGCTGCTGACCGATCGGTTCGTGCTGATCTGCCGCGACGACCATCCGCTCGCGGCGCGTGCGCGCCTCGCATGGAAGCAGCTAGCGCCGCATCGCTTGATCTTCGCCGGCGAGGTCAGCGCCAACCGCGCGCTGCTCGATCAGGCGCTGGCCGCACGCGACCTCGCGCTGCCGCGGTTCTTCGAAGTGCAGCGAAGCTCCACGGCCGTCGGTTTGGTCGCGGAGGGCGTCGCCGCCGCCATCGTGCCGCGCCTCGCGCTGCAAAAGGGCGCGTATCCGCGCCTGCGTATCGTCGCGCTCACCGATCCGGTCGTGGCGCGGACGCTGGCGCTGGTCACCCGACGCAACGCCGCGCTGTCGCCCGCCGCGCAGGCGCTGCACGACATGATTCTCGAGCGCGCCGACCCTGTGGCAACTGCTTCCTCCGAATCCCGGCGCACCGCCTCCACCGCTTGACCTGCATCAAGGCGCCGGGTCCGCCGCTGGGAAAGAATGGTGCGCATGTCTGCGACCACGTCCGCCGCCGTCCCCGCAAGCGCGTCCCGTCTCGAATTCGACGCCGCCCTGATCCGCAAGTACGACGGATTTGGCCCGCGCTACACGTCCTACCCCACGGCCGACCGATTCCACGACGGCTTCGGACCGGCCCGCTACGCCGACGCGCTGCAGACGCGCAACGCCACCCGGTCCGCGCAGCCTCTGTCGCTCTACGTCCACCTGCCGTTCTGCAACACCATCTGCTACTACTGCGCGTGCAACAAGGTGATCACGCGCAACCGCGCGCATTCAGCCAAATACGTCGACTACCTCGAACGCGAGATCGCCGTCGTCAGCGCGCTCGTCGAGGGCGACCCGCCCGTTTCGCAGGTGCATTGGGGCGGCGGCACGCCGACGTTCCTCGCCCATGCGGAAATGGGTCGGCTGATGGCGAGCCTGAAGTCGCGCTTTCGCTTCGCCGCGGACACCGAGACGTCGATCGAAGTCGATCCGCGCAAGGTCGATGCCGCGACGATCGCCTTCCTCGGAGAGCTCGGCTTCAACCGGATTTCGGTCGGCGTGCAGGATTTCGATGCCGACGTGCAGCGGGCAGTGAATCGCATCCAGTCGGAGGAGGAGACCCGCGTCGTCATCGACGCCGCCGTGCGTAACGGCTTCGCGTCGGTCAACGTCGACCTCATTTACGGCCTGCCGCGGCAGACGATCGCCGGCTTCGCCACTACGCTCGACAAAGTCATCGCAATCGGTCCCGATCGGATCGCGCTCTACAGCTACGCGCACGTGCCGCATCTGTTCAAGACCCAGCAGCAGATCAACCTGGCGGAACTGCCGGCGCCGCAGGTAAAGCTCGACATCCTCGCGCTGGCGATCGCGCGCCTGGAGGCGGCCGGCTACGTCTACATCGGCATGGATCATTTCGCCAAGCCCCACGACGAGCTCGCCGAAGCGCAGCGGCACCGCAAGCTGCACCGGAACTTCCAGGGTTATTCGACGCGGCCCGATTGCGACCTGCTGGGCTTCGGCATCTCGTCGATCGGCAAGGTCGGCGACGCCTACGCGCAGAACGTGAAGACGCTCGACGAGTACTACGCGGCCCTCGACGAGGGCACGCTGCCGGTGATGCGCGGCGTCGAGCTGACCCGCGACGACCGGCTGCGGCGCGAAATCATCCAGCGGCTGATGTGCGACTTCGAGCTCGACGTCGCGGACATCGAGGCGCGCTGGGACCTGCGCTTTGCCGACGCCTTCGCGGCGGAGATCGAGGCGCTCGCGCCCCTCATCGCCGACGGGCTCGCCGCATTCGACGGCCGGCGCCTTGCCGTCACGCCGCGCGGACGCCTGCTAGTGCGCACGATTGCGATGCCGTTCGATCGGCACCTGCGCGAGGCCCGCGAGCGCACCCGGTATTCCCGCGTGATCTGAAGCGCACGACCGGTGGCCACCATCACCCGGGCGCGGATACCCCGGGTAGCGGCATCTTGGTCACCGCCACCGCCGCCATGTACGCCAGCGTCATCAGCGCCAGCGCCGTGGCCCCGAGACGGATTGCCGGCGTCCGCCCACGGCGCAGCGCAACCGTTCCCAGGATGATGTAGCACACCAGCCCGACGAGCTTGGCCGGCAGCCAGCCGCGCCAGCCTGCGGCGCCGAGTTGCCACGCGAGCCACACCCCTGTCGCCAGCAGAATCGTATCGATGACGTGGGGAAGGACGCGCACCCAGCGCCAGCCCAGGCGCGTGGGAGCGGCGGCCCGCCAGTACGCGCGAAGGCAGAACAGCGCGACCGTGGCCGTCACAGCGGCGACATGTAGGAGCTTGACGGACGCGTAATTCATCCGGCAAGCCCTGTACAAAATGACGTTGTCATGTACAATTCTCTGGCGGGCGCGAAGTGTCGGAAAGTCGACCATGCGTCCGTTATGGGTATAGGCCCGTTCATCAGGTCTGGGAATTAGTCGTGAAACGTTGTTCGGTCTGCCAAAGCGTCAACGTCCGCCGCTCGGGGGTTCCATCCGCCGAAGCGCGGGCACATCCGTTCCGCTCGCCGTACCGGTGTGACGACTGCAATGCCCGTTTCTGGGTGATCAGCCGGCGCGCGCGCATCGGCGCGCTCAGTTCGGTGATCCTGCTGACGATGGCGCTCGCCGTTGCAGGGCCGGTCATCCTGCTCAAGTCCCATCGGAGCGCCGACGCTGCGGCCTATAGCACAAGGCCCGCGCAAAGTGATGCCACGGTTCCTGCCGCCAGCACGTTCGATGAAGTCGTCGCGGGGCAAAACGACATTCGGCGTTTGAGCAACACGTTCGCGCCGCAGTCGAACGCCGGCGCGGCGCACTGATTTTTTCCGGCGCGCCGTCACCCGACGGCCGTATCGCCCCAGCGTCCGAGCGTGTGGTAGCGGCCGGGCTCGAGATAACGCGCGGGTCCCGCCGTCGCGGGCCGTCCCTCCGCAATCTCCGGCGCGGCGGCGACCAGTCCGGCCCGCGTCTCGGCATCCGCGAGCGCCCGCGCCAGACCGTCGCCGCCGGCAAATACGAGCTTGCCACTTTCTAGGCGCGCGTAGATGCGGCCGGTTTCGCGGTCGGCGAAGTTCACGATCGGCAGCGTGCGCGCGCACTGGACGAGAAACGACGTGTTGCTGGCCGCGGCCATCGCGTCCGCGTTGCCGTAGACGTCTTCGGGACGCGCCGCATTGACGTCGATCTTGCGGTAGCGATCGATGTCGAGCATGCACTTGACGTCGAGGATGTTGATTTCGCCGTTCCATCCGAACGCGATCGTGCGCGGCAGCTCACCCGCCGGAACGCTGTTGTCCAGGAATTCGACGTGCACGATCTTCGACGTGCGCATCGCCCACGTAAAAAACAGCTCGGGCATGCCGCCATAGGCTTCGACGTTGTGGGCGAGGAGATCGTCCACCGCCTTGTAGCGACCGACATCGAGGCCGCGCTTCCATGACCGCTCGACCGTGGAATGCGGCGGCGTGATCAGGAAGAACATGTAGACGTAGTGCCCGAAGCGCGTCAGCAGGTTGCTCCCGGCCTCGTCGGAATCAGCGGCGAAGCTGTCGAAGCGAAAGCGGTCGATGAGCAGGTGCGACATGCCGCCGCGCTCCGCCTTGCGCGCCATGTAGCGATCGAGCTTTTCATCGACGATCGCGAGCTCCTTGCCCGTGAACGTCCCGGCATACTTGTACGCGTCGCCGAGCGCGCTGTAGTCGAGCAGGTACTTGCGCCAGATGTCCGGGCTGATGAGCGCAAAGTCGCTCCATTGCACGCCGATGGCAGCGGCGAGGCGCTTCTGCAGCGGCCGTATCGTGCTCTTGCCCGCAGCGGAGGCGCCCTTGGTGTTCATGACCACCGGCTTGTCCTGCGCAGGCAGCAGCGCGTAGCCCTCCGCTGCCGCAGCAGCACGGAGCAGCGGCTCGATCGTCGCGCCGATGGTTGCCGCACCGTGCTCGTTGCACGCGAGGCCGGTCACCAGCGGCGCCAGCACCGCTGCGTCGCCCCAGACGCGGCCGTGCAGGCTGCGCACGGCCGAAATCACGCGGATCAGCGCGCGGTACGCCGCGCGCCGCACCGGATCGCTGCCGGCATGCGTCTTCTCCGTCCAGGCATGCAGCAGGCGCTCGTCGCGGTCCCAGTCGTCATCTTCCATCGGCGGGGGCGCGAGACTCTTGCGAAACCAGCGGAGCGGGCGCAGCCAGCCTTTCGCAGGACGCGCCGCTGCCGGCCGCGCGGCCGGGATTGGCCGTGCCAGCGCCGCGGCGAGTTCGCCCTCGACGATGGCCGCAATCGTCGCGCGCGCAGCGTCGTACGCCGCGACGATGTCGGGCAAGTGCGGCGCCAGGTGCGCCGACAGCAGCGTGTGCGTGATGCGCCGGAAGCTGATGCCGAGATCCTCCACCTTGTTGCCATCGGGAACCGAGATGTCGCCGGTGACGCGCACGAGGAGCTCATGCACCAGGAGACGCTCGGGCCGGAACGCCACCAGTTGCTCGAGCGGCAGCCCGGTCAGCGCATGCCCGTCCTGGGCCTCGCCGATCGTGGTGAAGACGTTGTCCGGCCGGAAGATCGTCGACAGCGGAAGCAGATGGTCCGGCAGCTCCGACGTGATGCCGGGGTTCCATGGGCCGGAGGCGGCCGCAGGCGCGAGGTTCGTCGTGGCCGGTTCCATCAGGGGCGTGAGAGGGCAGGCAGCGAGGGCGTGGCCGTTCACTTTGCAGTCAAAAGGAGGTCGGGGCAACCCTATGCGGCGGTTTCGCACTGTGCCGCCGGCATGCTAGTGTCATCCGGCGTTGTCCGCCGCGGCCGTGCCGATGTAGCGTACACGCGCAGCACATCGCGCACCGCCCTACGCGCAGGAGTCGCCGCATGTCCGCTCGACCGTACGCGATTCGCCGGCTCTGCCGGGCCGCCGGCCTCGCCGCCAGCGTGGCCGCATCGTCCGTGCTCGCCTACGACTGGCTGCAATTCAACGGCGATTCTGCCCACGGCGGCAACAACGTCATCGAGCGCGGCATCGATCGGAACAACGTCGGCACGCTTGTGCAGAAGTTCCAGGCGACGCTTCCCGCGACTGCGGACGGCGCCCCTGTCGTGCTCCGCGCCGTTGCCACTGCCGCCGGCATCCGCGATCTCCTCTTCCTGACGACGCGCGCCGGGCACCTCGTTGCGCTCGATGCAAGAACCGGTGCCCAGGTCTGGAGCAGGCAATACGGCGCGGGCACCTGCCACATCAACGGCGGCGCCAGCGCGTGCTACACGACGTCGTCGCCGGCGATCGATCCCAACCGGCAGTTCGTCTACAGCTACGGCCTCGACGGCTACGTGCACAAGTACGCCGTGGGCGACGGAACGGAAATCATCGGCGGCGGCTGGCCGCAGCTGACGACGCTTAAGGGCTTCGACGAGAAGGCCTCGGCGGCGCTGGCCTTCGCGACATCGCAGGGCAGGACGTACCTCTACGTCGTCCACGGCGGTTACCCCGGCGACAACGGCGACTATCAGGGCCACGTCACGGCGATCGACCTGGCGTCCGGCGCGCAGCGCGTCTTCAACACGATGTGCAGCGACCAGGCGATCCATTTCGCGCGCATCCCGGCCACGCCCAACTGCGCCGCGGCGCGCTCGGCGATCTGGGCCCGCCCGAGCGTCATCCACTACGCGCCGCTCGATCGCATCTACCTCGGCACCGGCAACGGCGTCTACAACGGCAACGCCGGCGGCTTCCACTGGAGCGAGTCGATCATCGCGCTCAACCCGGACGCGACGGGCGTCGGCGGCAAGCCGCTCGACGCGTACACTCCGGCCAACTTCCAGTCGCTCGACAACGCCGACGCCGACCTCGGCAGCACGGCGCCGGCGATCCTCCCGGTGCCGGCGGAGTCGGCGGTCCGGCATCTCGCCGTGCAGGCGGGCAAGGACGCTAAGCTGCGCCTCGTCGATCTCGCCAACCTGAGCGGCGCGGGCGGCCCCGGTCACACGGCCGGCGAAGTCGGCGCTGTCGTCAACCTGCCGCAAGGCGGCGGCGTGCTCACGCAGCCGGCGGTGTGGGTCGATCCCGCCGACGGCGCGTCCTGGGTATTCGTGACCAACGGCAGCGGCATTGCGGCGCTGAAGCTCGT
>Ga0068858_100006165_pt1 | contig 11692 bp, 7 predicted proteins | sample KBSSwiS12_FD_66589 | JGI IMG/M metagenome (GOLD analysis project Ga0068858, IMG submission 66589) | Switchgrass rhizosphere microbial communities from Kellogg Biological Station, Michigan, USA - KBS Switchgrass S1-2 | ecosystem: Host-associated > Plants > Roots > Rhizosphere > Soil ... | reverse complement strand
CTGGTCAGTTTTATGGATTATGATCTGGGATACTTCGATCTGGAGACTCGCGTGTTAGAACCGCTGGAAAATCCCTTCGGCCCAAAAGTGTTACCCATGTAGCCGGTACATTCTGTTACCCATGTCTCCGGGCTGGACCCGAGGCTTTTGGTTGCGGGGGGTGGATTTGAACCACCGACCTTTGGGTTATGAGCCCAACGAGCTACCAGACTGCTCCACCCCGCATTTGGATCATAACAACCGTATGAATAACGCGTCAAACACGTGTCCCAGTGTTTTTGATCTTCTTCGCGAGTTAGCTCATCTGACATTGCTCAGCACCCCTGTAAGCAAGTACATTTCTCCCGAGGGATTTTATTTTTCCCATGGCGGACTCACAGACACACACTGCCTCTCCAACAGTTACTTTAGCTCTTCCTCAGACTGTGAACGGGGTGTTTCTCTCTGTGGTGGATCGCGATCTTCCGTCTGTCATGCAATACAAGGTCGGTGATACCTGGAAAACAATCTCGTCGCGCGAGCTTTATCAGTATGTCGTGGGCGTGGCCCGAGCCTTGCAAAATTGGGGAATACGCCACGGAGATCGCGTCGCGATCCTCAGTGAGAACCGTCCCGAATGGGCGGTTGCGGATTTTGCGTCGTTGTTACTGGGCGCAATTACTGTCCCAATTTATCCGACTCTTACTTCAGAACAGATTGCGTACATGCTCAAGGATTCTGGAGCGCGAGTCGTGTTCGTCTCCACTGAAATACAGCTTAAAAAAATTCTGACAATTCAGAGCCAAACGCAGATTGAGCACCTGGTCATTATGGATGCCGGCACCTCGCGAGCTGAACCGATGGCTGCGATGACGCGGAGCGGGCCACAACAGCGTGATTTTTCTTTGGATGTCGCTGCTCAGCAGGTCCAAAGCGATGATGTAGCAACGCTGATCTATACCTCCGGCACAACTGGGGTTCCGAAGGGTGTGTTGCTGACCCACGGCAATATGACCTCAAATCTGACCTGCTCGATGGGCGGATTCAATTTGGGCGAGGGAGATATTAGCCTGTCGTTCCTTCCTCTTTCTCACATCACTGCGCGCCATGTGGATTTGGCCATTCTATTCCGCGGCGCCAGTCTGGCCTATGTAGGATTCGTAGAACAGCTTACCCTGGCATTGAAGGAAATTCGGCCTACGTTTCTCGTGGGTGTTCCGCGTGTTTATGAAAAGGTCCATGCTAGTGTCGAGGAAAAAGCCAAGCGTTTTCCTGGCAGTTGGTTTTATCCTTGGGCTTGCCGCCTAGGCCAGAAACATCTCAAAGAAGTTCTCGCTGGAAATACACCGCGTTCTCTTGCCTGGAAATTAGCTCACAAACTGGTGTACTCAAAAATTCGCGGCGGAATGGGCGGACGGGTGAAATTCTTCGTATCGGGCGGGGCGCCGCTCGGCCGAGACTTGGCAACTTGGTACGCCCTGATGGGCATTCGTCTGCATGAGGGTTATGGATTGACGGAAACGTCTCCCGTGATCGCGGTAAACACGCCTTTCGCACACAAACTGGGAACGGTCGGCAAACCTCTGTCCAATGTGCAGGTGCGTATTGCTGACGATGGTGAAATCCTGGTGCGTGGCCCATCCGTTTTCAAAGAATATTGGAACAATCCGGTGGAGACCGCAAATGCTTTCGTCGATGGCTGGTTTAAAACCGGAGACATCGGCAGTCTCGACGCAGATGGTTTTCTTACTGTCACCGACCGAAAGAAGGATTTAATCAAAACCTCAGGTGGGAAATTTATCGCTCCTCAGCCTTTGGAAAATTCTTTGAAGCATAATGCGATGGTCACCGAAGCAGTCGTAATCGGCGAGAAGCGCAAGTTCGCTGCTGTGCTGATTGTTCCTTCCTTCCGGCTGCTGGAAGACTGGGCGCACGACCATCAAATTCCCTTTTCCGGACACACGGAGCTTGTCTCGCACCCCAAAGTGCAGGCTCTCTACGAGGGAATCGTTGAGGAATTGAATCGCAAGCTCGCGCGCTTCGAAAGATTGAAAAAAGTAATTCTCCTGTCCGAGGAGTTTACGGTTGCCGACGGGACGCTCACAGCCAGTATGAAATTGCGCCGCCGAGTGGTGGAAGATCGCTATCGCACGCAGATCGATGCCATGTATCGCGAAGCAGAGCAACTAGCAGCTACCATCTGAATATTCCGATAACTAACTCTTATTAGAGGTTGCAGAGGAGGCGCGTTCTGGCTTTGGTACTGGGGCGGGCTTGGACAATTTTTCCAACTGATCGAAGGTCGAAGGCGGCGTCGCTTCGGGAATCATTCGTGAGAAAGCCCGATCCACAATATTTTCGAAGGCAGGAATCAGCGACTCCGGAGCGCCGGTACTTTGTATATCCCCAAGGCTGTGGTCCCAACGCTGTGAGGTCAGCAACGTATTCACCGTCTCGCGCGCCGGACTCTTTATCGCACCATAGGCGACCCACATCAAAACGCTGATGTTGTACATGACGGTGTTGGTAAGATCTCCAGCGTTCTGTGAGATGCGTTCGCTGGCATGCAAAGCCACCACCAACAATTCCACCAAGGCAAAGGCTCCGAACCCAAGGGACACTCCAAAACTGAAGTGTCGCCACGAAATCCCTACATATTTTGAGAACACCAATAACAACAGCACCAAACCGACCTGAATCACACGTACGCAGCGCTGTGCTGTGATCACGGCTTCGACCATGGGGCCATCACTTGAAACCGAGCTCGAGGCCGCAACCACAATTGCGACCAGCACCATGACCAGCGCTGCCCACTTGAACAGGACCGAACCGAGATCTTTGAGCGCGTGGTAGGGGCGGAATACGTCGAGGAAAATCTCATGAATTACTTTAAAGCCTATGGCTAGGCTGATGATGGAGCAAGACCAGTAGCCGTAGAAATACTCGCGGTAGCTGCCCCAGGTAAATGCGGAAAAAATGATCCCGAAGAATGGAACTTGAGCAACCAGGTAAGCGAAGAAGACAGGAAATTTGCGCCAGAGCTTGCGCTTGTACATCACTCCGGCGCCGAGCGATTGCAGCACCGGCTGGGCATACCAAAGTACTTGAATTGTAGATTCCAGGTACATGCTGCCGGGCCCTTTGCGTGTGCTTACCGGCCTCTACGTGCCGGCACAATAATGATGAAGACTAGTCGATCAAACCCCAACAAACCATAGCACTTCTGTGGTGAGGGTCAACAGACCAAAGTAACCTCATACGCTTTGCGAACAGGCCCAGGATGTACTTCTCAGACCTTGACGACCTCGCAAAGCAGATTCGGCAACCCTTATTTCGTTTCTTCTAGATCAAACATGTCCAGAATACGGTTATTGCTGTCCACAAGCATGACGTGGCCTGCGTGAACCACGCGGTCCTGGGTGCTGGGCAGCCTGGGTAGTTGATTTACGCATGACAAAGGCAGTGAGTGGAGTTGTGACACGATTGATGCAGGCACAGTGCCATCTCGATGTAGGTTACGTTCGTCTCCGGAGGGAAGTTCCGCGCGGTGTGTTACGTTTTCCGGAAATTCGGAGGGGTGGTCGGCGACACAGCTACGAATCACGCGACGGTCGCGCAGGGTAAACAAGCTGTCATCGGGGTTGGTGGGGTTGGTGGAGTTCGCACTAGCGGAGGAATGGGTGTCGGAAGACAAATCCGCAGAACCTGAAGAACCAGAGGACGATTCAGTTTTCTCACTGATAGCAGGTGCACCTGCAACATCCGCTGCGGTTGAAGTAAGGAAGGAAAGAACGGTTTCTGAAGCAATCACTACTTCCTTTTTCCCGGTCGCGGCTGCGGCACCAGTTCCGGCCGCTCCGCCCGCTACTGTCCCGACGGCGGCGCCTTGGCCTCCACCAGCAATTGCTCCGATGATCGCTCCCAACGCCGCGCCTCCTCCGATCTTGGTGGCGTTGCTCTTACCGTGGGATTCACCCTTCATTACCAGCGGCGTCACTCTCAGGGATGAAGTCCGTCCACCGGAACTCACAGTGCTCAGAACAAGATCCAACTCACCGGGCTCGCTCAAACGTCCCGACTGATGAACATCCACTACGCGTCCTGTCACGTCAGCCCCGCGTGGATAAAGTTCCTTGTCATTGACCATGATCGGTTCTTCTAGCGTGGCGTGAAAGTTGTCGCCAATGCGCGCCTCAGCACTGGTGAGCCGGTCAATCACGCGGACTTTAATGGTGGTGCCGGAGGGAATTTCCGGAGCCTTCTGAGCCAACCCGAATAAGGACAAAACGACGAGCGAAACCACCATCAAGGCATGAGAGCGATATTTGCGGTTCATTGAGGATTCCTTGAGCTTGTTAATTCGCGATCCTGATTATGGGATGCTTCGAGCCAGGCCGGGGCTGCATCTCAGGCGTGCTTCGATAGTACTTGAATGCATTCGACTTAACTTGCCGTTGCCCTTTCCGCCCCGAGGAATACGAAGTAGGAACAAGACCACAACGAGGTCGGGATGGTTCCTTGCGACTGGGTGGTCAGAATGATGTTGTAATCGCCAGAGATAGACAAGTTTTGCAGGAGCGATGGTCCGCGTCCTGGTTGTACCTCTGCCAGATACGACAGAAAATCGTAGATTTTCTCCCCACCTCTGTATTCCTGTGAGAGGAATGACAGCAGCGTGTTTTGATCAGCAAAGTTCCAGGCTAGTGACGCTGCCAGCCTCACCGCATTTTCATAAGCCTTCTCTGATAAGGCACCGCTATCCGGGTTGTCGAACACAATCCGCAGCTTGCGCTCATCTTCCCGCGCAAATTCGCGTACCTTGAGTGAGCCCGATTTCGCCGTAGCCTTCCAATCCACATGACGGGCAGAGTCTTCCGGCAAATACTCGCGGATGCGATAGAGGTCATTACCTCGCCCACGGATGTAGCTCTCAAACTCTCCGCTAATCAGCGGGAGCACCTCGAAGAACTCGTCCGGTGGCTCCACAGAGGGATAAACAACGATTTCACGTGGCAAGGCAATATGCCGTGTTTTAGTCAGGAAGGCAAACGGAAACCGCGTTGCTAACCCGAAGCTTTTTTCCTGATAACGCCCACGATGCTCGAAGTTTAATGCCAATTCAGCAGAGAGTTGGCTTGCGGCGGGCAAATAAGCAAAGTATGCGCTGCCTTCGAAAATGCCGGGGCCGGCGGGTTCGTTATCGACACGGCGCAAGCGGCGGTCGGGAACGCGAAACCACTGTTTCTCCGGAGGCCTTTGCGCTGGGAAAGCAAAAGTCGCTGGGACCCATTGCCATTGCTTTCCGCTTTTCTGTCGAATCGGAACCAAGCTCACGGAAAAGGATGGCAACCATTTCCGCGTATTGCGAACCACGGCCTTCCCTGAGACGGGTTGGCCGGCGAACACATGTTCCGGCAAACGCACATCCAGTTCGAGCGGGCGCAACACGACGGCTGACGCAATTCCCGAAACCAAAATGGCTCCCAGTAAAGTTGCGACAATAATGTAGAGAAGATTGTTCCCAGTATTCAGCGCGGCAATTGCAATTAGAACAACTCCAACCATGTAGATGATTCCGACTCGAGTGACCTCATAATCGAAAACATCTTTGAACTGCTCCACCGCAACCCGTCGTGCGAGATATGGAACTGTGGTCAACCCCACAACCACCGCCAATATCAGTGCCACCGAGGACAGAATCAGCGTCGCCCATAGATTTCCAGATTGGCGCGAGACTGTGGAGAAAAGGGCAGCGCCGAAAGCCAGCGCCAGTCCCACGATCGCAATCAAAAAGCGAATCCAAACTTCAGGTATCTGAAAATTGAAAATGTGCCCCAATCGCTTGGGTTCGGAAGAAACGGCGGGTTGCTGCGGAACAGGCATGGATGGCTGGGTGGTTCGAGGTTAGCACCGCGTCGGGGGCGCTTCAATCGGTACGGGGTTGACCAGTAAGACGCTGCATCCAGGCTTTGGCTTTTTCTGTCGCCTGATCGGCCACGCGGCCGAGTTTGGGAAAACGCTGCTTAAGACGAGTCAACAAATGATGTGCCCAGACGTATTCGGAAGAAAGAATAATCAGTCCGATCAAAATGAATAAGACGCCTTGCAGTATGGGCAGGAATAGACCGACGATTCCCACCAGGATGAATGCCCAGCCAACCATCAATATTAGGATGCGCTTGGCGTGCCTGTTCATAGCAATACCCTAACTGGACCCATCATCGGCAATCGGCGACCGTATTACAACTCTGCGTGACCATTCGCCAAAAAATCCACGACTGCCCGGTTAAACTCGTCTGGAACTTCCTCATAAGGAAGATGTCCCACGCCTTCCAGCATTCGCACCTGGCAATTATGAAATTGCCGGCTTAACTTGGGAGCAGATGCCGGGTCCACAGCGTTGTCCACACTTCCCCAAACAATAAAGGTAGGAATATGGGCAATCTGCGGCAAAGCAGCTTCCAAACGCTGTAAATCTTCCCCCCAAGTGTTCAATACGGAGATCCCATATCGGAATGCTCCCGGCATTGCGAACGGAGCGGAGTAGCCCTTCAACGTTCCCGGACGCATGCGCCTGGCATCACCATACAAACGTCGGAGGAGGTATCCATGAATCACTTCCAAAAACGGAGCCATACTCAAAAAAATGGGAGTCACCCATGGCTTGGTGAGGAACTCCGCGGTCGGCTTGCCGAATAGTGACCAGGGATTGACCGGAGCGACCAAAATCAGACGGCGAATGCGGTCTGGCGCCAGTGACGCGGCCATCATCGACACCGCTCCACCATGCGACGTCCCCAGCAGATCACACGAATCAATCGCCGCCGCATCCAGAAACCGTAACAGTCTTTCCGCACTGGCTTGCAGGCAGCAATCCAGCCCCGCGGGACGATCCGAGAAACCAACGCCCAGCATGTCCACTGCGTGAACCGTGGCCCGCTGCGCAAATACCGGAATGGCGTATCTCCAGGAGAACGAATATCCCAGCAACCCATGCACCAGCACCAACGCCGGACCGCGGCCATCTCGCAGATAGCGCATACGCGCTCCATCGAGCGTGATCCAGTGGTCCTGAATGTAGTATTGAGCAGGCGTGGCAACTTCCATATCGAGTAGAGATTTCACGATTCTGCTTTCAATTTATTTTGCAGGCAACTTCCGCACAAGAACTAAGCTCTATGTAAGTGATATCGCCTCTGTCGTTTTGATGCGGGGAGCTTCGGCTCCCCGATTTTTCTGTGCGATTTTGCTCAAAGCGACTTGATTGTAAATTGGAGAAGAAGGTTCGAGATCAAGCGACGGTGAGTTTTGAGATGCTTTTTCGTAGATCACCTTCCCTCAGTGAATTATGCATTCTACGCGGGATCAGTTGTAAAATTGCCCTGTAACTCCAAGCTGGCTCAATGGTTACAAAATCTTAGAGAATCGTTTCCAAAAACCGTAGCCGAGCTCTTCCCTTCCTTTTATAATTGTTTAAGTCTTTGTTTGTTAAGGACTTAGATGCAGGAGATTGTGCATTCTCATGGCAGCGAACGTGCAAACCTATCTTGGGGCTAGCGCAACCAACCACCAAGGGTTGCCGTCGAGACACATGAAGAGTGACTTTCAAATCCGGTTTACCGCCGGGCTTCTGATCCTGCTCACCACGGCGGCGGTCGTCCTTGGGGTCATCAATTTCCAGAAGGAACGGGAATTTCAAGTTCCTTACGATGGCATCTGGTGTACTGAGAAAAACGGTGTTTTGACCGTCACTCGCATCGATCCTGACAGTCCGGGCGCTAAAGCTGGTATTCAAATTGGCGATCAACTCACCGCCATCAACCACCGCGAAGTAAACAGCACTCCGGCACTGCAACGGCAGCTTTACCGGCTTGGACCGTGGTCCAAGGCCACCTACACGTTCATTCGCCAGACGGTACCAGTGGATACCTCGATCATTTTGGCTCCGGCGGATCGCTCCCTATTTCATTGGCAACGGCTGATTGCAGTCATTTATCTCGGCATTGGATTGTATGTTTTGCTACGCCGCTGGACAGCACCAGCGTCCACGCATTTTTATATTTTCTGTCTGGTTTCGTTCATCCTGTATTCGTTCCACTACACCAGTAAACTGAATCAGTTTGACTGGACGATTTATTGGAGCAACGTCGTTGCCTGGCTGCTCCAGCCCGCACTGTTCCTGCATTTCGTTTTGGTGTTCCCCGAGAAATTAGAAGTCGCGAAGAAGCATCGCTGGGCATTGGCCTTGATTTACGTCCCCGGCGCTGTACTGCTGACAATCCGCCTGCTTGCATTCCGTTTCGCGCAAGCAACCGAGAACCTGCGCGTGGGTTTGGATCGCATCGATATGGCTTATCAGGCCATCTTTTTCATCGCTGCGGCTGGAATCCTCTGGTACAGCTATGAACGGGCCAGCAATGCAGTTCTGCGCCAACAGTTGAAGTGGGTAACCCGCGGAACCGTTCTCGCATTTGTTCCCTACACCGCATTTTATGTAGTGCCCTACCTTACCGGGCATCTCCCAAGCGTAGCCATGAAAGTTTCGGTGCTGTCGTTGGGATTGCTACCGCTTACATTTGGCTACGCCATCTTCCGCTACCGGTTGATGGACGTAGACCTTATTTTCAAACGCGGCATGGTGTACTTCCTGGCCGCGGCCGCGATCGTTGGACTCTACTTTGCCGTGGTCGCCGGAATTGTGGAATTGGTGCGAAGCCATGTGCCTGGCTTTGGTTCGGCCGGACAGATTCTCACCATCGTTGTCACCGCACTGCTGTTTGACCCAGTGCGCAAATGGATTCAGGAGCATATTGACCAGTTCTTTTACCGCACGCGCTACGACTATCGCCGCACGCTGATTGAATTTGGACGCGAGCTCAGTGCGGAAACTGATCTGAATAAGATGCTTGACTCGGTCGAGAACCGGTTGGCGCGGACTTTGCTGGTGGATCGGCTAGCGATTTTCCTGGCTGGGAATGACCCAGATCAACCGTTAAGTTTGGCGAAGTCGTTTGGCATTAGCCAGACTGGCGGTCTCGACCTGAGTTTCCTCAGCGCTCCGCGTCCGGAGATGGAAGCGGGTCACCTGTTCTTTGAGAACACTCACCTGGTTCCGCGTGAATCGACCGGCGCTCAGCAAACGATCGCCAAGCTGGATCTGAACTACTACATTCCCTGTCGCGCGCAGCAAAGAACCATCGCATTCCTAGGCCTGGGTAAAACCATCCAGGGCGACTTCCTCTCCAGCGAAGATATTGAACTGCTAGAAACCCTCGCCGGCTACATCGGCATCGCGATTCAGAACGCCCGCTTGTACGCTTCGCTGGAGCAGAAGGTCATCGAATACGAGCGCCTGAAGGACTTCAACGAAAACATCGTAGAGTCCATCAACGTTGGCGTGCTCGCAGTAGACCTTGAAGACCGTATCGAATCCTGGAACTCGCAGATGGAAGTCATGTACGCACTGCCACGCGCGCAGGCGCTGATGCGGCCACTGGGCGAAGTATTTCCACAAGCGTTTGCGGAAGAGTTTTACCGCGTACGCAAGAATCCCGGCATTCACAATCTGTACAAGTTTCGGGTGCTTACCCCCGCGGGAGAGACGCGCGTACTCAACATTGCTATCGCGCCTTTGGTGACGCGCAAGTTCAACGTGATCGGCCGTTTGATCATCATGGACGACATCACCGAGCGCGTCGAGCTGGAGTCGCAGCTTTCGCAGGCAGACAAGCTGTCATCAATTGGTCTGTTGGCCGCTGGAGTGGCGCATGAAGTGAACACTCCGCTGGCAGTAATTTCATCGTATGCGCAAATGCTCTCCAAGCAGCTTCAAGGAGACCCGCAGCGTGGCGCATTACTCGAAAAGATCACGCGGCAGACCTTCCGGGCGTCGGAGATCGTCAACAACCTGTTGAACTTCTCACGCACCAGCGGCACTGAGTTCTCTGAGATCGATGTAAACAAAATCATTCTGGACACGCTGGCGCTGATGGAGCACCAGTTCAAGACCTCGCAAATCCGCGTAGAGGACGAGCTTTCCTCGCATCTGCCGACCATCCAAGGCAATGCAGGACGCCTGCAGCAGGTGTTCTTGAACCTATTCTTGAATGCAAAAGATGCCATGGCGAACGGCGGCACCCTGAAGATTTCCACGATGAATGGCGATGCCGTAAGCGTAGTTGTGTCCGACACCGGAACCGGTATCGCGCAAGAACACATTCAACGCATCTACGATCCGTTTTTCACCACCAAAGCTGCTCCTCAAGAGGGACAACGCAAAGGCACCGGCTTGGGCCTATCGGTTACTTACGGAATTATTCAGGAGCACGCAGGAAAAATTCGCGTGGAGAGCAAGCCTGGCGAGGGCACCAGTTTCTACCTCGACTTTCCCCTGACGAGGAAAACAGTAAATGTCTGAAGCCGCCGTCATCTCACGACGCAGCACCAACGACGCTTCCGCGACGCCCGCCGGACTTGTGCTAATCATTGACGACGAGGCGGAAATCCGCGAGTCCCTGCAAACCCTTTTGGAACTGGAAGGCTACGAGGTAGAAACGGCATCGACGGGAAACGAAGGGCTGGCGCGCTCCGGTGACCGTCCATTTGACTTAGTTCTGCTCGACCTCGCATTACCCGACAAAAATGGTCTGAATGTCCTTGCTGAGCTTCATGAGCGTGATTCGCAGCTGCCGGTCATTGTGATCACCGCGTACGGCACTGTGGACAACGCTGTGAAAGCAACCCAGGCTGGTGCGGCGAACTTTATCCAGAAGCCTTGGGACAATGACAAGCTGCTGGCCGATGTACGGACGGCAATTGCAAAGCATCGCGCGGAAGAAGAAAACGTTCAACTGAAGCGGGCTCTGCGGCAGCGATATAACTTCGACAACATCGTGGGGAAGGGCGACGCGATGTTGAAGATTTTTGATTTGGTCGCTCAAGTTGCACCCAGCCGCTCGACGATACTTCTGCAAGGCGAAAGCGGCACGGGCAAAGAACTCATCGCCAAAGCTCTGCACCTAAACTCGCCGCGGCGTGACCGTCCGTTTGTTCCGGTGAACACTGGCTCCATGCCGCCGGACCTGCTTGAATCTACGCTGTTCGGACACGTCAAGGGAGCATTCACCAGCGCAGTCGCGTCCAAGAAAGGTCTGTTTGAAGTTGCTGACCGCGGTACATTGTTTCTGGACGAAATCGGTTCCATGACCATGGACACGCAGGCGAAAATCCTCCGCGTGCTTCAGGACCGTAAGTTCATGCATCTGGGCGGAGTGCAGGAGATTCAAGTCGACGTCCGCATCATCGCAGCGACCAACGTCGATCTTAAGCAGTTGGTAAAAGAAGGAAAATTCCGCGACGACCTCTACTATCGCCTGAATGTCATCACGATTGATCTTCCTTCGCTGCGTCAGCGGAAAGAAGACATACCCTTGCTGGTCGATTTTTTTCTGCATCGGTATTCGGAAGAGAACGGACGGCCCATACGGCGGATCACTCCAGAGGCACTACGCCCCTTGATGGCATATTCGTGGCCGGGCAATGTTCGCGAACTGGAAAATGTGATCGAACGTGCAGTAGTTCTCTCTTCAGGTACCGAAATTGGCATCGATCTGATCGCCGATCACATCGCCAACCGTGGCGGCGCGTTTCCCATGCTCGAACATAGAGCGGATGCTTCCCTGTTTGAGATCATGGAAGACTGCGAGCGGCAGAT
>Ga0068858_100006160_pt1 | contig 11699 bp, 6 predicted proteins | sample KBSSwiS12_FD_66589 | JGI IMG/M metagenome (GOLD analysis project Ga0068858, IMG submission 66589) | Switchgrass rhizosphere microbial communities from Kellogg Biological Station, Michigan, USA - KBS Switchgrass S1-2 | ecosystem: Host-associated > Plants > Roots > Rhizosphere > Soil ... | reverse complement strand
TGCGCCGTTCGCCCCATTCGCGCTGGGCATCTTGAAGTCGAACACGCTCACCCCCCAGCGCTGGATGCCATCGTAGCTACGCCCATCGCTCGCGCCGAACATGATGCGCTTGCCCGACCCCTTCTCGCGCCCCAAATACATCATCACGTGCGAGATGGGTATATCGCGCCCGGTCTCGTATGTCCCGGTCCAGAACATCAGGTCCCCTGGCAGTAGTTCCTTGAACTCCACGCTTTCCTCGCTCTTGCTCACCACCGGAAAAAACCCGCCCCCCTGGCGCGCCCACAGGTACTGTCCGCTCGAGTCCCGCGGCACCTCCGCGAAATTGTGCGCATGCAGCAGGTAATAGATCGTCCCTGAGCAATCCATTCCCCCCGCGTCTGGATCGGCGCTGCCAAAGGTGTAGGTCAGATTCAGCCGCGTGAGGTCGACCGCGTCGCGGATCAATTGCTGAATGCGCGGCGGCTGCGTGGCAAACTCCGCGATCGCGTCGGGCTCGACCGTGGCGTTTTGCGCATGCTCCCCCTTGTCTTTCCGCTCGGCGGTCGTCTTGTCCCCGGGTTTCTCCGCGCCACCGCCTGTCTTCTCCGTCGTCTTTGGCGCCGGGGTGGCCTCACTTCCGCCCGCCTTCTTCTCCGGCGTGGCGCCACCTGACCCATCGGCGTTGGTCTTGCTCGGCAGCGGCAAATTCAACGTCGTCGTCGTATTGTGCTTCGGCGCTGGCGTCGAGGCGTCATCATCGTTTGATTCCGCCACCGGCTTTTTTTTCTTCTTTGCCGCGTGACTTTCCAACGGGGCGCCAAAAAACAAGGTCACGCCGGCCAGTGCGGCGATCCAAACAGAGTAGCGAGTCATGGGCCCTTGGTTCGTGTGTGGTGTGGACGTTGAGTGCCTTTCCGGCCCTGCTCCTTCACCCGGCCAGTTCTTCCAGCAGCGCCCGGTTCATCCCGATCCCGCCGAAGAAATTCGCCAGCGGAAAATTCTCGTCTGGCGCATGCGCCCGGCAATCGGGCAGCGCCAGGCCCAGCAGCAGCGTCTCCGCGCCCAGCACTTTTTTGAAGGTATTCACGATCGGAATGCTCCCGCCCTCGCGAATGAGCGCGACCTCCTTGCCCGGAAAAGCCCGCTGCAATGCACGCTGCGCCGCCAGCCCATCGGCCGATTGAGGGTCCGTGAAGTACGGCTCCCCTGCATGCCCGCCGCTGATCTCCAGCCGTACCCCGGCCGGGCAATTCGCCCGCAAATGCGCCTTCACCTTCTCCATCACATCGTCGGGCCGCTGATGCGGCACCAGCCGGAAAGTGAGCTTCGCAAACGCCTTCTGCGGCAGCACCGTCTTCGTCCCCACGCCCTGGAATCCGCCGCCGATGCCGTTCACCTCCGCCGTCGGCCGCGCCCACGTCCGCTCCAGGCTCGTATATCCTGCTTCGCCGAAAAGCTCCGGCGCCCCCGTCACTTTCAAAAGATCCGCATCGCCAAAAGGCAGCTTCGCCCACGCCGCGCGCTCCCAGTCCGCCAGCTTCGCCACGTCGTCATAAAATCCCGGCACCGCCACGTGCCCGTGGGCATCGTGCAGGCTCGCCACCAGCCGCGCCACCGCCGTGGCCGGATTCGCCACCGCTCCCCCGTAAATGCCCGAGTGCAGGTCGCTCGCCGGCCCCGTCACCTTGAGTTCCAGCGCCCCGATTCCCCGCAGCCCGTAGGTGAAAGTCGGATAGCCCTTCGCGATCATCCCCGTGTCCGAGATCGCGATCACGTCGCACCGCAATTCCTCCCGGTTCGCCAACAGGAATTCCTCCAGGTGCGCGCTCCCCACCTCCTCCTCCCCTTCGATCAGCAGCACCAAATTGACCGGCAATTCGCCCTTCTCCCGCAACGTCTCCTCCAGCCCGAGCACATGCGCGAAGATCTGCCCCTTGTTGTCTGCCGCCCCGCGCGCAAACACCACGTCATCCACGATCCGCGGCTCAAACGGCGGCGACGTCCAAAGCTCCACCGGATCCACCGGCTGCACATCATAATGCCCGTAAATCATCACCGTCCGCCGCCCCGGCACGTGCTTGTTCTTCGCCAATACGATCGGGTGCCCCGCCGTCGGCACCACCTTCGTCGTCAGCCCCATCCCTGTCAGCTTCTTCTCCAGCCACCCCGCACAAGCCGCCACATCTCCCTTCCGCTCAGGATCAGTCGAAATGCTCGGGAAACGAAGGAACTCCAGGTATTCGGCAAGGCGCGGGTCGGACATACGCGTAATTTAGACACCGGCGACGACCATCGCAACGCCGCGAGTGAGGCCACCGGAATTTTATTGCGGCAAGTTGCGCTGCAGTAAGAGGAAGTCGCGCAGGCGTTGCTTTTCCGTGGCATTCACCGCGTCGTCTTGCAGGACATGGTCGGCCGTTTGCGGGTGGCGGATGGCCTCCACGAGAATGCGATTCGTTTTCAAGGTGCCGAGTTCCTTCTCCAGGAGATCGGGAGGCATTTTAAATTTACCCGCGACTTGGGTCAGGGCTTTCAGCGCGCCACCCAACTCGGGAATGGGAGCGCGATCGAGCAACGAAACGGCCTTTTTGAAATTGGACTGCCCCAAGCTATAAAAGACGGTCTCGGCAAATTTGGTCCCAGCATTCAGTTTCAAGGCTTGAATCTTGTTCAGATTCGCGTCGTTGAAATACCAGGTTGCGGCGGTCGCGGGCGTCTGATTGGCCCAGGTTTCCATGACCCGCGCGAAGGCCTCTTGGGAGAAACTGCCGGCTGGAAGCCCCAGCACAGCCTGGCTGGCGGCGGGCCCATCTTTCCAGGCCCATTGGGTGAGGATCAATTGCTTCTCCACTTCGCTGCGTCTTCCTGGCTTTTCGGCGGCAGACCTGTGGAGGTAATCCTCCCATGTCTTTTTCATTTCAGCGGCCGTTGCCACGCGATAATTCTCTAGGGATTTGTTCAAGGCTGCCAAGTCCACGACGTCGGCCGGCGTGGCAGGGGTGGGAGCGCTGAGCTTGGCGGTGCTGGAGATGACATCGGGGGCCTGCGCAATTCCGGAAGATTCGAATCCCACGGAGAGGCTCATCGTCTCTGCGGCGGGTGAGATGTTGTCGATCAACACATGGGTGGCCGAGCCGTCATAGGCGCGGGAACTCGGCACCGTGGCCGTGCCAAACCAGCTGGGAGCATTGAAATAAGTCGACGCCTCCGCCCACGTATTGCAGGCATCCGATTTGCTGGCGCTCACGAAATCCACCGCTGTATCCGCCCGGACGAGGCGAATGAGTTTGGGGGTGGTGTCCGAGTTGTTGAATTGAAAATCGTCGCTGGGTCGCCCATCCGCTCTTTTAATGGGCGTGGCGTTGATGTGCCATACGAGCAGCCCACTTCCGGGAGTGTGGGCAACCCCGCCGTCGTTGCCCATCGGGAAGCGGTTCTCAATCATGTAGAGCTCTTGCGCCGGGGCAGCGGTGCCCGGGGAGAGGCCTGGAAAAATGGTGATGGCCTTGTGATCGTGCAGCGGCGATCCGGAGGCGTTCAAGGTGTGGGGCGTCGCCTCGCCCGAGCCGATAATTTCCGGTTCGATCCAATCCAGCAGCCACCGGCTGAAGGCATTGTGGTTGCCCCATTCGTCATCCATCATATCCAGCCCGCCGACTCCGCCGGTCAGGCCGTTGCCTTTTGCGTAATAGTAATAGTCCGGCAGGCCCAAGGCGTGGCCCACTTCGTGGAGCAGCACCGCCGGCTTGAACTCGCCGGGAGGTCCCACGTCGATGGGCGCGAAAATGAATCCCTTCAGGCGCATATTGTTTTTGCTGCCAAAAGTCGGGCCAGTCTCGGGATCGTAAAAGTCCCAGTGATAGGCCCACCAAAACGTCCCCCAATTGGAGTTGGGATGCGGTCCCGTGTAGAGCATAGTGATGGAGTCGATGAACCCGTCGGAATCGTTGTCGTACGGAGTGAGATCTTCCGTGGCGGCCAGAGCGGTGAGCGCCTCCTGGTACATGGCGAGCAAGGTCTTGTTTTCCAGGTCCCATTTTTCATCCATGCTCATATCGTCATTCTCGATGGGCGTGTAGGCATCGCGATTCTTGGGAAAATGGTACCAGCCCAGAACTTTCCCCTGGATATGTAATTTGCCCTCCGAGGCCCGCTCGTAGTAGGCCGTGACGCCCTCGTAGGGCTCACTGAGGGAGTGTCCATCCGGTCCCACTTTGGCTGGCCCGTAAATGTTGCGCTGGACCGCCTCCACGGTTAGCCCGGGAAACTCGTCCGCTGCCCGGTGATCGGCAAAATCGACCAGGATGGTCAGCGTCTTGGGGTTGCCGGAGGAGGGTAAATTTGGGTGGGCAGCATAGGGGAAATTCAGCTTCCCGGCGGCGAAGAGTTGATTGCTGATTTGCGCGGTGGAAAGTCCTTCGGCCCGCAAGGTCTCCGTTCGCAGCTTATAAGCAAGACTCGCCGCCAGGCCTGGGCTTAGCTTCTCTGGATCGGTCCTGCGCATACGCGCGATCCTTTGGTCGATGCTGTGATCCGATGTCCACTGCGTTACCTGCTCGACCGTGAGTGGTTGATGAGCGGAGGCCGAAGGCGCAAGAGGAATAGTGCCAGCGAGAAATGCGACGAGTGAAAAGAGCGAGTGCCGAATATTCATGGATGAAAGAAGGCGTTGACTGTGTGCGGAGGGCATCGTTGGCCGGCTCTGCCTTCCCGCCTTAAGACCGATCGTATCTCACGGTCGATGGGTGGCGGTTCGGCCGCAGTTTTCTACGAATCGGAGCGATTTCGTACTGGTCCGGGGCCTTACCGATCCGGTTTTCGGGAGAAAATATTCTGGCTTACATCAAGAGGGTCAACTTGCTGCGAAGACGCATCCTTTTTGCCGGCCAACTGGCCCGCAACGGAAGCGGGACGAGGGGCTATTTGATCGGGCGGAGCATCGAACGGTTGCCCGGGCTGCGCATCAGGGAGAATCGCTCCGACGGCTTGTACGGACGCCGGCGGAATGGGAATCTGGCTATCGCCGAAGTTGATTAAGATCGGCGGCGTAAAGAGAACGATTTTACGAATAGCTCCCGGCTTGGCTGGATCCGGAACTTCGCAGGTGATGCGCAAGTGCAGCACTGCGCTCGCGCCCACCCGCATTTTGATGAGGATGCCATAGTCTTGCAGAGTTACGGACTGCCCGGCGTCATCGGCAACTGACCCTGGCAAAGGCAGAGTGTTTTTGCCATTCGACAGCACGGCCTCGACCGTTTTCGCCTTGTTCAGGTCGTGGCCCACGATGACCAGCGGCACGAGAGGGCTCGTGGTGGGGATGTCGACAAGTTTGGCAACAGTCCCGGCCGCCGTGGCGACGGCGGTTGCGTCGGTGGCCACTTGTGTTCCCAAGTCTTTATTATAACGACTGAGATCAGGTCCTACTGCTTGTGCCATGGCCTTAATAAAATCGGACGTCAGTGGTGCCGTAGGCACGAGCTTCGGTGTAAGTACCGAGACTTGGTCTGTGACACCCTGGGCGGCGGCCACGATGTCCACTCTCTTCGGCGTCGCTGCGTCCGTGGTCGTTTTCAGGCTGGCGATCCGCGCACTAAGGCGATTGGCTTGATTGCTGATTTCGGTCAGGTATCGTCCTGCTTCCTGCAGGCCCTGCAGGGCGACGGCAGTTTTATCATCTGTTGCAGTCGGTTTCAGTAGCTTGGCCACGGCTTTGACGTTGTCGTCTTTCGCCAGGTCGGCCTTGTTGTCGGCAGTGATCTGGGTCGTCAGCGCCGCGAGGTGCGCGGTGAAGTCGTCGTTCCTGTCCTTCAGCTTGGCCTTTGCATTGGCAACATCCTGGGGATCAGGAGCCCCACCCTGGGTGAGCGGTGTGGCTTTGATCGCGTTGGGAAATACGCCGGTGATTACGGGATCGACCGTGTCGGCCTGCTTTTTTGGCGGAACGAGGACATCGATTGGCAGAAACTGCCGGCTCTCCGAGCCAGTGGTCAGCTCCGCCAGGGCGTCGCGTCGGCGAATGAGGGACTGCACGACTTCGGCATAGGGGTGGCGTGTAAAGCCGCCGTCATAGAAATCGCTATAGTCGGGGTTGGTCTCTTTGCTGCCGTCCGTCTTGGACACCCCTTTGCGGTTGGCCGCGGAGTAAGACAATTGGTCCTCGCCTTTGAGCCAGACTTCCAGATCGCGAAAGTTATCTGCCACGCTGATTTGGTTGCTGACACGAGCTTGCTCGGAATAGCGCGGATTGATCCACGAGGCCGGATTCCACCACGGATCCTTGAAGGGTGTGAAAAGCTTTCCATCCAAGGGATTCCACCGGCTGGTTTGCCGGATGAGGAGCTGCGGCTCAAATACGTAATATTTCCCGTCGTAGTCTTTGCAAATGGTGGGCGAAATATCGGCCCGATCCATGCCGATGATCAGTACTGCGGGGAAAGACTGGCGGTCGAGCACATTGGCCGATCCACCGATGCGCGATGCAGGGTTATTTAGGGCACGCAGGCGAGGGCCAACCTGAAATCCAAATAGCCCGCCCGAGGCACTAAAGGTATTGACCACGGGGAGTGAGGAAAGGGTGACGGCAGTCTTGGTCTGCTGCCGCATGTACCTATCGAAGATTTGCGCGCTCCCCTTCTGCCCTCCCATCCGAAGTGCAGCGGCGAGGGCGATGGCCACCTGGTCCTGCCGGCCGTAGGAGTCTTTCAAGTCCAGCACCTGGGTTTCCATGAGGGGAGAGATGCCGGCCACCAAGGGGGCCTGTTTGTAATCGCCGATTTGGTCGAAGAATTCATCGACAGGGCGGAGGTCGCCGATGTCTCCTGCTCCTGAACCCGACTCGAATGCATTTGCGGGAATCGCGCTCTTCGAGAGAGCAAATTGGGTGTCGTAATCTGTCTTGGCTGCCTCGTTTTCCTGGGTCTTGGTAGTAACCGCATCCGCCCAGCTATTGGCCGTTGCAACTGCGGTTTTTAGATCCGTCAGTTTTTGCAGCCGATCGGCTGTCTGGTTGACGGTTTCCGTTTCCACCTTCGCTGCCTTTTGCGCATCCTTGAATTCGGCCAGGACTTCGGTCGCGCGCTTCAATTTTTTTGCCGCTTCGCTGTCTTGCGGGGAGATCTTGCCGCTGGCGAGTTCGGAGGCGGCCTGAACATCGTCTAGCGCGTTTGATAAAGCGGCGTTTTTGACCATCGCGTCGGCCTGCGGTTGGACGTTGCGCTGCAGGAGAAAGTTTTTCCCAAGTTCATGCTGCGTGTAGAATGCTTTCGCCTTGCTCAGTTCCGCATCGATGTCCTTCGCGACACCGCGCTTGTCTGTGCCGTCATACGTGCGTCTCTTATAGATCGCGTTATCCGCAACTTTTAACTGCGTATTCGCTTCCTCGAGTGCGCTTTGCGTGCGCTGGAGCTTGGTGGCCGCGGCGACCAGGGCGGGGTTCTCCTTGGCATCTGCGGCGGCGACTGCGTCCCTGATCCCGTGGGAATCGATCAGGCAGTTATAGAGGTTGGCTGGGAGGCGATTGCGTAACGCCAGGACCACTTCCGGGCGCGCCTTAATGAGTCGATAACTGGCCTGCCCGGAAATATCCGCCGCAAAGTCATGCTGTGTGCGCCAGCCCGGATTGACCGCCACGGCGACCGTCGCAAAGAGTACCGCCTTGTCCTTGAACTTCATGGCTTCCTCAGGATGGCCGAGGACGCCGAAGATCGCCTTGATCGTATTGGTGCCGGCGGCATCGATCAGCGCGGTGCGATCGGGCAACGCGCTTGGCGCGTTGGGGACGGTCAGTGGACTGCCGTCGGTCAGCGCACCGATCGATTTCAAGAACTGAGCGGCGAAGCCGGTGGCATCGTTGTCGAGATTGGTTTTCGCAGTATTCGCCGACCCGACGGTGGCATTGGGGTCGAGGGCGGAACCAGTACCACTTGCGGTCTGATTGGCTGCGGCGATGTCCTTGGCGTAATCGCTGTAGGCCGTTGTTTGCGCGGTCGTGCGCGCGTCGCCAGTCTGTTTGGCGGCGGCGGCCAAAGCGGCATCGCGCTTGATCCGGGCGGCATTGCGTTGCGCGGCTGCCGCGTCATTGTTCGCCCTTGCCTGCTCCGCGGAGCCATTGGCCTCCGCAATCACCTGGGCCTTGGCCAGGGGATCGAAAGTGGCCTGCCCGGAGGCGGAAAATTGGTTAATTATCGCGAGGGTGGCTGCGGCGCTCCCATCCTTGCGCGTTTTGGCGTTGCTGAAGAATTCGTCGGGCCCATCCTTGATCGTGAAATTGAAAGTGCCTTGGTCTTCGCTGAGTATGGGCGAAGACATGGTGACGTTTCCGTATTCCTCGGCCCGCTGCGACCACTGGTCCAAAGCCCGCGAAGCCAGCTTGATTCGCAGCTTGAACTCCGCGTCCGTAAATTTCTTGCCGATCAGGTTGCTGATGATGGGCTTGCCTTCGCGGTCGAATTTTTCCGGCCCGCGAAGTTCGTAGTTCAAGGGGGTCAGGAGTTTGGGTGGATCGGTCGGGATGGGCGTGGTTCTCCGGGCTGGCGGCCTGGCAAACGGCGGCAGAGAGGGTAGGGGTGTGCATGGCGGCGGAGTGGGCTTGGAAGCGCCGACCGCATCGAGCGGTCCCCAAGCGAGAAGGAGGACGACGATGAACCCTGTTGTGCTGCCGCAAAATCGATAAGTCATGGGATGAAGCGTAAGATCCGAGGTGGCGCCCTCCTTCCCCCGGCAAGCGATCAAAGACACGCTTCGCTCCTCCCGGCGACAAGACTGGCTCGGCGGATCTTTTATAAGAATGCCCGGGGTGATGCCTATCGGGCTGCCACCGCCAATTCGCGTCGGGTATTTCCTGCGGGGGCGCCCGACACCAAGCTAAGGGAAATTACGAGGTTCCCCTTGCTTTCGTGTGGGGAGAGGCCTTACAACCAGCGGCGACTCGGAGGATTTGATTATGGCTCACCCCAGGAGATCTCGTGTGTTGGTCGTGGACGCGGAACCGGTTTCGCGCTGCGGGCTGGTTTATTTGTTCAATTCCCATGCGCGTTTGCGCGTGGTGGGGGAGGCGGAGGCGTTGCCGCCGGCCCGCGAATTGTGCGAGCGTCATCAACCGGAATTGGTGGTGCTGGATGCGGCCTTGGGCGATGGCGTGGAGTTTATCCGCGAGGTGAAACGCTTTTCGCCGCAGGGGCGGGTCGTCGTTTTTACCGCGCAGGCCGATGCGCTCAGCGTGTCGCGCGCATTTAAGGCGGGCGCGGCGGGCTATGTTACCCGGCGCGATACCGTGGCGGCGCTGATGAGCGCCGTGCTCGGGGCGCTCGACGGCGAGCGGCTCTGCGCCCCGAGCGTGCAACGGGTGCTCATGGACCAACTGGCCAGCGGCGGGGTGGAAGTGCGCAGCCAGGCGGAGAGCGCGCTATCGGACCGGGAGCTGCAGGTCTATCGCTTGCTCGGGCAGGGCTTGAGGGCGCGCGGGGTCGCGGCGGAATTATGCGTCAGCGTGAAGACGGTGGAAACGCACGTCCAGCGCATCAAGGCCAAGCTCGGCGTGGCGAATGGCGGGGAACTCCAGCGGCGCGCAGTCCTTTTTCAAGGCGCGGAAGAGGCGCACGCTTGACCCGGCTGCATTGGCTCCATGCCTGCACCATGTCTCCGTGGGCTGGATGGGTCCAATTGGCGGGGAGGCGGGATTCCGCCCATTTAGCCCCTATATTGCGATTTCCTACCGCCGGTAAGTCTTCGTCTCGTCCGGCATGCCGCCGCCCCAGTGGCGGGTCAGCGAGAGCAACTTGCCATCATAGCTGAATTCGCCGGAGAAAGAGGTGCGGCTGAGCGGATCATCGGAATCCACGCGCCCGGCGTTGACCCACATGCTGAAGCGCCCGGTTTCGGGCTGCGTCTCGGAGGCGGTGTAGGTGCCGGCGTCGGAAAAGATGCCGATGATGCGGCCGGTCGTGGGGCCCGCCGTATCCGGCACGAAAGTGATCTGGTTGCCGTCGCCGTTCACCGGGCTCCAGTTGCCGGAAAGCACGTAGATCTTGGCTGCCTCTTTCGCCGTCCGTGGATGCTCGCCCGGCTTGGGCGGAGCGCTGCAGGCAGCTGGCAGGAGGCACGCAGCGAGAAGGAGGGCAACAGGGCCGCGGGTGAACGGAGAGATCTTCATGGGTCCGGGTATTGACGACTGGCGGCAGGAGGTAAACAAACCCACTGCCGGATTCCAAGCACGATTGTCGGGGTAAAAATTCCTTGTTGACGGGGCCACGCTTTTCCCGCACCTTGCGCCACATCAGTCCGCGCTCCCGGCATTCCTGACCATCTCTGGCAGGACTTCTCCCTCGCAAGATAGATCGCAGGAGCGCATCCCATCCTATCAACATCCCTGATCCATGGCGGGTCACAGCAAGTGGTCTAACGTTCAACACATCAACGGTCCCCTCGACCAGAAAAGAGGGCAGTCTGGCTCCAGGCTCGCGCAATCCATGGACTCGCGGTTGATCCCGGCGGACCAGCGTGGTATCATGGTTTTGCCCGGTGCGGTATTCCACCTGATTCACCGCAAAGGGTGCGCGATCGTCCCCGTGTGGGCGATTCGGGGAGAGCGCCTGTTTGACCTGGCGATGGAGGCTGGCGGCCAAGAACTGACGCGGGAAGATGAGCATCATTTCATCCCGACCGCGCCCGACCAGTTCCATGCCGTCGCCGAATCCGAAGAGGTCCACGCCCCGCTTTCCGCCTAGCACGTCTTTCCATTTTTCATCTCCGCCGCGACGTGGCGAACGTCGCCGCTTCCCACCTCCATCCATTCGTTTTTTATGACAGAGCCCGCAGATCAGCCTTTGCTCGAAGAGCAGAGCGCCGCCACCAAGAAACCCGCCAAGAAGCGGACCACGACCACGAAAACCCGAGCCAGCACGGCAAAGGCCACGACCGCGAAGCCGAAGGCCAAAAAGACGGCCAAGGCCAAGGCCGCGCCTGAGGAATCCGTGGCTCCCGAAGCTCCGGTGGAAGTGGCTGTGCCTGCTCCCGCTCCCGTCGCCGCGCCGGCTCCGGTGCCCGTGGCTGCCGTGCCGGTGATGGAAGACTGGCGCCCCTCCGGTGCGGTGGCGCAACCTGCACCTGCCGCTCCCGCTGCGCCGGCGCCTGCTCCCGTCGACCCCACCATCCCGGTTGTGCGTCCGCGTCCCATCTACATTCCGCGCCACGTGGCCAAGCAGATGGAAGAGCAGGCCCGCGCCGCCGGCATCGATCCCGCGCCCATCCCCGTCGCGGTTACGGCCGAGGAGGCCGCACGCCTGGATCTCCCTCGCGTGGAGCCCTCCTATCGCGCCGAGCGCCCGCCCATCCAGCACAGCGAGCGTCAGGATCGCGGCGATCGCCATGAGCGTCATGAACGGCACGACCGTGGTGACCGTGGTGACCGTGGAGGACGCGTGGACCGCAATGATCGCGCCGACGGCATCGAATATCTCCAGCCAGAACCGCCGCGCGCTGAACTGCCGCCGCCCCGGGAAGATGAAATCGGCGACGCCGAGGGCATCGTCGAAGTTTCCGGCAAAGGCTTCGGTTTCCTGCGCGATCCCAAGCGCACCTTCGCGCAGCACCCGAACGACGTCTTCGTCACCCCCGAACTCTGCCGCGCTTACAATTTGCGCGACGGCCAGTGGGTGAAAGGCCATACAAGGCGCGGCAATCTCGGGTCGCAGCTTTTCAAGATCACGTCCATCAATGGC
>Ga0068858_100006155_pt1 | contig 11705 bp, 8 predicted proteins | sample KBSSwiS12_FD_66589 | JGI IMG/M metagenome (GOLD analysis project Ga0068858, IMG submission 66589) | Switchgrass rhizosphere microbial communities from Kellogg Biological Station, Michigan, USA - KBS Switchgrass S1-2 | ecosystem: Host-associated > Plants > Roots > Rhizosphere > Soil ... | reverse complement strand
CCGGCAAGGGCGGATCGATCGATATGTTCGCCCGCGTCCTGAACCCCCGCCAATGCCGCGTTGTCGCTCTGCCCAGCCCGAACGATCGCGAAAAAACCCAATGGTATTTCCAGCGCTACGTCGAGCATCTCCCGGCCGAAGGTGAGATCGTCCTGTTCGACCGCAGCTGGTACAATCGCGCGGGAGTCGAAAAAGTGATGGGCTACTGCACGCCGGAGCAGACGCAGGCCTTCCTGAATGCCGTGCCGGAGTTCGAGCGTCATCTCGTCGACGACGACATATTGCTCTTCAAATATTGGCTCTGCTGCGATCAGGAGAAGCAGGAGGAACGGTTCGAAAACCGCCTGCACAACCCGATGAAGCGCTGGAAGCTGTCGCCGATCGATATCAAGGCGCGCCAGCATTATGAGGATTACACCGAGGCGCGGGAGATGATGCTTGCCGCGACGCACACCGAATATGCGCCCTGGACCCTGGTCGATTTCAATGACCAGGCACTGGGGCGGCTGACTCTCCTGCGCGACCTGCTCGACCGCGTTCCGGACACTGATCTGCCGCTCGCTGACATTCCGTGGCCGGCACTCGATCACAAGCCATTGAAGGAACGCTTCGGGGTGCTTCAACCCATACGGAATTATCCGACGGGCAAGCATCACAAACACGGTCAAAAGAAGCATGAAGATTAGCATTTTTGCGGGAGCCGGCCTGATGGCGTAGGCTGCGCTTTCGGCATTGGCGTTAGGGGGACGAAAATGCGTGCGACCAAGCTACTTGCGCGAGTCACGATCTATTATCTGGTGATCTTTCTCCTGGTCTTCGCCGCGGTGAAGATCTGGCCGGCGACGCGGGGATATCTGCCGATCGGCGGCGTCGAACAGCTGATCACCCAGCCTTCCAAGAATGCACTGGAAAACGGCGACACGATCCGGGCGGCACATGTCGGCAATCTCGGCGAGAGCCTTTTCTGGTTGGTAGTCGCGATGATCGGATCCCTGCTCGCGGCCCTGCCGGTCACCTGGATCTACATGGGGGTTCGGAACGACGACGAATATGATCAGTCGCTGATCAATACGATCCTCGTCCTGCCGCTGGTCGTCACCGGCATTGTGATCATCGTTCAAAACTCATTGGCCCTGGCATTTTCGCTGGCCGGCATCGCGGGTGCGGTTCGCTTCCGAAACTCGCTGAAGAGTTCCGGCGACGCGCTCTTCATCCTGCTCGCCGTGGGAATCGGATTGTCGTCCGGCATCGGCGCTGTCGAGCTCGCCGCCGTCCTTTCCATCGGCTTCAACTATGTCTTCATCGCGCTCTGGATGACGGAATATGGCGAGCGCGAGGGAATGAAGCGCTTTCTTCGAGATTATGACGGGAACGACAGGGCGGCGCCGCCTCCGCCTCCCAAGCCGCCCAAAGCCTAGAGGCAGCGCTTCAGGACTTTGGACTGCGTATCGGCATCCGTCGCGATCAGTGCAAAAAACTGATCGACGAATGCGGCTGCCCGCGCGCGCGTCTTGTCGATCAGTCCGGGCGTCTCGGCGATCATGGCCATCATCTGTGGACGCGCCGCCCGCATCTGCGCTGCGACAACGGCAGCCTGCGCATTGTGAATGCAATAGCCGCGGTAGACGCGCTGGCGCACGTTATCGATGTGAAGCACGTCCGGCGGCGTCGCATATGGAGCGCTGACGAATCCCGAAAAGTCGAAATCGTAAGGAATGGGAACGACCGTTCCGGACGCGATCCCTCCCCTGCCGATGAGGCGCGCGTTGTGACAGCAATCCTCGCCTGCCGGCCCCGCCCGCATCGACCAGTCGTGGTTGGCGATCATGTGCTGAAACAAAGCGTAACGCGCCGCATCGATCGGGCTGAGTGTCGTCTCCGGGATCCGGTCCGGCGCGTGGATTTCCTTCAAGCCGTTCCGCCTGGCGATATCGCTCGATTCTTCGAGGAAATAGCCCAGCCGGGTCGTCACCGGCCGCCCGTCATCCTGAATGTAGGTCACGTTGGCGAGCCGCGCGCGCATGCTGAGCGGCGTCAGCTGGTTGTACATCCGATACGCGGTGTATTCGAGCAGCACATATTGCTGGAACGACGCATTGTCCTGACAGTGGGTCACGAGCTTCAGCCGCCGCTGGCCGGCGAATATCGACGTCGGCGGCGGAGCGGTCGCAAATTGCACTCGCAGCGGCGGAAAGCTGCAGACATCCGAAGTCCGGCGCGTGATCCCGCGCACCGACAGCAGGATCGGAAGCGTCTCTCCCGTTGGGGAAAGCAGCGAGCCGGGAAGGTTCGCCGAGGCACGGTTCCTCATCAGGGTCGAGATCGGACCCTTGATCGTGATGTTGATCACGTCGTTCGCTGCAAATAGCGGCCTGGGTTGCTGCGCCGCCACTGGAGCGGCAATCAGCAGGGCGAATATCGCGAGCAGCCTGAATTTCATGGCGCCGACCTCTTCGTTGTGTGAGGGATCATCTGGTCGCCGACGATTTCGAGCCAGGTCAGCGGACCGCCATAATATCGCGAATTTCCGGTATCGATGCGCGCGAGCCGGCCATCGGGACTGATGATGATCCCCGCAAGACTGGGCGTGTGGCCGATAACCAGTCTCTTGGCTCCATAGGCGGCCAGCACCGCGGCAAGCTCCTGCCCGGGCGTCAACCGCGGCGCCTGGGGCGTAGCCGGCGGCCTCAACGCTTCAGCATCGGCGTCGCGCGTGACGAGGCCACGGTACCAAAGGGGTCCGAGCGGATCGTTGAGGATCGACCTCGGGTTGTCATCCGCCTTCGCCATCGCGTCGGCGACGCTCCGGTTGATCTGGTCGATCGGCAGCTTCGAATATTCGACGCTGATCCCGCCATGAACGAACAAGGTGCCGTCAATCCTCAGGATCGCCGGATTTCCGCGCGCCCAGCGCCCCAACTCCCCGTCCGGTCGCCACGCCGCATTATGCTCGAGCAAGCCGAGCGGCGTTGCCTTGTACCAGGCCGCCTTGATGGCTGCGGCCGGCATTTTCGGGTCCTGCGCACGATAAGCGGCTTCGATCTTGTCGCGGAGCAGGTTGAACGCCTGGTCGCGGCGTTGCTCCGAGCGGCTGTCGACGAACGCGGCAAGCTCGCCAGGAGTCGTGTAGCGCAGGTCGGCGAGGAGGTTCATCGCCTCGTGGTTGCCCAGCACGACCGTGACCTTCCCGCCGGAACGCGGAGCCTCTTTCTGCAGGCGTTGCAGGCTTCGGATGATCTTCAGGGAATCCGGCTCGCGGTCGGTTACGTCGCCGAGCTGCACCAGATAGGTGTTCCCGCCGCTCCATTTCCCGTTTGTGTCGATCAGGCCGGCGGCGCGTGCGATGTCCGTCCACGCCTGGTAATCGCCGTGGAGGTCGCCGACAGCGATGATCCGCTGCGGTGCCGCCGCGCCAACCGTTGTCCCAAACGCCAGAGCGCCAAGCAAAAGCGTAACGCAACGCAGGATTCGCTGGAGCATGAAGCCTCCCCGTTGAAACTCTTGCACTCGCCGAGCGTCGTTGCAATCCGCCGGGGCTCATCGTCGGTCAGTACCAGTTCGCTTTGGAAGGTTCGTTCCGCCAGCGTGACGGCTCGCCGTTCGTCGATCCGCCATCGCTATCTGTCGAAGGCTTAACCTTGTGGTTGCTTGCAATACATGTGGAACCCGCCAAAGGCGCATCATTCTCCTGATTCCGTTGCAAGAGGAAACGTGCGCGATCGCATGATGCCCGGATCGACCCTGATCAGAGCCGTCACGCTCGCGGCAGCGCTGCTCCTCACGGCGTGCGGCGGTTCGGACCCCGCCGACAAGGGCGGCCGCGGCGGACGGGGCGGGCCGATCCAGGTCGGCTATGTCGTCGTCCAGCAAGGCAGCGCCCCTCTCGAGCAGGAGCTGCCGGGCCGCGTCGCCGCGTTTCAGGTTTCGGAGGTTCGGCCGCAGGTCTCGGGTGTGATCCTTCGCCGCTTGTTCCAGGAAGGCTCGGTCGTCCGCCAGGGCCAGACGCTCTACCAGATCGATCCGAGTATCTACCAGGCGCAGGCCGCCCAGGCTTCCGCCAACGTCCAGAGCGCTCGCGCCACGGCCGTGGCGGCGCGCACCCGGGCCGCACGGTACAAGCCGCTCGCCGACATGGAGGCGGTCTCGAAGCAGGATTATACGGACGCCGTCGCCCAGGCCCGGCAGGCCGATGCTTCGGTCGCGCAAAATTCGGCGGCGCTCCGGCTCGCCCAGGTCAACCTGCGCTTCACCCGGGTTCCCGCACCGATCAGCGGGCGGATTGGCCTTTCCAATGTCACCGAGGGCGCGCTGGTCACCGCCAACCAGACGGACTCGCTCACGACCATCACCCGGCTCGATCCGGTCTTTGTCGACATTCAGGAATCGGCCGCGGACCTGCTCGCGCTTCGCCGTGCGCTGAGCCAGGGCGGCGCCGTCCCGACCAGCGCGCAGGTGCGGCTGAAGCTCCCCGACGGCAGCTTCTACGGCTTCACCGGCACCGTCGAATTCAGCCAGGTCCTCGTCGACCAAGGCACCGGGACGGTGACGCTCCGCGCCCGCTTCGCCAATCCGCAGGCGATCCTGCTTCCCGGAATGTTCGTGACCGCCCAGTTTGCGCAGGCGGTCGACACCAGCGCCTTCCTGGTGCCGCAGTCGGCGATCAGCCGCGATCCGAAGGGCAATGCGACCTTGTGGGTCGTCGGGCCGGGCAATCGGGCGGTGCAGAGGACCATCGTCGCCGATCGCACGCAGGGAACCTATTGGGTCGTCACCGAAGGTCTCGCCGCAGGCGAGAAAGTGATTACGCAAGGCACCGCGAACCTGAAGGACGGCGCGCAGATCAAGCCGGTGCCGGCAAGCGCTCCCCAGCGCGTGAAGGCACCGCCGCCGGACGTCCTCAAGAAGATGAGCGCGAACAGGCGCGGCGGGGCGTAGGTCCGGAATGTCGAAGATCTTCATCGATCGCCCGATCTTCGCCTGGGTGATCGCGATCATCATCATGCTGATGGGCATCGGCGCGATCGTCTCCCTGCCCGTCGCCCAATATCCGGACGTCGCCCCCACCCAGATCAATATCCGTGCAAGCTATCCCGGCGCTTCGGCTGCCACGCTCGAAAGCAGCGTCACGCAGGTGCTGGAACAGCAGCTCACCGGCATTGACGGAATGCTCTATTTCCAATCGTCGTCGACCGCGCGCGGCCAGGTTTCGATCAGCGTCATCATGCAGAAGGGGGTCGATCCGGACATCGCGCAGGTCCAGGTCCAGAATGCGATCCAGGCGGCCATCTCACGCCTGCCGCAGCAGGTGCAACAGCAGGGCGTGCGAGTCACCAAGGGCGCTCCTGACCTGCTTCTGATTGTCGGCATTTTCGACACGACGAACAAGAGCACCAACTTCGACGTCTCCGACTGGCTGACGACGAATATGCAGGATGAGCTGTCGCGCGTGCCCGGCGTCGGCGACGTGAACGTCTTCGGCTCGTCTTATGCGATGCGGATCTGGCTTGATCCGCAGAAGCTCGCGAGTTTTCACCTGATGCCGGGCGACGTCATTACCGCCATCCAGAACCAGAATACTGAAGTTGCCGCGGGCGAGATCGGAGGCCTGCCTCAGCCCCAGGGCCAATTGCTGGATGCGACGGTCACCGCGCAATCGCGGCTGCAAACGCCCGAGCAGTTTCGCAACATCATCGTGAAGGCCGATCCGACCGGTGCGCGGGTCCTGCTTAGCGATGTCGCGCGCGTTGAGCTTGGCGCCGACAATTATTCCGCGACAATTCGCGCCAATGGCCACCCTGGAGCCGGCATCGGCATTTCGCTTGAGCCTGGCGCGAACGCGCTTCGCACGGCGAACCTGGTCAAGGCCAAGGTCGCCGAGATCGCGCCCAGAATGCCCGCCGGCTATTCCTATGCCTATGCCAACGACACGACCGATTTCATCAAGCTGTCGATCTGGGAGGTCGTGAAGACGCTTTTCGAAGCGATCCTGCTCGTCGTCCTGGTGATCTTCGTCTTCCTGCAAAGCTGGCGCGCGACGTTGATTCCCTTCATCGCGGTGCCCGTCGTGCTTCTTGGCACTTTCGCGATCCTCTACGCGCTCGGCTTTTCGATCAACACGATGACCTTGTTCGGACTTGTCCTTGCGACAGGTCTGCTCGTCGACGACGCGATTGTCGTCGTCGAGAACGTCGAACGATTATTGCACGAGCATCCGGACATGACGCCTTACGAGGCAACGGTCATGTCGATGGGCCAGATCCAGATGGCCTTGATCGGGATCGCCATGGTTCTGTCGGCAGTCTTCCTGCCGATGGTCTTCTTCGGGGGATCGACTGGGGTGATTTACCGCCAGTTTTCGGCAACCATCGTGTCCGCGATGGGCTTGTCGATCTTTATCGCACTGACGCTGAGCCCCGCGATTGCCGCGAACCTGCTTCGGCGGAAGCACGCGACGATCGAAGAGACATTCGTTGGACGAAAAGCCCCGGCGCTGGCTCATTCGCTCGAAAGGGGCCGGCTCAAGTTCAACGAGGGCTTCGACCGGCTGGTCCATTGGTATGTCGGGACGGTGAACCGGGCGGTGGCTCGTAAATGGCTGTTCCTCGCCATTTATGCGGGTGTCGTGGTGATCCTCATGTTGCTCTTCTTTCGGCTCCCGACCGGCTTCCTGCCGACCGAGGACCAGGGCGCGGCCTTGGTGCAATTCCGGCTTCCGGCCGGCGCCACCATGACCCGCACGACGGAAGTCCAGCAGCAGGTCGAAAATTACTTCCTGAAGGGCCCCGAAAAGAAGAACATCAAGACCTACTTCACAGTCGCGGGCGGCGGACAGGGCGCCGCCGGACAGAATACCGGCCAGGCGTTCATCAACCTCGCCGACTATGACAAGCGGAAAGGCTCGGACAACAGCGCGGACGCGATCGTTCAGCGCGCCTCGGCTGCGTTCCGCGGCCTTCGCGATGCACAGGTCTTCGCTCTCGTTCCCGGTGCGATCCGCGGGCTCGGCCAGTCCAGCGGCTTTACGATGGAGATCCAGAATACCGGCGGAATGCCTGCGGAAGACTTCGCGGCCGCGCGCGATCAGCTCCTGGCTGCCGCGACCGCGGACCCGAAGCTGGCCTCGGTTCGCTTGAGCGAGCTGCCCGATGTCGCGAGCCTCAAGGTCAACATCGACCAGCAACGCCTCGCGGCCCTTGGTTTGAATTCCAACGACGTCAACAACACGATCTCCGCGGCCTGGGGCGGCCGCTACGTCAACGACTTCATCGATCGCGGGCGGGTCAAGCGTGTCTATGTCCAGGGCGACGCCCAATACCGGTCGAAGCCGCGCGATATCGACCAATGGTTCGTCCGTAACGGCAATGGCGACATGGTGCCATTCGGGTCATTCGCGCAAACGTCATGGATGACCACGCCGACAAGCCTTTCGCGCTTCCTCGGCTATCCGTCGTACGAGATTTCGGGCCAGGGCGCGCCAGGCGTGAGTTCCGGTGACGCGATGAACATCATGGAGAATCTGGCGAACCAGGTGCCCGGCATCAGTGTCGCCTGGGCCGGTCAATCTTATCAGGAACGGCTCTCGTCGGGTCAGGCCCCGATCCTCTATGCGGTCGCGCTGATTGTCGTCTTCCTCTGCTTGGCGGCGCTCTACGAAAGCTGGTCGATCCCCGTCGCGGTGCTGCTTGTCATTCCACTGGGCCTGGTGGGCTCGATCCTGTTCGTCACGCTTCGTGGCATGCAGAATGACGTCTATCTGCAGGTCGGGCTGATCACGACCATGGGTCTGTCAGCGAAAAACGCGATCCTGATGGTCGAGTTTGCCGAACGTGCCGAACGTGAGGGCAAGCGCGTGATTGACGCGGCGATCGATGCTCCGCGCATCCGGCTCCGGCCTATCTTGATGACGAGCTTTGCTTTCATTTTCGGCGTTCTTCCGCTTGCGCTGGCGACTGGAGCGGGTGCGAATAGCCGTGCCGCGATCGGGACCGCGGTGATCGGCGGAATGCTCACTGCGACCATCCTCGCGGTCTTCTACATCCCCCTCTTCTTCGTGTTGGTCCGGCGTAGCGTTCGCGACGGAGTGGCAAGGCTGCGCGAAAGGATGCGGTCTCGTGGGGAGGCCGCAGCGTGAGGCGCGCGGCCGCCTTGATCGCGCTGCTCGCTACCGGCTGCATGTCGATGGAGCCGCACTATGAGCGACCGGCGCCCTCGGTTCCCGGCTCATGGCCGGTCGGCGACGCCTATTTGCGGCAGAGCGAAGCGACTTTGCCCGCGGTCACCTATCAGCAGATCTTCCGCGATCCGCGATTGCAGACGCTCATCGGACAGGCGCTGGTCAACAATCAGGACCTTTTGGTGGCCGCAGCAAATATCGCCGCGGCCAGGGAGCAATATCATATCCAGCGGGCCAACCAGCTGCCGCAGCTGGACGCAAATGCCGGCGTCACGCTCACTGGCGATCGCGACAAGACCGTAAGCGCGGATTATCAGGCTGGTCTCAGCGTCCCGAGCTTCGAACTGGATCTGTTCGGCCGGCTGAGATCTCTCAGCCACGTCCAGCTCGAACGCTATTTCGCGACCGCGGCCGGAGCGCGCGCTACGCGGCTGACGCTGGTCGCGGAAATCGCCGATGGCTGGCTCGCATATGCTGCCGATGCCAGCCTGTTGCTGATCGCGCGGGAAACCGCCGCCAGCGCCGAGAAGAGCGTTACGCTGACCAGGCTCCGCCTCCAGGGCGGAATCGCCCCGCGGACGGATCTTCGCCAGGCGGAACAGATCCTGACGTCCGCACAGGCCGATCTCGCCCAGCAGCGGACTCTGGTCGCTCAGGACATCAACGCGCTTCAGCTCCTCGTTGGGACGCCGATCGACCCCAAGCTGCTACCGGCGTCCATCGACGAAGCCGCGCCGACGATTGGAGAGCTTCCTGCGGGGCTGGACTCCTATGTCCTGCTCCGCCGTCCGGATGTCGTGGAGGCGGAATATCAGCTCCGCGCCGCGAATGCGCAGATTGGCGCGGCCCGGGCGGCCCTCTTCCCGAAGATCAGCCTCACCGGCTTGCTGGGTTTTGCGAGTTCAGCGCTCACGAGCTTGTTCACCGGCGGTGCGTTCGGCTGGCAGGCCTCGGCCGACGCGGCATATACGATCTTCAATGCCGGCGCGGGCCGGGCCAATGTGCGCCTCAGCGAAGCGCAGCGAACTGCCGCTCTCGGAACCTACCAAAAGGCCATCCAGACGGCGTTCCGTGAGGTCGCGGATGCCCTGGCGAGGCAGGGAACGATGGCTGACCAGCTTGCGGCCCGACAAAAGCAGCAGTCAGCCGCCGCCGATTATTATCTGCTGGCGGAAGCCCGCTACAAGGCGGGCGTCGACAATTTCCTCAGCACGCTCGACGCGCAGAGATCTTATTATTCAGCGCAGCAATTGCTCGTGCAGACCAAGCTCACCGCCGCTCGAAACCGGGTCGATCTTTATCAATCTCTCGGCGGCGACTCGCTGCTCGACGCCGCGCCTAGCCCTTCGGCTTCACGGTAAAGGCGGCGGGACGTTCGGGCTTGGTCTTCAACAAGCCGAGCTGGCCTGAGAAGACCAGCCCCGCACCCGCGACGATGGCAAGACCGTAAGGAATGCCCTTGCTGATCTTGCTTCGGTCGCTGCGCGCATAACGTGCGGCGATGTAGATGAGCGCGAGGATACCCCCGGAGATGAAGATGAGCGCGAGCAGCCAAATCCCTGCGCTTATGTCCATCCAAAGCCCCAGGCATGCGATCAGCTTGACGTCGCCGCCACCCATTTGATTCGCAGCGAACAAAGCTGTGCCCACAACCAGCAGTACAAGGAAAACAACGGCATTCTGCCAAAGGTCGAGACTCAAGCCATGCAAGGCCATTGCCGCGAGCGCAGTCAGAAGCACCGCGAGGCAGGTGATGTTGGAAATCCGCCTGCGGACGAAATCCTCGATGGCCGCTGCGGCGAGCGCGGCGGCCAGGACGGCTATTAGCCAGGGCGGCGCAGACGTGATCAGATTCATCGAGCGGTTGCGGCCTGCAGGTTGTTCGAGGCCCGCTCGTACCAGCGTCCGCTTGCGTCCAGCGCCGCGGTGAATGCAGCGACCGCGCGTTGGCGATCGCCGAGCATCTCTGCGGCCATTCCGGCATCATTGAGCCGAGCTGCCCAATCGCCGTCAGCCTCATGGGCTCGACGCCTTGGAAGATCGCTGGCGAGGGCCGCTCGGGCGAGCTCGAGGTTATTGGCGATGCGCTCTGACGCTGGATCTAGCGATGCCGCTCTTTCGAAATAGGTGGCAGCGTCCTTCCAATCGCCCCGAAGTAGCCGCGACCAGCCTTGATTATTCACGATTTCCGGCTGGTTGGGAGAGATGACTAAGGCCTTTTCATAAGCCTCATCGGCCTTCGTCCAGTCCCGCTGGATATCGGCGAGGACGCCGCGTGCGTTCCATGCCCGCCACGAGACCGAATGGTTCGACGTGGCGCGATCCAGAAGCGGTGCTGCGCGCCTAGCGTCGCCTAACCGTAAGGCCGCAATTCCGGCACGCTCCGCGAACAATGCATTGCCGGGATTGGACGCAATCAGTTGCTGGTAGCGTGCGAGCGCCTCATCATTCTTGCCGGAGGCAAAAGCGAGATCGGCGAGGAGACGATCGACCTCGCCGCCTTTCGCGCCCGAGGCGATCGCTTTTCCGATCATGAGGCGCGCCTGGTCGAGCCTGCCGACTTCGATGGCATGCGCGGCCTGGCCAAGATCGACGGGCTTCGGCGGCGCAGCAACCGTCTCCGGAGCCGCCGCCGCGACATTGGCGGCGATCAGGAGCGCAACGATCATCCGCGGATCTGGAAGCCCTTGGCGGCCGCGTCGCGCCCAAGGAGGACGACGAGCACGTCACCTTGCTGAACTGCGCTTGCAAATCCGAACTGGGCGGCAAGGCTTCGGCCCGTCATCCGTCTTGAAGCCGGATAATAGACGATGCTCCGAGCGCGCACCTGTGCGGCATCTCCGATCTCGATTTTCCGCCAGCCGCGGCCAAGCAGATAGCCGCGGGTCCGCGCAGCCAGTCCCTGGTTTCGTGCGGCGTTGAGCAGGCGGATATTGGGGCGACCCAGGACACCCGCGACGGACACCGGAACCCATCGCACCGTCGTGCTCGTAGCAGTTCTGGCTATCACCTTCGGCTGCACGGCCGGCTGCTCGATCGTGATGAGCGCGACGACGCCGGGCGAGAGGCGCTCGAGACGAGGTCCGGCAAATTGTCCCAGATCGACCGCGACCTGCCTGAGGGTCGGGGCCGGGATCGGCACTTCTCGCGGTGCCTCCACTGGCCGCGGTGGCGGAAGCGTCACCGTCACGCTCGGCCCGATGACGACCGGAGCAGGCGCGGGCTGCGCCACAGCCGCAACCCCGATCGGAGCGGCGGGCGCCACAGCCGCAACCCTGATCGGAGCGGCGGGCGCCTCGGCCTCCGCCTGGGTCCGGTCCAAGGCATCGGCTGCGGACGCAAGCTGGGCCGCCTCGGCCCGAACGGCCAAGGCTTCCATGCGCTTGCCCTGGCGTTCCAGCGAGGCTGCAAAGCTGTTGAGCAGCACCGGATCGGTCGGAGCGATCGCCAGCGCGGCCTCGTAATTCAGTCGCGAAAGGTCGTAGCGCCCCATTTCGTCGTAACAGGCGGCGAGCCCGCCCAGCGCGGCGAT
>Ga0068858_100006154_pt1 | contig 11707 bp, 10 predicted proteins | sample KBSSwiS12_FD_66589 | JGI IMG/M metagenome (GOLD analysis project Ga0068858, IMG submission 66589) | Switchgrass rhizosphere microbial communities from Kellogg Biological Station, Michigan, USA - KBS Switchgrass S1-2 | ecosystem: Host-associated > Plants > Roots > Rhizosphere > Soil ... | reverse complement strand
CGGTCGAGCTGCCGACGACGCTCGTCCGCGAGATCGCCGACACCGAGCCGGCGGTCAAGGGCGACACGTCGGGCAAGGTCATGAAGAGCGCGCGCCTGAAGACTGGCCTCGAGATCTCGGTGCCGCTGTTCGTGCAGACCGGCGACAAGGTCGAGATCGACACCCGCACGAACGAGTACAAGAAGCGCGTCTAGGCAGCGAGCGCTGCTTCGCTAGAGTCCGAGGGCCCGCCGAGCGGGCCCTTCGCTCATGGGCTTCGACTTCTCGCTCGTCACCGCACCGTTCCGGATGCAACCGGGATTGCGCCGCGTCGCCGCCGGCGCGGCGCAGCTCACGGCGAGCGCGCCGGGCGGCCGCCACCTGCGCGAGAAGATCGCGGTGCTCGGCAGCGCGCCGCGGCAGGCGCTCTGCGCGGTGCCGGGGTTCGACGAGCTGCCTGCGCTGCACGCGATCGCCGCCGAATCGGAGCGCCTCGGGCTCGGTGCCTTGCGCGTCGAGGCGACGCGCGATGGTGCGCTGCGCTGCGACGCACCGCTTCTCGGCTGGGCGGTCGAAGGCGATCGCGTCGCCGGCGACGGCGATCCCGCGATCGGCGCGCTGCTCGAGGCGCTGCCGGCGCCCCTGCGCCGCGCCGCGCTCGTCTCGCTCGCCTTCGTCGAGGACTTCGCCGTCCTCGACGGCGCGACGGGCGCCGTGCCGTGGCTCGCCGTCTGCCTGCCGTCGCACTGGGCGCCCGAAGACAAGGTCGGGCGCGACTTCGCCGCCGTCCACGCCCCCGTCGCGGACGGCGAGCTGCTGCGCGCCGCGAGTGCATCGCTCGCCAATCTCGTCACCGGCGACGAGCGCTGGGAGCGCTTCGTCTGGACGATATCGTGCGACCCGCGCCTGCATCAGCATCCGGCGCGCAGCGACGCGACCTGGCCGGAAGCGCGCGGCGTCGGCCTCGCCGACGCCGAGGCGCTCGTTGCCGCCGCATCGCTGCGCAGCGAGCGGCAGACGTTCATCCCGATCGCCGGTGCGCGCCAGGCGGTGTTCACGATCCACGTCGAGAGCGTGCCGCTCGCCGAGGCGGTCGCCTGCGCGGCCGACGCGCGCCGCCTGCACGACGCGCTCGCCAGCATGTCGCCGGCGGTGCTCGCGTACCGACGTCTCGATCGCGCCCGCGATCTCCTCCTCGTCTGGCTCGCCGCGCGCGCCGGGCGCGACGACGCCGACTCGCGGTGAAGACGGCGCCGATCGTCGCCGCGCAGATCGCCTTCGACGACGACGGCACGCCGCGGTCGGCAACGTACGGCGACGTCTACCACCCGCGCAGCGGCGCGCTCGCGCAGGCGCGCCACGTCTTCCTCGCCGATGGTGCAGTCGCCGCGCGCTGGCGCGGCCGCGATCGCTTCACAGTCCTCGAGACCGGGTTCGGCCTCGGCAACAACTTCCTCGCGACGTGGGCGGCGTGGCGAGCAGATCCCGACCGCTGCCGCCGGATGCACTTCGTCTCGATCGACGAGTCGCCGCCGACGCGTGCCGCGCTCGCCGCGGTCGGGCGCGACGTCGAGCTCGCGCCGTTCGCCGCCGAGCTCGCTCGTCGCTGGCCGCCGCTGACGTGGAACCTGCACCGGATCGCGTTCGACGACGGCGCGGTCGAGTTGCTGCTCGCGTTCGGCGCCGCATCGGCGTGGCTGCCGCAGCTCGTCGCGAGCGTCGATGCGTTCTTCCTCGACGGCTTCGCGCCGGCACGCAACCCGGCGATGTGGGAACCCCGCCTCTTCAAGGCGATGGCGCGGCTCGCCGCGCCCGGCGCGACGGTCGCGACATGGAGCGCGGCACGCGGCGTGCGCGACGGCCTCGCGGCCGCGGGGTTCGCCGTCGAACGCGCGCCCGGCAGCGACGACAAGCGCGACATCACGCGGGGGTGCTTCGCGCCACGCTTCGCGGCGCCGCGTGGCAAGGCGCGCGTCACGGCGATGCTCGCCAGCGCAAGCGCGCATGCGGCCTCGGCCACGAGGAGCGCGACCGCCGACGTCGTCATCGTCGGCGCCGGTCTCGCCGGCTGCGCCGTCGCCGCGGCGCTGGCGCGGCGCGGCGTCCGCTCGCTCGTCGTCGAGCGCGGCGCGGACGTTGCGGCCGACGCGTCGGGCAACGCAGCGGCGATCTTCCACGGCATCGTCCACCGCGGCGACGGACGCCACGCCCGCTTCCATCGCGCCGCTGCGCTGGCGGCCGCCGGCGCAGTCCGCACCGCCATCGAGCACGCCGGCGTCCGTGGCAGCGTCGACGGATTGCTCCGCCTCGAGACGCGGCTCGACCTCGCGGCGATGCGTGCGATCGTCGACGCCCAGGGACTGCCGGCGGACTACGTCGCGGTGCTCGATGCGGCGGCCGCGACCCGGGTCGCGGGTGTGGAAATCGCGTTTCCGGCGTGGCACTACCCAGGCGGCGGCTGGGTCGACCCTCGCGCGCTCGCGCGCGCGTGGCTGCGGGCCGCGGGGCCATCGGTCGAGCTGCGCCTCGGTGCCGTCGTCGCCTCGCTGCGTCGCGACGGCGAGCGCTGGCTGGTCGTCGCCGACGACGGCGCGACGATCGCTGCGGCCGGGGCAGTGGTCGTCTGCGACGGCAGCGGCACGAGCCTGTTCGGCGCAAACGCATGGCCGGTGCGCCGGCAGCGCGGCCAGACGACCGCGCTCGCAGCGGCCACGCTCGCCGCGCTGCCGCGCATCCCGATCGCCGGCAACGGCCACGTCGTCCCGCCGCTCGCCGGCAGCGTCTGGACCGGCACCAGCGCAGCATGGAACGACGACGAGCCGCAGCTGCGCGCGGCCGACCAGCGGCGCAACCTCGAGCGCGCGGCGACGCTGCTCGGGCTCGCGGCGCCGCCCGAGGTCGGAGCGCTCGCCGGCCGGGTCGCATTTCGCTGGACGAGCGCCGATCGCTTGCCGATCGTCGGTGCGATCCCGGCCGCGATCGCGACAGCGACGATCGCCGGCTGCACGGTGCCCGGCGGAGGCGGCGGGGGGCATCGCGCGATCGCGTGCACGCCCGGGCTCTTCGTCTGCGCTGCGCTCGGCTCGCGCGGTGTCGCCGCGGCGTCGCTCGCCGGCGAGCTCGTCGCGGCGGCGATCGCAGGAAGCCCGCTGCCGGCCGAAGCCGACCTGCTCGACGCCGTCGATCCTGCGCGCTTCGTGAGGCGCGCACTCCGCCGCGGCGCTGCCGCAGGCGGTGCGGGAGATCAGCCTCCGGTCGGGCCCATCGCCGGGTCCGCCGGCGGCTGATTGACGGCACCCGCCTCGCCCGTCGCGGCCTCGCTCTCGCCAGGGATGCCGAGCTTGCGATCGGCCTTGTCCTTTTCCTTCTGTTCCTTCTTCTTCTTCTTGGCGAGCTCGCGTTGCCGCTTTTCGAACGAGTAGTTGGGTTTGGCCACGAAGGTCCTTCCTTTGGTCTGCGTCGCGCAGGGGTGCCGAGATTACGCGCTTTTCGGCCGCCTTCGGCGACGCTGGTGTCAGAACGTCAGCGTCCGGACGCCCTCGGACGTCCCGAGCAGGCAGACCGACGCGCGCCGGCGGGCGAAGATGCCGACGCAGACGACCCCCGGCCACTGGTTGACCTCGGTCTCGAGCGCGACCGGATCGTCGATCGCGAGGCCGTGGACGTCGAGGATCATGCCGCCGTTGTCGGTGACGACGCCCTCGCGCTGCTGCGCGCGCCCGCCGAGCGCGGCGAACTTGCGCGCGATCTGCGCCGCCGCCATCGGGATGACCTCGACCGGCAGCGGGAAGCGACCGAGGCGCGCCACGCGCTTCGATTCGTCGGCGATGCAGACGAAGCGCTCGGCGAGATCGGCGACGATCTTCTCGCGCGTCAGCGCGGCGCCTCCGCCCTTGATCATGCAGCCCGCGCCGTCGATCTCGTCGGCGCCATCGACGCAGACCGGCAGCCATTCGACCTCGACGGCGTCGACGACGCGGATGCCGCGCGCGACGAGCCGTGCCGTGCTCGCGGCGCTGCTCGAGACGGCGCCGGCGATGCTGGCGTGGCGGGCGAGCGCGTCGATGAAGAGGTTGACCGTGGATCCCGAGCCGACGCCGATCACCGCGCCCGGCGGCACGTACGCGAGCGCCGCCTCGGCGACCTGGCGCTTGAGCTCGTCCTGCGTCATGGCTTGCGCACCGGCTTGGCGCCGGAGGCCTGGCCGACCATCTGCTCGGGGACGACCCAGGCGTCGAACTGCTCGCCGGTGAGCCAGCCCGACGCGATCGCCGCCTCGCGCAGCGTGCTGCCGCTCTTGTGCGCCTGCTTCGCGATCTTCGCCGCCTTGTCGTAGCCGATGTGCGGGTTGAGCGCGGTGACGAGCATCAGCGAGCGCTGCACGAGCTCGGCGATGCGCTCGCGGTTCGGCTCGATGCCGCGCGCGCAGTGCTCGTCGAAGCTCCTCGCACCGTCGCCGAGCAGGCGTGCGCTCTGCAGGAAGTTGTGGATCAGCACCGGCTTGAAGACGTTGAGCTCGAAGTTGCCGGACGCGCCGGCGACGTTGATCGCGACGTCGTTGCCGAGCACCTGCGCGGCGAGCATCGTCAGCGCCTCGCACTGGGTCGGGTTCACCTTGCCCGGCATGATCGAGCTGCCCGGCTCGTTCTCCGGGATCGTGATCTCGCCGAGCCCCGAGCGCGGACCGGAGGCGAGCCAGCGGACGTCGTTGGCGATCTTCGTCAGCGACGCGGCGAGCGTCTTCAGGGCGCCGTGCGCGTGCACGATCGCGTCGTGCGCGGCGAGCGCCTCGAACTTGTTCGGTGCCGAGACGAACGGCAGGCCGAGCCGTGCGGCGAGCTCGGCGGCGACGCGGCCGCCGAACTCCGCCGGCGCGTTGAGGCCGGTGCCGACCGCGGTGCCGCCGAGCGCGAGCTCGCACAGATGCGGCAGCGCGGCGCGGACGTGCGCGATGCCGTGGTCGAGCTGCGCGACCCAGCCGGAGATCTCCTGGCCGAGCGTCAGCGGCGTCGCGTCCTGCAGGTGGGTGCGGCCGATCTTGACGACGTCGACGTACGCCGCTGCCTTCTTCGCCAGCGTCTCGCGCAGCGCCTCGACCGGCGGCAGCAGCCTCCTGGAGACGGCCTCGACGGCGGCAACGCTCATCGCCGTCGGGAAGACGTCGTTCGACGACTGGCTGCGGTTGACGTCGTCGTTCGGGTGGACGAGACGCCCTTCGCCGAGCGGGCCGCCGAGCAGCTGCGAGGCGCGGTTGGCGAGCACCTCGTTCATGTTCATGTTCGACTGCGTGCCCGAGCCGGTCTGCCAGATCGAGAGCGGAAACTCGCCGTCGTGGCGGCCGGCGAGGACCTCGTCGGCGGCGGCGACGATCGCGTCGGCCTTCTCGGCGGGCAACGTGCCGAGCGCGCGGTTGACGACCGCGGCGCTGCGCTTGACCCATGCGAGCGCACGGATCAGCTCGGGCGGCATCTTCTCGGTCGAGATGTCGAAGTGGTGCAGCGACCGCTCGGTCTGCGCGCCCCAGAGGCGATCCGCGGCGACCGCGATGTCGCCGAAGGTGTCCTTCTCGATCCGCTGCTCGGCCATGGCGGGCCTCCTCGCACACAGTATGCACGGCGATGCCAGAATCGCCCGGCCGCATGCTCCGCATTCCCTATCCGCTCGCGCGCCCTTTCCTGTTCGGCCTCGATCCCGAGCACGCCCACGACCTGACGCTCGGCGCGCTCGCGTCGATCCAGCGCACTCCGCTCGCCTACTGGATCCAGCAGCGCCGCGTCCGCGATCCGGTCACCCTCGCCGGCCTCGTCTTTCCGAACCGCGTCGGCCTCGCCGCGGGGCTCGACAAGAACGGGCGCTGCATCGACGCGTTCGGCGCGATGGGCTTCGGCAGCATCGAGGTCGGCACCGTCACGCCGCTGCCGCAGCCGGGCAACCCGAAGCCGCGCATGTTCAGGATCGTCGCCAGCGAAGCGCTGATCAACCGCATGGGGTTCAACAACGACGGCCTCGCCGTCTTCCTCGCCAACGTCCGCCGCGCGCGCTTCCGCGCGAGCGGCGGCATCCTCGGTCTCAACATCGGCAAGAACGCGGCAACGCCGATCGAGCGCGCGACCGACGACTATCTCGCCGGCCTCGCCGGCGTCTATCCGCACGCCGACTACGTCACCGTCAACGTTTCGAGCCCGAACACGAAGGACCTGCGCTCGCTGCAGGGCGATGCCGCCCTCGACGCGCTCCTCGCCGCCCTGGCCGCGCGGCGCGCCGAGCTCGCCGCCGAGCACAAGCGGCGCGTGCCGATGTTCGTCAAGGTCGCTCCCGACCTCGAGCCGAAGGAGATCGACGCGATCGCGGAAGCCCTGCTTCGCCACGGCATCGACGGCGTCGTCGCGACCAACACGACGGTGTCGCGCGACGGCGTCGCCGGCCAGCCGCACGCCGACGAGAGCGGCGGCCTCTCGGGCGCGCCGCTGCGCGAGCGCTCGAACCGTGTCATCGCGAGGCTGCGCCGTGCGTTGGGTGCTGGTGTGCCGATCATCGGCGTCGGCGGCGTGATGTCGGCCGACGACGCCCGTGCCAAGCGGGCCGCAGGCGCCGACCTCGTGCAGCTGTACACCGGCTTCATCTACCGCGGCCCGACGCTGGTGACCGAAGCGGCGCGCGCTCTCGCGGCGGCGTGAGCGTTCGATCGACGCGATGCAACGACAAGGAACGAACGGAGAACGGATGAAGGTGGCGACATCGTCGATAAGTCGAAGGCTCGCGCTCCTCGGCGCAGCAGCGACGATTGCTCTCGCGGGCTGCAGCTCGCTGCCGGTGATCACGCCGGACATGGCGAGCGTCGACCCGTCGAACGTTCAGCTGCAGGCGGCGAACGGGCACATCCTCTCGCCCGACCGCAGCCGCGAGATCATCGCCAAGCTCGCGAACGGCAGCGGCAGCGACGTGCTGTCGCGCCACCTCGCGCTCGAGCAGGCCGTCTCCGACAGCCCCCTCGTCCTCGGCAACCGCGTCGTCATCCTCCAGGACGGCCCGAACACGTACGCGACGATGTTCCGGCTGATCGCGGCGGCGCGCGACAGCATCAACATGGAGACGTACATCCTCGACGACGACGACGTCGGGCGGCGCCTCGCCGACGCGCTGATCGCCAGGCAGGCGGCGGGCGTGCAGGTGAACCTCATCCACGACGCCGTCGGCACGCTCGGGACGAAGAAGGAGTTCTTCCAGCGGCTGAGCGACGCCGGCGTCGCCGTCGTCACGTTCAATCCGGTCAACCCGCTCGCCGCCAAGGCGGGCTGGCAGGTGAACAACCGCGACCACCGCAAGCTCCTCGTCGTCGACGGCACGAGCGCGGTGCTCGGCGGCATCAACATCAGCAGCGTCTATTCGAGCAGCCCGGGCGGCGGCAGCACCGGGGGATCGGGCGTCGGCTCGCGCGGCGACCAGAAGGAGGCGCTGCCGTGGCGCGACACCGACCTGCTCGTCGAAGGGCCCGTCGTCGCCGAGCTGCAGAAGCTCTTCTTCGAGACCTGGAAGGCACAGAAGGGGCCGACGCCGGTGCCGCGGCGCTACTTCCCGCAGCTCGAGCGGCGCGGGCCCGAGGTCGTGCGCGCGCTCGGCAGCGCTCCCGACGACCCGTTCAGCCAGATCTACGTCACGCTGATCTCGGCGATCAACAGCGCCGAGAGCGAGATCCTGCTGACGAACGCGTACTTCGTTCCCGACCCGCAGCTGATGCAGGCGCTGATCAACGCCGTCAAGCGCGGCGTCGACGTCAAGCTGATCGTGCCGAGCACGACCGACTCCTCGCTCGTCTTCCACGCCGGGCGCTCGCATTACGAGACGCTGCTCGAAGGCGGCGTCAAGCTGTACGAGCGCCGCGCCGCGCTCCTCCACGCCAAGACGGCGGTGGTCGACGGCGTCTGGTCGACGGTCGGCTCGACCAACCTCGACTGGCGCAGCTTCCTACACAACCAGGAGCTGACCGCCGTCATCCTCGGCACCGACTTCGGCGCCAAGATGAAAGCCGCGTTCGAAAGCGACCTCGCCGAATCGGACCAGGTCACCCTCGAGGCGTGGCGCAAGCGTCCTCTCACGACGCGGATGAAGGAATCGTTCGCCCGACTCTGGGAGTACTGGCTATGAGGATCCCATCGCTCGCCCGCGCGATCGCGGCGGCGTTCTTCGCGGTCACGCTGTCGCTTTCCCTGCCGTCGCCGGTCGTCGCGCAGGACGCGGCGACGCTGAAGGCGCGCACCACCTCGCTGCAGGACAAGTTCGTCAACAACCAGTTCGGCCGGCCGCTCGTCCTCGAGTCGAAGGAGAACTCGGGCGACCTGAAGGGCGACGTCTACGCGATCGTCGACCACTCCTACGCGACCGTGCAGCAGGCGCTGGTGTCGCCCGAGCACTGGTGCGACATCCTCATCCTCCACCTCAACGTCAAGCGCTGCAAGGCGAGCAGCGGGACGCCGAAGACGATCGCCCTCAACGTCGGCCGCAAGTTCGATCAGCCGATCGAGGACGCGTACCAGCTCAACTTCAACTACCGCGTCGCCACATCGACTGCCGACTACCTGCAGGTGCTCCTGAGCGCCGACGAAGGACCGCTCAGCACGAAGAACTACCGGATCCAGGTCGAGGCGGTGCCGATCGAGGCGAAGCGCACCGTCATCCACATGTCGTACGCCTACGGCTACGGCTTCGCCGCGAAGATGGCGACCCAGACGTACCTGTCGACGCTCGGCAGCGCGAAGGTCGGCTTCACGGTCGTCGACAAAAAGCCCGACGGCAAGCCGGTCTACCAGAGCGGCGTGCTCGGCCTGCTCGAGCGCAACACGATGCGCTACTACCTCGCGATCGACGCCTACCTGTCGGCGTACGGGCTGCCCGCCGCCGAGCAGCCCGAAAAGCGGATCCGCGAGTGGTACGCGAGCACGGAGCGCTACGCGCAGCAGCTCCACGAGATGGACGAGGCCGAGTACCTCGACATGAAGCGCAAGGAGATGCGCCGCCAGCGGGAGAGCTAGCGGTTGCGTGATGCGTCACCCCAACGCTCGCGCCGCCCGGCCGACTCATCCAAGCTCGAAGGTCGTGATTCCAAACAGGCGGCGTAGTGACATCGCCGGCGCGGCACCGGCGTACATCCGTGCTGTCTCGAAAACGGGTTGAAGGTCGTGCTCGCGCGCGAGGTCGAGCGCGAGCGGGTTGGTCGCCGGGATGTCGAGATAGACCGGTTCGCCCGGGCTCGCACGTGAGACGAGTGCGGACCAGAGACGATCTGCCAGATCGGCGTCGTCTGCGAAGAGCGGCCCGACCTTGAAGCCGGCACGGCATGGACGGATCACGCCGTAGCCCACCACCTTGCCAGCGCGCCGCACCGCGAGGGCCGCGTTGCCGGCTTGCGTCGTCCACGCCCGCACGAATGTTCGCCGGTCGTCCGGGAAGAAGGCCGCGTCGTAGGCAAGCAACTCGTCGTCGGGCACGCCCACAGGGGCGAGGTCCTCACCTGACGACGCGGGCAGGTTCGAGCGGCGCGCAACCCCCTGACAGCGCACGTTGTTCCAGGCGAGCACGAACCCGCTGCGGCGGTAGTTGTCTTGCTGCGTGACCACTCCGTCGAGCCCTACGGTGCGGCCGGCCAGCCGTTCCATGCCCGCCCGCCACAGCGCGATTCCGTAACCGCGCCCGCGCAGCGCCGGCCGCACGATGTAAAAGCCGATGAATCCGAAGCGGGCGCCGTACCGCACGGCCGAAATCATGCCGACGGGCTCGTCGTCCACGAGGCCGAGCAGGAAGCCGCCGGGATCCGCTGCATGGAAGCTGTCGGCATCGCGCAGGCCCGGGTTCCAGCCTTCGGCCGCGGCCCAGTCGAGCCCCATCTGGAGTTCCGGTCGCGTCATCGGGCGGACGAGCAGCGGCTTCATGGCATGCGGCAGGATGGCGACCGATCGTGCATCGCGCCGGGATCGAGAGGTTGATCTCGCGGGAGAGCTAGCGGCGCCCCCACTCAATCGTCAGAGACGGAAGTTCGAGTCCAGAAACTCGATCAGATCGAGGGTGACGTTGGCCTTTTGGGTCAGGTTGGTCCATCCGGATCCGCCTCGCTTGACGCAGGACTTGCGCAACTCCTCGACCAATCCCTTCGTGTCGCTCTCGGCGAACGTCTTGCCGACGTACGTCGATCGGCCATCCGGCTCGACGAGCACGGTGCAGTCCACGAGCGTCTCCATCAGTGGGTCGCGGAAAAGTCGCACGACCGCAGGGTGCCCGTCGAAGCCGCTCTGAGCATCCGGATAGAGCTTTACGGTGACATTGCCGCCAGCGGCGACGTACTCCTTCGCCAGGTTTCGACAGGGCTCCACGCCCGAAATCTGGTCCTTCTCGCCGATCGCCATAAAGATCCTTGAACCAGGACTCGGTTTGCGCGGGTGAAAGATGCACCCGGGACTGATCGACATTGCCAGGACGAAGCGATCCTTCTCGTTCCGCATGAAGGTTCGGTCGGCAGCGAGAAGCGCGATCGTTCCGCCGCGCCCGGTTCCCATGACGGCGATGCGGTCGGGCGTGTAGCCGAGGGAGATCAGATATTTCCTCGCGGCGAATGCGTCCAGCGCCTGTGCGTATGTGCTGAGCTTCGAGTTGTCTCGTTCCGCGTTGGTGACATGTCGAGGCCTGTAAGTATCGATGGCCAGTACGGCATATCCCGCGGAACTCAAAGCGCGACCGTAGTGACCCTCGCGATAGTCGCTCCAGCCGGGAGTTGCATTGACGACGACCACGGCGCCCTTGGCCGTGCCCGTCGCCGCGAAGAGGACTGCAGGAATCGAGAGGGTTTGTCCCTCCGGCTGCGGCGATGCAAAAGCGACCGACACGCCCCCTTGAGGAGAGGGGGTGATGCTCTCCGCGTAGTCCCCGCGAACGAAGTAGCCGCGGGGCGGTAGCGCCGGTTGCGAATGCGCGGCGATCGAGACGAGCGCAGTGACAACCAACGCGACGGCGGACCCGAACGTCGAATGGGCCCTGGCGGTTACCCGTGTTGTCGCCGTCATCGATCGCCCTCCGGTAGACGTGCCTTCCGCAAGCCGTCGATTAGCCGCGCGCGCTGTGCAAGGAAGCTGGGATCGGTCGACGGGTAGGTCAAGACGACGTAGGAGATATTGCTCAGGGGCAGCATCTGGCGGTGCTTCGCCATGTTGGCGGCGGCGGCCGCATCGCGGCCGTGCAACGCGTCGATGGCTGCCAGCATGAGGTAGGGTTTCCCGTTGTTGGGAAACTCTGCGACCCATTTCCTGAGGATCTCGTACGCTTCGTCGTCTTTCCCCTGAGCGAACGCCGAGTCGGCCATGCATTGGACGAGCCATTGCCGGCGGCGGAGTTGGAAGGGTCGAAGATCGGTGACCTTGCTCAGTTGCTCAGCCGCTTCGGCGAAACGGCCCTGCTTGACCAGGGCATTCGCCATGCGCACGCGGGCATTGCGATGTTCCGGGGCGATTTCGAGTGCCTTGTGCCACACCCAGAACGCTTCGTCGGGCTTCTGCCGAAGCAAGAGCATGTCGGCCCATGCCGCGAGAGTCTGGGGATCGTCGGGCCCGAGTTCCAACGCTCGCTTGACCGCCTTCTCGGCGACATCGAGCTTCTCGCCCGGCGAGGCGCTGTAGAAGTCGTAGAACTCGAGCAAGTGCGCGAGGCCCAGGCCCGCAGACGCCTCCACCGATCTCGGATCCGC
>Ga0068858_100006153_pt1 | contig 11708 bp, 8 predicted proteins | sample KBSSwiS12_FD_66589 | JGI IMG/M metagenome (GOLD analysis project Ga0068858, IMG submission 66589) | Switchgrass rhizosphere microbial communities from Kellogg Biological Station, Michigan, USA - KBS Switchgrass S1-2 | ecosystem: Host-associated > Plants > Roots > Rhizosphere > Soil ... | reverse complement strand
TTCCCGAGGCCAATCATCGCGCGGACGGCTACAACCCGCTCTGCGGGGATCGGGCCACCGTCTACGTCCGCCTCGACGGCGACATCGTGACGGACGTCAGCTTCAAGGGCTCGGGCTGCTCGATCAACACCGCGTCGTCCTCGATGATGACGGAGAGCGTCAAGGGCAAGAGCCGCGAGGAGGTGGAGCGTCTCTTCACGCGCTTCCACGACCTCGTGACCGCTTCTCCCGACCAGAAGGACCGGGCGGCGGCCCCGGAGCTGGGCAAACTGGCCGTGTTCTCGGGAGTCTCCGAGTTTCCCGTGCGCGTGAAGTGCGCGTCCCTGCCCTGGCACACGCTCAAGGCGGCGCTGGAGGGAGACGCGATGCCGGTCTCGACGGAGCTCTCGGAATCGAGCAGCGGGGACGGCGGGGGGAAGGCACGATGAGGGAAGAAGTCGTCCTGGAGCGCGACGTGGACGTCACGGCGATCCCGTACGGAGATCGCATCAGCCTGCAGAAAGGCCATCCCGTCATCATCACGCAGGCCCTGGGCGGATCGTACACGCTGGTGACGATGCAGGGCTACATGGTGCGGCTGGACGGTCCGGACGCGGACGCCATCGGCAAGGAGCCGCAGGCGCCCCCCACGGCCGAGGAAATTGCGAGCAAGAGCCTCGGCGACCTCGTCTGGGACCAGCTCCGGACCTGCTACGACCCCGAGATCCCCGTCAATATCGTGGAGCTCGGCCTCGTGCACTCCGCGGACGTGACCGACCTTCCCGACGGCGCCAAGAAGGTGGCGGTGCGCTTCACCCTCACCGCGCCCGGCTGCGGGATGGGCGACGTGCTGCGCCAGGACATCGAGGGCAAGCTCAAGACGCTGGCCGGCGTCAGGGAGGTCGACGTGCAGGTGCAGCTCGATCCTCCGTGGGACCAGACGAAGATGTCCGACGCCGCCCGCCTGCAGCTGGGGCTCATGTGAAGCTCACCACGCAGGAAGAATACGGCCTGCGCTGTCTCCTTCGCCTGGGACGCGAGCCCGAGGGAACGAGCCTCACCATCGCCGAGCTGAGCCGGCAGGAAGGGATCGCCGCCCCGACCGTCGCCAAGATGATGCGGCTCCTGCGCAGGGGAGGCCTCGTCCTCAGCACCCGCGGCAAGGAGGGCGGCTACACGCTCGCCCGCACGCCCGACCGGATCAACGTGGGCGAGGCGCTGGCCGCCCTGGGCGGCCGCCTCTTCGACTCGCGCTTCTGCGAGCGCCACGCCGGCACCGTGCGCCTCTGCACGAACAGCCCCGACTGCTCGATCCGGTCCGTCTGGCGCGTGCTCCAGGACGTGGTCGACGGCGTGCTCGGACGCATGACCCTGAACGAGCTCCTGCACACGGAGCAGGAGGTCACGGCGTCCGTGAGCGCGCGCGCGGTCCCCCTGACCGTGCTCTCGAATCGCCGGGCCGGATAGCCTCTCCGTCCGTTCCCCGTGCGATCCTGAGAGCCGGTAGCCGTCGTCCCGGCGGCGGGACACCACGAGGAACTCCATGGCCCTTCCGCAGCGCAGGCTCCCCGTCGGAGCCGAGACCCTCCCGTCCGGCGGAGCCCACTTCCGCGTGTGGGCGCCGCGCCGGCGGGTGGTGGAAGTGGCGATCGAGGGCGGGACCCGCACCCCGCTGGCCGCGGAGGACAACGGCTACTTCTCGGGTGCGGTGAGCGGAGCACGCGCGGGCACGCTCTACAAGTACCGGCTCGACGGCGGCGAGAGCTTTCCCGATCCCGCCTCGCGCTTCCAGCCGCAGGGACCGCACGGTCCCTCCCAGGTCGTCGACCCCGCGGCCTATCGCTGGCGAGACGAAGGATGGAAGGGCGTCTCCTTGCCGGGCCAGGTCCTCTACGAGCTGCACGTCGGCACCTTCACGAAGGAAGGGACATGGGCAGCGGCCGCGCGCGAGCTGCCCGCGCTTCGCGAGCTCGGCGTGACGGTCGTCGAGGTCATGCCCGTGGCCGACTTCGCGGGTCGGTTCGGCTGGGGCTACGACGGGGTCGACCTCTACGCACCGACGCGCCTCTACGGCACGCCCGACGACATGCGCGCGTTCGTGGACGAGGCGCACCGCGTCGGCCTGGGCGTGATCCTCGACGTCGTCTACAACCACCTCGGCCCGTCCGGGAACTACCTGCCGCAGTTCTCGGAGCGGTACTTCACCGACGAATACGGGACGGAATGGGGTGAGCCCTTCAACTACGACGGCGAGGACAGCGCGCCCGTGCGCGAGTTCATCGCCAGCAATGCCGCCTGCTGGATCGCCGAGTTCCACCTCGACGGCCTGCGCCTCGACGCCACGCAGAGCATGCACGACGCCTCGCCCGAGCACATCCTCGCCCCCGTTGCCCGCGAGGCGCGGCGCGCGGCCGGCCCGCGCTCCATCATCCTCGTCGCGGAGAACGAGCCGCAGGAGACGAAGCTGGTGCGGCCGCCGCAGGAGGGCGGCTACGGAATCGACGCTCTCTGGAACGACGATTTCCATCACAGCGCGATGGTGGCCCTGACCGGACGCAGCGAGGCCTACTACTCGGACTACCGCGGGACGCCCCAGGAATTCGTCTCCGCCCTCAAGTACGGCTACCTCTACCAGGGCCAGATGTACCGCTGGCAGGGAAAGCGTCGCGGCACGTCGTCGTTCGGGGTGCCGCGGCCGGCCTTCGTCACCTTCATCCAGAACCACGACCAGGTCGCCAACTCCGCCCGCGGCCTGCCCGCGCACCTCCTGGCCAGCCCCGCGCGCTGGCGGGCGATGACCGCGCTGACCCTGCTGGGCCCGGGCACGCCGATGCTCTTCCAGGGCCAGGAGTACGCCTCGTCGAAGCCGTTCCTCTTCTTCGCCGATCACGAGGGCGACCTCGCCCAGGCCGTGCGCACGGGCCGCCGCGGATTTCTCTCCCAGTTCCGCAGCCTGGCCCTGGAGGAGTGGACTCGGGAGCTTGCCGATCCGGCGGACCCCGCGACTTTCGAGAGCTGCCGGCTCGATCACACGGAGCGCGAGCGGCACCGCGACGCCTGGACCCTCCATCGCGACCTGCTGCGTGTGCGGCGCGAGGACGATGTCCTCCGCCGACAGGGCGCGGACGGTCTCGATGGCGCCGTCCTGGGCTCGCATGCCTTCGTCCTGCGCTTCTTCGGGCCGAAGGGCGACGACCGCCTGCTCGTCGTGAACCTCGGAAGCGACGAGCACTTCAGCCCCGCGCCGGAGCCGTTGCTCGCGCCCCCGGCCGGCCGGCGGTGGACGGTGCGCTGGTCGAGCGAGGACCGCGCGTACGGCGGGAGCGGGACGTTTCCGCCCGATTCGGCGGACGGCTGGCGGCTTCCCGGCGAAAGCACCTTGCTGCTCGCGCCGTCGGCCGAGGCCGAGGAGCCCGCGGGCGAGCCCTGGCCCGAGATCAACAAGGACCGCTCGCGGCGCGCGGGCGAGCGCGAGAGGCAGTCATGAAGGAAGTCGTGCGCCGTTACCCCTGGCCGGGCGAGGGAAGCGGCTGGGCCGACCTGCTGACCAAGGAGTGGCTGGTCACCAACGGCCTCGGCGGCTACGCGTCGGGGACGGTCTGCGGCGTGCCCACGCGCCGCTTCCACGGCCTGCTCGTCGCCTCCCTGCCCGCGCCCCACGGACGCATGATGATGCTCAACGACGTCGCGGAGGAGGTGTACCTTCCCGACGGGAGCGGCCATCGCCTGGGCGGCGAGGAGCACGAGCCGACGACCGCTCCCCTGCCTGGCACCGAATACCTGCGCGAGTTCCGGCTCGACGCGGGACTGCCCGTCTGGGTCTTCGGCGTCGGGCCCGCCCTCGTCGAGAAGCGCGTCGCCCTGCCCTACCGGCAGAACACCGTGCACGTGCACTATCGCAATGCGGGCGGCGGCGCTCCGGTGCGCCTGCGCCTCCGGCCGCAGGTCCACATCCGGCCGCACGAGGCCCCTCTGGACCGGCCGATCAGGGAGCCGTACGTGCTCACCGCGGTGGACCGGCGCTACGAGATCTCCGCGGGGGCGCACTTGCCGACGTTGCGCCTCAGCATCCAGGGACTGCCGTCCACCTTCACCTACGACCCGACGGCGAGCCCCGAGGTCCTGTTCCGCGTCGAGGAGAGCCGCGGCTACGACGCGCGCGGCACGCTCTGGAGCGCCGGGTTCTTCGAGGTGACGCTGGAGGCCGGGCAGGAGGTCACCCTCTGCGGCTCGACCGAGCGCTGGGAGGCGATCCAGGCCCTGCAGGCGCGCGAGGTGCTGCAGTTCGAGCACATGCGCCGCCACTACCTCCTCGACTGCGCGCGCACGCCGCCGGACGACCCGGTGGCGGCCGACCTCGCCATCGCCGCCGACCAGTTCGTGATCACGCCGTCGGGCCGCATCCACGACATGGCGCGGGCGCGCGCGGTCGGAGACGACGTGCGCACCGTGATCGCCGGCTATCACTGGTTCACGGACTGGGGCCGGGACACGATGATCTCGCTCGAGGGCCTGACCCTCACCACCGGCCGCCACCAGGAGGCGGGTTGGATCCTGCGCACGTTCGCCCACTACGTGCGCGACGGGCTCATCCCCAACATGTTCCCGGAGGGCGAGAACCAGGGCCTCTACCACACCGCTGACGCGACGCTCTGGTTCTTCCACGCCGTCGCCCGCTACCTGAAGGTCACGGGCGATCGCGGCACCCTGGCGGCCGTGGTGCCCATCCTCCTCGACATCGTCGAGCACCACGTGAAGGGCACGCGCTTCGGGATCGGGGTCGATCCCGCCGACGGCCTCGTGCGCCAGGGACAGGAGGGCTACCAGCTCACCTGGATGGACGCGAAGGTGGACGGCTGGGTGGTCACGCCGCGCCGGGGCAAGGCCGTCGAGATCAACGCCCTCTGGTACAACGCGCTCCGCCTGCTGGAAGCCTGGACGCGCGAGGAGGGCCGCGCCGGCGACGCCGGGCGCCTGGGGATGCTGGCCGAGCGCACGTACCGCAGCTTCAACGAGCGCTTCTGGTACGCGGAGGGCGGATACCTCTACGACGTCGTGGACGCCGAGACCGGAGGCAACGACACCGCCTGCCGGCCCAACCAGGTGCTGGCCATCTCGCTCGACCACCCCGTGCTGGACCGCGCTCGGTGGGCGGCGGTGATGGAGGTGGCGCAGCACCGGCTTCTCACGCCCGTGGGCCTGCGCTCGCTCGCCCCCGGGCATCCGGACTACAAGGCGAAATACGACGGCGACCTCCGCGCGCGCGACGCCGCCTACCACCAGGGGACGGTGTGGGCCTGGCTCATCGGGCCCTTCGTGGACGCCTGGCTCAAGCTGCACCCCGGCGAGCTGGCCCGCGCCCGATCGTTCCTGCAAGGCTTCGTGCCTCATCTGGGCGAGGCCTGCATCGGGTCCATCAGCGAGATCTTCGACGCCGAGGCGCCTTATACGCCCCGCGGCTGCGTGGCCCAGGCCTGGAGCGTGGCCGAGGTCCTTCGATGCTGGGTGAAGACCCGGGGATAGAGTTCGTTTAGCCGATCCTGGCCCCGTGTGGTAGAGTGAAACTCCCCCGTGGCCCCGGGTTCTCCCGGGCGCCCCTGCCCGGGAGCCATCCGGCTCCGGGTTGGGGGTGTCCTTCCAGTAAGCCCCCCGCAGGAGGAAGTTTTTTGGCATCAAATCATCAAGACGAACAACGACTTGCGCTCTTCATCGATTTCGAGAACATCGCGATCGGCGTGCGCGACGCGCACTACCGCAAGTTCGACATCAACCTCGTGTTGGAGCGGCTGCTCGAGAAAGGCAAGGTCCTCGTCAAGAAGGCCTATGCCGACTGGAGCCGGTACTCCGACTACAAACGGGCCTTCCACGAAGCGGCCATCGAGCTGATCGAGGTCCCCCAGAAGTCGGTCGGCGGCAAGAACTCGGCCGACATCCGCCTGGTGGTGGACGCGATGGACATGTCGTTCCAGAAGGAGCACATCGACTGCTTCGTGGTCTGCTCGGGCGACTCGGACTTCTCGCCCCTCGTCTCCAAGCTCAAGGAGAACAACAAATACGTGATCGGGCTCGGGGTGAAGAACTCCACGTCCGACCTGCTCATCGAGAACTGCGACGAGTTCATCTTCTACGAGGACCTCGTGCGCGGACAGCAGCGCCAGATCCCCGTCATGAGCAGCCTCCCCGAGAAGGTCCAGGAAGCGTTCTCCCTGCTCGTGGACGCCGTGCTCGCTCTGCAGCGCGAGAACAAGGAAGTGCTGTGGGGCTCCATGGTCAAGGAGACCATGAAGCGCAAGAAGCCTTCCTTCAACGAGACCTATTACGGCTTCCGGACCTTCAGCCACCTCCTCGAAGAGGCGCAGCGCAAGGGGATCGTGACCCTGCGCCGTGACCAGAAGTCGGGGAGCTACATCGTCGAGGACCTCGGCACCGGGGCCGGCACCGGCGCGACCACCCTGGCCGCCCGCGGGGAGGCCGCGGCTGCGGCCGCGGGTTCGGCCACTGCCGCCGCCGCGGCCGTCACGGAGCCGGCGGTGCCCCTGGCCGCGACCGGGACCGACTCCGCCGAGCCGGCGGCCAACGGCGCGAGGACGACGCGCCGCCGCCGCAGCCGCGGACGGCGTCCGCGTGGCTCGAGCACGGGGACGGCTGCCGGTTACCCGGAGACGCCGGCGACGGCGGGGGCTGACGACGGCGCGGACGTGGACGACCACGACGACCACGAGGACATCGAGGACGACCCCGCGCACGTCGAGGCCTCGGAGGCCCGCCGCGAGTCCAGCCCCGCCCCCGAGCGCGATGAGTCCACGCACGGAGGCGCCGGAGCGGACAGCTCCTCCGGCTCCCCCGAACGCGCCGCCGATCCCCCGGAGCGGCCCTTCTCCCTGTTCTCGTGGATTCGCCGCGAGGCCGCGGCGCCGTCTACGCCGCCCGCCGGGCCGCCGAAGGAAGACCCGGAAAGATGAGGCGTTCGCAGCGGCCCTAGGCCGCCCGGCGCCGCCGGCCGCCGCGCTTGCGGCGCGCGGCCCGTGCCCGCGGCGCCGCCGGCGCGGTGACCTTCGCGCGCGCCCGGCGCACGCCCATCTTCCGCACCTCGAGCACGCGCGCCATGCTGCGTCCGCGCGGCATCGTGCGTCCCGTCTCCCATCCGAAGATCGAGCCGGGGCTCACGCCGAGCAGCCGCGAGAACTGCTCGCGGGTCATCTGCAGGCGGGCGCGCAGGGCGCGGATGTCCTCCCCGGAGAGGCGAGCGCCGCGTCCGCGGCGTCCCCCCGAGGGCACGCGCGCCTCCAGGCGCCCGAAGCTGCGCTCCACGGATCGCAGCCCGCGGCGATTGGCACGCGCGGCCAGCCGCAGCTTCTTCATCTGACGCTGTATTGCGCGTAGCGAGCGCAAGCCCTTCTGCACTTCCTTCGCAGCCAGCCGGCGCACTTCGGCTTTGAGCGCGGCGGCCAGCGTGTTCACTTTCACATGATCTCCCTGGATGATGCCGGCGCTGGGTTGCGCCCGGCGGAATTGAGAATCTGTGAAGGCTATCTCGCGCGTCCGGCGATTTCAAGCATTGGGCTGCGTTCGGGGTCCGGGGCGTTTTTCGTTCACATTTAGAATGATCCGAGCGAGCGACCGCATGGGCGCGCTCGGGAGTAGGCTGGGGGGAGGCCGCCGGCATCACTTCCATGGCTGAGACCCGCAAAGCGCTCCGCGCCGGACCCACGATGCCCGCCTTCTTCTTCGGGCACGGCAACCCGATGAACGCCATCGAGCGCAACGCGTACACGGAGGCCTGGGCCGCCATCGGGCGCGCGCTTCCGCGCCCACGCGCCGTGGTGGCGGTCTCCGCGCACTGGTATCTTCCCGGCACCTGGGTGACGGCCATGCGGGCGCCGCGGACGATCCACGACTTCGGCGGGTTCCCGCGCGCCCTCTTCGAGGTCGTCTATCCCGCTCCCGGCGATCCCGCGCTGGCCCGGGAGATCCAGGAGATGCTCGCACCCACCCGTGTCTCCCTCGACGAGGACGGGTGGGGCCTCGACCACGGCACGTGGTCCGTCCTCGGCCACGTGTTTCCGGATGCAGCCGTGCCCGTGCTGCAGATCGGCATCGACGAGACGGCGGCGCCGCGGCACCACTACGAGCTCGGCCGCCGGCTCACCGCCCTCCGTGACGACGGCGTGCTCGTGGTCGGCAGCGGCAACCTCGTGCACAACCTGCACGCGTACGCCTGGGGCCGGCATCCCGTCGAGCCCTTCGACTGGGCCGTCCGCTTCGAGCAGCGGGCGCGCGAGCTGCTGGTGGCGGGCGATCACGGCCCGCTCGTGGACTACGAGACGCTCGGGCGCGACGCCGTGCTCGCGGTGCCCACCCCGGAGCACTACCTGCCGCTGCTCTACATCCTCGGCCTGCGCCGCGAGGGTGAGCCCGTCCGCTTCCCGGTGGAGGGGATCGACGGCGGATCCGTCTCGATGCTGACGGTGCAATTGGGTTGACCGCGCGCCGCCAAGGCGATCGACCGCGTCCTTCCTGGCAGACGTGGGTACCGCTGGGGCTGGTGGTGTTGTCCCTTCTCGCCCTGGCCATCCTGCCCGACACCGTCGCCCGGCGTGTCGCCCGCCTCCAGCAGGAGGTCTCGCAACGCGTGACACCGGTGCGCAACGAGCTGCACACCTTCGGCCTGGCCTTCGCCCGCGAAGTCCTGGCCTTCCGCGCCTGGGCCCTCACGGGCGACGCGGGTTTCGCGGACGAATACCGGCGATCCGCCGAAGACGCGGACCGCTCGCTCGAGGCCGCCACCCGCCGTCTCTCCGGCACCGACCTCGCGCCCATCGCGGCCGAGCTGCGATCCACCCTCGAGGGCTGGCGGGGGACGGTGCGCGAGATGATGGAGAGCCGCACCGGGCGCGCCGACCCCCTGGCCGACCTCTCCAACCAGCAGCGGCGCGCCACCGCCGTGCTCGAGCTCTCGAGCCGCCTCGACCGCCGCCTGGGCGGATGGGAAGAGGCGACGGCGAGCCGCATGCAGGCGGAATCGCGCCAGCAGGCGTACGTCAGCCTCTTCCTGGCCGCGGTGGCCCTGGCCGCGACGGTGGCCGTGGCCATGCTGAGCGTGCAGGCCCGCAGGCAGGCACGCCAGCTGCGCTATCGGGCCCAGGAGGAGCGCGCCCTGCGCGACGTCGCGCGCACGCTCTCCGCGGCCGTGACCGCGGGCGAGGTGACCCAGCGCGTCGTGCAGGCGGCGATCGAGACGACGCGGGGCTTCGGGGCCTACGTGGAAGAAGCCCGGGCCGGGGAGGTGGAGGTGGTGGCCGTCGCCGGCAAGGGCGTGCCGCCGCTGGGAACGCGCGCACCCTTCCCGGGCTCGTTGACCGACGGCCTGTTGCGCTCGGGGGAAGCGGCGGTGATGGAGATAGGGGCCATCGGCGAGTCCATGGTTCCCTACCTCGCCGGCCAGTGCGACGCGTGCACGGGTCTCGTGGTCCCGCTGCTGGGCAGCGGCACGAGCGTGCTGGGGACGCTGGTGATCCTGCGCGCGTCCGGGCAGGAGCCTTACGGTCCGGACGAGGTCCGCCATGCCCAGGCCCTGGGCGATCTCGTGTCCTCCGCGCTCGGGCGCGTCCAGCTCCTCGAGCAGACCGAGCGCGAGCGCAAAGAGAAGACGGCCCTCCTCGAGTCCACGGCCCAGGGCATGTGGGGAGTCGACCGCGCCGGGCGGTCGACCTTCGTCAACACCGCGGCCGCCAAGATGCTCGGCTTCTCCGCGGAGGAGGTGCTGGGACAGGCTGTCCACGCCCTCGTCCACCACACCCGGGCCGACGGCTCGCCCTACCCCGAGTCCGAGTGCCCGATGACACGCGTCATGGCCACGCGCGAGCGCGCCCTCATCGCGGGCGAGCTCCTGTGGCGCAAGGACGGCACCAGCTTCCTCGCCGACTACTCCGCCGCCCCCATCATCGTGGGCGACGAGGTCCGCGGGGCCGTGGTCTCCTTCACGGACGCCACGGAGCGCCATCGCCGCGAGCGCGAGATGCGCGAGAGCGAGGAGCAGTTCCGGGCCCTCGCCGAAAACGCCGCCGCCGCCATCCTCGTCATGCGCCACGACGACACCATCGTCTTCGCGAACCCGGCCACCCACCGCGTGTTCGGTTACGGTCCGGACGAGCTGATCGGCCGCCCCCTCTCCAGCCTCATGCCGGCGGACCTGCGCGAGAGCCATCGCACCGGCGTGAAGCGCTTCCTGGCCACCGGCGAGCGGCGCCTGCGCTGGGAGGGCGTCGAGCTGGTGGGTCTGCGCAAGGACGGCGCGATCGTGCCCCTGGAGATCACCATGGGCACGTTCGTGCGGGACGGCGTCCCCTATTTCGTCGGCATCGCGCAGGACATCACGGCGCGCAAGCAGGCGGAGACCGAGCGCATCGAGATCCTCGACCGCGAGCGGGCCGCGCGCGAGAAGGCGGAGTCGGCCGTGCGCACGCGCGACGAGGTGCTGGCCATCGTCTCCCACGACCTGCGCAACCCGCTCAACACCATCTCCCTGGCCGTGGCCGCGCTGGAGTCCGGCGACGTGCCGGCGCAGGAGACGACGCGCACCATCCAGGTCGTGCGCCGGGCCGTGGAGCGCATGAACCGCCTCATCGCCGACCTCCTGGACGTGGCGCGCCTGGAGGGTGGACAGAAGCTGACCATCCAGACCGAGCCCATCGACGTCGGCACCGTGATCGCGGAGACGTGCGACGGACAAGTCGCGGAGGCCGAACGCAAGGGCCTGCACCTCGATTGCAAGGTCGAAGACGGCCTTCCGCCCGTCAACGGCGACAAGCACCGCCTGATCCAGGTCCTGGCCAACCTCGTGGGCAACGCGCTCAAGTTCACGGGGGAAGGCGGCCACGTCCGCGTGGTGGCGCGGCGCGACGACGCGGGCCAGGTCGAGGTTTCGGTGACGGACTCCGGCGCGGGGATCGCCCCCGAGCACCTGGCCCAGGTGTTCAACCCGTACTGGCAGGCGCGCCAGACCGCGCGGCTGGGTGCCGGCCTCGGTCTGGCCATCGCCAAGGGGATCGTGGAGGCGCACGGCGGCCGCATCTGGGCCACGAGCACGCCGGGGAGCGGCAGCACGTTCGCGTTCTCGCTCCCGCCGCTCGCCGGAAAGCCGGCGGAAGAAGCGGCGAGCACGGACGCGGCGGCCCGCTCCTAGCTTCCTTTCTTCACGACCAGGAACTGCCGGGCGCGGACATTCTTGCGCACGGAGCGCGTCCCGTCCGGCCAGCGCACGACGACCTCGTCCGCGGTCTCCGCGCCGCCGAGGCCGAAGTGCGGTCGTGGATCGTGCGTGCTGAGATAGGAATCCCCGGCCGCGACGTCCTGCGTCATCGTCCGCCCGCCCGCGGTCACGGTGACCCGCGTCCCGATCGGGATGGCGGGGCCACCCGCGTCGCAGACCACGGTGAGCCAGGAGCCGGCCGGACCCTCGTTGTGCAGCAGCTCCGGCGGCGAATCGAGCGCGGTGATCAGGATGTCGAGCCGGCCGTCGTTGTCGAAGTCCCCCACGGCCAGGCCGCGGTGCGAGCGCTCGAGGCCGAACCCCGGCCCCGCTTCGGCGCTGGCGTCGCGGAACAGCGTCTCCGGCTTCGCGCCCGGGGGCACGCCGTCCCGGCGGAGCCGGTTCTCCAGCAGAAGGTTCTTCTGACGATACGTGCCGATGGCCTCGGGGTGCCCGTCGATCTGGGGATAGATGTGGC
>Ga0068858_100006152_pt1 | contig 11708 bp, 9 predicted proteins | sample KBSSwiS12_FD_66589 | JGI IMG/M metagenome (GOLD analysis project Ga0068858, IMG submission 66589) | Switchgrass rhizosphere microbial communities from Kellogg Biological Station, Michigan, USA - KBS Switchgrass S1-2 | ecosystem: Host-associated > Plants > Roots > Rhizosphere > Soil ... | reverse complement strand
CTGATGCAGGAAGGCATCGGAGACACGATTCGTGTCAGTCTCACCCCTGCACCCGGCGGAGATCGCACGGAGGAAGTGCGAACCTGTCAGGACGTGCTTCAGAGCCTCGGCCTGCGAAGCTTTTCACCTCAGGTCACCGCCTGTCCGGGTTGCGGCCGGACCACGAGCACCGTGTTTCAGGAAATGGCCAGCGACATCGAAACGTATTTAAGCCAGCGCATGGCAACGTGGCGCCAAACGTATCCCGGAATCGAGGGATTGAAGGTCGCTGTCATGGGCTGTGTCGTGAATGGGCCGGGAGAATCGAAGCACGCGAATATCGGTATCTCGCTGCCAGGAACGGGTGAAGAACCAAAGGCTCCGGTTTATGTCGACGGCCGCTTGATGACAACGTTGAAAGGCCCCAGCATTGTTTCGGATTTCATGAAGATTCTCGAAAACTACGTCGAGCAGCGCTACGCTGCCCTCTCCGGGAAGGGTTAGTGGAAGACCTCAATTTTAATCGCATCGTGTCCCAACAATTTGACAGCGCAGCGCGGCACCTGAAGATTCACCCAGGGCTGCTCGCGCAGATCAAAGCGTGCAATAACCTCTATTACTTTCAATTTCCAGTTCGAATCGATGATCACTACGAGATCTTCGAAGGCTGGCGCGCGGAGCATAGCCAGCACAAGAAACCGGTAAAGGGAGGCACGCGTTACAGCGAAATGGTCAGTGCGGACGAGATCATGGCCCTCGCGGCCCTGATGACCTACAAGTGCGCCATCGTCGACGTTCCCTTCGGTGGTTCGAAAGGAGGCGTGAAATTCAATCCCAAGAAGTACACGGCCGAGCAGGTCGAGAGGATCACGCGCCGCTTTACCGCTGAGCTCATCAAAAAGGAATTTATCGGTCCGGGCGAAAACGTGCCAGGCCCGGATGTCGGAACCGGCGAACGAGAAATGGCATGGATGGCGGACACCTACGATGCGTTCTTCCCGGGCGGCATCGACAATCTGGCCTGCGTAACCGGAAAGCCCCTCGCGCAGGGCGGAATTCCCGGACGACGAGAGGCGACCGGACGCGGCGTTCAGTTCGGGATCCGCGAAGCGTTTCGGATCAAAGAGGACTGCGAACGTCTGGGACTCTCAACAGGTCTCGAGGGCAAGACAGTCGCGATTCAAGGGTTCGGCAATGTGGGCTACCATGCTGCGCTCTTTCTGTCTCAGGAGGACGGTTGCAAGATCGTCGCCGTCGGAGAATGGGACGCCTGCATCTTCAATCCGTCCGGTCTCAATATCCAGGAACTGGATGACCACAGGAAGGAAACCGGGTCCGTTCGCAACTTTCCCGGTGGGCAGACCCTCCCGACTGAAGCGATTTGGGAGACGGATTGCGACATTCTGATCCCCGCGGCTCTCGAGAACCAGGTGACTCTCGAGAACTCTCATCGCATCCGAGCCAAGGTTCTCGCGGAAGGCGCGAATGGACCGACAACACCTGGCGCGGAGAAAGAGCTATATGAACGCGGCATCATGATCATTCCGGATATTTTCCTGAATGCGGGTGGCGTGACCGTGTCTTACTTCGAGTGGGGAAAGAACCTCTCCCATATGCGGTTTGGCCGACTCCAGAAGCATCTGGACGAAATCCGCAACCAGAAGCTTGTTTCCTCCATCGAAGGCCTCATTGGCAAGCAGTTCTCCCCGGCCGACCGAAAGATTCTTGCGCACGGACCCGATGAGATCGATCTCGTGAATTCCGGCCTGGAAGAAACGATGGTGCATGCCTATCGCGAGATCCGAAACGTCCATCTGACGCGCGCTCCGGAAGAAAGCATGCGTGTGGCCGCCTTCATGATTGCGATTGAGCGCGTTGCGACAACTTATGAGGAGTTAGGAATCTTCCCGTAGAAATTCCGACAGCTATTTGTTCTGCGCCGCGGGGGGCTGGTCGCGTGTGACTTCGAATTTCGCGACGTTTGAAGTGACTCCGGTCTTTTGGTCAATCACCCACACTTCGTGAGTGCCGACCTGCAAAAGCCATGTCTCAATCAAATGCGTGAACTGCCCCTCGTCATCCGTCAGCATCGTGATGACGGGAAATTCGGTTCCGTCGGGCCTTTTCAGATGAGAGTACGCGTTGGACCTGGGGGTGAAACCCTCGCCGCTAAGGTGGACATCACCGTTCGCCGGAATCCGATCACCCGAGAGTTTGATCGTGGGTTTTGCCGGCGCGTTGTTGGCGCATCCCGGAAGGACCAACAGAAGCGTGAGCAGAAAGACAAAGGAAAATGATTTCTTAATTCTCATAGTTATTGCTAAAGAAAGAAAGGCGCAGGAAAGAGGTTCATCTTTCCTGCGCCTTTGACTTAACGGCCTACTCTCCTTACGTCCAGCTGTAGCCGGCCTTCACGAGAGGCAGTGACCGAATTCGAACTCCGGTCGCCGCGAAGATTGCGTTCGCGATTGCCGGAACGGCCGGAGGCAGTGAAGGTTCGCCGAGACCCGTTGGCGGGTTGTTGGTAATAACGAACTTCACTTCCATGGCCGGAGGCGCCTGATTCATCCGTGTCGGGGGATACGCGAGCGCAGCGTTGGCATTGGTAAAGTTGGTCTGCTGAACGCGACCCTTATCAATCGTGATTTCCCAACCCATGATGTGGCTCATACCTTCAACGAATCCGCCTTCAACGAGGTTCTTCGACATGCTGGTGTTAACAATCTGGCTTCCGATGTCGACAGCGCACCAGGCCTTGTTGATCTTGATCTTCTTATTGGAGTCAACAGCGGCTTCCACGACATACGCAACATAACCCGCGTGAGCGAACTGGAAGGCCACGCCCATGCCGGTCCCCTTGGGCAGCTTAGCGCGCGCGGCGGTCCAATTTGACATGTCGCGAACGGCTTCGAGTACGCCAATGGCGCGAGCTGCGTTGAATCCACCACCGCCACCGCCACCACGAGGTGCACCACCCGGGCCTCCCGGGGCCGCGCCGGCCGGAGGAGCGGCGGGCGGGTTAGGATTGCGCAGGGTGTCGAGCCGGAATTGCAGAGGATCTTTTCCTGATGCCACCGCCACCTCATCGATGAACGACTGCATCACGAAGGAAACTCCGTTCGTGCTCGGTGCGCGGAGTGCGCCGGTCGGAATGCTGAAAGGATTCACCGGAGCCGACGAAATCTGGAGGTTCGGAACGAATCCGGTGGGGAATTCACCCGTCGGTGTTACCGAACTGATGCTCGCGACGAAATCACGGAAAGCTGTCATCTTTCCGGATGCATCGAGGGCAGCCTTGAAGTAGTGGAATCCGCCAGGCCGATAGTTGTCGTGAGCGATGTCATCTTCACGCGACCACAAGACCTTCACAGGAACGCTGGGCAAACCCTGCGCGGCTCTCTCATCGGCTACGACTCGGGCAATCTTTGCAGCTTCGTAATCGTATTCGCTCGCCAACCGCCGTCCGAATCCACCACCCGCGCGAACCAGATGCATCGTCACGTCGGCATTCTGAACGCCGGCCGCTTGGGCAGGACCCGCAAGACCAGGTATCTGGCTAGGCGACCAGATCTCCAGCTTGCCATCCTTGAAATGAGCGGTGGAGTTCTGGGGCTCCAGCGGAGCATGCGCAATCAACGGGAAATAGTATTCAGCTTCGACAACCTTTGCAGCGCCCTGGAACGCGTCTTCGACGTTACCCTGAACTGCACTTCCACGTCCGCCGGCCGCCGGGGGCTGAGAGGCCTGTGACTTCATCCCAGCTGCCGCAGTGGCATAGCCCGGGCTGTTCTGTGTCGCTGTCGCTCCCTCCTCCCACTGAACCTTGAGGCTCTTGCGTGCGTTGTTGGCCAACCACCAGTTGTCGGCAACGATCGCGACACCGGGAACGAGACCCTGTCCCTGTCCACCCTGGATCTGGATTCGATCAACGATGAACGCGTGCTTCACGCCGGGAAGTTTTTTAATCTCATCCAGGTTCGCACTGATGGGACGACCGCCGAACACGGGGCACTTCTCATAGACGGCATGGAGCATTCCCGGAGGATTCACATCGATGCTGAAGGCCGGCTGTCCGGTTACGATCTTGAGGTTGTCAACGCCCGGAATCGGCTTTCCGACGATTTTGAAGTCCTTCGGATCTTTCAGGACGACGTTGGTGGGTGCCGGCATCGTCGCTGCCTTCGCCGCAAGAGACGCGTAAGTGGCCTTGCGGTTGGAAGCGGCATGGGTAACAACGCCAGAACCTGTCGTCAATTCCGTCACCGGCACGCCCCAATTGTCCGCAGCAGCGTTCAGCATCATCGCGCGGCCGGCAGCGCCGACCTGACGCATCGGGGTGTAGTTGGTCGGAGTCGCGGTGCTTCCGCCTTCGATCTGGCTTCCATATTTGGGATCCAGGTCTGCCTGCTGAATTTTCACCTGGCTCCAATCCACGTCGAGTTCGTCCGCAATAATCTGAGGTAATGACGCCCGGATGCCCTGACCCGTTTCGGGATTCTTCGCGATGATCGTGAAGGTATTGTCCGGGTTAATTGTGATGTAAGTCTGCGGCGTGTTCTGCGGACCAGGGCCACCAGCACCGCGGCCCTGCGCTAGAGCCTTGGGAGCATAGAGGCTGATCATCATGCCGCCGCCGGCGAGAGCCGTGACCTGCAGGAAGGAACGGCGATTCAGTTGTTTTTCTTCTTTTGTATTTTTCATGGCGCCCCCTTATGCCCTTCGCACGCCATTACCGGCGGCGATGTGAATTGCTTCGCGAATTCTGAGGTAGGTTCCGCAACGGCAAATGTTGCCGGACATTGCGCTGTTGATATCTGCATCACTAGGCTTCGGGGTTCTTTTCAACAAAGCTGCCGCGGACATCAACTGTCCTGCCTGGCAGTACCCGCATTGTGGTACGTCAACTTCCATCCAGGCTTTCTGCAGCGGATGGGATCCATCAGTGGACAATCCTTCGATTGTCGTCACACCTTGGTTTACGGTGGACACCTGCGTCTGGCAAGCACGCCGTGGTTCACCGTTGATATGCACTGTGCACGCGCCGCAAGCGCCGACGCCGCACCCGAACTTCGTGCCTTTCAGATTGAGAGTATCGCGCAGCACCCAGAGCAACGGCATCTCTGCCGGAACATCCACCGTCTGCTGTCTCCCGTTTACCGTCAGTCTGTAATTGGGCATAGGTTACCGTCCTTCCTAAAGGAAACTGTAGGGGTCGCCACATGGCGCAATTTGTCTAAGCGTACGATTCCATCCCTCGTTTTTCCCCGTAACCTTATGACAAGTCATATCAGTGGATCAAGCTGAACTTGTGTGATAGCTTGAGGCCCTCTCAAAGGAAAATTCGCGACCTTTCAAGAGGAGGCACCTATGTTAGGCAGCATCGCGTTGGTACTTCTGGGTACGGCAGTCGCCGCAACTCCATGTGAAAACTTGGCAAACCTGAAACTACAGAATGCCACCATCACGAGCGCGAAGCTCGTGCCCGAAGGCCCTCCACCCGCGGCAGTCCCCGCGCGCGGCGGCGCACGAGGAGGTGCAGGACAAGGAGGCGCACGTGGGAATGGTGCCGCACGCGGAGGCGGTGCTAGTGTTCCTCAGGTCGGAGCCGCGCCGGCTGCAAATCAAGGTGGCGCTGGCGCACGAGGTGGCGGAGGTCGCGGCCCGGCAGCAGCGCCTGCCAATATTCCCGCAAACTGCCGCGTTCAACTGGATCTCAAACCCACTGCCGACTCTCTCATCAAGATGGAACTCTGGCTTCCCACCCAAAACTGGAACGGAAAGTTCATGGGCACGGGCAATGGAGGGTTTGCCGGATCCATTCAGGGCATGGGCAATGACATGCCACAAGCCATTCGACTCGGTTACGCAACCGCAGGCACCGATACCGGCCACCAGGATTCCGGCGGCGAGTGGGCAATCGGCCATCCGGAAAAGATGATCGACTTTGGCTACCGCGCAACTCACGAAATGACCTTGAAGTCAAAACAGATCGTAAAGGCGTTTTACGATCAGGATCCGAAATACTCGTACTTCAAAGGATGCTCGACGGGCGGGCGCATGGCCTTGATGGAAGCTCAGCGATACCCCGATGACTACGACGGTATCATTGCGGGTTCGCTCGCCAACCGCCATATCCACATGTGGACTGCGGGGGTTGCGCGAAGCATCGAATTAACGCGGCACCCTGAAGGGAAAGTCTCGGCCGAAAAGGCGGCTCTCGTTTCCCAAACTGTGATGAGCACCTGCGACGTTCTAAAGGAAGGTTTCCTCAATAATCCGCGCCAATGCAAAGTGGACTTTTCAAAACTGACTTGCCCGGCAGGGAAAGACGATCCGACCTGCCTCACCCCCGCGCAGTTGAAGACCGTCGAAACCTACTACGGCGGAGTGAAAAACTCGAAGGGCGAATTGATTTTCTCAGGCCAGGCTCTCGGAAATGCGATGACGGCACAGAACGGCGTCGGCCAGAACGGACCCGGCGGAACATTCGATCTCGTTCGCATCGCCTACAACGATCCGAATATCGATTGGCAGAAGTTTGATCTCGATCGGGATATGAAATTCCTCGATGAGAAGATCGGATACGTGGACGCTGTGAATCCGGACCTGAGCAAGTTCAAATCAAGCGGAGGAAAGCTGCTGCTGACTCACGGATGGGCCGATACGGGAATTACGTCTGAGACCACGATCTGGTACTACGATTCAGTGCTGGACAAAATGGGAAAAAACCAGAGCAACTGGATGCGCCTGTTCATGGTGCCGGGTATGGGACACTGTGGCGGCGGCCCTGGCGTGAACACGTTTGACTCGATCGGAACACTCGAGCAATGGGTGGAAAAGGGCGTTGCGCCGGAACAGATGATGGGGAAGGGGGCGAATGGCCTGACTCGTCCGCTGTGCCCATATCCTCAATACGCCGAATACAAGGGTAGCGGTGATCTGAAGGACGCGGCGAACTGGGCGTGCAAAGCCCCCGCAGCCGAATCGAAGAAGTAGCGAGGGAATTAGGGAATTAGGGGATGGAGATCTGGGGACAGACTCCGAATTCGCGAACCGAAGATTCGGTAAGTTCGAAAACTCCCCAGTTCGCGAATTCGGAGTCTGTCCCCAGATCTCCATCCCCTAATTCCCTAATTCAAAATTTCGACAAGCAGAGGAGACAGAGGAGAACTCATATGATCGGCACTCTAACGTTTGCAGTTATGGCGGCGGCGCTTGCCGCAACTCCATGTGAGGGTCTGAAGGCGGTTCCGCTTCCCAACATCACGATCACCTCGGCAGAACTTGTGCCTGAAGGTCCTTATCAGCCTGCCGGCGGTGCTCGCGGCGCCGCGCCAGGAGGAGCTCCTCGAGGAGACGCGGGACGCGGTGCCCAGGCCCCGGCGCGTGGCGACGCAGGCGCCCCTCGAGGCGGGCGTGGCGGAGCCCCGGCAGCGCCTCTTCCAGCACATTGCCGTGTCGTCGCTGTACTCAAACCGTCGTCCGATTCTGAGATCAACATGGAACTCTGGCTTCCGCCCGCGGACAAGTGGAATGGAAAGTTTGAGGCGGTCGGTAATGGTGGCTGGGCCGGATCGATCCAGGGCTTAACCGGCGCGATGCAACCCGCGCTCCGCGCAGGCTATGCAACAGCCGGGAACGATACCGGGCACCAGGGCGCAGTCGGCACATTTGCTCTCGGTCATCCGGAAAAACTCAAGGACTTCGCGGATCGCGCGATGCATGAAATGACCGTCCAGTCGAAAGCCTTGATCAAAGCGTTTTATGATCAGGCGCCTCGTCTTTCCTATTACAACGGATGCTCAACCGGAGGCCGTCAGGGTTTGATGGCCGCACAACGCTGGCCAGAAGACTTTGACGCGATTCTGGCCGGGGCGCCCGCCAATGACCAGACCTACATGCATGCAGGCGATATCGCGCGCATGACCGACATCTATAAGGACCCCGAAGGATTTATTCCGCAGGCAAAGCAGACTGTGCTGGCGCAGGCCGTGATAAACGCCTGCGATGCGAACGATGGCGTGAAAGACAATCTCATCACTAACCCGAAGTCATGCAAGTTCGACCCCGCAGTGCTTCAATGCAAATCCGGAGACGCCGCGGATTGCCTGACACCGAAGCAAGTGGCGACGGCTAAAAGACTCTACCAGCCACTGAAGACGTCGAAGGGCGAGTTGATCTTCCCCGGATATCCGCTGGGTGGTGAGACCGCGTATACGGTTATGCGTGGCGGCACCGCTCCCGGCAATCTGCAGGTCGATACCTACAAGCTTGCGCATAATGACGCGAACTGGGATTGGAAGACGTTCAATGCCGATACGGATCCGGCTCTCGCCAAGAAGACGATCGGGTTCATCGATTCCACCGATCCCGACCTCAGCAAATTCAAAGCGCACGGCGGAAAGCTGATCCTCTATCACGGGTGGGCGGATCCGGCCATTCAGGCTGAACATACAATCGTGTATTACGACAGCGTGCTGGCGAAGATGGGGAAAAGCCAGGACAACTGGATGCGATTGTTCATGGTTCCCGGAATGGGGCATTGCGGCGGTGGCGCCGGGCCGAATCAGATCGACTGGATGAGTGCTTTGGAAACCTGGCGTGAAAAAGGGCAGGCGCCCGCGTCGATCATCGGAAATGGAAACAACGCCGGCACTCCAATGACGCGACCGCTGTGTCCGCATCCGCAGGTTGCCACGTATAAGGGCAGCGGCGATGTTAACGATGCGGCGAATTTCGCCTGCAAGTAGAAACGAGAGCGAACTTCAAATGATGCGACGTTCCGTTTCGATTCTTGTGATGCTCTGTGTCGCAGCGGTTCCAGCGATGGCACAAACTCGGCCGTTTAACGCGGCCGGTGTGACGACCGGCCACGAACATCTCGCGGGAACCGATGCGGCTGCGCACAATGCATTCTGGACTGCGCTGGGCGCAGTGCCTGCGCAGCTTGGCACAAATCAAATTCTTAAAATCCCCGGCGTATTCATCATGTTCCAGAACGCGGGTGCCCGTGGTGGTGGCGGCGGTGTCCGCGGCGCTGCTGCTCCAGCAGGTGCGCCTGCGACAACCGCACCTCCTCCTGCGGCACCGGGCCCTTCCGAAGGGTCGAGCGTGGAACATCTCGCCTTCAAGGTGAAGAGCCTCAAGGACACGTTGGCAAAATTGGACGCGGCCGGGACGAAGCCTACCGCAGCGCCGACCGCAGCCCAGGCATTTGTATTGGCGCCTAACGGCGTCAAAGTTCAACTCGTCGAAGACACCGCACTCGCGACCCCTATCGCGTCCTATGAGATGCTGATGAAAGTTTCGAGTGCGGCAGACGCTGCAGCCTGGTACGAAAAGTGGTTCGGCGCTCGCATCGTTAAACAGGGCCAGTTTACAGTCGCCGAAATTCCAGGCATGAATATTCGCTTCATCGAAACCAAGGAGCCGGTCGCGGGAACGCAGGGGCGCGCAATCAATCACATCGGCCTTGAGGTGAAGAACCTCGAAGCGTTGATGAAGAAAATGACGGACGCAGGCGTAATGGTCAACCGTCCATACGCCGCAGCGCCTGCAACAATCGCTCCCCTGAAGTCCCTCGGCTTCATCACCGATCCCTGGGGAACTTACATCGAACTTAACGAAGGCTTTTCCGAAATTCCATAGAGGATTAGGGGACGGACTACTCAACCCCAAACTCGAAAACCATCACAGCCGTGGACAATTCGGGTCGGAATCAGGGGGGTTAGTAGTCCGTCCCCTAAATTCGGAGATCTTATGAAAACCATTTTAGTTTTACTCGTGTTGATTTGCCTTTCGCTGACATGTCTCGCTCAGCTTCCAGCGCCAAATGCTGCCGGCGCCAGCGCAGGCCATCACATCCTGCGGGCGAAAGACGTCGAGGTCGCGAACAAATTCTGGGCTACCCTGGGAGCAGAACCGGGCGCCCTCGGCGCTATCAAGTTGATGAAGATTCCCGGCGTCCTTATCTATATCAGCGCGCCAAGAGGCAACACGCCTTCGCTTGGAGGCAATCACGGAACGACGGTCGAGTTCCTCACATTCAAGGTAAAAGACCTCAAGGCATCGCTGGCGAAATGGAAAGCTGCCGGAGTTGAACCCATGAAGGAATACAAGGAAGCCACGATCCTGGGGCCGGACGACGTGCAGATCAGAATCAGTGAAGATCCCTCACTGACGATGCCAATCGCCGCCGATGGCCTCGTGATGAATGTCGCAAACGCTGCTGAGGTCTCGGCGTGGTATGCCAGGTGGTTCGGCGCGAAAGTCAGCCGAAGTGGTTCTGACACGATCGGGGACATTCCAGGCGCGCGAATCGTGTTCCATGAAACCAAAGAGCCGATTGCTCCAACCCGAGGCCACTCGGTCGGACTCCTCGGGTTCGAAGTCAAAGATTTACAGGACTTCGTGAAGCGGTATCAGGAATCGGGCGCCAAACTGGATGGGAATGTCGCCACGAATGCCGCCGCCCAACTTTCGGTCGTACAGCTCACCGATCCGTGGGGAACATCCATTGAGGTCAGTCAGGGTCTCAACGCCGTCAAGTGAGTGAACACCAAGAACTAACATCCGGAGGAGGATTTGAAATCGGACGAGTCCGGGGAACTCAAAACCGAAATTACAAGAGGGCAGATTGGACGGCTGAGCCGGTGATGTCCGGTCCGATTTGAGATCTTGTAATTTCGGTTTTGAGTTCCCCGGACTCGTCCGACTTCAAATTCTTTCTTTCGTGCAAGTGACGGCACTTATTCCCTCCAATCGTTAGCATTGCGCTCTCCTGTCGATTTGACTATGCTCACCCGCCGAAGAATTCCGCGCGCGGCCGCGGCAATCCAATCAACAGAAACGGCGCAATAAGCGCCGGCGAGGGGGGTCAAACCTCATGTGGGAGCATAACTATCAGCCTATAGGCGGGAGTCTCGGTCTGTCCGCGCTCGTGGCAGTCATCCCGATTGTCGTCCTGTTCGTAATGCTGGGAGCTCTACGCAAGCCCGCGTGGATGTCCGCGTTGAGTGCCCTGGGCTCGGCTCTCGTGATCGCTCTGGCTGCATACGGGATGCCGGCGCAGCTGGCCATAGCTTCAACGATCTTCGGAGCGGCTTTCGGAATGTTTCCGATCGCATGGATCGTATTCAGCTCCATCATGCTTTATCGCCTTGCAGTGGACACGGGCAAATTCGAAATCATCAAGAGCTCGATCGGCGGGCTCACCGATGATCGCCGTCTGCAGGCAATGTTCATCGCATTCTCCTTCGGCGCGTTTATCGAAGGCGCCGCGGGATTCGGCGCGCCGGTTGCTGTTTCAGGCGCCATGCTTGCCGGACTGGGATTCAACCCGTTCTATGCTGCCGGAATCTGTCTGCTCGCCAACACGGCTCCAGTGGCTTTCGGATCCATCGGCACACCGGTCATTACTCTCGCCAATGTTACCGGCCTGCAGTCCCTGGCCTTGAGTTCAATGATTGGGCGGCTGTGCGCAATGCTGTCGGTGCTGATTCCGGCTTATCTGATGGTCGTCATGGTCGGTCGAAAGAAGGCGATGGAAGTCTGGCCGGCGATCCTTGCCTGCGGTGTCTCATTTGCGGGCGTACAATACTACGTCTCCAATCACCTAGGGCCGGAACTCACCGACATCATGAGTTCGCTCACGTGCATCGGCGTGATGGTCTTGATGCTGAAGTTGTGGAAACCCAGGACCGTGCTGCGGCTCGAGGGTGACCTTCCGG
>Ga0068858_100006149_pt1 | contig 11712 bp, 13 predicted proteins | sample KBSSwiS12_FD_66589 | JGI IMG/M metagenome (GOLD analysis project Ga0068858, IMG submission 66589) | Switchgrass rhizosphere microbial communities from Kellogg Biological Station, Michigan, USA - KBS Switchgrass S1-2 | ecosystem: Host-associated > Plants > Roots > Rhizosphere > Soil ... | reverse complement strand
TCGTGATCGGCACCGGGCCGGCGCCGTGATCGTGGTCGTCGACGTCGGCGGACGGGTCCCCGATGCCGGCGCCGAGCGAGTGCAGCGCGCGCAGCACGTCCGCGTGGCTGCGGAGCAGGCCGACCACGAGGATCCCGAGCAGGAGGACGGCGAAGCTGAGTGCCACCGCCAAGGCAGTCATGGCCGGAAAAGTAGACCGGGTCGACCCTGCCCTGCCGTTCTCGGTCCGGATCGCGTCAGCGGTGCTGCGCCTCGGGACCCGCAACGGGGTGATGGGCGGTCACGCCCCCCGATGCCCCGGCCCCGATGATGAGCACATCGGCGACCCGTCCCTCGGTGGTCATCGTTCTGCGATTGTAGGAACGTGACCGCCGACCGCTACCGCCGGGTGGCCGCCGCGTTCAGCGCCCGCGTCGAAGCCGTGCCGGACGCCGCGTGGGACAACCCCGCCCCATGCGACGGCTGGGTCGCCCGCGACGTCGTCCGGCACGTGGTCGAGTGGATGCCGGCATTCCTGGCCGACGCCGGCGGGCCGATGCTGCCGATCGGCCCTTCGGTCGACGTCGACCCCAGAGGTGCATGGGCGAACCTCGACGACGCGCTCCGGTCGTTGCTCGACGACCCACTCGTGTCGGCGTCGACGATCGCCCACCCGCGCGCCGGCACGCACCGGCTCGACGACGCCATCGGCATGTTCTTCGTCGGCGATCTCCTCGTGCACACCTGGGACCTCGCCCGCGCCACCGGCCTGGACGAGACGCTCGATCCCGAGCTCGTGCACGACATGCTCGTCGGCATCCAGCCGCTCGACGCCGCGCTGCGGGCCAGCGGTGAGTACGGCCCGCGCGTCGACGTGCCTGCCGATGCCGACGAGCAGACGCTGTTGCTGGCGTTCACCGGTCGCCGGCCGTGAGCTCGGCCGGCACGACCGGCTCGGCGAAGCGCGCCAGCAGGATCGACGCGCCGACCGTGAGCGCGAAGCCGACCACGGCGACCGGAGCCAAGCCGGCGCGCGCGTGATCGCCGAGGAACGCGATGCCGAAGGCCGCGGGCGCGACGGTCTCCACCGAGAACGTGATGGCCGCCACGGTCGTCACCCGGCCCCGCTGGAGGGCGGCGGCGTACAGCACGGTGGCCAGTCCGCCATGCGCGAGGATCGCCCACAGCAGCGGGTCGCCGAGCACGTGCACCGCCGGCGAGGGAACCGACAACGCCCGTGACGCGATGCCGACCACGCCGAACGCGACGCCGGCGCCGGCCGCGAGGAGCACACCGGCGCGCTCACTGGTCGATCGGGTGAAGGTGACCACCAGCGCGGCGAGCACGGCGGCGCTGCCGAGCAGGAGCAGCGGGCCCGGCTCGGCGAGCCTCGCGGCGTGCTCGGGTCGCCCGGCGATGCCGAGCAGCGCGAGCCCGACGACCAGACCGACGAGGGCGCGTTGCTCACGCACGTCGAAGCGGGCGTGCAGGAGCTGGCGGGCGGCGATGGCCGTCACCCCGATGCTGCTCGCCACTGCTGCTTGCACGACGAACAGCGGCAACGTGCGGAGGGCGACGACCGCGGCGAGGAAGCCGACGAGATCGAGGGAGAGGCCGCCGACGTAGCGCCACTGCGCGAGCAGGCGGGCCAGCAGGACGGCGTCGAGGCGGGCGGTGACGGTGGAGTCGGCCGCCGCCATCGCCTGCAGGATCGAACCGAACCCGTAGCACGTGGCGGCCACGAGGGCCGCAGCCACCCCCAGGATCATCGATGCGCCGAGCAGTCGAGCACTCGATGCACGGCGGCCGCGATCACCTCCGGGTGGGTGCGATGGAGCTGGTGACCGCCGCGCGCGACGGGGATGAGCTCGGCGGTCGGCAGCCCGGCGGCAAGGGCCTTGGCGGTGCGGAAGGGCACGACGCGATCGCGCGTGCCGGCGAGCACGGCGGTGGGCGTCGTCACGGCGGAGAGCCCGTCGAGCACGGCGGGCAGCTCGTCGACGAGCGCGTGCTGCTCGACGAGGAACGTCCGCCACACCGAGCGGGCGCGACTGGCGTCGATGGCGGTGAGCAGCGCCTGGCGCGTGTCCGGTTCCCTGGTGCGGGACACCGTGCGGCGCACCACCGGATGCGCGGCCCAGAACACGGGGCGGGTGGCGAGCGGACCGAGGACCGGTCGCGCCAGGAGCCGATCGGTGCGGGTGACGGCGCCCGGCCCGACCGATCCGACGAGCACGAGCCCACGGGTGCGCTCCGGATAGCGCGCCGCGAACGCGAGCGCCACGCTCCCGGCCCAGCTGTGCGCGACGACGATCGCAGGCTGGTGGTCGACCAGGCCCGCCAACCACTCGACGTTCTCGCCGACTCCCCCGCCCTCGAGCGGGTTGTGGCCGTAGCCCGGACGGTCGGGCGCCAGCACCTCCACGTCGCTCTCGAGGGCGCGGATGACGGGGTGCCACATGACGCCGACACCCGGCTGACCGTGGAGCAGCACCGCTCGGGTGGTCTCGGGACTCGACGCCACGCCCCGAACGCTAATCAGCGACGTCCCGAAACCGACGATCCCGGCCCAATCAGGCCGCGGGCGGGAGGTAGGTGCACTCCTTCGGGCTGAGCAACCACGTCCCGCCCTTGGCGCTGCGGGGCCGGGACGGCAACGGCCATGCCAGCTCGCGCAACCCGGCGAGCACGACGTGCAACACGTCGCCGTGGGTGCAGATCACGAGATCCTCGATCGCATCGAGCACGAGATCGAGCGCGTCCTCGCCCCGCCCCTCGCCGAGCGCCTTGCTGCGCTTGACCCGCAGCTCCCGGTCGGTGGCGAGCGGCAGCACGGTGTCGCTGCAGCGGTGCGCGGGACTGCTCAGGATCCGTTCGAAGGGGTGCTCGTCGAGCGCACCGACGAGTGCATCGGCCTGTCGCTGGCCGCGCGGGGTGAGCGGGCGGTCTCGGTCGGACCGTTCCCACGCGTGGCGCGGGACGGCGAGGGCATGGCGCACGAGGAGGATCAAGGGCGGTTCAGTCGGGGTGGCGCAGGTGGCGGAGCTGGCGGGTGACGTTGACGGCGTGGTCGCCGAGACGCTCGAAGTAGCGGGCGACGAGCCCCACCTGGACGGCGACCGGGACCGACACGGGCATGGCGGCCAGCTCGGTGATCAAGCTCACGTGGAGATCGTCGATCTCGTCGTCGATGATGCGCAAGCGCTCGGCCGCCGAGCTGTCACGCTCCGCGTAGGCGTTGGCGGCCCGTTGCCACATCTCCACCCCGATCGCACCCATCTGGGCGATGAGATCGCGGGCCCGGGGCGTGAGCCACGTGGCGAGCCCTTGGGCGGCCAGGTCGGCGATGTGCGTCGCGAGGTCGCCGCTGCGCTCGAGCTCGGGCGCGATGCGCACGATCGTGACCAGCGAACGCACGTGGTCCTCGGCCGGATGGGGTACCCGCACCAGCGCGCCGAGGGCGAGGGCTTGGATGTGCTCGTGGAGGTCGTCGAGCAGCTTGTCGTCGGCGCAGACCCGCCGCGCCTCGACGCGATCTCCCGCGAGGAACGCGCGCCCGGCGCCCTCGAGCGCATCGCGCACGCGCCCGAACGACTCCGCCATCAGGCCGTCGAGCTCCGCCAACACCGCCGACTCGGCCGGCGCCACGAACGCCATGCTCAACCGTAGGCAGGCCAACCCGACATCGGAGTGAACAGCCGATGACGGTTCGGTGCCGTCAGCGCTCGTCGATCGCGGCCGTGACCCGCTCGACGGTCGCCAGCCACCCCGACAGGCGCTCGCCGGCGTGGGGCACGGCGCACACCGGCCGGCCCGCCGTGCGTTGCAGCGCGGTGGCCACCGCCGGGCGCCGCCGCCACCACGGCCGAGACCGCACCCCCACCACGATGGCGGCGGCCTGCTCCACGTGTCCGACGGCGACGAGCACCGGTGCCACCGAACCGGAGACGACGCGGACGCCGGACCGCACGCCGCGGAGCCGCAGCGGCTCGGCGAAGCGGGCGTCGACCCACGGGCGCAGATCGGCACCGTCCTCGGGCACCGCCCACCCGTCGATCGGGTCGGTCGACGCCGGCGGCGGCGTGGCGTGCACCACGATCACGGACACGCCGGTCGCGTCGGCCACGTCCGCCGTCCAGGCGACCGTCTCGAGCGACGCGAGATCGCGGACGCCGACGACGAGGGGCGGCCGCAGCACCACGGCGGCACCGTACGAGTGGCGTGTTACCGCACTCGCCGCGAACGGTGATCGGGAGCTGAACAGCGCGCGAACGTTGGTCGCACGCTCCCGGGCGAGCGTCGACGCTCGCCCGGGACGAGCGAGCGCTACTTCTTCTTCTTGCCCTTCTTCTTGTCCTTCTTCTTCGCCATGTCGTCACCTCCCTCCGGGTCGGTCGCCGTGACGAGGGCGCGTCGAAGCGCCTTCACGGTCGGGTCGGCCGTCGCCGCCGACACGAACTTCGTTCGCCCGACCGACCGGCTGGTGACGATGCCGGCCTGCTCGAGGCGGCGCACCTCTTTCGTCACCGTCGGGTACGGCGCGTCGACGGCCGCGGCGAGCGCATCGGCGGTCCACTCGCCTCCGTTCACGAGGAGCACACCGACGAGGTCGGCCATCAGGTCCGATCGGAAGATCGGCCGCACGGACGCCATGCGCCACCAGTATCGATCATTTGGGGATCGATATCAATCTTCTGGAGATCGATTCCACCACCGATTTGCAACAGCACGCCCGCCCGCCCGCACGGGCGGCCTTCCTGGTACCTGACGAGAGGCGTTCGCCCTCTAGCCTCCTCGGCCGTGCGACGTCGATGGCCAGCCGCGTCGGCGCTGCTGCTGCTCGTGCTCGCTCCCCTGCTCGGCCCGCAGACGGCGGCGGCGGCGACCCCGCCGAAGCAGGTCGTGCTGGCGCTGGTGCCCGACTCGGCGTGGTACCTCATGCCCCCCGCGTTCGACGGTTGGGCCAAGGCCAGCCTCGCCGTCGCGGCAGCGAGCGGCGGTCATCGCGAGGGCGACTCCTACCTCACGATCTCCAAGGGCGGCCGGTCGAGCGGGCTCGGTGTGCGCTACGGCACGGGACCGATGACCGTCGACGGCGACACGTTGACGATCCTCGACTGGAAGCGCTTCGTGGCCCACGACAAGGGGCTGCGCTTCGGCGGCCACCTGGGCACGCTCGGCCAGGCCGTCGAGGACGCCCACGTCTCCTCGACCGTGATCACCAACGCGAACACGTCGGCCGCGATGGTCCTCGCCGACCGCCGCGGGATCGTGCACCACGCGGTCCTCGGCGGCGGCGCCCTCGACGTCGAAGCGGCCGTGGGTCGCGGGACGCGACTGGTCGTCGCCGAGACATCCGTCGACGCGCTGCCCTTGGTCCTGCGCGCCGCGGGCGGCGCGTGCGTCGTCGTGGCCTCGGTGTCGATGCCCCCCGACCGCTCCGACCTCGGGGCGATCGCGATCTCGCCGGCGTGCGGGCTCGGCACCGGACGGCTCGTCTCGGCGTCGACCCGCCAGCCCGACTACGTCGTGCTCGCCGACCTCCTGCCGACCACCCTCGAGCTCCTGCACATCGATCGCGACGAGCCGGACGAAGCCGCCGCCATCACCGCCACCGCCGGTCATCGTTCCGTCGAAAGGCTCATCGACCTCGATCGGCGCTCGCGCGTCACCGGCCGGGCCGGCGGGTACTTCTCCGCGCTCGCGGTCGCCGGCGCGCTCATCGGCCTGTTCGCCACGCAGATGACCGAACGCCGGCGTCGGCGCTACGCCGCCTGGCTCCTGGCGCTGCCGGTGTCCATGCTGCTCATCAACCTCCTGCCGTGGTGGCACCTCGGCGTACCCGGTGGGCTGGTGCTGTCGGTGGCCCTGGCGGCTGCGCTCGGGGGCCTCGCCACCGTGCTCTTCGGGCGCAGCCCGCGGATCCTCGTCGCCGTGCTCGCCGTCCTCACCGCAGTCGTCCTCGGCATCGACGCGTCGACCGGCGGGAAGCTCGAGCTCGACTCGGTCGTGGCCAACAACGCCATCGGCGCCGGCCGCTTCTCGGGCATGGGCAACGTGCCCTACGGGTTCTTCCTCGCCGCCTGCATCCTCGCCGCCGGCCTCGCCCTCGATCGTTGGGGGCGCCGCGCCGTCGTGCCCCTGATCGTCGGCTTCGCGGCCGCGGTGCTCGCCGACGGCGCGCCGTCGCTCGGCTCCGACGTGGGTGGTGTCTTGGCGGCGGTGCCCGCGTTCGCGCTGCTCGTCTTCGGCTGGCGCCGCTCGCTGCCGATGCGCCGGCTCGCGATGATCGCCCTCAGCGGGGTGTTCGTGCTCGCGGCGTTCGCCGCCATCGACGTGAGCCGGCCGGCCGCCCACCGCACCCACCTCGGCCGCACCTTGACCAACGGTGTCGCCGTGTCGACGTTCGTCCGCCGAGAGCTCAACGCCCTCAAGAGCTTCCAGTCGAGTCCCTGGTGCGTCGTGCTGCTGGTCGGGTTGGCGGGCCTGCTCGTGACGTCGTCGCAGCTGCCGTCGAGCCGCCCGATGCGCGTCATGCTCGCGGCGCTGGGCGTCGGGGCGTTCCTCGGCACGTTCCTCAACGACTCGGGCGTATCGGTCGCCGGAGCGCTTACCGCGGTGGCGTGGCCGGCCTACCTGATGCTCATCGGGCCGCCGACCGTCAGGATCGTGCGGGACTCAGGTGGTAGAGACGCACCCCGGCCACCGATCCGACGTAGCGGTAGTGGCTCATGACGATGGGCCACAGCAGCGTCTTCGACAGCGGGTAGTACTGCTGCTGGCGGATGTCGGTGGTCGAGGTGTCGACGATGAGGTCGGGCAGCCGCTTGTCGAAGTCCTGCGAGAGCATGTCCCACGACCCGGGCACGCCGTTGGCGTCGGCGCCGGCGCCGTTCTGGCGACCACCGGAGTTGCCGGTGAGGAAGCCGGTGTGCACGAAGCGGGTGGCCGGCTCGCGCCGCGACGACCAGTAGACCTCGGGCAGGTCGCCCCACACGAACACCTGGTCGTCGGGGCGTGTCACGGAGCGCACGCGATCGGCGATCTGCCGATACGGGATGCTCGCCGCGTCACCCGTCGGGAAGAAGCCGATGAGCGTGCACACGAAGGCCGGTGCCGCCAGCGTGCCGAGCGCCAGGTTGCGCCAGTGCTTCGAGAGGCCCACGAGGATCGGTGCGGCGATCAGCACCGACGCCGGCAGCAGCTGGAAGTAGTAGTGGCCGAAGAAGCGGAACCCGGCGGTGACCGCCACCATCGCGCTGATGAGCCACAGCCACAGGTCGAGCGAGGCCGTGCGCTTGTAGAGGGCCACGAAGCACAGCGCCACGAGGCCGATCTCCAGTCCGGTGAGCGCGGCGGTCATGGCGACGGCCCGGACGATCACGCCGACGAGCGCCCCCTGGCCGCGCAGGTACCCGCCGTTGCCCGTCACGGTCCACAGCAGGAACGGACCGGGGCCGAACGCGGCCGCCGCCACGCCGATCGGGGCGAGGAAGCCGACGACCAACCCGCGCAGCCCGGCGGGCCCCCGGCCGCGGAGCACGAGGTAGGCAACCGGCAGCGCGGTGGTGATGGCCGTCTGCTTGCAGAGGCACGCGAGGGCCAGCGCAATGCCCGCCGCGAGCGGGCGGTCGCGACCCGCGAGCACCACCGCGGCCGTCATGGGCAGGAGCATGAACAGCTCGAACGACGCCGCCTGGGCGTCGTCGGGGAAGAAGGCGGCGAACGCGAGCAGGAAGAGCACGCCCGCCGCGACCCCGACCACGTCGCGGCCCGACCGGCGCCGCGCCTCGCTCGCCAGCAGCACGGCGGTGGCCGCCAGCACCAGGGCCGCGAGCACCCGCACCGGGCGGAGGTCGAAGGAGCCGGTGACGTGGAAGACGGCGGCGTAGAGGTAGGGCACGACGGGCGGCTTGCGGTCGGCGGTCTGGTGGTAGAGCCGCCCCCCGTGGTCGAGCACCATGCCCATCGTGGCGATGCTCGCCTCGTCGGAGTTCACCAGCCGGACGACGAAGCTCGGCGCCCGCAGGACGGCGACCACGGCGAGGCTCAACCACCAGAGCTGGCGGGTGCCCAGCGCCGCCAGCCGTCCGAGCAGGCTGCGGTCGCCGACCGGCCCGGCCGCGTTGCGCATGGCCCTTGTTCTAGTCGGTCACACGGTCGCCGCCCGGCGCCGGTTCCGGTAGCGAATGGCGAACGGCAGGCCCAGGGCGGCCAGCACCAGGACCGGCAGCAGGGCCCCGAGCACGATCACCATGCCCCCGACGACGGCGAGCGTCGCGTGGTACGACGAGCGGAGGCTGCGCCCGAGGTCCCACGCGTGCACCGGCTTCGGCTGCGGGACCGAGGAGGATCCCGGCTCGTGGAGCACCACGTGGATGGTGGCCAGAGCCACCTGGTCCTTCAGCGCCGCCTGCTGCCCGGCCAGCTGCTCGATCTCGGTGCGCACCCCGGTGAGGCGGTCGCGGACCTGCAGGATCTGGCCGATGTCGGTCGAGCGGCCCAGCAGGTCGTCGAGGGCGTCCTCCTCGGTGTGCAGCGTGCGCAGCCGGGCGTCGAGGTCGACGAGCTGGCCCCCGACGTCGTTGCCGCCGATCTGCGACGACTCGAGCGTGCCGAGCTCGCCGAGCCGGCGGCGCGCCTCGTCGAAGCGGGCGGCGGGGATGCGCAAGGTGAGGTCACCGCTCTCCCGGCCGTCGAGGAACGAGCTCGACGAGGACGTCACGAAGCCGCCGAGCTGGCCGGCCAGGCTGGTGGCCCGATCGACGGCCGCGTCGAAGGAGCCCTTGACCTTCACCTGGAGGTCGGCGGTGCGCACCACCTGCGGCCCCACGAGCGGCGACGCCGTCGTGCCGCTGCTCTCGGTCGGCGCGCTCGCCGCACTGCTCTTGGCGTCGGCGCTGCGCTCCGGGGCGCCCACGGCGCGGCTGGCGGCGTTGGCTGCGGGGATGGTGGTCGACGCGGCCGCCGGCCCGCTGCTGGCGGCGCCCTTCGTGTCGTGGCGCTGACCAGCCCCTACCGCCGCCACGACGGCTCCGGCCACCACCAGGGCGGCCAACGCCCCCAGGGCGATGGTCCGCCGGTTGCTCGTGATCTCGTCGCTCGTGAACGGCACGGTCGCTCCCCTCGTCGGTCGTCACGTTGGACGACCGCCGAGGGGCGACCGGTTCCCGCGACGATCAGGCGGGCGGGGCTTCCTTGCCGGCGGCGATGCTCTTGAGCTTCGAGCCGACCGAGATCTTGGCCGTCTTGGTGGCCGGCACGTTGATCATCTCGCCCGTCTGCGGGTTGCGAGCCGTGCGGGCCGAACGGGCCCCCTGCTCGATGGTCAGGAACCCGGGAAGGGTGATCTTCTCCCCGCCCTTGGCCACGACACCGGCGATCACATCGAAGAAGCCCTTCAGCGTGGCGTCCACGTCTTTGCCGGCGACGCCCGTGCGCTGGGCGATGGCGTCGACGAGCTCGGATCGGTTCATGCGGTCCTCCTGGGTCGGTGTGGGGAGCACGCGAGCGGGCCCCGCAGGGATCCAGTCAAGCACCGGACCCCAGGCGGAAGGGGGGACCCTCACCGTCCGCGCTGGTCGCGCCCGTTTGCGGGCGGCGCGTCCCGGGCACGCGTGTCACATGGCACAGATGACCGCACGGGACCGCCGGTCCATGGTCGAAGACGCCGGATTGCCCACCACCTCGGCCGTGAGCGTGATCGCTGGCACGCTCGTCGCGTTCGGCGCGGTGGGGGTCGTCCTCGCCATCGCCGGCGCCGTTGGCAACCAGCTCGGCCTCCGCACGAACGGCATCAGCACCCACGACTGGCGCAACCTCGGCATCGCCGGCGCCGCCGTCGCCACCGTCGTCCTGTTCGGCGCGTTCTTCCTTGGCGGCTACACCGCCGGGCGGATGAGCCGCCGCGCCGGGGCGAGCCACGGCGCCGCCATCTTCGCCGTGGCGCTCGTCGTCATCGCCGTGGTCGTCGGCCTCACCGCCTGGGACGGCGCGACCTCGTCGTTGCGCGACCACCTGTCGTCGAACGGGGTGCCGACCGACGCGCAGACCTGGTCGGGCATCGCCATCGGCGCCACCGTCGCCGGGATGATCGCCATGCTGCTCGGCGCCGTGCTCGGCGGCTTGCGGGGCGACCGCTGGCACGGCCACGTCGAGTCGCGCGCGGCCGAGGGCCGTGAAGCCGAGCAGCGCCATCGCCGCCTGCTCGGCGACGACCCGACGACCACGGTCGACCTCACCGCCGCCGAGCAGGAACCGAGCCTCGAGGAGGAGCGGGAGAACGCCCGCATCGCCCGCCAGGACGTCGGCATGTGAGGTAGCTCGTCGCGTGTCAGGGAGCGTCGAGGGCGGCGCGGAGGCGGGCGACGAAGGCGGCGGCGTCTTCGGGGCCGCCACCGTCGAGCAGGATGCGCATGAGGGCAGACGCGACGATCACGCCGTCGGCCTCGCGGCTCGCCTCCACCGCCTGGTCGGGCGTGGAGATGCCGAAGCCGACCAGCACCGGGCGGTCGGTGATGGCCTTGACCCGCTTGGCCAGCACACCGGCCGACGAGGACACGTCGGAACGCTCGCCGGTGATGCCCATGCGACTCACGGCGTAGATGAACCCGCGGGACCGCTCGCAGATCTGCGGCAAGCGCTCGTCGGGCGTGACCGGGGCGACGAGGAGCGTCGCCTCGACGCCCGCATCGGCGGCCGCCCGCTCCCATCCGGCCGACTCCTCGAGCGGCAGGTCGGGGATGATCGCCCCGCTGATGCCGGCGCCGGCCAGGGCGCCGGCGAAGCGGGCCTCGCCGGCGTGGTGCACCAGGTTGTAGTAGGTCATGGCGACGAGGGGCACGCCGGCGTCGACGCCGTCGAGGTCCTGGAAGATCGACACCGGCGTCGCGCCTCGGGCCAGCGCCCGCGCCGACGCCTCCTGGATGGTGGGACCGTCCATGACCGGATCCGAGAACGGGATGCCGATCTCGACGGCGTCGGCGCCGGCGGCGCCCAGCGCCCGGAGCACCTCGCACCAGTCGTCGGAGAGTCCTCCGGTGACGTAGGGCACGAGCAGCTTGCGCCCACCCTCCCGGGCGGCGCGCAGCGCCGACTCGACCGTCATCGGCCGAGGATGTCGCGCACCTGGGCGACGTCCTTGTCGCCGCGGCCGGACAGGTTGATCAACACGGTGGACCCCTCGGGGATGGTGGTGCGCGCCTCGCGGGCGACCCAGGCGATGGCGTGCGCCGACTCGAGCGCCGGGATGATCCCCTCGGTGCGGCTCAGGAGCTGGAAGGCATCGAGCACCTCGGCGTCGCTCACCCACGGATAGGTGGCGCGCCCGATGGAGAACAGGTGCGAGTGCTCGGGCCCGACGCCCGGGTAGTCGAGGCCCGCCGAGATCGACTGCGCCTCCTCGATCTGCCCGTGCTCGTCCTGCAGGAGCATCGACCGGTGGCCGTGCACGACGCCCGGCTGACCACGACCGATGGCGGCCCCACCTTCGGGTTGGACGCCCACGAGCAGCGCGGTCGTGTCGTCGAAGCCGGCGAAGATGCCCGCCGCGTTCGACCCACCGCCCACGCACGCCACCACGTAGTCGGGCACGCCACCGATCAGGTCCTGGCACTGCACCCGGGCTTCGTCGCCGATCACCCGTTGCAGCTCACGCACCATCCACGGGTAGGGGTGCGGGCCCATGACCGACCCGAGGCAGTAGTGGGTGGTCTCGACGGTGGCGACCCAGTC
>Ga0068858_100006148_pt1 | contig 11713 bp, 12 predicted proteins | sample KBSSwiS12_FD_66589 | JGI IMG/M metagenome (GOLD analysis project Ga0068858, IMG submission 66589) | Switchgrass rhizosphere microbial communities from Kellogg Biological Station, Michigan, USA - KBS Switchgrass S1-2 | ecosystem: Host-associated > Plants > Roots > Rhizosphere > Soil ... | reverse complement strand
ACTTTTGCCTTTTGCCTTTTTCCTTTTGCCTTTGTGCTGCCTTTTGCCTTTGCGGGGCCGTGCCGGCGTCGGCACAAGTGAATCTGTCGGGCGTCTGGAACAACCTCGGCATTCTCCAGGAGGACTGGCCCGATCGCCTGTTCGGACCCGAGCTCGGCGACTACGCGGGACTGCCCGTGAATGACGCGGTGCGTCTCCGCGCCGACAGCTGGGACGCCTCCCTGATTACCCTGCCGGAATATCAGTGCCGCGTGCACCCCTCCGACTACGTCCCCAGCTTCGCCGGCATGCGCATCTGGGAGGAGCGCGACTCCGCGTCGCAGCAGCTGATCGCGATTCATACGCATCACTTTGCGTGGGGGACGGAACGGACCATCTGGATGGATGGACGTCCCCATCCCCCCGACTATGCGCTGCACACTGCGATGGGGTTCTCGACCGGCAAATGGGACAAGGACATCCTGACGGTGACGACGACGCACCTGAAGGAAGGCTGGACGCGACGCAATGGCCTGACCCGCAGCGACAAGGCCACGGTCAGCGAGCACTTCATCCGGCACGGCAACAACATGACGCTCGTCACCATCGTCACCGACCCGGCGTACTACACCGAACCCGTCATCCGCAGCCGCGACTACGAATACGAAGTGGCCGGCGATATCGGACCGTATCCGTGTGAGCCGGTCGAGGAGATCATCCGGCCGAAGGGCGCGATTCCGCACCATCTGCCGGGCACCAACCCGTTTCTCGGCGAGTATTCCGCCGCGCACGGCGTGCCGCCGGAAGCCGCGAGAGGCGGCGCGGAGACGATGTATCCCGAGTACCGGAAGAAGCTCAGGAACGCGAAATGACCCGCTTTGTGGCCTTTGTGGCCTTTGTGGTTCTGATCGGGGCCGCGGCGGGCATCGTGCGCGCGCAGCCCGGCGCCGCGCGCGCCCCCGGCCCCGGCGCGCCCTCGCGAGGCCTCGCTGAAACTGCGCAGCAGGCTGGCCGCGGAGGCACGCCTCAGAACTTCGACAACGTCGAGATCAAGGTGCAGCCCGCGCAGGGCAACGTCTACATGCTCGTCGGGGCCGGCGGGAACGTGACGGTCCAGGTGGGCAAGGAAGGCGTGCTGGTCGTCGACACGCAATACGCTCCGCTGTCGAACCGGATTCTCGCAGCGATTCGCACGCTGTCGAACGGCCCGATTCGTTACATCATCAACACGCACGTGCATCCCGATCATGTCGGCGGCAACGAGAACATCCGTAAGGCCGGTGCCACGATCGCCGGTGGTAACGTCGCGGGGGACATTCAGGACGCGGCGCAGGGTGCGCAGATCATCGCGCACGACAACGTGCTGAAACGGATGAGCGCGCCGACCGGCACGCTGGCGCCGGTGCCGTCCTCGGCATGGCCCACCAGCACGTTCATCGGCGCCGACAAGAAGCTGTTCTTCAACGGCGAGGGCATCCACATCATTCATCAATCCGCCGCCCACACCGACGGCGACAGCATCGTCTTCTTCCGGCGATCGGACGTGATCAGCACCGGCGACATCTTCACGACCACGAACTACCCCGTGATCGACCTGGCCGCGGGCGGCACGATCAACGGCATCATCGACGGCCTGAACAAGATCATCGACCTCATCATCCCGGTGTACGGTCAGGAAGGCGGAACGCTGGTGATTCCCGGCCATGGGCGCCTGTGCGACATGGGGGACGTGATCAACTACCGCGAAATGGCGACGATCGTTCGCGACCGCGTACAGGACATGGTCACCAAAGGCATGACGCTCGATCAGGTGAAGTCGGCCAGACCGACGCGCGATTACGATCCGATCTACGGCTCGACGACCGGTTTCTGGACGACCGACCTGTTCGTTGAAGCGGTTTTCAAGACGCTCACGAAGAAATCGTCATGACCGGCACACGCCACGACTCTTCGCCGCTGACACTGCTGAACATGCCGAGACCCCATCCGGCGAGCTCTGCGGTCAGCGTTGCCATCGTCGTTGTGGTGGCGCTATCGACGCTTCTGCACGCGCAAGGCCGAGGCGCCCCGCCTGCGCCGAGAACCCCAAGGGAGTCAGCGCGCGTCGACATCACCGGCTACTGGGTTTCGATCGTCAGCGAGGACTGGCGCTTCCGAATGATCACGGCGCCGAAAGGCGATTACCCGAACGTGCCGCTGAACGCGGAGGGCAAGAAGATCGCCGACGCGTGGGATCCGGCAAAAGACGAAGCCTCTGGCGACCGGTGCAAAGCGTACGGCGCGCCCAACATCATGCGCGTGCCGGGGCGCCTGCACATCACCTGGGACGACGATACGACGCTGAAGATCGAGACGGATGCCGGCATGCAGACGCGCCTCCTTCGCTTCAACGCGACGCCGCCGCCCGGCGTCCGGCCGCAGCGCCAGGGTTTCTCCAGCGCGGAATGGGAGGGCCGTGATGCTTTGAAGGTCGTCACGACGGCTCTCCTGCCCGGCTATTTGCAGAGCAACGGCGCCCCGCACAGTGGCAAGGCGGTCATGACCGAGCACTTCGACGTCGTGAAGGAAGCCAACGGCGACGAGTGGCTGATCGTCGATGCCATCGTCGAGGACCCGCAATACCTCACGCGATCGTTCATCCGCAGCACGCACTTCAGGAAACAGGCGGACGCCACGGGCTGGGATCCCTCACCGTGTTTCGTGAAGTGAATCTGGTCATCTCGTCATGTGGTCGTCTGGTCATTTAATCCAATGAACAGCTGACCAGATGCCAGATGTCCCAATGGAGTCAGTCCTATGCCGCTCTACGATTTCGAATGCCGCGCCTGCCGCCATTTCTTCGAAGCGCTGGTTCGCACGGGCACCGTCCCCGAATGTCCCGAGTGCCACAGCCAGGATCTCGAGCGTCAACTCTCGACGTTCATGATGACGTCCGCCGAACACAACCGCGAACTCGTGCGCGCCGAGCGCAAGAAGCGGCTGCCCAAGCACAAGGCCGAGCAGCACGAGGAATATCAGCACGCGCTCAAAGAGCACCTCGATCACTGAGCGCCGGTCGTCGGGTGGGTCGGGCCGGGCTCCTGACCTGCCTGTTCTACCCGACCAGCGGAAGCAGAGCGTCGCGCACCCGGGATGAGCCTCGCCGCTATAATGCCCTGATGTCCCCTCGCGCTGCGGATTATCGCGATGCCGTCGAGCATCTGCCAGACGGGGCGACGCTGGTCATCCAGGATTTCAGTTGGGATGACTACGAGCGTCTCCTGGACGAACTCTCCGACCGTCCCCGGCTGCGGGTGAGTTACGACCGCGGAAGGGTGGAGATCATGACACCGCTTCCGGAACACGAAACCTACGGACGGTTCATTGACGCGCTGGTTCGCCTCTATTCAGAGCTCAAGAATCTGACGGTCGAAAGCTACGGCAGCGCGACGTGGAAGAGTCGAGCGCTGGCCCGAGGAGTCGAGCCGGACGCCTGCTATTACACAATCAGCGCGGACCGCATCATCGGCAAGCATCACCGAATCGACCTGGAGTCAGACCCGCCGCCCGACATCGTCGTTGAGATCGATATCACCAACGAATCGCTCACCAAATTCGGGATCTATACCGCCTTGTCCGTTTCCGAGATCTGGCGCTACGACGGGCGTGAGATGCGGTTTTACGAGCTCGCCGATGGCTTGTATCGAGAACTCTCCGAAAGTCGTTCCTTGCCGGGGTTGAACTCCGCAATGATGGCCGCGGCCTTGGAACAGAGCAAGACCGACGGACAGACCGCTGCGCTCCGTGCGTTTCGTCGCCGCTGCGCGCAGTAGCTCTGAGGCTCTACCCGACCTACCCGACCCACCCGCCCGTGCGGCAGCACGGCGTCAGTTCGCCGCGGGAATGGAGGGCTTCGCTTTGATCGTCTTCACCATCTGATCGAACGGCTCGATCGCCCCGTGCACGGGCACGTCTTTGTCCACCTTCAGCTTCCGGTGCTCGATGTTCCAGAGCACGTTCTCGCCCCAGAGATGCTGCTGCCACGCCGAGTCGTAGAAATCCGCCTGAACGAGGATGCGATCGCGCGGGACATAGGCGAACAGATTGGTGCCTTCGCGGGGGTTGTCGAGGAGGTGATAGAGACGGACCTCCATCGACTTGTCCTTCAGCGTCATCTCATCGTCCACGAACTCGAACCTGGCCGCCTTCGGACTCTTCTCGAGCTCGTCGGGGACGATCGTGTGCTTCCGCGCGAGCAGGTCGGCGAAGAACGCCTGGTTCCCGCGGTAGGTAATAATCGTCAGCCCTTCGGCGACCGCAACGCGCAACCCGCCAGAGTGATCGAAGTGATGGTGCGAGACGATCGCGTGCGTCAGCGGTTTCGCGCTGAGCGTCCGCGCCTTGTCGATCACCGCCTTGGATCGCGTCTCGTTCAGCGGCACTTCGAACAGCACGAGATGATCGTCGAACTCGAACACGATGCTCCGATGATTGCCTGAGCCAGCCAGCCACCAGATGCCTTTCGCCACCGGCTCGGCGGTGACGACCATCGCCGGCGGAACCGGTGCCGGCGCCGCTTTCACGTCGGCGGGCGCCGCGAGATCGCCGGCGTCGGCGTCGACGGCGTTCCTCGACACATTGAGGTCGAATTGCAGGAACTTGTCGATGTTGGTCGTGAGGCGGCGCGGCAGCTTCAGCCCGTTGACGTCCTCATAACCTGAAAATGTCGTCACGATGGCCACGTCCCCCATGTTGGCGTTGTCGCTCATCGAGGTGACGCGCGAGGGCAACTTCGTCGAGTTGTCGATGGTGACCGTCAGGGCATCGCCTTTCGCCGTCGTGACGTCGACGAGCTGCTCGTTGCCCTGCTGACGCAGGTTCGTCACCTTCGCCGCCGGATCGAGCGCCGTCCGCACGATCACGATCGGGTGATGCAGCATCTCGATCCGTCGCTCCCGGGCGGCCGCGTCTCCCGCGCGCGTGGCCTTGCCGTCCTGGCCGACGTTGTAGGCCACGTCACCATCGACGCCCTGGTTCTGTCGCTGGGTCGTGGCGCCGGCGAAAAGAAACTGTGCCGTCCGCAGCTGCTGCATACGCGTGCGCCCGTTCGCCAGGTCGATCGCGCGCTTGTACTCCGTCACCTTCCACACCGGCAGCTCGCCATCGGGCACCGTGTTCTGTCCGAGGTTCGGCGCCGGGCCTTCGCCCTCAATCACGAGAGTCCTGGCCGCGAGGATCCGATCCTTGCCGCCGAGTGCCGCGGCGGCGTCCTCGATTGCTTTCCGTTCCGGCGGCAATTGGGCGCAGGCCATGGCGAACGCGCTCACGATGAACAACCAGATGCTCTTCTTCATGATGTCTCTCCGATGATTTCGCCGGCCGGTTCGCACGCGGCGTGTTGATCAGCGTCGAAGCCGATGTCCGGACGCTTCTGAAGCGGCGCCGGTTCCATCCTGCAGGCACTACAATAGTGCGACCACACGGTTTCATCGATGGGAAAACGCAGCCGCAGGGAACGCGCCGACGGCAGACCGTTGGACGCCGCCAGGGTGGGCGTCACCGCACGGCGGACGCGGATGCTCCAGATGACGGCCGTTGTCGTTGCGATCGGCGTGGCGGTCGGCCTGCTGGTGCGCACGTCGCGCGGAGGTTCGAACGATCCCACGGGCGAATTCAAACAGGTCGGCCGTAACGGACCGGTGTTCACCGTGTCGGTCCCGAAGGCCCGGGTCGGCGACGAAGAGTATCTGATGAAGATCGCCGAGCAACTGTCGGCGCAGGATATTCAGGCCGGCGCCTCCGGTCAGGTCAGCGTCATGGTCTGGCCCGACGATGTGCCGGTCCCGAAGGAGCCGCCGACGACCGAGTTCGACGCGTCGATGAAGACACAGGCCGCCGGGATCTTCGTCAACCCTAAGTTGAACATCAAGCACGTGATCCGCTTCCGCGACGGGCAGACGATCGCGGAACGGGATTTCGGCAAGAAGGTTCAGTAGTAGACTCACTCTGTTGTGCGCGTGGTGATGGCAGTCCGCCGCCGGAGGAAGATCGTCCTGGCGTTGGCAATCGTCCTGTGTCTCGCCGCGACCGCGGCGGCGCAGCGCGGCGGCCGCGGATTCGGTGGCGGGCGGTTTCAAACACGCATCCAGCCAAACGCGCCGTACGACGGCGCGTTCAGGTTCTGCCGCATCATGTTCCGCCAGAATCCCTACGGTGATGGGGATGGCTGGTCGGTCGATTATCCGCGTGCCGACATCAACCTCTCGTACCGTCTTTCCGAATTAACGTCGACCAGCGTCGGCCGCGATGCGCATGGCAACTACAACCATGCCGTCTTTCAGCTCACGGACCCGGAACTCTACAAATGTCCGTTCATCATGCTGACCGAGCCCGGCGGATCCTACTTCGACGACGAGGAGGCGGCGCACCTCCGCGAGTATCTGCTGAGGGGCGGCTTTCTCTGGGCTGACGATTTCTGGGGAGAGCGCGCGTGGGCGAACTGGGCCGAACAGATTGGCAAGGCGCTTTCACCCGGTGAGTACCCGATCGTGGACATCCCCCTCTCCCACGAGATATTCCACATGTTGTACCAGGTGAATGCCGTTCCGCAGATCCCGTCGATCAACTTCTGGTTCCGGGGCCGTCAGACATCGGAGCGCGGCGCCGAGAGCGCCGTGCCACATGCGCGCGGGATCTTCGACGCCCACGGCAACCTGATGGTGTTGAGCACGCACAACACCGACTTCGGCGACGCCTTCGAGCGCGAAGGCGAGAACCGCGAATTCTTCGACCACTTCGCCGGTGTCGGCTACGCGTTCGGCATCAACGCGCTGCTCTACGCGATGACGCACTGACGGACTTTTGATTTGGTCATCTGGTCATCTGGTCATCTGGTAATTGGACAATCAAATGAATGAAATGACCAAATACCCAGATGACCAAATAACCAGATGACCAGATGACCAGATGACCAGATGACCAGATGACCAGATGAAGCCTGGCTTCTTTCTTTTACGGGTACGGCGCCGGCGGTATGTCGCCCTCGTGCTGCTCGTAGTCGTGGGCGTGGCCGCGACCGCTGCCGCGCAGCGGCGCCGGGGCGGCTTCGGAGGCGGCGGTTTTGCCGTCCGTCAGGTCAACCCACCCTACGACGGCGCCTTTCAGTTCTGCCGGATCATGTTCCGCCAGAATCCGAATGGCGACGGCAACGGCTGGTCGGTCGACTACCCGCGCGCCGACATCAATTTCACCTACCGCCTCTCCGAGTTGACCTCGACCAGCGTGAGCAAGGATTCCCACGGCGACTACAACCATCTGGTCTTCCAGCTCACCGATCCCGAGCTGTTCAAGTGCCCGTTCATCATGATGACGGAGCCCGGGGCTCTGTACATGGATGCCCAGGAGGCCGCGAACCTGCGGGATTACCTGCTGCGCGGCGGCTTCCTGTGGGCTGACGATTTCTGGGGCGAGTACGCGTGGACCGTCTGGGAACACGAGATTGCGAAAGCGCTGCCGGAGTATCGGAGCATCGATATCCCGCTGTCCCATCCTTTCTTCCACATGCTCTACCAGGTGAACGAGGTGCCGCAGATTCCCTCGATCGGCTCATGGTTCGGCCTCGGCAGCGGGACCTCGGAGCGCGGCGCCGACAGTGCCGTGCCGCACGCGCGCGGGATCTTCGACGAGCACGGCAACCTGATGGTGTTGAGCACACACAACACGGACTTCGGCGACGCGTTCGAACGCGAAGGCGAGAACCGCGCCTATTTCGAGCGCTTCGCGGGCGTCGGCTACGCGTTCGGCATCAACGCGCTGCTCTACGCGATGACGCACTGACGGACTTTGAATTTGGTCATCTGGTCATTTGGTCATCTGGTAATTGAACAATCAAATGTTCAGATGACCAGATGACCCGATGACCAGATGAAGGATGCGATAGACTGGCCCTGTCGTGCACGGCATCATCATCCGTCTGTCGGGCCGCTGGACGAAGATACTGATCGCCTTGGCGATTGCCGCGTCGCTCGCGGCGACCGCGGCGGCGCAACGCGGCCGCCGCTTCGGCGGGGGCGGCTTCTACATGCGTCCGCCGGTCAACCCGCCCTACGACGGTGCGTTTCAATTCTGCCGGATCATGTTCCGCCAGAATCCGAACGGAGACGGCGGCGGCTGGCAGGTCGACTACCCGCGCGCCGACATCAATCTGACGTACCGCCTGTCCGAGCTGACCTCGACCAGCGTGAGCAAGGACTCCCACGGCAACTACAACCACATGGTGTTCCAGCTGACCGACCCCGAGCTGTTCAAGTGCCCGTTCGTCATGATGACCGAGGTGGGCGCGCTGTACATGGACGACAAGGAAGCGGCGCAGCTGCGCGAGTACCTGTTACGCGGCGGCTTCCTGTGGGCCGATGATTTCTGGGGCGAGTACGCGTGGACCGTCTGGCAGCACGAGATTGCCAAGGCGCTGCCCGAGTATCAGAGCATCGATATCCCTCTGGCACACGAAATGTTCCACATGCTCTATCAGGTGAACGAGGTGCCGCAGATCCCGTCGATCAACTCATGGTTCGCCATGAACGGCGGAACGTCGGAGCGCGGCGCCGACAGCGCCGTGCCGCATGCGCGCGGGATCTTCGACGACCACGGAAACCTGATGGTGTTGATTACCCACAATACCGACTTCGGCGACGCCTTCGAGCGCGAAGGCGAGAACCGCGCCTATTTCGACCGGTTCGCCGGTGTCGGCTACGCGTTCGGCATCAACGCGCTGCTCTACGCCATGTCGCACTGAGCGATCGAGAAGTTGGGTCATCTGGTCGTCTGGTCATCTGGTCATCTGGTCGTCTGGTCGTTGATTGACCAAATCGACCAATCAAATGATCAAATGACCAGATGACCAAATGACCAGATGACCACATGTTTACCGGCAGTTGCTGATCTCGGCCATCGGTCCGAGCTCGGAGCGGAGGCCGTCCATCGCGTCCCCTGACGCGGCGCGGACCGACCGGATGAACGTGCTCGTGGCGTCGAGCGGCAGCGCCGAGACGTTCGCGCAGAAATCCTGCCACAGGCCGTCCCGCCGCAGGTACTCCTCGACGTTCGACAGGTAGAACGCGGAGACGGTCCCGCTGCGCTGTTTCAGGTACGCCGCTACCCCGGCGATCGCCCGCGGGCCGGCGAAGTTCCCGACAACCGGCACGATCAGGTTCCGCGTCTGCAGATCCTTCACGAACGCGAACCGATCTTCGGTCGCGAGAAACCCGAGCGCCTGACCGCGTTCGTCGGTCGCGGCCATCAACGCCGCATACGTGGGCTGGACGGTCGCGCCGGTCAGTCCGAACGGCGAATACCTGATGTCGGGGCCGAACATCAGGAACGCGCGGAAGACGTAATCGATGCCTTGCAGGTCGTCCTCCGACAACTCGAACCGATGCGTCGTAAACAGCCGGTCGCGCACTCTCGCCATGGTCTCGGTGTGGAGGCGGTCGCTCGCCGGCACCGTCGAGTAGGCATCGAACAGCTCGCGAGCCGTGGATCGTGCGGTCAGCGCCGGCGGCCGGGGCTTGGAGAACAGCAGCGAGACGAACTCCGCGCGGTCGGCCGACAGTTCGAACAGCGCCTTGTAAAGCAGATGCAGATCGAGGTTGCCGCGGCGGACGTCGACGATGAAGGCGATCGAGGGCCTGAGGGCGGCGATGTAGGTGAAGTTCTGCTCCGGGCCGACGCCGAGATACGCGCGACCGGTCTTCGCCGTCCGCGTCAGATCGCCGATGACGTACTGGAACTGCAGCTCGTTCGAAAGGAGGTTGTCTGATCGGAAGCTGCCGTTCGGCTCCGACACGCGGCCGATCAGCGTCCAGAATTCCTGATCGCCAAGGCGCGGCGGGATGGCATCCGCGGCGCGCAACCCGCTCGCCTGACTGCTCCAGCAGATCGTGGCGAGCGTCAGGGCAAGAAGCGACAACAGACGGCGTCGAACCATGAGCAGATAGATTCTACCCGGCGGCGGTTACTTTGACTCCCTCAGAAAAGCAATCAGCGCCGGGTGCACCACGTCGGGGCGCTCCCAGTGCGGGAGATGCCCCGCCTCTTCGACCGGCACAAGGCGCGCACGCGGCATCGCCTGCAGCAGCGCCACGCTGAACTCGATCGGGACCGAGCGGTCATCCTTGCCCCAGAAGACGATGACCGGCCGTGAATGCTCGCCGACGCGTTTCAGCTCCGGCGCCTGATCGACGCTGGCGTTGGCGACGGTGGTTGAATGCTGCGCGCGACGGAAGCCGCGGTATTGCAGCTGCACTTTGTACCGATCGGGCCAGTCGGGAAACCGTTCCGGATGCAGAAAATCGTCGAGTTGCGCATCGGCCCACCACCGCTCCTCGAAGATGGCGGTCAGATAATTCCAGACTGCGGGCACTCCGTCGACGAACGAGGTCGCGTACGGCGACCAGAACGATGGATCGACGTAGATGAGCGATCGCACGCGACCTGGATGCTGGTCGGCGAACGACGTGACCACCGAACCGCCGTACGACAGGCCGGCGAGATCGATCGGCTGTCTGATCTCGAGCGCGTCGAGCAGCTCGACCAGCTGACGGACATAGAGCGCTTGCGTGTACGCAATGTCGGGCCGATCGGAGTAGCCGCGCCCGTAGTAGTCGTAGCGGAGCACGCGAAAGCCCGCCTTGACGAGAGCCGCGAACGTCGGATCCCAGATGTAATACGGCACGCTGACCCCGGCGGCCAGGACGACGACGCGATCGCCGGGCGGACCGCCGAGCTCGTAGTGGGTGTACCCGTCGCTCAGTCGGACGAACTGACCGGAGGTCGACGCCCGCACCGACGCATCGATCTCGCGTCGTTCGGGGTCGACGGCAACGTAAAGTCCGGTGCCTGCCGCCACGACGAGCGCCGCGGCCACGGCGAATTTCGTAACGGGACGCATTGGGATCACTCGAGGTCAGGTAGACCCGACCTACTTGGATCCCGTCTTCTCGCGCGTAAAGACCTGGGTGCTGCTGTATTCGTTGCCGGCGTTGGTGCCGGTGGTGACGATCGTCAGCACCTGACCGTCCGGCGAGACGGTCCGCTTCGACGTCTCGACGACTTCTTTGTTCACCTTGCCGCTGCGCTCCGTCGTCCGCGCATCGATCTTCTTGACCGATACCGTCCACAAGAACGAGTTGGAAATCGGGACGTCCTTGCCGTCGTACTTCGAGACGTACTCGACGCGATCGGTGCTGCCATTGGCGGTGACGGTTTCAGTGATGTGCTTGAGGCTGCCGTCCGGCATGAGCTCGAAGATCGTGATGCGCTTCTCGGGGACATTGCCGCTGAACTCGGACCTGGCACGATCGAGCGTCCAGCGACCGACGAGCGGATCATCCTTGGATTGCGCCATCGCGGCGTGAACATTCAGATACAGCAGGCTCGCCGCGACAATCGTGAAGCCCAGTAAGCGTCCGTTCCTCTGCATGTATCAACTCCACGAATCTCAATGAATCTCAGGATGTGAGGATCTCAGGATGTGAGAATCTTACACGGTCAGATCATCACATCATCACATCCTTACATACTCAGATTCTCAGCCTCTCAGCCCTCTCAGCCTCTTGCGGCCCGCGATCATACCGCAACAGTCTCGCTCCCCGCCAAGATGCGTATGGCGGCGTTCCTCCACGTGAACCCTTGCGAGCGGAGGCCCCTTGCCGGGCCGAGGCGCGCTAGAATACCAGTCCAACCGAACCCGGCTCGG
>Ga0068858_100006140_pt1 | contig 11719 bp, 7 predicted proteins | sample KBSSwiS12_FD_66589 | JGI IMG/M metagenome (GOLD analysis project Ga0068858, IMG submission 66589) | Switchgrass rhizosphere microbial communities from Kellogg Biological Station, Michigan, USA - KBS Switchgrass S1-2 | ecosystem: Host-associated > Plants > Roots > Rhizosphere > Soil ... | reverse complement strand
AGGAAATAACCGGATCGATGATCAGCGGGTGCGAACGGTCCTAAGGACCAATTTCGAATCCGACCGTGTTGCGATCGATCACTCGGTAGCTCGCGCGCACCGCCGTGCTTTGGTAAGCAACGGGTGCTTCCTCGCGCAATTCGACTCCGCCGATTTGGACGATCAGTGCGCCATCGGTTCCAATCGATACGCGCTCCGCGTTGGAGTATTCGAGCCTGATCTGAGCCGGATCGGCGTCCGGCGCCACCGTGAACTCGGACTTGACGCGATGCCCTGTCCCGCTATAAGTCATGTCGATGCCGGGATACAACTCGCGGTAAAGAATCTTGTGAAATGTCGGCAGTCCGCTGCGCCATTGCTCCGGCCGATCGCCCAACAGGAAGTTCGCACTGCCAGCCAGAGGCTCCTGGCCTTCGACCTGGATTTTCTGGTTGGCGCCCGCGAACTGGACACGGAAGTGCACCCCTTGGATCTGGAACACTGCGGAGTCACAGCCGAACCCCGCGCGCAAGTCGGGCGTTTGCACCATGAAGCGCATCGACGAATCAACCTGCCCGGAGTTTGGGATGAAAAATATAGGAACCGAATGTTCCGGTTGTGCTGCGAATCCCAGCACGGCGGCCAGGAGGAGCAAGCCTATCATAAGCCGCATCGTAGTTCAAAAGAAGATTCGGCGAAAGATCGGATTTCTTACATAGACTCGCGCTGTGGAGGGGGAATACTACAATCCCACGTAGCGGGCATACAAGCTGCGGGCGATGCCTGGGTCGGTGGTGCCTTTGATGATCGCGCGGCCATCCGGGAACACCGTCAGCTCATACGAGTCGATACTGGCGCGGACCGCAAAATCATTGGCGCGCACCGTAGCCAGCGGGGCAAGTCTGCGAGCCAAATCCCCAAGATCCACTGGACGCGAACGTTCGTGGATCTGCACCGCATTGCGGCCGCACAGGCTGATGGGCGCGCGTCGCTGGCCGTTCAAGTGGATAAAGTCGCGTCGGACGCAACAGGGGCAATCCGGATCGCGGGCGGGTGGCGCGGTTTGCCGGATCTCCCCGGTCCAAACATCCACGGTGGTCAAACGGGTCGTGACCGAATCGGTACCGAGCGCAAGGATCTTTAAAGCGTCCCCTGCCGCCAGCGCCGCGATCGACACCGTTATGGGACCCAGCACGCCCTCGGTTTCGCAGGTGGGCTGCGCGCCCGCAGGCGGCTCGGGATAGACGCATCGAAGACACGCGGTGCGTCCCGGGACGATCGGCAGCTTCAACCCGTAACTCCCCACCGCCGCGGCGTAGATCCAGGGAATGTTTTCGCGGACCGCATAATCGTTGATCAGGTAACGAGTCTCGAAATTGTCAGTCCCGTCGACGATGAGACCGATCCCCTCGAACAAATCTTCGATGTTGGACGGGGTGAGGTCGGCCACCTCAGGCTCGATGGCGATCTCGGAATTGACCCGCGCAAGCCTCCGCGCGGCCGCCACGGCCTTGGGGAGCCCCTCGGCAGCGTCGGATTCGTCAAACAGGAACTGACGTTGCAGATTGGTCAATTCCACAAAATCGCGATCGATCAGCCGCAGCCTGCCGACGCCGGCGCGCGCCAGCGTTTCCGCCTGCACTGTGCCCAGGGCTCCGCATCCGACAATGGCTACCCGGGCGTCACGGATGCGATCCTGCCCGTCCTGGCCGAGCGGAGCGAAGCGGCTCTGCCGCGAGTAACGAGTTTCCCCGTGTTGCGTCATAGTTATGGGAGGGGCATTGAGTCGGTGTGCGCCCAATTCCGATAGTAACAGTGGAGCGTGCGATATCATTTGGGGAACGTGCGATTGCGGGTGCTCCTTGCTCTCCTTGCCGGATTAGCCCCCGCGTTCGGGCAGGGTGCGGCGACAGTTTGGGAAGGGCGCGCCATCTCCCGAATCGACTGGGAACCCGCGGAACAGCCCCTATCGCCGGACGAATTGGATCGCTTGCTGCCGTTGCACAAAGGCGGCCCATTGCGGATGGAAGAGGTCCGGTCCGCCATCCAAAAGCTTTATCTGACCGGACGTTACGCCGATGTTTCCATCGACGCTGAACCTGAAGGAACCGCCGGAGTCGTGCTGCGCGTGACCACCGAGTTCAACTATTTCATCGGCCGGGTCGGCGTCCAGGGCGAGAACGAGCCTCCCAACCGCAACCAGTTGATCACCGCCTCCAGACTCGATCTGGGCACCCCCCTGATCGAAGACGATCTGCAAGCCTCGGTCGACGCCATGCAGGCGCGGCTCAGGGCGAACGGCCTGTATAACGCCACCATCGAATACCGCATCGAACGGGTCCCAAAAACCGAAGAGGCCAGCATCTTTTTCGATGTCACGACCGGAAAGCGGGCGCACTTCGATGGAGTGGAGCTAGCCGGCGCCTACAACCGAACCACCCAGCAGATCATTCGGAGCACAGGATGGCGGGGCGGCCTGGGCCCGGTTCCCGTGCCAGGCTGGTTTCCCGACAAGTTTCGCTTCCCCCGCTGGCGCGAGGTTACGGACAATCGGGTCCAGACCGGGCTCGAAGGGGTGCGCAAGGATTTCCAGCAGGGGAATCACTTGAAGGCGCAGGTCACGCTGACCGACCGCATCTATCATCCGGCCACCAATACGATGACTCCGCACATGACCATCAATAGCGGTCCGGTCATCGAAGTACGCACGCCGGGAGGGGGTCTAAGCCAGAGCCGCCTTCGTGAGATCCTTCCTATCTTTCAGGAACGCTCCGTGGACAGCGCGCTCCTGCGCGAGGGGCAACTAAATCTGCGCGAGTATTTCGAATCCAAGGGATACTTCGACGCCATTGTAGACGAGCCCCAGGTCAGCGAATCCTTAATCGAGTACAAAGTTACACCCGGCGAGCGGCACAGGTTGAAGCACATCGAGATCCAGGGCAATGAATATTTCAACCTCGCCACGCTTCGCCAACGACTGTACATCGCGCAATCCAGCTTCCTGCGTTACCGTTACGGCCGCTTCTCGCAACGGCTCCTCACGCAGGATGAAAATACCTTGACGGATCTTTATCGGGCTAACGGATTTCGCGAGGCGGAAGTAAAGCATGTCACGCCCATTGAGGACAACTACGGCGGCAAACACGGGAACCTCGAGGTGAAACTGGAGGTTCGCGAGGGTCACCAGTGGCTGGTGAACAAGCTCGAAATCGAAGGAGCAAACGACGAGGATACGGAATATCTCCGCTCGGTCCTGCGCTCCACCGAAGGGCAGCCGTTCAGTGAAGTAAACGTAGCCGCCGACCGGGATTCCATCCTGAGCTATTACTACAACAACGGCTATCCGGACGCGACGTTTGAGGAGACGCAAGGGCCCGAGCCTGCGCCGTACCGCGTGGACATCCTCTACAAGATCGTCCCCGGGAAACGGCAATTCGTGCACGACGTTTTGCTCCAGGGATTGGACACCACCAAATACTCGCTGGTGAAGAGCCGCATTCTGCTCTCACCGGGGGATCCCCTTTCGCAGAGCCGCATTGCGGAAAGCCAGCAGAAACTCTATGATCTAGGGATTTTTTCGAAAGTACAAACCGCGATCCAAAATCCCAATGGACAGGAGGAGAGCAAGTATGTGCTCTTCTCTGTGGAAGAAGCGCGCAAATATTCGTTCAACTTTGGCGTAGGTGCGGAGCTGGCGCGCATCGGCGGCGGGGCGGACACATTCGACTCACCCGCCGGGCAAACCGGGTTCAGCCCGCGAGTTTCCCTGGGCTTGAGCCGGATCAACTTTCTGGGTCTGGGTCACACGGTGGGCCTGCAAACCCTGTTTTCGACGCTTCAGAAGCGGGCTCTGCTCAATTACATTGCCCCGCAGTTCGAAGGCAGGGAAAACCTGGCCTTGAGTTTTTCCGCTTTGTTCGACGACGCGCACGACATACGAACCTTCGCCGCCCGGCGATGGGAAGGCTCGGTGCAACTTTCGCAGCGTCTTTCCCGAGCCAATTCCGTCCAATTTCGCTACACCTTCCGGCGTGTAACGCTCGATCCGAACACGCTCAAAATCTCTTCGGGATTGGTCCCTCTGCTCTCCCAGCCGGTGCGCATAGGCTTGGTGGCCGCGACCTTCTTCCAGGACAAGCGCGACGATCCTATTACCTCGACGCGGGGTATTTACAACAGCATCGACCTGGGTTTTGGCTCCAAGATATTCGGATCGGAGACGGATTTTACCCGCATGGTGTTCCGCAATTCCACTTATCATCCGTTGCGTAAGGATGTGGTGCTGGCACGGAGCTTGCAGTTCGCCTACATCCAGAGGCTGGGCGGTTTGCCGGACATTCCGCTGGCGGAACGCTTCTACGCGGGTGGCGCGTCCTCCCACCGCGCCTTCCCGGACAACCAAGCCGGACCCAGGGACTTGGACACCGGTTTTCCGATCGGCGGCAAGGCGCTCATGTTCCATTCGACCGAATTGCGCTTCCCGCTGATTGGCGATAGCATCGGCGGTGTACTGTTTCATGACATGGGCAACGTCTACTCGGACGTGCGGAATATCAGCTTCCGCTTCGGGCAGAAAGGCGTGCAAGATTTTGACTATATGGTGCATGGCATCGGGTTCGGGATCCGGCTCCGTACACCGGTGGGACCGTTGCGCGTGGATCTCAGCGTGAGCCCGAATCCGCCCCATTTCATCGGCGTGGACGCCACCCTGGAGCAGTTGAGGGCCGCCGACCCAAAGATCCCGCTCTGCAATCAGGTTACTTGCCGGGAACAGAGCATTAACTGGTTCCAGTTTCACTTCTCCTTGGGGCAAACTTTCTAGCGGAAAAATGGGGACAGCCAGCCAATTTCGCCTTCGCGTTCCCCCGGGGATCGACAAGACCCAGTTGCGAAATTGGAGGCTGTCCCCATTTTTCGCACTCACGGCTCTGTCGGTCCTAGGGATGCAAGCAGAGACTCTGGATCGCATCGCGGTCACTGTGGGATCCCAAGTGGTCACCGAGAGCCAGATGATGCTGGCATTGCGGAGCACGGCCCTGCTGGCCAGAGAGCCTGTGGAGGTGACCGGCCCCGCGAAGCGAAAAATGGCGGAATGGCTGGCCGATCAGATCGTGATCCTTCAGGAAGCGGAGGCAAACCACATCACTCTGCCCTCCAGCGAGGCAGCGAAGGGCAAGTTGGAGGCGGTGAAAGCGCTGTATCCATCCCTGGAGCAATATCAAAGGGACCTGGAGCGGTATTCGATCCAGGAACGCGACCTCGCCGAAATCCTGCTGGCGGACCTGCGAGAGCAGACTTTCGTGGACTTGCGTTTTCGCCCGGAAATCCAGATTTCCGAAGATGACTTGAAGATGTACTACGCTACGCTGTCATCCGGACGCTCGGGCGCCGTTCCCTCCTTCGAAACTTGCCACGCGAATGAAATGTGCCGCGCTGAGTTGGAAAAGAAGCTCACCGATCAGCGCGCGACAGAGATCCTGGACAAATGGATGATCACGGCGCGCGCCGGGGCCAAGATTCAGTATAGGGACAGGGTGTTTCAATGAGCCGAATAAAACGCTGGGCCATGTATGGCGCCTCGGTGGCGGCCATCGTCGTGATCCTCGGCACCATTGCCGGCGTGCTGGTGGTGCGCAGTGACCGGTTCCGCGAATACCTGCAACGCAGGATCGTCGAGGAAATCGAAAAGGCGACCGGAGGGCGTGCCGAACTGGGGCGTTTGACCGTCGACTGGAGGGGACTGACGGCCAACGTGGCGCCCCTGGTATTGCACGGCAAGGAGGCCGCGGGCGAGCCTCCGTTGTTGCGCGTGGATTCCGCGACCCTGGGCCTCAGAATCATCTCTGTGCTCGAAAAGAAGGTGGATCTGTCGTCGCTAAAGGTCGAGAAACCTCAGGTGCGGATCGTGGTGTACCCGGATGGTTCCACCAATATTCCTGGCGTCAGCAATCGAACCGACAAGATCTGGTCCGAAGAACTGCTGAACGTGAAGATCGGGGAATACGAGATTGCCGATGGGTTGATGGAGTACGACAACCGCAAGATCCCGCTGAATATCCGGGGAGAGCACCTGCGGGTACACCTGACCTACGAGTCGGCGACTCCCTCCTACCGGGGAGAGCTCTCTTCGGACGGACTGTTAGTCAAGCCGGGCAAATACGATGCCATCGAAACTAAAATGAGCGCGGCCTTCTCACTGGAAGAATCGCGTCTGGTGTTTTCCAGGTTGCAGGTGGCGACCAAGGATTCCTCCGCCACGTTGGCGGGGACCATCGAGGACATGCGCGAGCCGCACGGCACACTATCGATCATCGCCAACACAGCGGTGTCGGAAGCGGTGAAGTTCTTTGGGCTCCCGATCGACCCCGTGGGGACCGCACTTCTGGACGGGAAGCTCTTCGTTTCGTTCGCGACCCCCTTCGACTTCGGCATTACAGGAAAGGTGACGGCGCGAGGCCTACGCTACCGGCACGACCGCCTGAAAGTGGAAGGCGCGGAGGTGCGCGGCAATATCGAGCTATCCGAAGCCTCATTGGTGCTTCGAGACATGACCGCACAGGCGCTGGGCGCGAACATCGCGGGCGAAGTGAGGTTAGGAGACTGGCGCCAACTGCATGTGGAAGGTACCATTGCCGACCTCGATCTTCGCCGGACTGTTGGGATCGTGACCGACCGGCCCGTGGCCTGGAACGGAACTCTCGGCGGACCATTCAAGATCGATACGGACTTGACGAAAACCAACGCGATGGTCCAGACCAATCTGAGCATCATGCCCGGTCGCGGCGGAACTCCGCTGCAGGGTCAGATCGATTTCGCCTACGATCAAGCGGCCAACACCATCGCACTCGGATCGTCCGCGTTGGCGACTCCGGCCACACGTATCGAACTCTCCGGAACATTGGGGAAAGACGCGTCGAAACAAGCCTTGCGCGTTCACCTCCGCACCACGGATTTGAACGACCTGCTGCCCGCGTTGGCCATGCTCGAACAGAATCCCCCGACCGAGATCAAGCTTCTGAAGCTGAATAACGGAAGCGCGACAGTGGATGGCGTGGTGTCCGGACCGCTAGACGATCCTCGCTTTCTGGGGCAGGTCACCGTGAGCAATGGCGAGGTTCAAGGTCACCCCTTTGATCGATTCGCAGGAGAGATCGACGCCACGTTGCGAGAGATTCAGGCGAATCAGGTGATTCTCGCGCGCGGGCCGACTGAGGTGACTGGAACAGCCAAGCTCACCGCCCGGGCAGGAAGTTTCGAGGACGCGGCTGTCGCCTCGCGGCTGACCGTTCGCAATGTTGCGGTAGGAGATCTGGTACGGGAGGCCGGGAGCACTCTCGCGATTTCCGGGACTGGTTCCGCGACGGTGACGGTATCGGGTACGATTCAGCGGCTTGAAGCCGACGCTGCAGTTGACGTCCAAACGGGTTCCGCTTTCGATCAAAAGTTCGATCGCGTCCGCGCCAACGTGCGCTATACGCCAGTCGCATTGGACGTCAGCAATGGCGTCGTCACGGATGGTCCGTCGGAAGCGCGATTCAGCGGCAGTTACCGGTTTCCTACCGGGGACTGGAAAACGGGCGAGGCAAATTTCGATGTTACGGCGCAGAATCTCAACCTGGTGCGAATTGAAGAAGCAGTCAAGGCAGAGCGTCCATTCGAAGGCGTTCTCGCCGGCAACGTGAAGGGAACGGCCAGGATCGAGAATGGTGTTTTCAAACTCACGTCGGCGACTGCCGATCTCACCGCGCCCCGCATCACGATGGACCAGCGTGAGATTCGCGACGTCGCACTCACGGCGGAGACGCGCGGGAACGAACTGACCGCGCGCGCCAGCGGTCAACTGCTGGAATCGATGATCAAGGCCAACGGCGCGTGGCAGTTGGAGGGCGACTCTCCGGGCAAAGCCACGATCACATTTTCCCGGCTGAGCGTCAGTTCCTTGCACCAACTGGTAATGGCTGGGAAGCCCCCGGCGGATCAGTCGGATGAGCCTCCCTTTGAAGGGTTCGTGGAAGGCGGCGCTACCATCTCAGTCTCCTTAGAGAAGCCGCAAGCCTTCCAGGCGGTGGTCACGCTCGATACGATCCAGGCCAATCCGCGGCCGAACCAGACTCTAAGACTAGGAGTCCAAGCGCAGGACGTGATCCTGAAGAACAGCCAGCCCGTAGTCGCGGACGTCACTTCCACCGGGGTCGTCATCCGTTCGGCCAAGTTTACGGGCCGCGATACCAATATCACGGCCAGCGGGACCATTCCTTTCAGCGACGGCGGGAACGTCAATCTGGCGGTGGATGGCGATGTCAACCTGGGCATACTCCAATTGGTGAATCCGGACCTCCTGGCGGGCGGCAAAGCGACCGTTCAAGCCACTGTCCGGGGAAATCTGCAGGACCCGGGCATCATCGGGCACCTCGATTTGAACCACGCTTCGCTCTTTTTGAAAGACGTCATTTACGGGATCGACGACGTGGGGGGCCGGATCCTCTTCGATTCGAGCGCGATTCCCGAATACGGCCGGAGGAATCGGGCCACCATCGATGGCAAACTGACCGCGCAGACGCTCGGCGGACAGGTGGACGTCACGGGGAACGTGGATTTCGGCTCGTCCAACCTCATTTATCGTCTGCAGGCGCAGGCGGTGCAGATCCGGGTACGCGCGCCGCAGGATCTCAGCACCACGTTCGACGCGAATCTGGCGCTGACCGGCTCCTCCGACGCCAGCACGCTTTCCGGAACGATCACCATCAACCGCGCCGTATTCAATCCGCGCGGCGACCTGGCGCAGTTGTTGGCCGAAGTCTCCACATCCATGCCGGCGACTTCCGCGCCTAGCGAGTACGTACGCGGTCTGCACTTCGATGTGCGCGTCCGCACCGGTCCGAATTTTCAATTCGAAACGTCGCTGACCCGGGACGTGGAGGCCGAGGCGGAACTGACTCTGCGGGGCACTCCCCTGCGTCCGGTGTTGCTGGGAACTGTGTCGGTGAATCAGGGAGAGGTGACGGTATTCGGAACTAAGTACACCATTGACCGCGGCGAAATCCGTTTCTTCAATACGGTAAAGATCGAACCGAGCCTCAACATGGACCTGACCACCAAGCTCAAGGGCGTCACGGTGACAGTGACGTTCTCCGGCACCATGCAGAAGCTCAAGGTGAACTACAGCTCCGATCCGCCGCTACAGTCGTCCGAGATCATCGCGTTGCTAACGGTCGGTCGCGATCCATCCCTCGGGGCGAGTCAGACGGCTCCGGGAATTTCGACCGGAGGAGCATCGGGCTTCATGGAAGCTGGTAGCGGTGTGCTGACCCAGGCTCTCAATGCGCAGATTTCCAGCCGTTTGCAGCGGGTGCTCGGATCCAGTCACGTAAAGATCGATCCTACGCTGACGGGCGTCGACAACCTTCCGCAAGCGCGTCTAACTCTGGAACAGCCGGTTTCGAAGGATATTACGATAACCTTCATCACCAATTTGAACCGCACTCAGGAACAGATAATCCGCCTGCAGTGGGACTTCAACCGCAACTGGTCGGCGATCGCGGTACGGGATCCCAATGGGCTGTTCGGGGTCGATTTTCAGTATCGCAAGCGGTTTTGACCCTAGACAGAGCCGCGACCGCAGGGAGCGGTTGCTACTTTGTTCCCAAGTGCAGCGCTACCGCTCCGCCGATCATTCGCTCGAATTCGACCCGCGAGAATCCGGCGGCGCGCATCCGGTCGGCGAGCGGCTCCGCGGCGGGGAACTTTTTGATCGACTCGGGCAGATACTTGTACGCGTCGGGCGAGCCTGAGATCATTCCTCCTACGCGCGGCAGTACGCGCGTCGAGAAGAATCCGTACAGCGCGCCGAACAAGCGATTGGTGGGCTTTGAGAACTCGAGGATCGCCGCCACGCCGCCCGGTTTGAGCACCCGTAACAATTCGTCCAGACCTTTTTCGTAGTTCGCCAGGTTACGGAAGCCGAAAGCCACCGTGAGCAGATCCAGCGACCGGTCCGCTAGTGGGATGGCCAGCGCGTCTGCTTCAAACAGCGGCGTACGGAATCCACGAGCCGTTATCTTGCGCCCGGCCGCAACCAGCATGAGATGAGAAAAATCACTGCCGAGCACGGGTTTTCCACCACGGGCTTCGAGTGCAAGCAGGACGTCCCCGGTGCCACAACACAAGTCCAGCACACGTGCGCCAGGGCGTTCCAGGATATTCGCGACGCGCGTCACCAAGCGCTTTCGCCACAGCTTATCCAAATTGAAGGACAGCAGGTGGTTCAGCAGGTCATAGCGCCCGGCGATCCGATCGAACATGCCGCGAACCCATTGCGCAGCCTCCTGCTCGCTGGCCGTTCCGCTCGGGGTGGTTCCGGTCATGAGAGCGCCGTCTGAATGGATTCGAGCACCAGTCGGTCATCCATGCCGGCGGTGATGGTGACTTCGCCGATCTTCACGGGCAGGACGAAGTGAATCTTGCCTTGAATCGTCTTCTTATCGCTTCGCAGACGCGCAGCCAGGCGGGTCGCCTCGATTCCATCCAGCGCCGGTATGGGACCGTACTTCGCCACTACGCGAAGTATTGTCACGGCGTCGGATTCAGAAAGTAGCCCGGTCTTTTCCGCCAGTACGGTCGCCGCGCGCATTCCAAACGCGACGGCTTCCCCGTGCAGGAAACGTTCGTAACGTGTCTCGGCTTCGAGCGCATGGCCGAAGGTATGGCCGAAGTTGAGGATGCGGCGGAGGTCGCCCTCACGCTCATCGGCGGTCACAACCTCAGCTTTGATCCGGACCGCGTCGGCGATGATGCGCTCCACTGTTGCCGGATCCAGCGACAAAACCGCTGACGCACACCGATCGAGGACGTCGAACAAACCGGCGTCGCGGATAACTCCGCATTTGATGATTTCGTACAATCCCGCGCGATATTCGCGCTCCGGCAACGTGCGGAGGACGTCGGGATCCACCAGCACGGCCAGCGGTTGATGGAAGCTGCCCAGCAGGTTCTTGCCGGACACCAGGTTCACACCGGTCTTGCCTCCGACGGCCGCGTCCACCTGGGCCAGGAGCGTCGTCGGCACCTGAATCACGGGAATGCCACGCATGAAGATGGCGGCCAGGAATCCCGCCACGTCCCCGACGATGCCTCCGCCGAACGCAATCACGACGCTGGAGCGATCCGCGCCCGCCTCCACCATTTGTTCGGCGAGCGCTTCCACTTGGGCCAGCCGCTTCGCCGGTTCACCACCTGGGAAATACAGCACCCGATGCGGTCGGCCGTCGAGCGCCTGTTGGAGTACAGCTCCGTGCAACTCCCAGACGTCGGCCGTGGTGACGACGAAAGCGATTCCCGATCGCGGCGGTAGGAATTCCGCCACCCGCGCAAGCGCGCCACGTTCGACAATGGCGTCGTAACATCGCTGCGGAGTTTCAACCCGGAAATTCGGCATCAGACGCCGTACTTCTTGAACCAGGCGAGCATCTTCTGCCAGGCGTCCTGTGCCGCGTCTTGGTCGTAACTGGCCCGGTAATCGGCGTTGAAACCGTGCTGAGCGTTGGGATACACGTTGATCTGTGAAGGATCGTTGACCACTTGCAGCGACGTGCGCATGCGTTCAATCGACTCCTGCGGAATGCCGGTATCCTTGCCGGCGTAGAATCCGATCACCGGAGCGCGAAGGCCGCCCGCGTAGTCGATCGGGTTCTTAGGAGTCATCGCGTTCCGGTCGCCGTCCAGGCGTCCGTACCAAGCCGCG
>Ga0068858_100006139_pt1 | contig 11719 bp, 10 predicted proteins | sample KBSSwiS12_FD_66589 | JGI IMG/M metagenome (GOLD analysis project Ga0068858, IMG submission 66589) | Switchgrass rhizosphere microbial communities from Kellogg Biological Station, Michigan, USA - KBS Switchgrass S1-2 | ecosystem: Host-associated > Plants > Roots > Rhizosphere > Soil ... | reverse complement strand
GACATGATCGGCGACGCCGGCGTCGATGGCCCGTTGCCGCGCGACCTTCAACTGCTCTTCGGACAGGGTGATGCCGGTCACGTCGACGCCGCAGGTGCGGTGCAGATAGAGCGCCATTCCGCCCCAGCCGCAGCCGATGTCGAGCACCCGCATGCCGGGCGACAGCGCCAGCTTGGCCGCGATATGCGCCTTCTTGTCCTCCTGCGCCTGTTCCAGGCCGATGCCGGCCTCATTGTCGGCGTCGGGATAATAGGCGCAGCTATATTGCCGGTCCTTGTCGAGGAAAAGGCTGTAGAGCGCCCCGGACAGGTCGTAATGATGCGCCACGTTCGCCTTCGACCGGGCGCGGTGATTGGCCTTCCACAGGCCGCGCTTCACCGCCTTGAACCCGCGCTTCAGCGACCCCAGGTCGCTGACCGACTTGCCGCTTTCCCAGGCGTTGTTGGAGCGGATCAGCGAGATCAGCTCCATGATCCCGCCGCCCTCGATTGTGACGCGGCCGTCAATATAGGCCTCTGCCATGCCCAGGCGCGGATCCTTGATGATGTCGAAGGGCACGCGCCGGTCCTTGAACCGCAGCGCCAGTGTGGAGAACGCCGGCTCGGGCGCGCCGACGGTCGTGCTCGACCCGTCATGATAGTGGACCGTCAACTGGCCATGCGTGACCAGCCGCTTCAAAACCCGATCAAAAATCTTCATGCTGCGACCTTTAGTGCGGTCATTACGCGACCGTCAAATGCCCGCATACCAGTCATAGCCGGCATGGTCTTCCCAGAAACCACCCTTGCCGCGGCCAATGCCGTCAAGACGATCCACTGCTTCGATTTCCATCAGATATTTGGCCTGCTTATAGCCCAGCTGCCGCTCCACCCGCAGCCGCAAGGGGGCGCCGTTCGCGACGCTGAGCGGCTGATCATTGAGCGCGAAGGCCAGGATCGTCTGCGGATGGAAGGCGTCGACAAGGTCGATGCTCTCATAATAGGCATTGCCGCCGCCCATGTCGTCGGCGCAGCGCAGCACGATGTAGCGCGCGCGGCTCGATAGGCCCGCGCCGTCGAGAACCGTCTTGAGCGGCACGCCGCGCCATTTGCCGATCGCGCTCCATCCTTCCACGCAATCATGACGCGTGATCTGCTCGCGGTGGGGCAGCGAGCGGATTTGCGCCAGCGAGATCGCCAGGGGTCGCGTCACCAGCCCGTGGACGCGCAGCCGCCAGTCGGCGAAGCCATCGCGCCACAATGCCTTGTACGCGGGCGTGTTGGGATTGGCGGTGCCGTTGGCGCGGAAGACGGGCGAAATCTGGTCCGGCCGGAACTCGTGCGCCAAGGCGTCGTGGCGCATCAGCGTGCGTTGCGCCCACATGTGGAAATTCTCGGCGGAAAACAGGGTTTCGCGCACCGTCTCGTTCTTCGCCAGCCGGTCGCAGCCGGCCAGCGCGGTGGCCGCCCCGACGATCAGCGCGCGGCGCGTCAGGATCATGGCGATGGCGTCCGGTAGCGGCCGGTGATCATCGATCGCACCTCGTTCATCGGCCCTGCGAGCAGGACCATGAGGATATGGACGAGGAAGAAGGCGACCAGTGCGAACGCGCAAAGGAAATGGATCGACCGCGCCGACTGCCGCCCGCCGAACAGGTCGACTAGCCACGGCCAAGCCGCGTTCATGCCCGGCGACAGGGTAAGGCCGGTCAGGATCACCATCGGCAGGACCAGGAAGATCACGCCGACATAGGCGCCTTTTTGAAGCACATTATAGCGCAGCGCCGCATCACCGGTGGGAAAGCGCAAGCGCGCATGATCCTTGATATCCTGCCAGACATGGGCCGGCGCCAGTTCCCCGCGCCGGAACGCCAGGTCGCGGGCGATGTGCCGGTTCCACAGGCTCCAAAGCATGTAGAACAGCAGCGTGAAGGCGAAGACCGGCGCGGCGGTCAGGTGCCAATGGCGCGACAGGGCGAGATTATAATGGGCGGGCAGGGTGATCCAGGCCCCGAACCGCTCCAGCGTCAACCAGGGATGATCGAAATTCGCGCCATAGTGCCCCCAATAAAGGCGCGGATGGGCGTTGAAGATCCCAAGGCCGCTGGTGAACAGCACGTATAGGCATAGCGCGTTCAGCCAGTGCCACAGGCGCGTCGACAGCCTATGGCGGCGAACGACCTGTCCGACTGGCTTTGTCCTGTCCATTGCCTGCGCAATCCCGCTCGCCCTGGCGACCATCCATGCCCCCAACCCATCTGTAGCATGAACATGCCCTGTGCGCGATGCCGCTTTACGCTGTGTCCCCACTGCAACATGATTGTAAAAATTCCATAATGTCATCGTCGCACCCCTTTGCAACTCATCCGCGCGCTCCTAGATGGCGGCCACGCGGTTCCGATGCAGACCGCATGTCATTCCGCGAAAAAGAGCGGAAGGCGCAGGAGGAAATTATGTGCAGGTCGTCATAATTTCTGGGCATCTATCCTGACCTGTCCGAATATCCATTGATATTCCGGCACGATTACATTTGAGGATTTTATGAAGACTGTGATTTTCGCAGCTGTTGCTGCTGCCGCTTTTGCCGTGTCCGCGCCTGCTCTCGCGCAGGAAGCCGCCCCCTTCACCGGCGCGCGCGCCGAAGCGCTGGTCGGCTATGACAAGCTGAAGACCAACAGCAATGGCCTGGGCAGCCCCGACGGCCTGCTGTACGGCATCGGCCTTGGCTATGACATCCAGGCGGGTGGCGCGGTTCTGGGCATCGAGGGCGAAGTGGCCGATTCGACCACCAAGCGCACCATCCTGGGCACCAAGGTCTCGGCCGCCCGCGACCTCTATATCGGCGCCCGCGCCGGTTTCGCGATCGGTGATCAGGCCCTCGCTTATGTGAAGGCCGGCTACACCAACGCCCGCGTCAAGACCCAGGGTTTCGGCGGCGACAATGGCGACGGCGTGCGCCTGGGCGCGGGTCTGGAATATCGGCTCGGCGGGCAGCTGTTCGTGAAGGGCGAGTATCGCTATTCCAACTATGAAGGCGATGTGGAGCGTCACCAGTTCGTGACCGGCCTCGGCGTGCGCTTCTGACCTTTCGGATCGAAGGAATAGGAAAGGGCGGCGCCGTGAGGGGCCGCCCTTTTTCATGCCGGCAAGGCGCGGATGTCAGGCGCCACCCAGTTTCGACGCGCCTCCGCTGACATCAGCCGGTCGCGGCTCCAATAGGCGAGCGGCCAGTCCTTGTCGCCTAGCGGCGAGTCCATCAGCGCCGCGAACGCACCGGCCAAGCTCACCTCTTCGGGCAAGCCGGCCAGCACCCGCCGCGCCATGCGGAGCGACGCCTGGGTGATCGTCTCGTGATAGCCGCTCGTGTCGCTGTTCACGCCGCCGACGCTTTCATTATAGCGGCGGATCATGCCGGCCATGTCGCGCTCGGGCAGCAGGTCGGGCCGCCTCAGCATCAGCCACAAGGCGGTCGCGAAATGCGCGCCATGGGTCCATTCTTCCTTCGGCAGCGCGCAGTCGCAAAAGCCGCGCGCCAGCCGCTCGATCTCATCGTCCGTCATTCTCCGTCCCTTTCCTGCTCTCGCCGGCGGCGGGCAAAGAAAAACCCCGCCGTGGCGGGGTTCCTGTTGTCCGGTCCGCTTGATGGGACAGGCAGCGTCAGCCCAACCCGTTCTCCACGCATGCCGACAGCCCCGCCGAAGCAAGCATCTGTTGGGCGGAGGCGATCGTGCGAACCATGGATCCGGCGCTAGCCATCAGGCGGGCGCGCGTCAACCGAGCGCGGCCTGCTTCTCCGCCGCCAGCCGGTCCAATTCGGCGCGGCTCTTCTTCTCGCTCGCGGATTTCAATTGCCCGCACGCCGCCATGATGTCGCGCCCGCGCGGCGTGCGCACCGGCGCGGAAATGCCGCCCTCAAACACGATGGAACTGAACGCCCTTATCCGCTCGGGCGTCGAACATTCATAATCGGTGCCCGGCCACGGGTTGAAGGGTATGAGGTTGACCTTGGCCGGCAGCTTATACTTGCGGATCAGCCGGACCAGTTCGCGCGCATCCGCGTCGCTGTCATTCTTGTCGCGGATCATCACATATTCGAAGGTGATGCGCCGGGCGTTGCTGGCCTTGGGATAGTCGGCGCAGGCCTGGAGCAGCGCCTCGATGCCATATTTGCGGTTGAGCGGCACCAGTTCGTCCCGCACTGCCTTGGTCACGGCATGGAGCGACACGGCCAGATTGACGCCGATCTCCTCGCTGGCTCGCGCCATCATCGGGACCACGCCGGAGGTGGACAGGGTGATGCGGCGGCGCGACAGGGCCAGGCCGTCGCCATCCATCACGATCTTCAGCGCGTCGCGCACATGCTCGAAATTATAGAGCGGCTCGCCCATGCCCATCATCACGATGTTGGTCAGCATACGCCCGTCGGGCGAATATTGCGGCGCGTCCTCATCGTCGTCCTCGGCATCGTTGGCCGCCGCCATATTGCCTTTGGGCCATTCGCCCAGCGTGTCGCGCGCGAGCATCACCTGCCCTACGATCTCGCCCGGCGTCAGGTTGCGCACCAGCCGCATCGTGCCGGTATGGCAGAAGCGGCAGTTCAATGTGCAGCCGACCTGGCTCGACACGCACAGCGTCCCCCGATCCGCGTCGGGAATGAACACCATCTCATAATCCTGCCCGTCATCCGACCGCAGCAGCCATTTGCGGGTGCCGTCGCTGGAAAGCTGCGCCTCGACCACCGTCGGCCGGCCGACGACGAACCGCTCCGCCATCCAGCCGCGCATCGGCTTGGCGAGGTCGGTCATCTTTTCGAAATCGGTCTCGCCGCGATGATAGAGCCAATGGAATATCTGCTTCGAGCGCAGCTTGGCCGCCTTCGCGTCCAGCCCCGCCTCCTCGAAAGCGCCCTTGATCTGCGCGCGCGACAGGCCGGTCAGATCGACGCGCCCGTCCGTGCGCGGGGTGACAGCGCGGGGCACGGGCACAGGATCGATGGGGCCGGGAATCGGCATGAGCGGGTTGGCGGCTGACTGCATGGCCGCGCACATAGTCGATTTTGCGCGAAATTTAAAGCGGGCCGCAGTTCACCGCACCCGCGCGCAGCCCAGCGCCGCCGCATCGATCGCCGTCGCCGCCCCGCGCAGCGCATAGGTGTCGGCGAAGGCGCGGCCGTTCGCGGCGGTGGTCTGGACGCTCATGCTGCTGGCCGATCGCATCGCCGCGACGATCGCCGCGTCGCCGCGCGCATCGGGCGCCCAGGCGTCGGCCTGGCCCGCGACGAGCGTGAACCGGCGATCGCCCACATTCAGAATCACCGGCGCCCTGTCCCCGCGCAGCCGGCTCAGGCGAAAATGGACTTGTCCGCGCACTTTCTGTCGCGGCCAGGTGGCGATGTCGGCAAAGCCCTTGGGACGCTCGCCGCGCCGCTCGGGGATGGGCAGCGCGATGGCGTAGCAGCGCGGTGTCGCGGGATCGCGGAAGGCGCCCCAATTTTCAAATATGCCTAGCGAATCCCGCGCCCCCGCCGAAACCGGCGCGGCGAGCAGAAGAAGCGGGAGGAGGCGGCGCATCGCGCAGGCAAAGCGCAAGCCATCCCCTTTTGCAACCCCGCCGCGTGCGGTTCCGCGTGTCCCGACTTGCCGCCGCCGCCACAGCGGCTATGAAGGATCATCCACGACTATCTCCCGGATTCGTCCTGTATCCGGGCCAGGGGCATAAGCAGAAACGGACCGACCAGGGATATGAAGGCCACCATCGAACGCGCCACGCTCCTGAAGAGCCTCAGCCACGTCCAGTCGGTGGTCGAGCGGCGCAATACTATCCCGATCCTGTCCAACGTGCTGATCGAGGCCTCGGCCGACGGGGCGATCAAGCTGATGGCGACCGACCTCGACCTCCAGATCGTCGAAAGCATCTCCGCGCAGGTGGAGCAGTCGGGCGCGACGACAATCTCCGCCCACACCCTGTTCGATATCGCCCGCAAGCTGCCCGAAGGCAGCCAGGTGTCGCTGCACGCGGCCGAGGGCAAGATGCTGATCCAGGCGGGCCGCGCCCGCTTCAACCTCTCGACGCTGCCGCGCGACGACTTCCCGGTCATCGCCGAGGGCGACCTGCCGACCAAATTCGAGCTGCCGGCCGAAACGCTCAAGCAGATCATCGACAAGACGCGGTTCGCGATTTCGACCGAGGAAACGCGCTACTATCTGAACGGCATCTATTTCCACGTCAGCGATGAAGGCCAGCCGGTGCTGAAAGCGGCCGCGACCGATGGCCACCGCCTCGCTCGCGTCACCGTGCCGCGTCCAGAGGGCGCGGAGGGCATGCCCGGCATCATCGTGCCGCGCAAATGCATCGCCGAATTGCGCAAGCTGCTGGACGAGGTGGACGGATCGGTCGAACTCTCGCTCTCGGCCAGCAAAATCCGCTTTGGCCTTGGCAACGCGATCCTTACCAGCAAGCTGATTGACGGCACATTCCCCGATTACAGCCGCGTCATCCCGACCGGGAACGACAAGCTGCTGAAGATCGACCCGCGCAGCTTCGAGGAAGGCGTGGACCGTGTCGCGACCATCGCGACGGAAAAGACACGCGCGGTCAAGATGGCGCTCGACAGGGACAGGATCACCCTGTCCGTCACCAGCCCCGAAAATGGCACGGCGGCGGAGGAAGTGCCCGGCGCGTTCCAGGGCGAGGGTTTCGACATCGGCTTCAACGCGCGCTACCTGCTCGACATATTGGGGCAGATCGACGGCGATCTTGTCGAACTGCATCTGGCGGACGCCGCCGCGCCGACGCTGATCCGCGAAAATGATCGCAGTCCGGCGCTCTACGTGCTGATGCCGATGCGCGTGTAATTTCGGCTCATCGCCGGTAACGCGCGGCTTCGGGTAATCTTCTTTCAAGGAGTCGGCGCTAATATCTCGCGCATGGCCTTTTCGCGAGCGACCCTGTCCGAATCCTCCCGATCCTGGGGATTGCTGGTTCTGCTTGGCCTCGCGGAAACCGATGGAGCCGATCCGTCCACGGAATTGATGAAGCGCAGCTTCGGGCAGATCGCGACGCTGTGGCCTTTGATCCTGCTGGCGAAGATCTGCATCGCGGCTATCCTCAACATCCCCTTCTATCTGCCGGCGAGCGCCGCCCAGACCGCTTCGATGATTGCGATGCTGCTGGTGGACGGCGCCGTGATGCTGCTGCCGCGCCGGAATTTCTTCCGCCGGATGCGCCCGCACTGGCGCAAATGGCTGCTGTTGGTCGCGGTCTTCCTGTCCGGCCTCACTTTCAGCCTGTGGCTCAATGGGGCGGAATGGGCGGGCGCCAACAATAATTTCCTCGCCACCGCGCCGCAATTCGCCATCGCCATGCTCGCGGTCTGCGTCTTTGGCGATCGGCGATTGCTGGGTCTCAGCTATTTCCTGGGCGCGTTGCTCATCTCGCTGGTGCAGAAGGCGGGCTTCCTGCAGCTCGGACTGCTGGTGAGTTGCATCGCGGTGATGCTGATCACGACGCTGCGCCAGGCGCGCGATGACCGCGAACGGCTGATGGAGCAGTATGCGCGCGACATGCGGGCGCAACGATCCGACCGGCTGTTGCATGAATATGAACTGTCCGGGCGCGGCTGGTTTTGGGAAACCGACCGGCAGGGCTGCCTCACTTATGTGTCCGACACGCTGTTGCGGACGCTGGACCTGCCCGATGGCGGTCTCGTGGGCAAGCCGATCACCGATATGGTGCGGCATGGCGACAGGCAACAGGGCGACGGCGAGCGGACGCTCGGCTTTCATCTGTCCGCTCGCACCGCTTTCTCCGACATCGCGGTGCGCGCCGCCATGGCGGCGAGCGAACGCTGGTGGTCGATTTCCGGCCAGCCGGTGTTCAACGAGTTCGACCAGTTCCAGGGCTTTCGCGGCTCCGGCACGGACCTTACCGAAATGCGCCGCAGCCAGGCGGAGGTCGAGCGGCTGGCGCAATATGATTCGCTGACCGGCCTCGCCAACCGCGTGCAGATGCTGCGCTCGCTGGAGCAGGCCGTCGCCAGCAAGCGCGGCGGGCCGGGCGAATGCGCGCTGATGATGCTGGACCTCGACCGGTTCAAGAGCGTCAACGACACGCTCGGCCATCCCGCTGGCGACGCGCTGCTGCGCCAGGTCAGCCAGCGGCTGCAGCGGGTGGTCGGCGACATGGGACTGGTCGGCCGTCAGGGCGGCGACGAGTTCAAGATCATCCTGCCCGGCCGCCAGGACCAGGTCCGGCTCGGCCAACTGGCCCAGACGATCATCGCCAGCCTGTCGCAACCCTATTCGATCGAGGGAACGGCCGTCGTCATCGGCGTGTCCATCGGCATCAGCTGTTGCCCGCATGACGGCGTCACCGCCGACGCGCTGATCCGTAACGCCGACCTGGCTCTTTATGCCGCTAAGGGTGACGGGCGCGGCGTCCATCGCTTCTACGTGCCCGAAATGCACGCCGATGCGGAAGATCGCCGTCAGCTGGAAGAGGATCTGCGCAAGGCGCTGGCCTCCGATGGCCTGCACCTCGTCTATCAGCCGGTAATCTCGTCCAAGACCGAGCGCATCACGGGCTATGAGGCGCTGCTGCGCTGGAAGCATCCGCTGCGCGGGCCGATCTCGCCCGCCCTGTTCATTCCTATCGCGGAGGATACCGGCATGATCGGGCCGATCGGCGACTGGGTGCTGCGCACCGCCTGCCGTGACGCCGCGCAATGGCCCGACGATATTCGCGTCGCCGTCAACGTCTCGCCGATCCAGTTCGCCAATCCCGGTTTGCCAGCGACGGTGATGAGCGCGCTGGCCGGCGCACAACTCGCGGCCGAGCGGCTGGAGCTGGAGATCACCGAAAGCGTCTTCCTGACCGACGACGACGGCACGGATTCGATGTTCACCCGGCTGAAGGCGATCGGCGTGCGCCTCGCGCTCGACGATTTCGGCACCGGCTACTCGTCGCTCGGCTATCTCAAGAAGGCGCCGTTCGACAAGATCAAGATCGACCAGAGTTTCGTGCGCGGCGCCGCCATCAAGGGCAACCGCAACAGCGCCATCATCAAGGCGATCGTCAGCCTGGCGGAAGCGCTGGGCATGGACACCACCGCCGAGGGCGCGGAAACGCAGGACGAGTTGGATCTGATCCGGCAACTGGGCTGCTCGCACATCCAGGGCTATGTCTATGGCCGGCCGATGCCGATGATCGACGTGCTCGAAAAGCATCGCGCCACCGGCACCGTCGCGATCGCCGAAGGCTTCCAATCGAGTCGCCCCGAACGCAAATCGATGCTGCGCACCGTGGGCGTGCATCATGACGGCCATGTCTACACCGGTCGCATCCGCAATATTTCCGCCACCGGCGCGCTGGTCGAAGGGCTGTGGAACGTGCCGGAGGGCACGCTGTTCGCGATCGAATTTGGCGACAACCATATCGTCAACGCCACCGCTCGCTGGTCGAAGGACGACCGGATGGGCGTGGAGTTCGCAGCCAATGTCGACATGAGCCGATTGCGGGCCGCCGCGCCCAAGGCGATGGCGTCCTGACCGGCCGCTGGCCGCAATGCTCAAAACAAAACCCCGCCCAGAAGGACGGGGTCTGTATGCGGCCTTGGGGGGCCGGGCGCTTGGGAACGCGCGCCTTGCGCCCCGCTAAGGGCTTCAGCTGTCCTTGCGGTCCACCCGATGCTCGCCCTTCACCCAGCGCACGGTCCCGGTGCTCGCGCGCATCACCACGCTCTCCGTCGTCAGCTTGCCGCCCGGCAGGCGCTTGACGCCGTCCAGCAGTGATCCGTCGGTGACGCCGGTCGCCGCGAAGATGCAGTCGCCCTTGGCCAGTTCCTTGAGGTCATAGACCTTGTCGAGATCGGTGATGCCCCATTTGCGGGCGCGCGCCTTCTCGTCATCGTTGCGGAACAGCAGTCGTCCCTTGAACTGGCCGCCCACGCAGCGCAGCGCGGCCGCCGCCAGCACGCCTTCCGGCGCGCCGCCCGATCCCATATACATGTCGATATTGGTCGCCGGGTTCGTCACCGCGATCACGCCGGCGACGTCGCCGTCCGGGATCAGATAGACGCCGCAGCCCAGCGCGCGCAGCTCCGAGATCATCTTTTCATGGCGCGGACGGTCGAGCACGCACACGATGATCTCACTGGCCGGCACGCCCTTGGCGGCGGCGACCGCCTCGACATTCTCCTTCACCGACTTGTTGAGATCGATGATGTCGTCCGGATAGCCCGGACCGACCGCCATCTTGTCCATATAGACGTCGGGCGCGTTCAGCAGTCCGCCTTCCTCCGCCGCGGCCAGCACGGCGAGCGAGTTGGGGCCGGCCTTGGCCGTGATGGTGGTGCCTTCGAGCGGGTCGAGCGCGATGTCGATCTTCGGCCCCTTGCCCGGCGCGCCGCCGACCTTCTCGCCGATATAGAGCATGGGGGCCTCGTCGCGCTCGCCCTCGCCGATGACGACGGTGCCGTCCATGTACAGGTCGTTGAAGGCAAGACGCATCGCCTCGACGGCGGCGGCGTCAGCCGCCTTCTCGTCGCCGCGCCCGATCAGCTTCGCCGCGGAGATGGCGGCCGCCTCCGTCACACGCACCATCTCAAGCACCAGAACGCGATCGAGAACCGAACTTGCCTGCACCATGTCCATCCCTTTTTTGCTGGGTCGCCGCCCTTGGTCCGCCCACGGCGGACACACTCCACAGGGCGATAGGGAAGCGCGCCAGCCTTGTCGAGCGGGCTGTCGCCGACCCGGCTATTTTCCACCTGTCGCGCAACGCAAATCCGCCCTGCGGCGTTGCCCCGAAAACAGGGAGATATCGTCGGATGATCGCCATCCTCCTCGCCGCGGCGTTGCCAGCGTCGGCGACAGCGCCGCCTACCTCGCGCCGGCCGTACGCCGCGCCGTGCCAGGCGGTCCCGTCGCTCTGTCTCACGACTGCGCCAGCCGACGAGTTTCGCCTCGACGGACAATCGAAGCCGCCGGTGAGCGCCAAGATGGAGGCCTATCGCTTCCGCGACCGGCCCTGCCGGCTGGTCGGCAACATGGATTGCCCGAAACGCGCGAGCCGGCGGCTCTGGCGGCTGGGCGAACCGATCGGCGAAACGCTTTCGCGCAGCTTCGGGCTTCGCTGAGCCGTTCCGACATCAGTCCAATATGTGCATGACCATGGGCGCCTGCAGCAGGCTGTCCGATCCCGCCAGGCGTCGCAGCGTGTCTGCGATACAGCGCTCTTCGCCGGCATGGGTGACGATCGCCACCAGCACGCCGTCCGCCTGGTTCGCGCCGCGCTGGCTCATGCTCTCGATCGATACGCCCGCGTCGCGGGTGGCGGCGGCGATTTCCGCCAGGACGCCTGGCCGGTCCTGGACCTTGAAGCGCAGATAGGCGCGGCCGGTGCGCCGCCCGGGATCGGCAGGCTGCTGGGGTGTGAGCGCCGCGACCGGCATGGCGAAGGCGTCGCCATATTCGTCGCGCGCCACGTCGATCAGATCGGCGACCACCGCCGACGCGGTCGGCCCGTCGCCGGCGCCGCGCCCCTCGAAGAACAGCCGGCCGACGAAATTGCCTTCGGCCACCACGGCGTTGAGCGATCCATCGACATGGGCCAGCGGATGGCTGGTCGGCACCAGCATCGGATGCACCCGCTGGAAGAGCCCGCCCGGACCATTCTCCGCCAGCCCCACCAGTCGCACCCGATAGCCGAGCGCCGCCGCCTCCGCGATGTCGGCGGCCACGACG
>Ga0068858_100006138_pt1 | contig 11721 bp, 15 predicted proteins | sample KBSSwiS12_FD_66589 | JGI IMG/M metagenome (GOLD analysis project Ga0068858, IMG submission 66589) | Switchgrass rhizosphere microbial communities from Kellogg Biological Station, Michigan, USA - KBS Switchgrass S1-2 | ecosystem: Host-associated > Plants > Roots > Rhizosphere > Soil ... | reverse complement strand
GTTCACCTGTTGGTAGTAGTCCCAGTCCTCGGCGCGAAAGAGCGGGCGCGTGTGAGCGATGTGACACAGCGGCCATAGCCCTTCGTTGGCGAATCCCAGGTAGAAGCCTTTGACTTCCTCCTCGGTGAGCCAGACGCGGCGCAAGGTATATTGCGGATGGTCGGGGGGCACGCGCAAGCGTCCCTGGTCGTCGCTGGTTTCCCGATCGGCGTCTCCGGTTGCCTGGGCGATCCAGGTTCCCGCGCAGGCGCGGAGAATAGGCTCCTGCGCCGTGACCAGACCGCTCGCAGGCACGCTCCATTCGATCCCGGAGGGCCGGCGAAAATGCTCGTAGGGCTCGCGATTCGAGACCACTACCAGACGGCTGTCTCCCAGGCGGCCTTGCACGAAGATCCGCAGCCGATCCTTGGTCCATTGAGATTCGGCGGACTCGCGCAAACGTGCTTCTTCTTCGGCCGCGGCGCGCGCAGCGGTAAAGCTGGACGCCAGGTGCGAGACCTCACGCGTAAGCGATTCAAATTCGCCGCTGCCAGGCAACTCCGGCGCAGCCGCCTCGGAGGACGTTCGCAGCTCGCGCATCCACCGCGCCATCTGCTGCATCGGCTTCCCCAGACCCCATCGCACCGTGAGCAAAGTAACCGCTGCGATCAACAGTGTCTGGAAGGCCACGCTCACCAGCGTCCGGCGCCACGCATCGCCTACGCGCGTGTCGATGTAGGACGCATCGTGAAAAATCGCCACGGTTCCGATGGTGGCCTCGCTGGTTCGAACCGGCACGATGGCCGCGTGCAGGCGGACACCACCGAGTTGAATAAATTCGCCGCGCGCCTCATCCTGCCCGTCAGCGTGAAGAATGTCGGGGGGCTTTCCGTTCAGACGAGCCACCAGACCCGACGTAATCGCGACTGGCTCCCCGTTCGCGTCGGCCACCATCATGCCCGCCAAGCGCTCTCGCCCCGTGGAGCGATCCACCATAGCCTGGAGACTGCGATAAGAATGCGCAGCCAGCAGCGGTTCCACCGCTTTGGCCTGGCTTTCCGCCAGATCCAACGCTTGGCGCTGAAGATCTCGTTCCAAGCCCCGTCGCTCGGATCGCACTTGATAATAAGCGAATCCCATGGCAACCGCGGCCACGCCGGCGATCAGGAGAAGATTTAGCCGATAGGCAAGTCGCATAAGTGATTGAGTTACAGACTCCCAGCGTCTGTCCAGTCTATGATGCTCCGCGCGGCAACTTTATTACATGCCTTGAAAAGAGCTAAAGTTATGAGCGAGTTACGGTGCCAGGACGGCGCGGACCACGAAACGTTCCGGTGCCGGGCCGATATACCGAAAGGGATAGCAGGTAATCAATGTTAGAGCTGGTTCGACGGTTGGTTTAAGAACGTCGACTTGATCCGGTTCTACGATCCATGCCGATTTTACGATATAGACACTATCGCCACGCGGCTGATGGAGCTTGACCCGGTCCCCCACGCGAATGCCGCGCAGCGGACGAAAGAAGGTATCGCGATGCGCCGCGAGCACCATGTTTCCGCGGTTTCCTGGGAGTGCAGAGCCGGGGAGGTGACCAGCTCCGCGCCCCAGCACTTCATCGTCAGCACCCTCGAATACAACCGTTGACAGATTCAGTCTGGGAATCTCTAGCCGTCCAACTACCTCTCCCAGGGAGGGCGCCGTGGAAACCACCGAATGCTCAAGATCGTAGGCGCCCTGGCTTTGACTCCACTTCGCCTTCATCGTCAGCTCAGCGCAATAGCCCAGGCACAGGACTCCTATGATCCACAGGAACCCTTGAATCGTTTTCCATGCCACATATCTTGCTATGCAGTTCGCCTGCCTTTCCGCGCCGGAGGGAGAAAAAACGAAAAAAACGCCGCCGAAGGCATCTGTCTGCAGCCCGTTTAGGCTTTACACAGTCGCCCCCGGCGGCGGTGATCAGAAGGCTCTAGCGGTGCTACCAGCGTAGGCCGAAGGTCACGGGAAGATAATCCGTGTGCCTGTCGCCGCCTAAGAACATGCGGTGATAGCGAGCTTCTGCATAAAACTTGACATGCCATTTGGTGCCGAAGGCGAGTCCGATACCGCCGTTCACACCGGGCTTATTTACCGAGTAGGAGGTAAGCACCTGAGTAGTGGGCACGGCCACCGGGAAAAATCCGAAGAAGGGATCAAACCCGGTGAAGACAGAAGTCGTGGGCTGCGTGAATTCCTGCCTGCGATGATACAGGCCCCCTCCACCGATGAAGTAAAAATCCACGGGACCGCGCGGATTCGTGTGAACAATGGGATTCAGAGTCACGGACCACATATTCACATCGCCCCCGGGAAACCCCAGGGCGTTGAGTGTAGCCCCATTGATGTCCATCTGGTTGTAGTCGAACTGCCCCATTAGCCCTACGTAAGAGTTGAAGTTGTAGCCGACACCACCGTTGAAATTCCACCCCGTGTCGAGCCGGCGGCCGGAGCCCCCGACACCTTGAACAAATCCGCCACCAACATTGAAGGAAACCGGCGGTGTTTCCTGGGCGCTCAACGCGCCCACCATCAAAAGTCCAATACCCGAAGCGAGCGTAATACCTTTCATACTGCCTCCATGCCCATTAGATCTTTGGATCGCGCATCAGTTTCCCTCTTGAAAAAGAAATTCAGCGCCGCCCAATTGCGTGGCTGCCGGTTACCGGCTCGCTGCTCGAGAAGATATCCTCCGCGCCATTTTCCAACAGGATCGTGTTCGCGCGGTCAATCTCGAGGGAATTGACGCAGCGAACCAGGATCAGAATGCTGCCGGCCTGGACACATCTTTCATAGCGCTGGACCATGAAGTCGGGAATACCCATACACGCCAGCAGACCATCGATACTTAACGACAGCAAAGAAATGTCCGAATTTGAGAAGCCCGCGGAGGTCAAACGGCTGACGGCCTTGTCGGCTTGTCCAGCGTTCTTTGCGATGCCGAAGACGCCTACGTTTTGAATCGCCATCGTCGTAGCCTTTCTCGTTTCGATGCCATATAAGCATGTTTCCGCCCATATCCAGGAGATGCACGATTTGCATTCAGGCAAGATGTGCTCCGTTATTTGGACGGGCTCAAGGGCGTTTGGCGGCGTAAGAATTTCAGTTTGCGCTAGGCCCCGCATCTTTCAGGTGGCTAACTTCTTGTTACGTCGTCACTTCTTCGGCGACGTTCACCCCGGCATGCGGCTTGCAAGTAAGGAAGTGCGTCCTGAGGACGTCTGAAGGAGAAAAAGCATGAAACGTTTTTCGTTATTGCGAACGGGCGCCTTGGCGGCGGCAGTCGTCTGCGTTGCCCCTCTTGCGATGAGAGCCGACGAGATCGACAAGAAGACGGTTGTCACGTTCGACCAACCCACCGAAGTTCCGGGCATCGTATTACAGCCTGGTAAGTATGTCATCAGGTTGCTCAATTCGTCATCGAACCGGCACATTGCCGAAGTTATGAACGAACGGATGGACCATCTGTACACCCTAACTTTCACGGTGGCCGCAGAGCGGCTGTGGCCGATAGACGATAAAACCAACAAGAAAATTCTCACGTTCTACGAAGGGAAAAACGGTCAGCCCCAGGCCATACGCCATTGGTTCTGGCCCGGAGACACCATCGGCCAGGAATTCCTGTATCCGAAACGGCAGGCAGCCAAAATAGCCGCGAACACCGGCGAGAAAGTCGCGGAAGGTAATCTCCCCACTGTGGCGGAAAGCGGTCAATCCTTGACGCCGGACAGCGCCAAGGACGTAACGCTCGAGAGCCGCGAGGAGAGTAAGCCCGCCGAATCTGTCTTGACGGCTAGAGCCGCGGAACCCGAGACGCCTGCGGCCGCACCCGCGACCGTGATTGCGCAGAATACGCCCCCACCCGCTCCAGTCGCTCCTGCGGAGCCGGTGCGAGACGCCGACGATTCGCAGTCCAGATCTATAGCTGCGAATACCGCTCCTGCGGACACGACGCTGCCGCAAACCGCCAGCTACGTCCCGCTAATGGGAGTGATTGGTTTGATCTCGTTGGCCTTGGCCCTCGTGATGGTCTTCACCAAGCGCTATCGCTCCTTATAGTCCGTAAAGCCGGGGGCGGCACTCTAGTGTGTCGCCCCTACCTAAGCGGGTGATCGCAAGCTTTATAGAAACGGGTCGGCCTGCCTAGAATCTACCTCCGATGAATACCAGTGGAATAGAAATACTGTCCAATCCCTCGCCGTCGTCGCATATCGTGTATTCCTATACCAACGATGCTCACTTGGCAGACGCCGTCTGCTTGTTTGCTGGCGCTGGTCTGCAAAAAGGCGAAGCGGTTCTGCTGGTGCTTTCTGCGACCCATCACGCTCCCGTCCGCCAAGGCTTGGAACGTCAGGGATTCAACTTGGCCGAGCTTGAGGAAACCGGACAACTGACTTGTGAGAACGCTAAGAATCTACTCGCCAGTTTCATGTTTGAGGGGGTCCTGGATGAGCACAAGTTCAAGACCAAGATCGCCAGGATGATTGAGAAGGCAAAAATGGGCAGTGGTTCCCGTAAACACGGATTAGTCCGTGTATTTGGCGAGATGGTCGATCTGATCTGGGCGCCCCATCCCAAAGCCACCGAGCGCCTGGAGGAGTTGTGGAACGAGGTTATCCAGATTCATTCCGTTCCTCTGCTGTGCGCCTACTCTCTGGCTGGAACGACCAACACGTTGCCTTCGCAGCTTGTGTCGTGCCATTCGCACGATATCTCTTAAGCTCCACTTAAACCAAACAGTTCGTTGCAGCGTCTTTGAGCTCATCCTTCTCGGAAACGACTTCCGACCCGGCCCGTACCCGGTTATGGAGAGTCCGAAGACTGAGCCCCAGTATCTGCGCCGCCCGCGTCTTGTTGTTGTTGGTGTGCTTCAAAACCAGGTCGATGTAAGCTTGCTCGATTTCGCTCATCCGGGGACCTACGCGGATGCGGATGGACTCTTCGTCCGCCGACTGAGGAGCCGTTGGAGCGGTACCGGGAACGCTCGGATCGGCCGGAAGATGCCGGGTTAGAATCGTGCCCTGGCCGGCGACGATCACGGCGCGTTCGAGCACATTACGGAGCTGGCGCACGTTCCCGGGCCATGGAGCATTCTTGAAATGTTCGAGAACTTCCGGATGCAAGCCGGAAACATGGCAGTTATGCTTGTTATTGAGGTTGGATAGAATCGCGTCGCAGATCGAAGGTATGTCTTCCTTTCGCTCCCTCAGCGGAGGCAGGACGAGGTGGAAGACGTTCAGCCGATAAAAAAGATCCTCGCGCAAACGGTTTTCCTTGAGCGCTTGCTCCGGATGACGGTTGGTGGCAGCGATCACCCGAACATTCACCGGCAACTCGCTCTTTCCGCCCAGCCGGCGAACTTTACCGTCTTCCAAGACGCGCAATAGCTTGGCTTGCGTCCCGATCGGCATATCGGCGATTTCGTCCAGTAAGACAGTTCCGTTGTGCGCCTGCTCAAAGCATCCTGCGTGCCGTTCGACAGCTCCGGTGAAGGCGCCCTTCTCATGACCGAACAACTCGCTCTCAATCAGGGTTTCTGGCATGGCGGCGCAATTGATCGCAATGAACGGGCTGCCGGATCGGGAGCTCAGGCGATGCACTTCCCGGGCAACTAATTCCTTACCCGTACCGCTTTCGCCCGTGATGAGGACGGATGCCGAGGTGGGTGCAACCTGGCTAATGAGCGAGTACAGCTGCCGCATGACCGCGGAGCCGCCCACGATGTCGCCAAGAATCCCTTGATGGCTCAACTGCCGATTCAGGATGTCGGTTTCGTTGATCAAGTGTTTCTGCGCCGCGGCCCGTTCGAGGAGTGCCCGCAGAATACTCGGCTGCACCGGTTTTTCGAGGAACCAGAAGGCCTTCAGATCGTGGATGACCGCGAGCCCCTGCTCGATACCGCCCACGCCGGTAAGGGCGATGGCCGGGGTACGGTCTCCCATGGCCTCCAGGGTTCTCAAGAGCTCGAACCCATCCATGCGCGGCATCATTAGGTCCGTCAGGATTACGTCGGCGGCCAGCGTGGCATGCTGTTCGAGCGCATCTTCGCCATCCGAAGCCGTCGCCACGGCGAAGCCCAGCGATTCCGTCATCTTGACTAACTCGTTTCGTTGGAACTCGTCATCATCGACAATCAACACGCGGAGCTTGGGCAAACTGGACATAGTCAGAGGATGCGCCTCTGCGACGATCCGTTTCAGGGTGAAGAGTCGCCGTCAGTACTTTTGCGCGCGGGTATTTTGCGCGCCACGCAGGAAATTTTACAGGGGGCGACTCAAAAGGAGCGCCGGTTTCTTGAATCATGACAACCGGGTCTGTGGTCTCCGGATTGCATAGTTTAAGCCAGGAGGTCATATGTCTAAACAACGCTCGCTGTTAGCTACGACTGCCGTCCTCTCCATCGCTGCCATTTCGCCGTTTGCCGTGACACCGCTTCCAGCGGACGAAAAGGACCTCGAACGGCTGAGCGATGCTGCCACCGTCTTTTCCGAAATCATGGACGCGCCCGACAAAGGCATTCCTCAGGATTTACTGGACAAGGCGCACTGCATCGTGATTGTGCCCGGACTGAAGAAAGGCGCTTTCATTGTCGGGGCCAAATATGGCAAAGGATTCGTATCTTGCCGCAACCAGAAGGCCGGACGAAACTGGTCTTCTCCGGGGGCGATTCGTGTGGAGGGCGGTAGCGTTGGATTTCAGATCGGGGGATCGGAAACCGACGTGGTCCTGTTGGTCATGAATAAGGGCGGGGCGGATCGGCTGCTTTCCAGCCAGTTCACGCTGGGAGGCGAAGGAGACGTGGCGGCCGGCCCGGTTGGGCGAAACGCCACGGCCCAAACGGATGCCAAGTTCACCGCCAAAATTCTGTCGTGGTCCCGGACGCGGGGCATTTTCGCCGGCGTATCGCTGCAAGGAGCCACGCTGCGGCAGGATGAAGAAGCCAATAGAGACCTGTACGGAAGGAAGATTAGTAACCGTCAGATTGTGGATAGCTCCATTAAGCCGCCCGCTGGCGCCGCCAAGTTGATGTCACAACTGAACCGGTATTCGCCACGCGAAAAATAGTTCCGAGAAAGGACAGAGTATGAATCGTAATGCTTTTGGTTTCTTGGTTGGATTGAGTGCCGGTGTGGGCATGGGTTTGTTGCTCGCGCCACGAGCCGGCGAGAAAACGCGTTTGCTGATCCGGCGAACGGCTGTCGATGGCGCGGCCTATCTCAGGGAGCGCGGCACTGAAGTCCGGGATGCGGCGGCCGATGCCATTCGCGAACAGGCCCGAAAAGTCAGCCAAGGGACGGAGGCCGTCAAGGCGGCAGTAAACGCAGGCCGGCAGGCTTTCACCGAATCCATGCATTCGTAGGTCGTCCGGCTAACACTTCAACAACGATAGTGCCCGGTTGACTGGCGCGGAAACACTATTCGGAAGGGGCGATCTACACGATGTCCGATCCACACCGTCCGAAGTTTGAAGGAGATTTCCATGCCCGTCACCACACTTGAAGAGTTGTTAGTTGAACAAGTGCGCGATCTGTACGACGCGGAGAAGCAACTTGTGCGCGCGCTCCCCAAGATGGCCCATGCGGCCAACTCGGAGGATCTGCAGCAAGCCATCCAGGGCCATCTGGAAGAGACCAAGAACCAAGTTTCGCGCCTGGAGCGCGTATTCGAAGAACTGGATAAGCCGGCAAAGGGCAAGGCCTGCAAGGCCATGCGCGGGCTGGTGGAGGAAGGCTCCGAGGCGTTAGAAGGAGACTCGCCACTAAGGGACTTGGCGATCATCGCCGCCGCGCAGAGAGTAGAACACTATGAGATTTCCGCCTACGGAACCGCGCGCGCTATCGCTCAGCAGCTGGGCCAAAATACGGTTGCCGCACTGCTGGAAGAAACCGAAGAAGAGGAAAAGGCTGCCGACACAAAGCTGACCGACATCGCCACTGAGCTGATGGGTCAGGTCGAGACTGTAGACGAATCGGAAGAGCTAGAAGAAGACACCAGGCCGGCCAGAAAATCGACGCAATCGGGAACTGGCGCATCTCGAAAGGCGGCGCGAGGCTAGAATCGGCCGCGAGGATTTGTAGGAGATAAGGAGATGTTTATGAACTGGGATCAAATCGAAGGGAAATGGAAGCAAGCCAAAGGTTCCCTGAAGCAACAATGGGGCAAACTGACGGATGACGACCTCGATGTCATCGCGGGTCAGCGCGACAAGCTGGTGGGGAAGCTTCAGGAACGCTACGGGTACGCCAAAGACGAGGCCCAGCGGAAGGCGGACGAATGGGTCAAGACCGCGGGCGAGGATTCGCGCGAGTCTGCGAAGACAGCTCGACGCTAAAAGAGAACGGCCGCGGACCTGGAGGATCCGCGGCCTATCTCTAAAGCGTTTACAGCTGTTAAGCCCTTCTGGCTAACCCCGCGATCAGAGAGACCAAAAAGAGCACCAAGAACAGATAGAACAGAATCTTTGCGATTCCCGCCGCTGCTACGGCGATTCCCGTGAATCCGAAGACTGCGGCCAAAAGCGCAATCACTAAGAACGTCAGGGCCCAACTCAGCATAAGTTCTCCTTTCGCTCAAACTCATCTTGGCTTGAAATCATCGACGACCGGGTCAACAAGTCACGCAGCGATTTGCTTCGCCGCCAAATCCATACTTAGTTTTTTGCCGCGTGCTTCTAAGGCCTTGCGCGCAGACCGGCGAGCTCTGAGGAAGCGGATTCGTACCGCCGTTTCCGTGAGTCCCTGATCGCGAGCCATTTCCTTCGCGGTCACTCCGTTCATCTGAGCTTCCAGCAGGAACCGGTCTGGCGGCCGGCAGACTCCCAAGATGCGCGCCACATCGATGGCGGCCAGGTCCAAGCAAGTCTTGCCGTGCGCGGATTGTTGAAGCTCCTGGTGCAAACGCTCACTGCGGATCACCCGCCTGTATTGGTTGAGGGCGATGGAATTGATCCAGGTCACGATCATCTGGGGATCGCGGAGTTGGGATAATCTTTCCCATCCGCGTAGCCAGGCTGATTGTGCAATATCGGGCGCCAACCCCGGCGCTGCGCCGCGGGAGAGCAGGAACCGGATCGTTCGTTCTCGACCGGTTGTGTAAATATCTCCGTATTCCTCGCGTGTCATCGCTTCTCCTAGACTGTTCTGAACACGGTCCGTGCAATGCACGCGGGCAACCACACTGCTTTTCTGAATGACCTGCCTGGAATCATGGTTTTACGGCGATGCTCAGGCCGCAGGTTTTTCACGGTCGGTGCAGGAAGTGCATCCGCGGGGAAACCATTTGCCGCTGATCCTTTGCATTTGCCGTTTGGCAAGGGTCGTGCAGTTGGGAAGGGCATGAAGAAAACACTACTGGCATTACTTCTACTCGCGGGGGGAACAAGTTTCGCGCAATTATCTATTGGCGTGCGGATTGGGCCACCGCCCGCACCTCGGGTCGTCCATGCCCGTCCGCGAGCCCCCGGACCCGATTATTTCTGGGTCGATGGCTATTGGTATCCAGTGGGAGGGCGGTATCGTTGGCATGACGGATATTGGACCCGTCCCCCCTACGCCGGCGCCCATTGGAGCGGACCGCGCTATGAGGGCGGACAATTCTTCGAGGGCTATTGGGAAGGCGACCGCGGCCGGTTCGATCACGATCATCGCTGGGACCGCGATAGAAACCGCGATTTCGGGCACGATCGCGACCGCCATTAAGCAACCTAGTAAAACATGACTGCCGGTTCTCGTTCCAGACCGGCAGTCGTTTTTTGAAACACGTTTCTTTGCATCAGGACTCTAACTCGCCAGGAGGAAGTTCGGTGAGGAACATTCTTTTTATCTCCGTCATTATTACCATCGCGGCGACCGCTGCGCCGATTGGCACGTGTACCCAGACGACCTTGAGCACTCTGGTACTAGGTAACCCCTGCATGCTGGGCGACAAGATGTTTAGTAATTTTACTTACTCGGGTAACGTCGACGCCGCAAATGTTAACGTCGATTTCCAGATGGGTGGCAACGGCACTGAATTCCGGCTTCTTCTTGCACCCATAACGGGCTCAGGCTTCTTCACAAATTTCACGTTTTCAGACACGATCAGCGTGGTTCCAGGCGTGGCTCCGAACATAGCCCCGGCAGCCTACCGAATCGTGAGCGTTAAAGATCAATCCAATTTCTCCCTGGCAGCGGGTTCTTCTGGGCTGCTTACCGTTGCAAACAGCGGTGGCCCGAGTTTTGGTCTGATGCCGGGAAACGAAACGGGTGGCCCGACCGCCATCACGCCAACGACGTCTGTCGTCACGACGGCGACCTTGACCGGACCAGGTGGAGCCGGCAGCGCGAGCCCGGGGCTATCGAGTTTCGAGCTAGGGTATCTGCAGGCGAATACCGCAGTCCCCGAGCCTGCGTCCTTTGGCTTGATCTCCTTGGGCTTAATCGGGTTGGGCCTGTTACCACGGCGAGTGCATCGGGCCTCGCAGGCAGGGAAACAATCGTCGGGGGGATGAATCTCCCGACCAGGAGGCAGCAATGCGAAAGCCTACAATTCTCATCAGTCTTGGGTTCCTAATTCTGGCGGGATGCTCGCAAACGGCGAGCCCCCCTTCGGCCAGCGCTCCGAGCGCGACGTCCGACTCGGATCTGCAAAATGCGATTCAAGCGCGCCTGAATGCGGATCCTGACTTGAGTGCCGCCAAACTGGACATCGACGCGCATGCCAAGGACAATAAAGTCACGTTGAAGGGCACGGTGCCCACCGAGTCGATGCGTCTCCGAGCCGTGGAACTGGCGAAAGCGGGAAATCTGGAGATCACCGATAAGATCGACGTGAAGCCCAGAGAAGTATCGCGTAGCGAGTACACCGAGGACATGGCTCGCGCCGCTAGAGAGCGGGCGAAGACGGCTGGAGACAAAATTGGAACCTCGATCAACGACGCGTGGATTCACACCAAGATCACATCGAAACTGATCGGCGATAAGGACACTCCGGCTCGCAAGATCAATATCGACGTGGTTGACGGGCGGGTCACTTTGCGGGGCGAAGTCAATTCGGTAACCGCCAAGGAAGAGGCGCATCGTGTGGCCAAGGACACCGAGGGCGTCCGGCAGGTGAGAAACCTGTTGAAAGATACGGCCGGTTAGCGGATCGCTGCGACATAACGAACAATAGTACCGGGTATGCCGACTGCAACAATTTCGGCGTACCCGGTAATTTTTGCACAGTCTAATGTTTTTCCAGACCCCACCGAATCAATAAGTTAGGTCTGGTGCGCCATTTGCCCGCAATCTTAGACCACAAGATTAAGATGAGCAAGAAACCAGCCCTCCAAGTGTGCACTTTTTGGTCGGTTCGGGTTAACATCTTCCTCAGAATCGCTGCGAGGTAAGGAGCACAAATGCGGCAAGTCCCAGTTGCGGATATTCTGGACGCGAATCAAGTTTTGGCGGCGCTCTTTGCCTTCAAGAAAGGCGATTTTTCGGTTCGGCTGCCGGTTAACCAGGTGGGATTGGCCGGAAAGATCGCGGATGTCTTGAACGACATCTTTGAGCTGAATGAGAATATGGCCACCGAGCTCGCGCGTGTGAGCACGGCGGTCGGCAAGGAAGGCCGAATCGGCCAGCGCGCTTCGTTGAACGCCGGCTCCGGTAGCTGGGCCGCCAGCATGGAATCGGTCAACAGCCTGATATCCGACCTGGTGCAGCCTTCTACCGAAATCGCCCGCGT
>Ga0068858_100006134_pt1 | contig 11725 bp, 12 predicted proteins | sample KBSSwiS12_FD_66589 | JGI IMG/M metagenome (GOLD analysis project Ga0068858, IMG submission 66589) | Switchgrass rhizosphere microbial communities from Kellogg Biological Station, Michigan, USA - KBS Switchgrass S1-2 | ecosystem: Host-associated > Plants > Roots > Rhizosphere > Soil ... | reverse complement strand
ACCGTTCTTTGTCGGATCTGCCCGGCTGAGCCGGGCAGATCCGACAAAGAACGGGCTGGTCAGGGGGTCAGGAGCGACGCCGCGATGACCCCGCGGTGGTGGCGGTTGGTGCCGAGGACCGGTTCGGCCATCTTCACCCGGCGGTACCAGCGGTGGAACGGGGCGTCGGCGAGGATCCCTTGCCCGCCGGCGAGCTGGTGGGCCGACGCGGTGACGCGGCGGCAGCGCTCGATCACCGCCGCCTTGCAGTAGGACGCCGCCAGGACGAGGTCATCGGCGTCGGCGGCGGCGAGCACGGCACCTTCGGCGACGGTGACGGCGACGAGCATGTCGGCGCACCGGTGCTGGACGACCTGCAGGGAGCCGAGCGGCCGGCCCCACTGCTCGCGCGCCTTCACGTGGGCGACGGTCGCCCCGAGCGCCGCCTCGGCGGCACCGAGGGCGTCGGCGCACAGCACGATGGCGGCGACCGCTTCGGCCCGGGCGACGTCGCACGCCAACGTGCGCGCGGGAGGCGCGGCGATCGTCACGCGCGCCCAATCGCCGTCGAGCGTGGCGACCGGCTCGATCACCGCATCGCCGACCGGCACCTCGCCGACGCCCCCGTCGACGGGCACGAGCAACACGTCCGCGCTGGCCGCGTCGCGCACCAGCGACGGATCGAGCACCACCGCGGCGAGGCCGTGGCCCGACCACCCGAGCTCGCTCGCCAGCACGCGCGTGTGGAACGTCGACGGCTCGGCCTCCCACCCGATCAGGCGCGCCTGGGTCACGAGATCGCGGACGGTCACCGCAGCCCCAACCCGAAGCGGGCGATCGTGTCGCGCTGCACCTCGTTGGCGCCGACGCTGATCGTGCCGTGCACCCGTTCGAGGTACTCGTAGCCGAAGCGACCGGCGGGATCACCGAACAGCGGCGCCCATCGCACACCGTCGGTGCCAGCGAGCTCCGATGCCGTCTGCGCGAGGTCTTGCAGCAGCTCGGTGGTCACGATCTTCGCCATCGACGGGAGCACGGCGTCGTCGGGCTCGCGCACGACGCGCCAGCACAGTTGCTCGGCGGCCGACCACTCCGCGGCCAACCGGCCGAGCGTGTCGCGGGCGAGCACGTCGTCGTGGCCGCGCACGTGCTCGACGAGCAGGTCGAGGAGGTGGCGTGCGAAGCCGAGCCAGAACATACCCGACCGCTCGGCCGCCACCGCGGTGACGAGCTGGCGCCATCCGCCGTCGCGCACGCCCAGCAGCTGGGCCGGCGCGTCCTCGAAGTAGACGTCACCGAGGTCCCAGCCGTTCATCGTCGGTCGGCGCTCGACGCGCACGCCGGGTGCGTGCATGTCGACGAGGAACATGCTCATGCCTTCGCGTGGGGGCACGTCGAAGTTGCTGGCGGCGAGCGTCACGCACCAGTCGGCCTTGTGGGCACCGGTGACGAGCACCTTCCGGCCTCGCAGCTCCCATCCGCGGTCGGTCTCGTCGGCGATCGCTTCGATGGCGGCGAGGTCGCTGCCGGCCTGGGCCTCGGTGTAGGCGAGGCACGCCGTCACCTCACCGGCGACGACCGGTCCGAGGAGGTGGGGCCGATGGACGGCGAGCAGCCCGCCGATCAGCGTGACCGCGGTGTCGACCAGCGGTGCGTCGGCGCGGGCCACCTCGAAGTTGAACGCGGCGCGCGCCTCACCTTCGAGCGCCAGCCAGCCGCGCGCACCTGCTTCGCGGACGAGCCGCCGCTCGAATTCCTCGTCGAGACCCGTGAGGTCGCGTGGGTCGGCGTGGGTGGGCGCGTCGGCCATGACCGACGCCAGCCACGACCGCACGTCGTCCATCACGCCGCGGCGGGCGGCGCGCCGCCGATGGCGACGGTGACGCGATCGGCGGCGGCGCGCACGGCGCGGCCGTGTTGGAGGATGCCGGCGCGGCCGAGCTCGAGCCCGATGGCCGTGACGGCCACGATCATGACGACTTCCTCGTGGTGGTCGAACACCGGCGCCGAGATCTGGGTGATGCGGTGCGTCGCATCGGGAGCGAAGCGGGTTGGCAGGTAGTCGCGGCCCGCTAGCCGGCGGATCAGCTCGTCGCGTCTCGCCCGCACCTCGTCGGCGTCGGGATGCTCGACGAGCGTGGCGATGGTGTCACCGAGCTCGACGCGCACGCCGCTGTCGAGCGTCACCCCGAAGCCGAGCTCGCGGATGAGCGCCAGCGCGGCGGCGACGTGCGCCCGTTCGTCGGGGGTGAGCGGCTCCGGGGCCCGCGCCAACCACTCCTCGACGGCGTCCGGCGACGACCAGGCGACGTAGGCGGCGCCGAGGGGCGGGACGAACGGGACCGCATGACCCATGGGCAAGCTGACGCCGAACGGTCGCGGCGACGGCGTGCTGGCGACGACCACCAAGCGGCTGCCCGCTTGCACGGCCCCGAGCACGGGCATGAGCAGCGCCTCGGCCAGGCGCTCCATCTCGGGCCGCGCGAACCGGGCCACCTCGTGGCCGACGGCGGCGGCCTCGCCCAACGGGATGAGCACGGGGCCGAGGCCGTAGCGGCGGCTGGCGTCGTGGCGGGCGACCAGCCCGGCATCGACCAGTCCGAGCAGCAGCGCGTGGCACGTCGCCTTGCTGATCCCGGTGCGCCGGGCGACCTCCGACAACGACTGCGGGTGCCGCGGCGTGCGGGCCAGGAAGTCGAGGATCTCGGCGGCCCGCACGACGGCAGGCGAGGGCTTGATCGGCACCGCTGGAGGAGCGTAGTCGGCTTGTATTCCAGCTACCTGGCTCGTATTCTGCCCGGACCACGACCGGGGGAGGTTCGCGTGACGGACTTGGTAGCGGCGCGTCGACCGTTCGTCGACGGACGGTGGATCACCGGCGACGGGGCCCCGCTCGACGTGTCGTCGCCCGCGACCGAAGAGGTGGTGGCGACCGTCGAGACGGCGTCGGCGTCCCAGACCGAGGCGGCGATCCTCGCCGCCCGCCGCTCCTTCGACCGTGGGCCGTGGCCGACCATGGCGCCGGCCGAGCGCATCGCGGCCGTGCGCCGCCTGGGCGACGCCCTCGAGGCGCGCCGGGGGATCCTCGTCGAGACCGTGATCCAGGAGGCGGGTTGCCCCTGCGGCGTCACCGAGATGGCGCAGGTCGGCATGGCGCTGCAGAGCGTGGGCGAGCTGCTCGACCTCTACGGCCGCCTGCCCGAGTGGGAGCACAACGAGGTGCCGCTCGATGGTCACCTCGTCGGCTCGACGGTGCGCATGTCGTTGCGGCGGTACGAAGCGGCCGGTGTCGTGGCTGCCATCACGCCCTACAACTTCCCCCTGATCACCAACGTGTGGAAGGTGTTCCCCGCGCTGCTCGCCGGATGCACCGTCGTCCTCCGGCCCAGCCCGCTCACGCCGCTCGAGGCAACCGTCTTCGGCGAGCTCGCCGAGGAGGCCGACCTCCCGACGGGCGTGCTCAACGTCGTGCCCGAGGGCGGCAACGAGGGCGGTGTCCTGCTGTCGACGCACCCCGGTGTCGACGTGGTGTCCTTCACCGGCTCGACGTCGGTCGGTCGCGCCATCGCCGGCCAAGCGGCGCCGTCGTTGAAGCGGGTGATCCTCGAGCTCGGCGGCAAGAGCGTCGCGCTGCACCTGCCCGATGTGTTCGACGCCCCCACGGGCATCGGCAGCGTGGTCGCCGCGGCCATGCCGGTGTTCGCGTCGCACGCCGGTCAGGGGTGCGCGCTCCAGACGCGCGTGCTCGTGCCCGAGCAGCACCGCGCCGCGGTCGTCGACGCGATCGCGGCCGCCGCCTCGACCCTCCCGATCGGCGACCCCTCTGACCCGGCCAACTTCATCGGCCCGCTCATCAGCGCCGCCCAGCTCGACCGCGTGCACGGGATCGTCACCGATTCGCAGGCTGCCGGCGGGCGCGTCGCCACCGGCGGGAAGCGCCCGGCCCACCTCGACCGCGGGTTCTTCTACGAGCCCACGGTGATCGACGCGTCGTCGAACGCCGATCCGAGCGCGCAGCGCGAGATCTTCGGCCCCGTGCTCACCGTGCTCGGCTACCACGACGTCGACGAGGCGGTGGCCATCGCCAACGATCACGAGCTCGGCCTGTCCAACGGCGTCTACACCGGCGACCTCACCCTCGGCCTCTCGGTGGCCAACCGGCTGCGGTCGGGCACGGTGCAGGTCAACACGGGTTGGGCGAGCGCGTACACGCCGATGGGTGGCTACAAGCAGAGCGGCTACGGGCGCGAGCGGGGCGCGGCGGGCATCCGCGCCTTCCAGGAGCTCAAGCACCTGGTCGTCGGCAGTCGCTGACGTCGCCCTTCAGTGGCCGGTGGCGGTCATGCCGCCGTCGACCGGGATGACGGTGCCGTTGACGTAGCTGGCGGCCGGCGCGACGAGGGCGGCGACGAGGTGGGCGACCTCCTCGGGCCGGCCGTAGCGACCGACGGGCACGAACCGCCGCGCGTACTTGTCCTTGTCGGCGTCGGGGATCGCCTCTGTCATGCCCGTGGCGATGGGGCCGGGGCAGATGGCGTTGGCGGTGACGCCGCGCCGTGCGAACTCGACGGCGAGCGAACGGGTGAAGCCCACGACGCCGTGCTTCGACACCGTGTAGGGCATCGTGCGCGGCGTCGCCCCGAGCGCCTCGGTCGACGCGATGTTCACGATGCGACCGGCGCCGTCGGCCAGCAGGTCGGGCATGCACGCCCGGGTGACGCGCATCATGGCGTTGAGGTTCACCGTCATCGCGAGCTCCCACTGCGCCTCGAAGTCGGGTGCGTCCCACTCGCCCCCGGCCGGCACGCCGGCCGCGTTCACGAGGATGCCGATCGGGCCGAGCGCGTCCCGCGCGTCGGCGACCGCGGCCGGGATGGCGTCGGCGTCGGCGAGGTCGCACACCACCGGGAGCGCGCCGACGGTGGGCCGGTCGCGGTCGAGGGCCGCGACCGAGGCGCCCTGGGCGGTCAGGAGCTCGGTGATGGCCCGGCCCATCCCGCTCGCGGCACCGGTGACGAGGGCGACCCGTGAGGTGAGTGTCATGGCCATGATGTATACAAAACGACGATGGCCAACGAGAAGGTCTACATCCACGAGTTCATCGACATCATCGGGCACAACCGCGCCAACTACATGCACCACATGACGGCGAACTGGTCCCCGATCGCCCAGAAGGAGCGCCACCAGCTCTGCTACGGCGTGTGGGGCACGGTCGGTTCGACCCGGCAGTGGCCCGAGGTGGTGAACGTCTGGGAGGAGGACGGCTTCGAAGGCCTGGCCGACTCGTTCCGCCACGAGTTCAACCATCCGAGCCTGCAGGACCCGGCGCTCGCGGCGTGGTGGGCGCGGGCGGCGCAGTTCCGCAAGTCGGGCTTCGACCGCATCCTCGTGCCCGCGCCGTGGACGATGACGATCGAGGAGCTGTGCGCGGCCGGCGTGAAGGGCGAGACCTACGCCCACGAGCTCGTGCACGTGCGGCCGGGCTCGGCGTGGGACTTCCTCGAGCTGGTGCGCGAGCACGCGGTCTCGGCCTACGAGCGCTTCGGCTGGACGCTCGCCGGTGCGTGGGTCACGGCCATGCGCAACGACAGCGAGGCCTTCCTGCTGTGGTCGATCCCCACGTGGGCGCAGTGGGGGGCCTTCGAAGCCGTCCAGTGGACCGACGAGGAGCTCGTCGCGTGGCGCAAGACGGCGAGCACCGTCGCCACCGACTGGGAGCGCTTCCTCCTCGTCGATGCCCCCCTCAGCCCGTTCCGCATCGGGCGCCAGCCGGCGGAGAGCGACCGGGACAGCTTTCAGCTACCCGACTGAGCCCATCATTGCTATGATGGCGTAAATGGGGGTGACGGTCAGGCGATGACGGTCAGGCGACTCGCAGGCGCGCTCGGCGCCGAGCTCACCGGTCTCGACCTCCGCGTGCTGCCCGACGAGGCCACGTTCGCCACCGTGAAGGCGGCGTTCCTCGAGCACCAGGTGATCTGCATCCGCGGGCAGGCCGCCATGACCCCCGATGACCAGCTGGCCTTCGCCGCCCTCTGGGGCGAGATCTCGATCCACCCGTACGTGCCCTCGATCGAGGGCTACCCGGGGATCATGAAGATCTTCGACACCAACCCCATCACCCAGACGTGGCACGCCGACACCACGCATGCGAAGGCGCCGCCGGCCCTCACGTTGCTGCTCGCTCGCACGCTGCCGCCGGTGGGGGGCGACACGATGTTCGCCAGCGCCTACGCCGCCTACGAGTCGCTGTCGCCGGGCCTGCAGGCGACGCTGCTGCACCTGCGGGCCGTGCACCACGGCACCGAGCTCGCCGCCCAGGCGGGTCTCGACCCGGAAGCGGTCACGACCACCCACCCGGTGGTTCGCACCCATCCCGAGACCGGCCGCAAGGCGCTGTTCGTGAACGGCAACTACGTGTCGACGTTCGACGGGTGGACGGAGGAGGAGAGCGCGCCGCTGCTGCAGCACCTCTACGCCCACATCGGCCGGCCCGAGCACACCTACCGCCATCGCTGGCTCGATGGCGACCTCGTGATCTGGGACAACCGCTGCACGCAGCACGCGGTGGTCGGCGACACCGGTGGGGCGGAGCGGACCTTGCACCGCGTCACGATCGTCGGTGACGTCCCTGTCTGAGACCGTCCCTGCGGCGCGGCTGCGGGTGACGATCGCCGGGGTGCTCGAGGCGCTCGACGTCCCCGCGGCCGACGCGACCACGGTCGCCGAGCTGCTCGTCGAAGCCGACCTCGGCGGCGTCGACTCGCACGGTTGCCACCTGCTCACGATGTACGTGGAGCGGTTGCGCGCGGGCCACATCCGGCCGCGCGCGGAGATCACGGTCGAGCGCGACGACGGTGCGACGGTGTGGCTCGACGCCGGCCTCGGGCTCGGCCAGCTGGCCGGTCTGCGGGCCATGGAGCTCGCCGTCGAGCGGTCGGGCGAGCACGGCATCGCCGCCATCTGCGTGCGCGAGGCGACGCACCTGGGCGCCCTCGGCGCGTACACGCGTCGCGGCGCCGAAGCCGGGCGCATCTCGTTCTGCTTCCAGAACGGCCCGACGGTGGTGCCGCCGTTCGGTGGCATCACCGCGCTGTTCTCGACGAACCCGCTGTCGTACGCGGTGCCCACGGGGCGAGAGCCGACGATCGTCTACGACATCGCCACGACGGCGGTGGCCGGCAACAAGGTGCTGCTCGCCAAGAAGCGCGGCGACGCCACGATCCCTGCGGGGTGGGCGAACGACGAGCACGGGCGGCCGACCACCGACACGGACGCGGCGTCGGTGTGGCACCTCCAGTGGTTCGGCGGGCACAAGGGCTTCGGCCTCGGGTTGCTGGTGGAGATCCTCGGCGGCGTGCTCACCGGCAGCTCCTACGGGCGCACGGAGCACACCGACTCGGCGGTGCACGGTCGCGACCGCGTGGCCAAGGGCTTCACGTTCCTCGCCATCGACCCCGACCGCTTCGTCGGTCGCGACGAGCTCCGCCGCCGCACCGACGAGCTGATCGTCGACATCCGGACCTCCGAGCGGGCCGAGGGCGTCGACCGCATCTGGATGCCCGGCGAGCCCGAGCACGAGCGGCGCATCCAGCGCGAGCGCGACGGGATCCCCCTGCCACCACCGCTCATCGCCGAGCTCGACGCCATCGCGTCCGAGCTCGGCGCCCCATCTGTGCTATGATGGCAAGCTTAGTGGCCCTGCCGATCGAGCCCCCGCTGCGGGCCATGGATGCCGCGAGCGGGCGGCGCGTGCGGTTGCCGCGGATGGCCGAGATGGTCGCCAACGAGCTGCGTGACGCCATCCTGTGCGGCGACCTCACCGAGGTGCCGCGGCTCGAGGACCTCATCGCCCGCTTCAACGTCGGCCCGCCTGCGGTGCGGGAGGCGATGCGCATCCTCGAGACCGAGGGCCTCATCACGGTGCGCCGGGGCAACGTCGGCGGCGCCGACGTCCACCGGCCGACGGAGGATCGTGTCGCGTACATGGTCGGTCTCGTGCTCCAGTCGAAGGCGGCCGAGCTCGCCGACGTCGGAGCTGCGCTGCGCGAGCTCGAGCCGCTGTGCGCGGGGATGTGCGCGGAACGGTCCGACCGGAACAAGACGGTGGTTCCCGCGCTGCGCGCGGTCGTGGCCGAGCAGGCCGCCGCGCTCGGCGACCACCTCCTGAGCATCGAGCTCACCGACCGCTTCCACAAGACGATCGTCGACTCGTGTGGCAACGAGACGATGATCGTCGTCGTCGGTGCCCTCGAGCGCGTGTGGGCGGGGCACGCGAGCGCGGTCTACCGCACCGATGCGCCGGTCCCGGCACCGGCGATCATGAAGGCCTCGCTGCGCGACCACGAGCGCATCCTCGCCGCCATCGAAAAGGGTGACGCGAGGGTCGCGGAGATGGCCGCCAAGCACCTCGACGCGACGCACGCGTACATGTCGACGGTCGACGATCGCCGCATGGTCACCGCCGCCACGTTGCACCTGTAGCGATGGGGGGACGCACGGGGGGCGCGTTGCTCGCGGCGCAGCTGCGCGCCGAGGGGATCGAGGTCGTGTTCGGGTTGCCGGGCATCCAGCTCATGCAGCTGCTCGACGCCCTGCACGGCGTGCCCGACATCCGGTTCGTCACCACCCGGCACGAGCAGGCGACGACGTACATGGCCGATGGCTACGCCCGCATCGGTGGCCGGCCCGGAACCGCCCTCGTCGTGCCCGGACCGGGGGTGTACAACGCCGGTGCCGGGTTGGCGACGGCGTGGGCCTGCTCGTCACCGGTGCTGCTGCTCGCCGGGCAGATCGAGCAGCACGGCCTCGGTCGCGGGTTGAGCCTGACGCACGAGATCGACGACCAGCTCGACGTGGTGCGGCCGATCACCAAGTCGGCGCAGCGCGTGCTCTCCGCCGACGACATCCCGGCGGCGGTGCGGCACGCGTTCGCCACGATGCTCGACGGGCGGACCCGCCCGGTGGAGCTCGAGTTCCCGCCCGAGGTCTTCGCCGCCGTCACCGCGGCCGAGGTGATCCCGCCCGTGCCGCCGACGGTCCACGAGCCCGATCCGGCGCTGATCGCGCGGGCGGCCGAGCTGCTCGCCTCGGCGACCGAGCCCCTGCTGGTCGCCGGCGGCGGTGTCGTGCTCGGCGACGCGTCCGGCCCGTTCACCGCCGTCGCCGAACGCCTGCAGGCCACGGTCCTCAACACCCGCGAGGGCAAGGGCGCCATCGACGAGCGCCACCCGCTGTTCGTCGGCACGGCGTGGGTGAACCGGCGCCTGAAGCCCACGCTCGCCGCCGCCGACGTGATCCTCGCCGTGGGCACGCGGTACCAGGGCGTCGGTCTCGACGACGGTCAGACGCTGATCCACATCGACGTCGATCCGGGGGAGATCGGCAAGAACGCCGCGCCGGCCCTCGCCATCGAAGGCGACGCTCGCCGTTCGCTGGAGCTGCTGCTCGACGAGCTCGACCGGCGGGGGGTCCGCCGCGACGACCGTCGCGTCGAGCGGCAGGCGGCCAAGGCGGCGCTCGACGCCGAGCTGGCGACCGTCGGCCCGCAGGTCGAGATGGTGCGGGCGTTGCGGCGCGGCATCCCGGAGGACGGTGTGCTCGCCGTGGGCACCACGACCGTCGGCTACCTGTGCCACCAGGCGTTCCCGGTGTATGCGCCGCGCACCTACCTCACATCGTCGTACATGGGCACGCTCGGCTACTGCTTCCCGACCGCGCTCGGCGCCAAGGTGGCGCGGCCCGACCTGCCGGTGGTCTCGATCAACGGTGACGGCGGGTTCCTCTTCACGTCGTCGGAGCTGGCGACGGCGGTGCAGCACGGCATCAACGTGGTGGCCGTCGTCTTCAACGACAGCGCGTACGGGAACACCAACCGCGACCAGCTCGACAACTTCGGCGGTCGCGTGATCGGCACCGAGCTGGTGAACCCCGACTTCGCCAAGTACGCGGACGCCTTCGGCGCCGTCGGCGTGCGGATACCGTCGGTCGACCACCTCGAAGGTGCGGTGCGCGAGGGCCTGGAGGACGATCGCCCGGTGGTGATCGAGCTGCCGATGGAGCGGCTCCCCTCACTCTTCTAGTGTCCCGAGTCAGAGGAGCGGCGATGAAATCGACGAGTCAGAATCGTCGCTCGCAAGGACACAGGACGACGCGCTGGCCTTGCCCCACCGCTAGGACGAGGACGCCGCGAGCGGCGATTCTGGCCGACGATTTCGCGGCGAACTTCTGACTCGGGTCACTTCAAGGAGAAAAGCATGGCAGCGGGCGATCGCTACGGCTTCACCTACGTGCGGGCCGAGCTGGAGGACGAGCACATCCTGCTCGTCACGCTCGATCGGCCCGAGCGGCGCAACGCCATCACGCCCGAGATGCACGACGAGCTGACGCCGTTGTTCCGGCGCATCGCCGAGGACCGCGTCGTGCGCGTCGTCATCCTCACGGGCGCCGGCGACAAGGCCTTCTGCGCGGGGGCCGACTTCGGCGGCATGTCCGCCAACCTCGAAGGCGGCGCCTACGAGGACGGCTTCCCCGAGCTGATGCTCGGCTCCGCGGCCCTGGTGCGCGCCCAGCTGGCCGTCCCGCAGCCGATGATCGCCGCCATCAACGGCGACGCCATCGGCCTCGGTGCCACCATGGCGTTGTTCTGCGACATCCCGCTGATGGCGGCCGAAGCGCGCCTCGCCGACCCGCACGTGAGCGCCGGCCTCGTCGCCGGCGACGGCGGGGCGATCCTCTGGCCGATGCTCATGGGGCTCAACCGCGGCAAGGAGTTCCTGCTGACGGGCGACCTCATGGGATCCGAGGAAGCGGCGCGGCTGGGCCTGGTCAACCACGTGTACCCGCGCTCGGCGCTGCTCGACGAGGCGCGCACGCTGGCGCGGCGCCTGGCGGCCGGCCCCCAGGTGGCGATCCAGTTCAACAAGCGCCTCGCCAACACCGAGCTCGTCGACCGCGTCAACCGCGTCATCGACGCATCCCTCGCCATGGAGGCGATCACCTTCACGACCGCGGATCACCGCGAGGCGGTGCGCTCCTTCCTCGAGAAGCGCCCCCCGACCTTCTCCTAGCTCTCCCAGCGCGGCCCAGCGCGTTCTTTGTGGATCTGCCCGGCTCAGCCGGGCAGATCCGACAAAGATGGTGCGGTGCGGCTACATCATCGCTAAGTACGCCAACTAGGCAATGATGGAGGTGATGGCCGTCACCGCATGGCGGAGGCGGCTCGTCCACGACGGGCGCGGTGGCCGCAGGCGCATCGACTCGGCGTCGCCGAGCAGGTGCTGCTGGCGGTCCCGAGCGAGGAAGTCGGTGGTGCCGGGGGGAGTCAGCATGCCGTAAGGCTCGCATGGCACCCGGACAGATCTCGTCCCAATTTCGCGAGAACATCGCGGGGTGGACTCGCCGGCGGCCCGCTTGCTCGTGCTCCTGTCGCTGCTGCAGTCGCGGCCCCAGTGGACGTCCGCCGAGCTCGCCGACCGCCTCGGTACGACCGACCGCACCGTGCGCCGAGACGTCGCTCGCCTGCGTGATCTCGGCTACCCGGTCGACGCCGACGCGGGCCGCACCGGTGGCTACCGGCTCGGTGTGGGCGGGGCGCTCCCGCCGCTGCTGCTCACCGATGACGAGGCGGTGGCGGTCGCCGTCGGCCTGCGCGCCGCCGCCGAGCGCGGGATCGACGGCTACGGCGACGCGGCCGCCGCCGCCCTCGCCAAGCTCGACCAGATGCTGCCCGCCCACGTGCGCGAGC
>Ga0068858_100006132_pt1 | contig 11726 bp, 9 predicted proteins | sample KBSSwiS12_FD_66589 | JGI IMG/M metagenome (GOLD analysis project Ga0068858, IMG submission 66589) | Switchgrass rhizosphere microbial communities from Kellogg Biological Station, Michigan, USA - KBS Switchgrass S1-2 | ecosystem: Host-associated > Plants > Roots > Rhizosphere > Soil ... | reverse complement strand
GGCCAACCCGAGTAAAACTTTCCCGCCATCCGCATGAGCCATCCAAAAATCCTGATCTCCGCGATCGCCTGCGATCCGTTTGGCGCCTCTGAGTCCCTCCACGGCTGGCTGGTCTGCCGTTCGCTCGCCGCGATCGCCGATCTTTGGCTTCTCGTCAGCGCGGAACATCGAGCCGGTGTCGACAAAGGCCGCAGCGCCGGTCTGGTGCCGGACAACATGCATTTCATTTTCGTCGGCGAAGCGAAGAGGTATCACGAGAACCGTATTTTCGCCCGGATGCAAAGCTGGGCGCGATACATGGCTTTCAACCGCTCCCTTCTTCCGGTAGCGCAAGAATTGCACGAGCAGGAGCACTTCGATCTCGCCCATCACGTGACCTATTCCACCTGGCGCGTCGGCAGCCCCCTCTGGCGGCTGGGGATTCCGTTCATTTGGGGGCCGATCAGTGGAACGGAGGTATTTCCATTGCGCAAGTTCGCCCACATCCTCAGTCCGTCTGGGAAGGCGTTTGAAACGGCCCGTGTCCTGGGCGGCCTGTATAGCCGGGCCAACCCGGAAGTACGCCATAGCCTGCGCCATGCCTTCCATGTCTTCGCCGCCCATCGGGAAGCCGTGCCGCACCTGGCGGCATTGCGCGGTACGAGTGACGGCATCAGTGTGCTTTCCTACTACACTTTTACCCCCGAGACAGTGGCGACCTACGCCCGGCCGGCGTGGCCGGTGCGGCCCTCAGAGAAACCCCTGAAGATCCTTGCCGGCGGCAATCTCGAAGGACGCAAGGGCGTCGCCCTCGCCCTCCAGGGGTTGGCCATTGCCAAAAAGGCGGGGGCCCGATTTTCTTACCGCGTTACGGGCCGCGGGCCGGAATTGGAACATCTCCAGCGATTGGCCGAACAATTGGGCATCGCCGAGGATGTCTGCCTGGGACAGGGCTTCCCGCGAGAGGACTACATCCCCGAACTGCAAGACACGGATCTCTACCTGCTGCCCAGCCTGCGCGAGGGCGGCGGATTGACCATGATGGAAGCCATGCTGGCCGGCTGCGTGCCCATCGTCGCCGACGCTGGGGGCCCCGGGACGGCAGTGGCGGATGGGTGCGGCGTGCGGATTCCCATCCATTCGCCGGAACAGATGGCCCGGGAGATCGCTGGGGCGATCGTTCGCTTTGACCAAAACCGGAATCTCATCGCTCAAACGGGGGCGGCGGCGGCCCGTCACATCGCCCAGCAATACTCCCATGAGCGATTCATTGCGGCCATCCGCCAGGTTTATGAAGCCGCGCTCGCTTTGAAGAGTGGATAGCAAATGGCCCGTAAGATCCTGCATGCCGGGCTCCGTGGTTACCCTGACGACACTTGAAATTGACGATTCAGCCCTTGCCGCCCCTGACTCCCTTCTTATAGTCCCCCGCCCCCAATGAAGATCGAGCAAATCCAGGAGTATGTCGTCCCGACCATCGCACTGGCCGTGGGGCTCGGCATTGCCCTCGGTTGCGGCCTGATGATCGGCCAGGGGGACTCCAAAACGGCCTTGATGATCGTCGCCGCTTTTATCGTGATCGGCTTCCTGCTCGTCGTTCAACAGCGGATCTGGATGATCATTCCAGCAACCGCCATGCTGGGGGCAAAGATCACGGCCCTTCCCGTTCCGTTCTCGATCGCCAATCTGGGCATTTTGCTCGCCTTCGGTATGTACCTCATCTTGAAGGCGCTCAAGATCGTTCGACTCAAACCGAAGAACGGAATCGTGGAGGTCTGGATGTTCATAGTGCTCACCTACGTGGCGACGGTCTACGTGCGGAACCCGGTTGGGGTGGAGGCATTTGGTTCAGACCGGGTGGGTGGCCGCCCCTACGTCTCTATTCTCATTTCGTGGGCGGCTTTCTGGGTTCTTTCGCGCTCCAACGTCAGCGTTCGCGAATCATATATCGTCACTTTTTTATCGTTGGCCGGCAACGGGTTCCATGCATTTGTGAATTACGTTGCCTATCGGTTCCCCTCCACGATCGGGCCGATCTCCAGCCTCTATTCCGGTATCCAGGCGGCCGATCCCACGGAGGCCGCCGTCCCTGGCATGGAAGAAGGCAGCCGGCTGGCTTATTTGGGAGGACTGGGCGGGGGCCTGACCGCAGTTGCCTGTGCCTTTTGGCGTCCGTTCACACTCGTCAATCCCATGCACTTCTGGCGATTCGTCATGTTCTTCGGCGGCTTGGTTGCAGTTCTTCTTTCCGGCTTCCGCTCCGGTATGATCTCTGTCTTCGAAGTGTTCCTCCTGGCCAGTTATTTTCACCGGGGCATGGGTGAAGTCCTGCGCACCCTCGGTCTTACGGCTCTCATCCTTGTCCTCCTGGTCGGCTTGCAGGGAAACATTATCGACCTGCCCATCCCGGCGCAGCGCACCCTTTCCTTTCTCCCGGGCAAGTGGGACTACGACGCCAAAAGCCAGGCCGAGGGGTCCACCGAATGGCGGATCGAAATGTGGAAAGCGATGCTCACGGGGAACAAGTATATCGAAAACAAATGGCTCGGGGATGGCTTCGGCTTTACCCATCAGCAGTTGGAGATCATGAATGCCAATACGCTGACCGGTACCACTACCGATCAGCAGGAAAACCTGATGATCAGCGGTGGGGTCCACAGTGGACCCATCTCCACGATTCGCTACGTCGGATATATCGGGCTGGCTCTTTTTCTCGTCCTGCTCGTCTTGGTGGCGAGGCGCGGCTTCCAGTTGATTCATCGCGCCCGCGGGACACCCCTGTTCCCGTTTGTTTTGCTGAACAGCATTCCTCCCATCCTGTTCCCTTTCAATTTCATCTTCATTTTTGGCGCTTTCGAAAATGACCTTGGCGGCGCTGTATTCATGATCGGCATCCAAAAGATGCTGGAAAACTCGCTGGATGCGTATCTCGGGACGGAGAAAGCCGCACCTGAAGTCATTCAGCCACCCAAGTTTCGCCCGGTTCCCCAATTTGCGCCCGCTGGGCGTCAATGATTTCGCGCCAGCCATGGCCAGACGACCATGGGTCCAGTGGTCTTCGTCACCTACAATTCACAGATTGCGCATGCCTTCGAGTTGGCTACGCTCCCGCGACCTGCGTTATTCCAGTGGCCATCCCTTCCCGCGCCCTGCCTTGCCTATTCTCAAATGACCCGCTCCCGACTGACGATTGAAGCCGGAAAAGCGGAACAACACTACTGGGCCGATCTCTGGCGCTACCGGGAACTGTTCTATTTCCTTTCCTGGCGGGATTTGTTGGTGCGCTACAAGCAGACCGCGATCGGGGTGCTCTGGGCGGTGTTGCGGCCGGTCCTGACCACGGCGGTTTTCGTCTTTGTGTTCGGCCGCCTGGCGAAGATGCCCTCGGAGGGTGTGCCCTACCCGGTGCTGGTCTTCGCCGCCATGCTGCCGTGGCAGTTCTTCGCCTCGGCGCTCACCGAGGCCAGCGGCAGCCTGGTCGCCAATGCGAACATGATCTCCAAGGTCTATTTTCCCCGGCTCATCATCCCGGCGAGCGCGATCATTGTCGCCTTCGGCGATTTTCTCATCTCGCTCGGGATTCTCGCCGTGCTGATGCTGTTCTACGGCATCGTCCCGACCTGGCATTTGCTTCTGCTTATCCCGCTGACCGGCGTGGCGTTGCTCGCCGCTTTGGGAGCCAGCCTCTGGCTCGCCGCGCTCAACGTGGAATACCGGGATTTCCGTTACGTGCTTCCGTTCATTGTCCAGTTTGGCCTCTACCTTTCCCCGGTGGGCTTCAGCAGCAGCATCGTGCCAGAGCGGTGGCGGCTGCTCTATTCCCTCAATCCCATGGTGGGGGTGATCGACGGATTCCGCTGGGCCATCACCGGAGCCGAATCGCTCATTTACTGGCCGGGATTCGGGGTTTCACTGCTCCTCGTGCTCCTCATTACCCTGAGCGGTCTCTGGTATTTCCGCAAAACGGAACGGGCGTTTGCTGACGTGATTTAATCGTATGAGCGAACCCGCCATCCGCGCCGAGAACCTCGGGAAAAAGTACCGCCTCCGCCACCAGCAGGAAGGCCGGCGGTACAAGACCCTGCGTGACGCGCTGACGAGCGCGCCCAAGCGATGGATGTCGCGGCAATCCCCCGGCAACGTGGCGCAATCTGCTGCCGAAGATTTCTGGGCTTTGAAGGATGTGTCGTTTGAAATTCCGCAAGGCGAGGCCGTCGGGATCATCGGCCGCAATGGCGCCGGCAAGTCGACACTCCTCAAGCTGCTCAGCCGCATAACCGAACCCACCACGGGACGGATCGAGATCGACGGACGCATCGCCAGCCTCTTGGAAGTCGGCACCGGATTTCACCCAGAACTCACCGGCCGCGAAAATATCTACCTCAACGGCGCCATTCTCGGAATGACCCGAGCGGAGATTAAAGGCCGTTTCGACGAAATCGTCACCTTTGCGGAAGTGGAGAAATTTCTCGATACCCCGGTGAAGCATTACTCGAGTGGCATGTACATGCGGCTGGCCTTTGCCGTGGCGGCGCATCTGGAACCGGAAATCCTCATTGTGGATGAAGTTCTCGCGGTCGGGGACGCGGCCTTTCAAAAGAGATGCCTGGGTCGCATGAGCCAGGTTTCGACGCAGGGCCGCACGGTGCTGTTTGTGAGCCACAATATGGGAGCGATCACATCGCTCTGCCGCACGGCCCTTTGGCTGAACGGCGGGCGCGTCGTCCGCAGCGGCCCGACGCGGGAAGTCGTCGATGAATATCTGGCCGCCGACGCCGACACGCAGGCGGCGGCAATCGATCTCAGCACGATACGACGCGGAGGCGACCACGGGCGGAAACTGAAGATTGAACGACTGGAATGGCTTTCCAATCTGCCACTCCAGCATGGCGAGAGAATCGTCGCACGCCTGCACTTCCGGGTCACTGAAACCGTCGAGGATGTATCCGTCGGCATCGGATTTTCGACACTCGAGGGCGTCCGCTTGCTGACCTATGAAACGGATTTTCAAGATGGCCATCGCCCCACCCTGACCGGAGGCACGGTCGCCTGGGTCGATGTGACCATAACCGAGCTACCCCTCGCCCCGGGACTGTATACGCTGGATGTGGGTGCGCGTTCCGGCGACAGCTTTCCCCTCGATTACCTGCCCAGCTTTGCGCAAGTCGACATCGCCATGGGGCCAAAAACCCCGGGCACGATCGTCCGCACTGGCGCCGGGGTGAGGTTGTCGAGCGAATGCCAATGGGACTTCGCCACGAAATCTGCATTGGTGTAACCGTATAAGCAACCTGGCCACATGAATCCCGCTGACGGGCAAAGAAAGCCCAACTTAATCACCCCGCTCAAACGACTGGCCCGCAAGCTCCTCAGGCGCCAGTCGGGAAGGTATCCAAGCGAAACGTCGAAGTGTCGCGCGCGACTGCAGCCGTTTTGTTCGGGCTATGGCCTGGACCTGGGTTTCGGCGGTGACCCGATTTCACCGCGAGCCATTCGCGTTGATAGTCCGCAGCCCTATGCCGATACAGGGGATGCGCCGGTGCAACTGGGGGGCGACGCCAGCCAACTCCATTGGTTTCGGGATGACGTGCTCGATTACGTTTATTCCTCTCATCTGCTGGAGGACTTTTCAAACACCGGGGAAGTCCTGCGGGAATGGCTGCGGGTACTGAAACCCGGCGGCAATCTCATCATCTTTTGCCCCGACGAGCAAGTGTACCGGGCCCACTGCGCGCGTACCGGACAGATCTACAACGAGAATCACAAGCACGCCGATTTTTCGTTGCAGAAGGTAAAAAGGATTCTGCAAGAAATCGGGGGCGTGAAATTTATTCACGAAGACGCGCTGGTGGATATCTATTCGTGGGAGCTGGTCGCCCAAAAGTCCTCCCCACCGCGGTAATGTTGCCTTCCGTTTCTTTGGTCCTCTTTCCATGAGTCTGCCTTTCAAGGAGAGACTGCACTTCCTTTTCCACCACCCGGAATTTCGCCGGCGGCCGGTGGTGGTTTCCTTTCGACTGCTGGTCTGGCTGTGCTGCAAACAATTGGGCTACGCTCCGCAGATCCGCGTCCATGAGAACTCCTGCATGCGGGTCTACCCGGAGAAATACGGCATGGGAGCGCCCGGACTGTTTTATGTGTTTCGCGAAGGCTTCGAAAGCCTGATTCCCTTTTGCGTGCGTCACTTCGTGGAGGCGGGCTCTTCTTGTTTCGATATCGGGGCGAACGTCGGGATCTGGAGCTTGCTCATGGCCGAGAAATGCGGAAACACCGGCCAGGTATATTCCTTCGAGCCGCTGGGCAGAAATGCGCGCTGTCTCCGGCAGAATATCCAGCTCTCCGGCAAGGGTAACATCACCGTGACGGAAACCGCCCTCGGCAAGGAGACCGGAAAAGTCCGCATTTTCACACCCGATGACCCGGGGCGCACCAGCCTCGCACCGGAGAGCGCGGACGACCAGGTGGAGGAAGTGCCGCTACGGCGCCTGGACGACCTTTGGGCGGAATTCAACCGCGTCCCCGTCGCCTTCGTCAAAATGGACGTCGAGGGCTCCGAACCATTTGTCCTGGAGGGCGGCCGGGAATTCTTCGGCCAGTGCAAGCCCATCATCGTTTCGGAAATCAATCCTCAAAAGCTGGCCAGCCTCGGCAACAAACCCGAGGACGTATTCCAATTCCTGCAACGCTTGAATTATGCTGCCTTTCAATTCAACGACCACGAGGGAAAGCTCGAACCCATCGGCCATTGCGCGCATGGCGATGTCGTCTTTATCCCCGAGGGGCACCCGGTTCTCGGGTCGGCATCGTTTCTCAAAAGCTGAATCCATGAGGCCCCGCCGCACGCCGCCAGACTGGCCATAACCATCGCCATGGCAACGCCAGCGCGACAAGCCAGACTTTCCACCGCATCGCTTCTCGGTTTGTTCAATCGAGCGCGGCTCGGTTTTCCCCGCCATTACTTTATCGGCACCGGAGGCATCGGGGACGACCTGCTATGCACGACGGTTTTCCATGAGCTGCGCAAACGACAGGCGCACGGCATCGCCTTTAGCACGCAGCATCCCGACCTGTTTCGGGGCAATGCCGACGTGGACACCCTGATCCACTGCCCGCGACCGCGACTGGGACCTTGGTTGCGCGCGGGCCTGCCCTTCCTTCGGCTGGGCTATGCCGATTTTGACCCCACGACGGATCGCGACCAACCGCCCACGGAACATATCCTGGCCATCATCTGCCGCCGGGCCAATCTCACCGGCCAGGTCGCACTGCGGCCCTATGTATTTCTCACGACCGAGGAACTCGCTGCCGGGCGGCTGGCCGACAACCAAATCGCCATCCAATCCTCCGGCCAGGGGGCCGCTTATTTCATGCGGAACAAGGAATGGTTTCCCGATCGTTTTCAGGAGGTGTGCAATCAATTGCGATCCGACTATACCGTGGTGCAGATCGGCTCGATTCAAGATCCCCCTTTGAACGGCGCCCTGGACCTGCGCGGCCGGACGACCGTGCGACAATCCGCTGCGATCCTCGCGAATTCGTCAGTTTTCATTGGCCTGGTGGGTTTCCCCATGCACCTGGCGCGGGCCGTCGATTGCCGGGCCGTCGTCGTCTACGGCGGGCGGGAAACACCCCAACAGACGGGCTACACAGCGAATATCAACCTCATCGGCGAGCCCCCTTGCTCTCCCTGCTGGCTCCGCAATCGCTGCGATTTTGACCACGAATGCATGCGCATGATCCCGCCCGACGCCGTCGTTCAGGCCGCCCGCGAGCAAATCGCCAGGCGGGGCACCGCCTTGGAAACATCCACCGTCATTCTCTGAAGCGCATTCAGTTTTCCGCCTTGCGCCATTTGAGCAACGCCAGCCGCAACGAATCCGGAAGATAACGCAGCAACTTTACGCCGTAGCGAAGGAAGCCCGGCAAATCCCGATTCAGCCAGCAAGCATAAAGGCTGCGGGCCAGGAATCGCGCGTTGGCTTCGCCCAGACCGCTCAACCGCGATTCCATCCCGCCCGGGATCGCCCCGTTGGCCGCAAACTCGCGGGCCACGCGGTTGACCTCGGCCAGGGTCAAATCGCCCTGCTCGTAGAGGGGGAAAAGTCGCGAAAATGCCCACCACAACCGGGTATTCCGCGAACTCTCCGCCTGGGGATGGATGCGGTAGAGCACCCCTGCATCCGGGCAGGTCATGAGCTTGGTCACCTGCCGGATGGACCGGAACAAAAGGAAATCGTCCCCGCAAGAATCCGGAAAGTATCCCACTTCGGACAGCAGACTTATCTCAGAGAAGAAACCGGAGGGCATGAAGAAATCCGGGTGACGGCTGACCAAGGCTCCGACACGCGCCGGATTCTCCCCGATGTACCGCAGGGTGGCCGCAGCGCAGCGCAGCCCGTGCTGCGTCACCCACGAAATCATGGCCGGGAGATAGCCTTCCCGCAGGAGATCGTCGTGGTCGAGCATGACCACATAGGGGGTAAGACACGCCTTGATGCCGACGTTGCGGGCATTCGGACAGCCAACCGATTGGGGCAAATGAATGATCCGCACCTGTGGCTGGCGGGCCGCCTCGGCAAGTTGCCCCGGATCACAGCCATCATTGACGATGATGATCTCGTGAAAGCGCTGCTCCACCGCCGACCGCAAAACCTCACCAATATAGCATTGCGCCCCAGCGTAGGGAATTACGCAGCTGACATCATCGGGTGAAATGGAATTCATGGACCCAAGGCAATTCACCCTCAATATGGATGGTCTGTCCAATCTGCGGAAGGCAGCATTTGTCGTTGCGCCAGCCGGACGTTCGATTCAATCGCCATCAAATTCGAGCGCCATGCATTTGAAGTCCACAGCGTGGAGATCCCGTTCCTCTGGCGGCGGGCTGGGATGGATCCGTTCCAACATCCGACGATAGGCAATCACCCATTTGCCACCGGTGCCGGCCGTCAGCGTCCGGGAGTCGACGGGATTGCGCCAGTCGAAGTGCAAAATCGCAAACTGATCGGGCAGGTTTTGCCGGCCGTCGGGAACCTTTACGACGACCTTGCCAGGCATTCGAAGCGAATATTCGCCAAGAATCACTCCATCGAGACTAACGGAAAACGTTTGGGCGGACCCCGTTTTGTCCAGCCACGGCTCGACATCAAAGGAGATTCTTTTCAGAGCACGATTTTGAGGCAGGAAAAGCGGTATATCACTCTTTCTCCCCTGAGAATGAATGGCTTCCGGACCGGCAACCTTGAAGCCTTGGGCTGTCACATAGGGAATCGGCGCCTGCGGAAAGACGAATCCTTGCGCGACTTGTTTCAGGTCCAGACCATCGGCGCAGACTTCCCGCAAGCGCTGCCGAAGGGCGGCGAGGTTTTCCGACGTAGGAGTGGCGCTGCGCCAGAAGACCAGCAGATGGTCCACGTATCGGGATTCGATGCCGGAATCCTGCCGGGAGATGAAATCCAGGAGATATACGGGATCGAGAATGTAGACGGTATCGGCGTCCAGTTTCCCGGCCCTGACCTGCGCGGGGAGAACTTCGCTTTGCATCCGGTCATCGAGAGGCACTGGACGGGCGAGATAATTCACATTCAAAGCCAGGCCCTGGCTGGCGGCGATGAAGCCGAAACTTTGCCAGCCGTCGGGACCGCCGGGCAGGGCAGAATCGTTTGGGCGCGATTGCCAGGCCGGCAGAACGACCATTTTTTGGAAACGCTGGCCGAGGGTGCTCCAAAAGGGATCCGTCAGTAATGTAGCATCCGAACGGGGAGCGGAAAACGCCTGGCGCAAAGTGGCTCGCAAAGGCTGCGTATCGACAATTTGCAGGACAATGAGGCTGGCCAGCAAACACAGCAGGGATCGTGTGGCAATGCGCGAGAAGAGTCGTTGGAGGACGAAAATCAGAAAGATGTAATAAACTGGCCAGAAGAAGCGGTCTGAACTTCGGAAAATAGATAACACCGCGCCAACGGGATGAAACGGAAGAGGGATTTCGAACAGAATCGACGAGCCCAACGTCACCCGATTTGAAACTGCCAGACAAAAGCAGCCGAAGGCGACGAGCCAGAGCGGCCGGAAATCCGGCGCAGGAAGTGTCGTTTTCCTGCGGACGACGGCGGCGAGGGCGCTCAGCAAGAGCGTGCCCAGCCCAATGTAGTTATAAATGCCATTTTGCTTCGGGAGACACTTTTGGTCAGGAAGAAACGGCGAGTGGCTTTGTAAGTTGTGAGGATTTGGATCAATGGGGGATAGCAAATTGAAGCTGAATTCACCATACCCTCCTAAACCACTTTGAGGCGCCGATTCTCCGCGCTGGATATAACCAAACAAAATCCACGATCCCAGCAGGACCAATGCCGGAACCGCCCAAGGCCACAGTCGCAACAGATTCCGGCTTCGAGATTCCCTCAACTCGCGGAACATTTCCGCCCCAATCATCGAAGCGCACATGACGGCAAGGTAAGGATGGATGCCGCCGGCCAGAAACAAGACGAGACTGTGAAGTCCGATCGCTTTGCATTTGGAGGATGAAGGTTCGCGGAAATAAACCCACAGCGAAAAGAGAATCAGCCACTGGCTGGAGAGAACCATATCCGTCGCCATGCGAAAGTAAAACGCGGGCGTGAGGAGGAAAAACAGGGAACCGGCGAAAGCCATCCACCGCCCCGTGGTGAACCGGCAGCAAAGCGCGTAGCCCAAGACCGCTTGCAAGGTTGCGTTCAGCAAACCCATCAGTCCCATGTATTGGAACGAGGCGGGGAGAAAGGGTGACAGTAATTTGAAGAGCGCCGCGAGCAACGGCGCGGAATTGGTATTGCTGATGCAACAGCCCGCCGGATAACTCAGGTAATTGGTATAAGAGAGGGGAAAGTGCCAATGTGGATCCAGCCGGAAAAAAGCCCAGCCGAGGTAAACCTGGGACAAATCCGTTTTCAGCCAGTTGAGGTTGCGCGGATCGACGACACCGGCGCCCACGATCCAAAGGCCAAAAGCGAGCCCCATCACGGGAACCATCCACGGAATCCACCTGGCATCTTGCATTGGCCGCAAGCAGCCCGGCGTTACTACCGGAGCGGAATCCGGGGGAGGGAGTGGATTACTCGGTGACGACGACATAGATGGCAGCGCGAAGACACCGTCAAGCGGACTTGCGCAGCCGCCACAAATCGAACAGGAGATCGACGCCCAGCTTGGCCACGTTGAGCAAGTTGATGCTATTGACGCCGCCCTGCCGGTCGCGGAAGCGAATGGGCTCATAAGCCCACCGGACTTTAGCGTTGAGCTTCAAACGATAGGTGAGCGCCACGTTGTGGATTTCGAAACTGCCGGGGATGGACGCGATCGCTTCGTCGAGGACGGTCCGGCGAATGAGGCGGTAGGGAACGTTGGGATCGATCATGTCCACGCCGCAGATGACCGTGGAACTCCAACGGCAAATCCGGGACGTCATCTTTCGCACCCACCCGTCATCCCGCTCCGTCCGCACCGCGAAGACACAATCCGCCTGCTCCCGGGCGGCCCACATCTGATCGAAATAAACCGGGTCGCACTGCCCATCGGAATCGATTTGCAAAACCCACTCGACTCCCGAAGCGACCGCAGCGGCATACCCGAACCGGCAGCTCCGCCCGTGCCCGGAATTGATTTTGTTCACCACCACGAGCGTATCCGGATTGGCGGCTTCAAGGCGGTCCAGTTCCGCCAGGGTGGCATCCCTGGAGCCATCGTTAAGCAAGAGCATATGGTAACGAATT